>Ga0182008_10000009_pt1 | contig 331416 bp, 292 predicted proteins | sample Sormic07211129_1_FD_120482 | JGI IMG/M metagenome (GOLD analysis project Ga0182008, IMG submission 120482) | Rhizosphere microbial communities from Sorghum bicolor, Mead, Nebraska, USA - 072115-129_1 metaG | ecosystem: Host-associated > Plants > Roots > Rhizosphere | place: USA: Nebraska... | reverse complement strand
TACTGGTCAATATTAAACTACTCATCTAAGTAGTTGTGTCGGGGTGGCAGGATTCGAACCTACGACCTCCTGCTCCCAAAGCAGGCGCGATACCGGGCTACGCTACACCCCGAACTGGTATCTTCTTTTTCCCTTTTTCGAATGGATTGCAAAGTAACAACTTTATTTTCGTAAAAGCTAACTTTACTTTTTTTTATTTCTAGCTTAATCAGCCACGGCTGCAAATCTAGAAATAATTCATTTCCATACAAATATTAAAATACTAATTCTTTATAAAAAATGCCCTTTCAGAACATATTAGTCGGGTTCCACCTCAATATCAACCACTTAAAAAACATAAAATATTTAAGGTTTTTAATTAAAAAAAACACATTTGAATTACAACACTAAAATTCGCCCCTCCTACTTACTAAACAATCCCAAAATCTTATTACTTTTCGTTGTAAACAACAAACTTCTGCAGTGCTCGCGGTAGTCTCCGAGCTACGAATTAATATATTTCAAGCTATGCTACTTGTGGCCTCTCCCTAAGCTTCTGTACAAATCCTGCGAACCTTATGCGCTGATACTTTTTCCCACACAAGTTGCTCAGAAAGTCCGCGCAAGGTGCACACCAGTTATAATAAAAATAAAGCTATGAAAATACTAAGAAGCAATTATTCAGAGATTAAAAAAGCGGGATATCGAAGTCTATTTCAAAAGAAAAAATCAGCTAAAAAAAGAAAGCGGGAATAAACCATGATGGTCACTCCCGCTTAAATTAACGCTCTCGCAACAAATATACAATTGTAAATTAGATTACCTACTAATTTTAAAATATTTTTTTCAATATTGTTTATAATGTAAGGAAATCTAGTACTAAGGTCTGTTTTCTACAGATACATTATACAACTCATACCAATCCTGATGATCAAGTTCAATGGTAAAAGCATTTACTGCATTTCTTATTCGTTGTTCGTTTGTTGTACCAATAAGTGGCAATGCGCCTAGCTTTACCAACCAAGCTACCGCTAGTGATTCAATATGAACATTATATTTTGCGCTCAATTCTTCCAACTTTTCGCGCACCTTAACAGCCTGTAAATCTGTTCCAGCAGCAATCCTACCCTCTGCTAAAGGAGCATAGGCTAATGGACGCATATAACGTTGTTTGATATAATCAATCTGACCGTTATCAAGTGCCTGCATATTTAAAAGATTCAACTCAATATGATTGGTTACTATAGGCTTTGTTAAATACGAAGTTAACAACTGGTGCTGAAAAACTGAGAAGTTTGCAACACCAATATTTTTAATCTTACCAGATTCTTTTAATCTATCTAACGTTAATGCAGTTTCCTCTAAATTAGAAATCGGATCAAGTCTATCTAACAAAAAAATATCAATGTAATCGGTTTTCAAGTTCTTTAATGATCGCTCAACGCTGGCAATGATATGAGAAGATGAGGTGTCATAATGTTTAACTCTAATATCAGGGTTCTGAGCATGAGGAAGTCTTAAACCACATTTACTAAACAGAACAACTTCTTCTCTTTTGAAAGCTCCTTCTTTAAGTAGCTCTCCAAACAAAGATTCGCATCTATCAGAGCCATGACTATCGCCATGTTCAAAGGTGTTAATACCTAACTCCATGCACAAATGAAAAATCTTTCTTAAAGTAGCGTCGGCATCTTTAACATCATCCCATCTATAAAAACCATAAACTGCAGGGGACACTTTTGGTCCCGCATCTCCCATATAAATCTTTTGCATATTCTCTTTCTATAATTCAAATCTAAGCATTACTTCAATCTATATAAATTTTAGCAAAAAAAATACTTGCATTTTTAAATAAATAGAGGTTGTAATAGCATAAGTAAATTTAATAATTGCACACATAAATAGTATCTTTAGTATAAGCCTTAAAACAATAGAAATGAAACACTTACTTCCTTTTACAATTATCACTACTATTTTCTTTTGCTTGGAGACTCAAGCCCAAGTGTCTTTTACTTCAAAAAAACCTAAACCTTCTTATTCAAAAGTACAAATTGGTGTGCCTTCTAAGAAGTCTCCCCTGTATGTTATCAAAGGCGCAGGTAAATCTGTAGAATGGTGTGCTTCACAAGACTTGAAAACGGATTCAATCAAACCAGGCCCAATTAGCGTGTTAGAACAAAATGACATCAAAGAAATGAACGTTCTGAAAGATTCTGCAGCAATCAAAGCATATCCATTAAGAGGGACATATGGAGTGATTATCATAACCGTTCTTGATGAACGTATGCCTGCAATCTAGGATATATTGAGTAACAATGTCGCAGCTACTACAAACCATATCTAATCTTATTAGTTACGTTAGCATCGCAATCATTTGTTATGGGGCAGCCCTTGGTTTACTTAAATTTATTGGCAATGAATTTGGCAGACTCAACCGCTCCTTCTCTTTAGAAAAAACGGTCCAAATCAAAATTGAAGTAGGTTACTACTTATTACTAGGCTTAGAGTTCCTTATCGCATCAGACATTATCGATACCATTCTCAATCCAACATTTGAGGATTTGGGAATACTAGCCGGCACAGTACTCATTAGAACAGGTCTATCCTTTTTCTTAAATAAGGAAATTGAAAATATAGCTCAAAATCAGCCACCGCAAGATAAAGAATAAACTTATTTGAATAGATTCGTTCTATGAAATTCACTAGAATTGACCCTCACCCGCAATTGGAACACCTCATAGAATGTTATTGGATGATGCATGACGATGATCCTACGCCAAACATAGAAAAGATCATTCCGGATGGCTTTACAGAGCTTATATTCAATTACGGAAGCGTTTACAAAGCAAAAACCAATGATAAATGGCACCTGCAAACGCCAAATTTACTGGCCGGACAAATCAGCAGCTACTTTTATTTGGAAAACACGGGGCCAACAGGCTCATTTGCCATCAAACTAAAACCCGCAGCATTAACTCAACTCTTTAACCTAAACATGGATCTTTATCTGGATAAAATTGTTGATCTGGATACTTTTCCAAACCATGAGTTGGCTACATTAAAAGAAAAGCTATTACCATTTAAGGATGAAGACCACCTGAGACAGAGTTTGGATAATTGTTTTTTAGCGCTTAGTAAAAAAGCAACTTTAAACCCACTAAGAGAAACATTAGACCTTATTTTTAGTTCAAACGGTATGGCCTCTGTTGCAGAAATGGTTGCCGTTGCTCAAGTAAGTGAGCGACAACTGGAGCGATTGTTTAAAAAGTATATCGGACTTTCCCCGAAGTATTACTCAAGGATTGTTAGGTTCAATTATATCTTTCAACTGATCAAATCAAAAAAGAACAGCTGGACGGAAATCGTTTACCAATCCGGTTATTACGACCAGTCACATTTCATAAGAAATTTCAAAGCCTTTACAGGCGAAGACCCATCCTCCTATTTCTTTGAAGAGAAAAACATGGCCAACTTTTTCTTAAATAAGTAAATAGCCTTGTCGGGTTTGTACAATACCAATAAAAACACTGCTCTTATCTTTGATTAAAAAAACATTATGAAAACAAGATTACTACTCCTTATTCTTACCCTTTTAATGATAACCTCTGCCTACGGACAGGAAAGCACTCAACAGAAATTTAAAAAGCTGGATTGGTTGGTGGGCAAATGGATTCGTACAAACGCTCAACCTGGCGAATCCGGCTATGAAACCTGGACAAAAGCCTCTGCGCTTAAACTTACTGGCAAGGGTGTCACGCAGAAAGGTAAAAAAACCATTTTTGTAGAAAACCTGGAACTCAGTACTAAAGGAAATGATATTTTTTACATAGTTATGGTTACCGGTGAAAAGCAACCAACCTACTTTAAACTAACAGAACTAAGTAATGACAGTTTTACATGTGAGAACCCACAACATGATTTCCCTAAAAAAATCAGTTACAAAAGAAGCGGTAAAAACATAAAAGCTGTCATCTCAGGAAATGGGCAAAGTATCGACTACAATTTTGTCCCCGCCAAATAATTATTTGTTTTCCATAAACACCACTTCGCTTATCATTGCATTGCTTCCGGCCTGAGATTCGATACGAATTGATAGTTTACCATCATTTGTATCTTCTCTCATTACAAAAAGTTTTATCCATTTACCTTGTTTATCTAATTTCCCTGTGGTGAATTCCCTGCCGTCTATCCAAATTTTAGCAAAACGCCCCTCATTGTTCCAGTCCTCAAAATGGATAAACAATTCGCCGATCACACCTTGAGGTGGATTGATTTCTATTTCTAGTTTTTTACCATACCATGCAGCTTTATTATCCCAGCGCCAAATATCTTCAGAACCTCGAAGCTCATACTTAGTGTTTCGCTTTAAAATTGCAGTTTCGGCTTCTGTTTTAACATATAGTAAAGCATCAACAAACTCTGCCGGCACAGGCACCTTGCTTTCAGCTTCTTTAATCAATGGGAAACTGTTCTTTAGAAGAATGGTATCAACGCTTACTTTTGGATCAAAGGCATTGCTCTCCATGTATTTCAACATACTGTATTTTAACTGTTTCGCTACAGGACTTTTACTATCCTCAATATCATAACCGCAAATTACCAGCTTACCCTTTCCGACACGACACTCAAACAGAGAGCCCAATTTCTCATTAATATGGAAATCACTGATCGGTTGCGCAATCGGCTGGAGCTCTTTTGGCCAGTTGGCCAGTTTAAAAGACCTGCCGTTAGTGATTGATTCCCATTGCCAATCCGTAAACCCCTGTGTCGGGAAATACTTATAAAGACCATGCTTTTCATCAATAACAGCTCCAAGAGTAGTATTCTCCTGACCTGGAAAAAAGACATTAGACCAGAACAAAGGGGTAAAAAACAAAGGCCTGAAACTATCCGACTTACCCAGTTTAGCGGCGTAAAGCAGTACCGTTTTCCCTTCCCCTAATGCGCCCAAGGTTTTATCATCAAGCTGATCGCTTTCTATAACCTTAGCTGAAGATAAATCAGGCAAAGTTGCTGGATAAATCCACAAATCCCATTCATTACTGTAAGTTGTGCCAGGTAAACTGATAACAAGTTTTGCCTTGGTCGCCTTATTTACCTTACTCAATGAAACACTAATTTCCGAAACTGTCTTAAGTTCTCCTCTTTTAATTGAAGCAGTTTTTATAACACCTTGTCCAATTTTGTTATTCTCATTATCTATAAGTTCCCATTTTACATCATTCTTCAAATCACCATTACCATAATTTGCTACTTCTAATGAAGCGGTAAGACTTTCTGTGTTTTCCCATACAAATTTCTTAAGCCTTGCCAGTGGAACTACATGATTGTTATATTGCTTAAAGTACTCGGGAGAAGTGGTGCCTTTACTGTCATAAAATACATCAAGCCAACCTACCAAAGCCTCCCCTTGTCCCTGATAATCTTGCAGGCTTAACATTTGAAAACCTGCACAAGAAGGGGTACGGTAAAAATTCTCAATTAAACTCTTGTACAGCACCTTTTGCAGTGCCCCACTCGCATTATGAAAGGCCACGTCCTTATTTTCCAATCCCGAAGCAACAGCCGATTCCCTGCAAACTTCCAGGTTACGTGCTTTTAAAACTCCTGTATACTTAGCTATCTCCGACCATAATGGATAAACAGGAAACTGTCCAACCTCATGTGCAATAATTGGAATATTACCTTTCGAGTAATTCTTCTCCAGATCGTAATCTGAGCGGCCGCCTTGCAAACCATAGGTACCACCAACATTAGGAATATTATGGGTAACAGAATAATCATCAACAGGCATTATAGTTCTTGCTGTAGATAAAGCGTATAGCCTTCTGTTATCTTTTACCTTTATTTTTTCCATCCATCCTTGCATTTGCTTGAAATCGGAATTACCCAGTTCATTACCAATGCACATCATGACAAACGAGGGGTGATTTCCATAGGCGTCTACCATCCGCTGTAGTTCCGCTTGCACATACTTATCTGCGGATGGATTTTTTCCAAGACCATTAGGTAGCCCTTCAGTTTTCATATCAAGTCTATCCTTAGGTGGCTCTGTCATCCACCAATCAATCCATATTGTTTCGGCCTGTATATAAATACCTAACTTATCTGCTGCTTCAAAAGCTGCCTCAGGTGGACACCAGGAATGAAAACGAACATGATTAAGTCCGTATGATTTATAAATTTTAAAGATCCTTTCCCATTCTTTTACATCGCAGGAAGGGTATCCCGTAAGCGGAAAATGAACACAATCCAAGTTTCCACGCATAAATACAGGAGCATCATTTACAAGTATTTTTGAAGTAGAGTGACTAATGCTACGAAACCCAAAATCAACTACCGTTAAGTTTCCATTTTCTAGCTTCGCAGAAAGCTTATAGCGATTAGGTGCAAACTCATCCCATAGTTTAATTGGAAAATTTAACATTAAGTTGTGCTTCTGTTGAATATCCTTTGATAAGGTTTGTTCTGTTTTAAAAACTTGCTTACCGGTTTGTAAATCAACAATAGCATAAGTAATTTTCATTGGAGTCGGGTTCTTCACTTTTAAATCGAGCGCTACAGATTTATTTTTTGCATCTGCAAACACCTGAAAATCTAAAATCTGAGTTGACTTGTTTGGCCTTAATTCAATTTTACCCACAACCCCATTCCAAATACTTTGTGTGTACTCACTGTAAGCATGTCCCTTATCTCCAATGTTATAGATTAAGCTGTTGTCGATAAGCATAGTTAGGCGGTGCTTGCCTGGCTTTAACCTACCCAATGAATGCACATGAGGTACGGCTAGCGCATCCTTTGAGCTAATTTGTTTATCATCAACCCATACCTTAGATTCCCACATTACCCTTTCCAGAAAAAGATCTACATCCATTTCTTTCCATTCTTCAGGAATATCTATTTCTCTACTGTACCATGCTGCTCCTATGTACTTATAGGCTCTGGATAGAATACCATAATCGGCACCCTTGGTTTTTAATCCCTTTTCCCCCTCATCTGTTGTACCAGGCAGTTGAATGTTATCTCCAAGTTGTTTTTGATACCATTGCTCTTTTTCACCCTTTTTATCAGGGTCTAGTTGAAATTTCCATGAACCCGCAACAGAAAGGTTCTGCTGAGAAAAACCTGATTGTAAAATTAACAACAATACACAGAAAGTGGATAAAGACTTTAAATTCATGATGATCTATAGCTTGACAATAACAGCAAACTTACACGAACTAAAGATCCAATAAATGGATATTTAGTTTTAATTGATGGATTATTTTACTTTTTAAACATCTGTTTCTTGTTTAGGATGGGTCTCTACAGCTGGCTGCATAAAAAGTTTCAACAGATTATGGATTAAACATATCAATGTATATCGCAGCCATGGCAAACGTTTGTAAAAGATAGGCAACATCAGGATTACTGATAAAGTCAATTAGTTTCTCACAAGCACTCATCTCTACATACTCAGTTTTAGCTGAATAAACAGACATGCTGCTTTTTCCTTATGAGCCTTTTCAATCCCATCATGAATAAATTTATGTTGTTGATTCACTGGAAAGGATATATAAACATACTGAAAATCAACGACAAACAATGTAAAAAATAGAGACTTATACCTTCGCAATTAATAAACTATTATTCTTTTATTAGCGAATTTTAAGTTAACTTTAATATGACCAACCTATTGATAAGATACAATCCAAATCAGCTACAGAAAGGAGTTCAATTATGGGAAAAGTTAGAAACATCTTACAAGGAAAAACCAGTTCCTCCATCTTTGTAAGCCCAGACACTACAGTCTTTGAAGCGCTGGAATTAATGTTTAAAAAAAACATCGGATCGCTTCTGGTGATGGACCATGAAAAATTCATTGGAATTTTTACGGAAAGAGATTACGCCCGAAAGGTAATTCTAAAAGGAAAATCTTCAAAAGAAATCCCGATCAGTGAAATCATGACCGAAAATCCACTTACTGTATGCTCTGATAGTACTATAGAAGAATGTATGTGGATTATGACTAATAAATATATCCGACACCTACCGGTAATAGACGAGGGCAAGTTAGCAGGTATTATTTCAATTGGCGACGTGGTAAAATATGTAATTGAGGAGCAAGAGTTTATCATTGGAAATCTGGAGCATTATATCTCGAACAGCAAATAGCGCATCTATTGGACATTTTTAAATCAGATAACTTTTCTTTATTTTCGGCCCACATCTGCTTTTAAAAATTCATGAAGACTGCTTTTACCTGTTTGTATTACCTCGAAAATGACTCTAATTGCTTAATGGAGATTAAACGCAATGATTTGCCTGCTAATGCCGACATTTCTGATGTTTTCAGGTGGCTGCACTTGAACAAACAAACAGCTGAATTTTCGCCATTAACTTTCCGCTCCATGGACTCATCAGACAAGGTACAGGAACGTTTCTTTGATGAAGGCTATTTAAAGTTCAATAACCAAACCGGCACCTATATTGAAAAATTCAATTCAGCACAGCACCAGCTTGAAAACAAAAAAGGGACAGCTGTTTCTCCCGAATTAAAAAACGCTATAAGCGAATATCTTGGTTGCTAATTGTTAGTAGTAGCAGTAAACAAATGATCGTAGATGGAATCTATTTGAAACCATACAAGTCCTGTTGATTTCCATGCCCAGGAAGGCTAATCTTAGATCTATTTCTACCATACTGTATCCCCTTTTAACTACTTTTTTTAATGCATCAAGGCTATTCTCAGCGGTAAGGCTGCCTGCCACACCACCTCTATTGAGCAATCAGGTTATAGTCGAAAGCGGGCGCATGCTTTTTCAAATCCTGACCTAAGGCAAATGAATACGTAAAGATCAACAACAAACAGGTTACTGCAGTTTTGGTAAATTTCATATTCTCTTTTTAAACAAAATTCCACACCAGTATCCTTATTATTCTATAAAAGAAGGAAGATAACCTGCTTTAAAAGTATTGACTATAGATTTAGGGGTTAGTACTGGTAATTTTTCCTGGGGTAGTAACTGTGCTTTTCCATATCCTTCTGCCGACCATGGGTACATCATTCCATTTTTTATTAAATACGGTTCGTTTCTAAATGCCACGAATGTGCCGTTGGGTAAAGCATTTGGATTTCCCTGAAAGGTCACTTTTTGATAATTCTGATCTATCCGTTCGTGTTGAAGAATCTCATCTATTGCTTTTATAGGTGTTTTTGAGTTAAAACCATACTCTGGATTTCCCTTTAACCAAAAGGTTTTAAATGCATCGGCTTCCGATCTGCGACATTCAAAACATGGCCTATGTCCTGCTGCAAATGAAGTTACTTCATCCATAAAAAACAACTCAGTATATTGCCCTGGCGCCATAACAGGTCTCCTTCTCTCTTTAAAGTCAAGCACACAAGTAATCCAGGCAATGAGCTTAAATGGACGCTTGATTTCCTGTGTTTCATTATGTAGCAACCCCCTGTTCCCCATCAACCTACCCCTTGCAGAAGTTTTGATAATGTTTCCAAATGGGTTTACTCTGTTCTGTAACATCAGTCTTTTCTGTTTTAATACTTGCCTGCCTCATCTTATGTACCCTTTATTATTTGCCACCGATACTCTATTAGGCTACAGATTCAATCTTTAAAAGATCTGCCAGATTTGATTATGGCAGAAATTAAGAACAGAATTACCTTAGATGCCTTTTAGTCCTTAGGAGTTTGAGGTATGGTAAAATAAAAAGTTGAGCCAATTCCCTCTTCACTTTCTGCCCACAACTGTCCGCCATGCTTTAGTACAAAATCATAACAAAGACTAAGTCCAAGTCCGGTACCTTTTTCGCCAACAGTACCAAAGGTAGTGTAATTAGAGTGCTTGTTAAAAAGCTCGCTTAGTTTATCTCTTGGGATACCTATCCCTGTATCCTTAACTGAAAATCTAACCACATTCTGACCCGAATTTGCTTTAAGGACAATCGTTCCTCCCTGATGAGTAAACTTAACAGCATTTGATAATAAATTTCGAATGATAGTTTCTAGCATCCCTCTATCAACATAAAGTAGAGAATCACCTTTAACACTTTGGACGATCTCGATATCCTTTTTTACAGCCATTGGTAGCACCGTTTGAATGCATTTATGCATCAATGCCGACAAATCCCTAACTTCTACTGGATTAAAACTTAAGGCATTAAATTGCGATTTGGCCCAGGTTAGTAGATCTTCAAGCAAGTCATTTGCATTAGACAATTCGGTTTTCATCACAGAAAGATAAGTATGAACATCATCTGCCGAGCTGGATTCAAAATCCATTAGGGTTAGGTTCAACAATTGTAAACTACCAGATATAGGATTTCTGAGATCATGTCCTATAATAGAGAAAAGCTTATTTTTTTGCTCATTGGAGGCTGTTAATTCCGTATTTAATGCTCTAAGTGCATTCTCATGAAACCTTCTTGTGGTCACATCCCTCATACTGCCTTCAGTTCCGACAACAACTCCTTTTTCAATAATTAGTCGGGCATTTACAGAAGCGTATTTCAGCTCCTCATTCTTTGTTTTTAAACGCACTTCAAAATCAATCACAAAGCCATTGATTTGCAATTCTTCAACAATCCTTTCCCGATCTTGCGGATAATAATAAAAATTGGCGACTGGCATACCAATGATTTCATGGCGCTGATATCCGGAGTGAAGCTCAATAGAAGGACTAATCTCGGTAACAATCCCCTGTTGATCAGTCTGATAAAACACATCTTGTACATTCTCAAAAATGGTACGGTATTTCTTTTCACTTAATACCAGATCATTCTCAATTTCTTTTCTTTTGGTAATATCTTCTATTTGAGAAACGTAATGTAAAGGATGCCCGGTAACATCGTACAGCATGGTAGCTGCGATCACCACCCATACTGATCTGCCATCCTTATGAATGTACCGCTTTTCATACTTCATTTCTTCAATTTTCCCTGTGGCCAGGTTCTCTAAAATTGAAATACTATTCTCCAAATCTTCAGGATGGGTAATATCCTGTATTGTCAACAGATTAAGCTCCACCTCGGTATAGCCCAAAATTTGCGAAAGACTTTTATTAACCTTTTTCCACCTTCCTTCAGGACTGATTAAAGCCATCCCAATTAGAGAGTGTTCGAATGCTTGTTTAAATTGGGCCTCGCTTTGATGTAGTTCTTCCTCTAGCCTTATACGTTTGGTGATATTAAAAGAAATAGCACCCACCATATTTCCTTCGCCATCCTTATCCCGAAAAAGAAACTTGTAAGTTTTATAATACTGAGGGTGTCCGTGACTGTCTCTTAGAGTCTGATGAAACTCCTTACTTTCTCCCGTCTGCAGTATAGTTTTATTATTTAACTGAGTAGCATTAGCAATATCTTCACCAAATATTTCTGTGAGGTTTCTACCTAGTGTTTCTGCGGGCAGATGAAAGTTTTCAAAAAAACATTTATTAGCATACTTTAAAATACCATGATAATCAGTTATCCAGCAGAGCCCGGGCAATTCATCCATAAATAGTTGAAACCGCTTCTCATTCATCGTGATATTAGCACTGCCCGTAACATCTTCGCTATACATCATCATACCACCGATCTTCCCTTGATCGTCCAGCCAATGTCGAACCTCCCATTTCAACCACATTATAGTCCCATCGGCACGCTCAAATCTATCTTCATTGCAGGCCTGATCTTCTCCATTCAAGCACGCAGTGTGGATATTTTTCCAACGTATTTCTATTTCCGGAAACACTTCATAATGGGACTTACCTATAAGTTCTCTATTTTCAAGGTCGTAAAAACTTACCCATTTATCAGAAACAGCCAGGTAACACATGTTTGTATCAACAATTGCCATGGGCACGGGAGAAATGGCAATAATACTTTTAAAGGCAGCGGGAAAATCATTCATATTTGGTCGGGACAATACTCAAAGTTAAAACTATATATATAACTCGACGCAGCTTTCCTCCAATATTATCTTAGTTTTATAAACTTACAACGAGGAAACACTTTCCTTCCTACAAATTATCCAATTCATATTTCCAATATATTTTCAAAATCACAAATACATTCTGCATCAATTGGTGTCTAACTTTGAGTCAAAGTGCGATCAAGAGCAAATGCAATCAATTGTTTCACAATTTTCAAATGGATTCTAATGCCTGACTATATTCTGCTCTTCGCGCTGCACTATTACAGGAGGCACGATGAACCAGCATTTTCTGTGCTGCAGCGATGTTACGGTTTTCTCCTTTCCAAATCTCCAATGCAGGCTGCTGTATGGCTCTTGAAAAAGAAAATGCTAAAGGCCAGGGCATCACTTGTCCGAACCTCAAGTGCATTATATTTAGGCGTTCTGAGGCCAATTGGTAAGATTGACCTCCAGATAGAAAGGCAACGCCACCTATCGCTGCCGGAATCACTTTCAAAAAACAGGAAATCGTTGCTTCAGCAATATCTTCCACTTTACACTGTTCTTTACATTTCAGTCCTGGAACGACCATATTGGGTTTTAAGATCATTCCTTCCAGACAAACACGGTGTTCGAACAATTCATTAAAAACTTCATTCAAAACATCCTGTGTCACCTTCGCGCACTGCTCTAGTGTATGCTCACCATCCATTAGCACTTCAGGCTCCACAATAGGCACCAAGCCGATTTCCTGGCAAAGTGCAGCATAAAGCGCCAATGTTAGTGAATTAGCTTTAATGCAAGTCTTTGTAGGGATGCCCTCGTCTATTTTAATTACCGCACGCCATTTCGCAAACCGAATACCTAAGGCATAGTAAACTTCCAAACGCTGGCGCAAACCATCCAATCCTTCTGTAATTTTCTCATCTGGAAAAGCAGCCAAAGGTACTGCCCCCTGATCAACTTTTATTCCTGCAATAATCCCTTTATGTTCCAGCAAGCTTAAAAATGAGACACCATCTTCGGTTTTTTGATAAACAGTCTCATCAAAGAGAATAGCTCCACTAATGCTTTCTTCCAATTGAGGTGCAGTTATGATCAATTGTCGATATTTTCGTCTATACTCTTGCGTTTGAGGTATCCCCAATGCCTCAAATCTTTTGTTACAGGTACCCAAACTTTCATCCATCGCCAATAATCCTTTATCATCAGCCATTAACCTTTGAGCAGTATTTTTAAGTGCATGTACGTCCATTGTATTTATCAAAGTATACAATGGATAACAATCATGTATCTCGATAGTTTGACTTAATCAGAATCTTTATTCCTGAATTACCATTTGGTTTTTATCAGCATTAAATGTAGGTTCTGATTCACCTTGTACATTCTTATTCTGCATTTTTAGAAACTCATTTCTTGCTATGCTTGCCGTTTTATGGTCACCGGTATGGCTCCATCCGGGTGGCATAAAAATGTATAGGAACTTATTTTTAAGACCCGGAGCTTTGTAAACATCTTTTATCAAACAAGCAAACTCACCAAAGTAACTATCTAAAAAGCTATTAGGTTTCATTTCCCTAGTAATACCATATTCGATAGACAGGTTATCTTTTTCAGGCTGATATGTACCAAAAACACGATCCCAGATATTCAACAGGTTACAAAAATTCGTATCCATGTATAGTGGATTTTTAGCATGATGTACCCTGTGATGTGAAGGTGTTAGAATGTATTTGTACAAAAAACCCAATTTCCCATCCTTCATTAGTTGTTCTCCGATGTGTATAAAACCGCCGTAAAAGCCATCAATAAACATAATTACAAATAGCATTGGTGGGTTAACCCCCAATAGAATACAAACCGTAGTTCTGATAACATCCGCATAAGGCCCCTCTAAAAAAAAGTGCGCATAAGACACCGAGAGGTTCATAGCCTGCGGCGCATGATGCGTAGAATGCAGACACCAAAATAACCGAACCTTATGTCCTAGATAATGATAGATAAAGTGCCCAAATTCCCACACGATATAACCATAAATAAACCAGTACCAGGTAAAAGTGGTTTTAAAAATGGCATATTTTTCAAAAAGGCCTATACAAAATACAATTGCTGCGATAGAAATAAATCGTCCGATAAAGGCATTCAAAACATAAGAGAAGAAGGATATCTTATAATCTACGGCGTTGAATTTCCTTAATAATAGCGCCATTAATACCTCTAACACTAAAACGATCGGAAAAAGTGGACCTATAATAGCGGTAAAGCCATCATAGGTTAAAAATGAGCTATAATCGCCAGAATTAACGATCTTAATAAGATTACCAATACCAAAGAACCCGATAACCCATTCATAAATTGCCTGAAAAAAATCTACCATAATATTTTATTGACTTAGATTTAATTTGGTTAAAATTAGTGGGCATTAGGCCTCCCACTAAGATTGTACATACATATATACTGATTATTTTTAATAACCTCTCTAGCAAAAACCAAAAAAAAAACAAAAACCACCTAAATATTACAATAACACCAAATAACTTATTTGTTATGTAAATACATTAGCTAAAAACTCGCGCTTAGTTTTTGTCCTTTAGCTAGGCTAACCTCATAAACATCTCCTGTTTTATTTACATTTTTAATGCTCCATTTCGGTTTTCTTCCATCAAAATCATCCTTAATTCTAACTTTTCCCGCCTTTGAAGCTACGATGCTAAATCCAACAGTGAGGTTGTTTTTACGTGTTGCAGATACTTTAAACCCGCCCTCAGCTCTTAAATTCGTGAACGAGGCATCAGCCCATTTTTTTGGTGTAGCCGGAAAAATACGGATAACCCCTGTGTTGATTTTGCCAGGTGTTGAGCTCCAGCTTTGAAGCAACATTTCATGAACAGCTTGCGAAGCCAAAAAGTTACCCTCTAAAGTAAAAGGACGATAAGTAAAATCTGAAAAGCCGCTCTTCGTCTGATCACCATTAACATGAAAACCATTGCGCAACACAAATGCTTTAACAAAAATATCAAGGTCTTTAAAAGCGCCTTCAGCATCCCCCACTCTTGCCTTAAGGCAGCTCATCCAAGAAAAACTGTATCCACACCATTGACTTGTTCCTAAATTATCCCAACTGTGCAAACTTGCATCAATTATCTGATTAGCCTTTTCACCATTCTCGGTAGTAATTAAATTAAAAGGATATAAGCCAATGATGTTTGACAAGTGACGGTGACTGCTCTTTAGCTCATTATTGGCGTCCAGTAATAATGTACTGTCATCCTTCGTATGAAAATCTCCTAAAGCAGTAGCCGCTTCATCCCATTTTTTAATTTCTGCAATTTTACCGCAAGCTTCTGCCATTTCCTTCAAAGAGAGAAATAACATTTTTAAGCTCATCAAATCATAATTACTATTAGGCTCAAGCCAGGCTTTAGGGCTGTTATCAAACATTTCCGGAGAAGAAGAAAGTGGTAGTTTCAAAATCCCGTTAGCATCTTTTTTCAATAGCCCCAACATACACTCTCCTACCTCCGAACTCCATGGATAAGCTTTTTCTTTCAAGAATTTGTCATCAGCGGTGTAAGCCCAGTGAAGGTAAAATAAATGCGCACTCCATGCACTCATAGATGGCGACATACTATATTGTCCCCATCCACCCAATGGTTGTCCGCTATAAGACATTACACCCGGGCAGGCCAATCCTTTAGTACCATAAAAGTCTTTAGCAAAAGCACGAAACGAGTCGCGCCGATCCCATAAAAAATTCAGGTAAGAAGCCCCCTCATCAAAACGACCGGATTCCTGATATGCCATGTAAGTCATCTGAGTATTCAAATCATTATGGTAATCTCCTTTCCATGGTGGTAACGAACCATTATCTGCTGTCCAAACGCCTTGCAAAGGCATTGGAGGAGCGTTTAAACGTGATGCTGCTCCATAAAAATATTGAACTAAGTTATATTGTTTTTGAACAGCAGTATCTGGTACACTTACACTTGATTTCTGCCAGAATGTACTCCACCATTGTTTATGAGGCTTTAGATTAGCCTCATATCCTTTTGCTAAAGCGGCTGTACAGCGTTTTGCAGCAAGCGAAAGAAAATCACCTGCATCAGCTGTAGAAGTAATGGTAATGGCAAGCAAAGTTTCGTTGTTAATTACTTTTTTTTCGATGTAAACACAATATTTCAATCCTTCTGCAGCTTCCTGTATATACCACAGTGCATTACCTTTTTTTCCTTTAGTAGCGTCAGGATATCCCAACTTACTCACAGATCCGCCGCTGCTTGGACCGCCTTTTTCATCTACACTTTTACGGTATACATCCGATGTACTTAAAAGGTCAACAACATCCGGGATTGCCCCTTTTATGGAAAGTAATGCTACGGGTTCACTTGCACTGTAAAAGGCCTTCGCAATAACCCCCGATTTAAAATGAGCCAAGCCTTCTGCAGTGGGCAAATTCAGTTCAAACTCCTTTACAATCTGACCAACAGGTAATTTAATTTCAATACGCCCTGCAGGCAGTTTAGTAGGGCTCACACCATTATATGGCCCATCCCACCACTCGTTTACAGTAGTAAATTTCTTTTGAGCAATCATCTCTGCTCCTTTGTGATAAGTATACTTTTTCCACCATTCCTTTTCACCCGTAGTACGTTCATCCCATAAATCACCCCTATCTAAAGACAATCTGATGGTATTATTCTCGCCCCACAACAAACCACCCATTAAACCATTCCCTAATGGAACAGCCTCATCCCAAGTGGATATTGGAGCTTTTAGCAATAAATTATAACGGGTATCCGGCAAATCCGATGTTTGCGCACAGACTGTAAAAACACAGCTTAGATTTAATAACAGTAAAATAACTTTAAGGGGCTTCATATTGTGTAGTTTTGAATTATATCAATTTTATCCGTTTCTGATGCCAAGAACCTTCTCATCAGGGCATGAGATTACAAGCATACAATATCTCAGCAAATCACCAGAAATTCAATAGATAATTCAGTAAAAAGCATGAATTATTCTATTTTATAAACTAAATTAGTCTGCCACTCAATTTTCATTTAATCCCAAATTAATGATCAAAAAATTACCAGTACCCTTATGGACCATTTTATCTCCAATCGTAGCATGGCTAGCCTATTTTGCCAATTCATTTGATTTTGGAGTTTCCTATACATTTTTTCTGGCGGCTGTACTTATTGCAGCTGTACTTGCGGCAGTACATCATGCTGAAGTTGTCGCTCACCGTGTTGGTGAGCCATTTGGAACCTTGCTATTAGCACTTGCCATTACCGTAATTGAAGTAGCACTAATTGTTTCTTTAATGCTAACTGGTGGCCCCGATACAGCTGCCCTTGCGAGAGATACCGTTCTGGCTGCTGTGATGATCATTTTAACCGGAATTATTGGTTTGTGTCTACTGGTTGGAGGTGCAAAGTTTAAAGAGCAGGTTTTCAGTTTACCGGGAGTAAGTGCAGCCGTAGTTACCCTTACAGCAATATTAGTACTTACGCTGATCCTTCCAAATTACACTACAAGTAAGGCAGGGCCTGAGTACACCCCTACACAACTCATCTTTGTAGCTGTGGTATGTTTGGTGTTGTATGGTGCTTTTGTAATGGTTCAAACCATCAGACACCGCGATTTCTTTTTACCTCCTGATGCTGATGGTAATGAGGAAGTTCACGCTGAACCACCCACTAACAAAGTTGCCTTACTGAGTACATTTTTATTGCTTTTATGTTTGGGTATTGTCGTTCTCCTGGCAAAAGCCCTGGCACCCGATATAGAAAATGCGGTAGTCAACTTTGGTGCGCCAAAATCATTAGTTGGGGTAATTATTGCTGCTGTTGTATTGTTGCCCGAAGGGCTTGCAGCATATCGTGCTGCAAGAAAGAACCGTTTACAAACCAGCCTAAATCTGGCTTTAGGATCTGCCTTGGCTAGTATTGGCTTAACCATTCCAGCGGTAGCAATCGTTTCAATGCTAACGGGAATGACAATTACATTGGGGATTGACATGAAGGCTACTGTACTGCTACTGCTAGCACAATTCACCATTATGCTTTCACTGGCAACAGGCCGCACCAACATATTGCAGGGAATTGTTCTTTTGGTAATATTTACGGTCTACCTTTTCACCATTATAGCCCCTTAATCATTGGCCTTTATGGCATCACGCAATTGTTTTTCCTTATCCCCATTCCAGTAAGCACAATCTAGCTGTAAAAAAACGGAGGTGTAAGGAATTGTTTCATTTGTTTTAATCACCAGGACTTTAAACAACTTGGATTCAGTATCCAATTTCTTAAATACAGAGTCGTGGGGCATGGTTTCAACTTTTTGACTACCAAAAATTGTTTTGGCACCTAAAACAAATTCTTTTACTCCTTTAGCCTGGCTTTCTGTAATAAAACCTAATTCTTTATCCTGATAGACAATAGGTTTAACATGACCAGAGGAATTCACCTGTGTTAACACCTCCTTTAATACTGGCAGCAGACTCTCGCTAGCATAAATATAATCCATTCCTGGGGCATTTTGCTCCGGGAACGCTTTATCCACAACTAGAATCCAATTCCTATGTCCAAGCAATGGTAATTTCTGATTAAGCTGTTCTTTCCAACCTGGGACAGACTTTTCGTTTGTTTTAATATTTGAATTCAGGCAGCCTGATAAAATTATTGAACTACCGAATGCCAAAACTGTTAGCAGTTTTTTAAACACCTTAACCGATTTACTCATATTAGAAATTCTATTCATGAAAAAGATTTAATTGAACCTATTACAAGGTATATACTTTATATGATAGAATTTCTAATATGCCAAAATCGCTTAATACTATGATAAATTTAAACAGAAAGATTCCTGAACAGGTTAAGCCCCTCTCAGTACTGCATTGAGAAAATCTATTTTTCTCACATAAATATTTGCACTTTCAGGACTCTTATAAACAGCTAGTTTATTATTTTCAATTATCCTCTTAAATTTCTTTAAAGAAATTCTCTTAACATTACAAGCCTCAGTTTGACTATAGTACAAATTTGCATCAATCATGATTATAACATTTAGGTGAGTCAATTTAATCTGAAATCACCTGAACTAAATGCTAAACTTATTGAACAGTAACAACCAATCTCTAAACTGCGGTAAATCAATTTTAAAAAAACATTTACCTATTCTTCTCTAAGGGGTCTGAGACAACAATAAAAACAACATCCCTGGGAGGAACTAACGTGGCGTATTCGGTGTTAACAAACCCTATGCTCTTTTGTCTCCAAATATCCCTTACATCCAGATCGGCTTTCTTCATCCCAATCTCCAACCACTTTACATTGACCAGTGCTGGCACTTTACCCTTATTGAACAAACCTATCGCTCTGCTACCGTCTTCCAACTCTTTAACCATCAAAAAAGTGCCTTCACTCTTATTTATCACATCAGCAGATTTCCCAAGTGGATCTTGATTAACCGCAATTACCTCCGTATTACAAAGTATGTTTAGAGTAAATTCATTTAATTTAGAAAGATCTCCACTGTAAAATAGCGGGGCAGAAAGTAAACACCACAAAGACATAAATGAATACTGCTCTGCAGGGCTTAGCTTTGTAAGTTCAGGAATCCTCTTTCCATCAGGATTCCCAACATAACCTATAAGAATATAATCCAGATCGTTCCAGGCCCCGGGCTTTGACCATTTACCAAAATTATCTGCACTTTTTTTAGCGATATCATAAAATTTACCAACTTGACCACCAAGGTCACTACCCGTTCGCCAGGAATGACCAGCTTCTGGGCCCCATTCCCAAACTTTCCTTCCGTACTGGCATAAATTGAAAATAATATCACGTTCCTGACTTCTAAGTATCGCTCCCATATTAAAATAAGGTTGCTTCATGATTTGCTCAGGGGGAAGGTCAAGGTTCATTGCTTTAATTTCTTTTTCAATATTGGAATAAGAGCAGTAATCATACTTAAGAAAATCAAAGCCCCAGTCAGCAAACTGTTTGGCATCCCGATATTCATATCCAAAGCTACCTGTAAATCCTGCACAAGTAGTTGTCCCTGGCGAAGTATATATCCCTGCTTTTAATCCCCTATCATGAATATAATCGGTTAACCCTTTCATATTTGGAAAGTAACTGTTAGGCAAAATTGCTCCCATGGAATCACGTGCGGGACCAACTCTTCCAGGGTCTTTATTTTCTTTCGCATTCATCCAGCAATCATCAATATTAACATATTGATAACCCGCATCCGCCATACCTGAGCTTACCAATTGATCAGCAGCTTCTCTCATCATTTTATCAGTAATACGTTCATAAAACGCGTACCAATTGTTCCAGCCCATTGGAGGTGTCAGTGCTAATTTGTCTCCACCTACAATTTTTAATGAACGAGCAGATTTACCATAGCTGTTTTTTGCTTCTAATACTACGGTAAATTCTCCTTTGCTGACCAGTGCCCCCGTAATTATCCCTTTATCTCTATCCAGCTTAAGACCAGCCGGCAAATTTTTGGCCGCAAATAACATTGGTCTTTTCCCAGTTGTGGGAATCCGATATAAAAACGGACTCCCAGGTCTGGCTCCATACACTTTTGGCCCATTGATCTTTGGAATGGGCCCAACTTTAGGCGTACGGATAAGCGCATATTCAGAAGATGACCCAATAGCCACAGGAATTTTAGTGCCTTTAACATAAATAGTATCCGTTAGCTGTTGAATCGCCAGAGCTTGGCTTGCAACACCTATCATAGCAAAAATAAAGATAGGGATAAGGTTATTTATTTTCATACTGATATTATTTCTCTTTTATATCGGATCGCAAATCTGTCTTCTGCATATTTTGCAACCTCACTATAGGCAATTTTTCAGATCCGAAATCATTGCCTTTAATGTTAACTTTTGTATTCGCAGTCAATAAAATAGCGGGTCTTTTTTCGCCTGCTTTCATGAAATTAGTTTGAATAATCTTATTATTGATAAATGTCAACCCATCGGCACTTCTTGCAGACAATATGGGATAATCATAAACCTTAAAAGTATTATTTTCTATATGAATGTTTTTATGAACATAGTATTTTGGCACCAATTGATGATTTTCAGGATTGATATTAATCACATAATTATTGGGAGCTGAATTGTACCCACATTCTATAAATTGATTGTTTCGGATGGTAACATCAGTAACCGGTCCAGATTCGTACCAGCCGGATGCATCATTTTCAATTAAAATAGCGTGCATACCTGTACGGTAATACACATTGTTTTCTATAACCACCTTACGACGGGTAGTAATTAAAGTCCCACGAGATATTGTGGCTTCAAATCGTGAATTTCTAATCGTTACAGCAGGTGTCCAAGTTACATTTTCAAGTGCATCTCCTACTCTTAATTCGGCAGTAAATGGCTTTTCCATTACCACCTCCATTTCCCTTTCCGAAACTAATTTGGCACTTTTAACTACACCCTGTGCAAAAATCTGTAATGCAGCCGCATGCAGATATGCCACAGTATCACCAGGAATAAATGCTTCAAAACCATAAGTTTGATGATGCATGAATTTTAATTTCAATGAAGTTGGCGATACAATTTCACTAACAATAAGGTGTGTACCATGAACATTTACAGGATCATCATGTAAGCCATTAAAGCGACAATTATTAATGGTAATTTGACCTTTGCAGCCAGAAAAATGCATACCATCGGCTGATGATGCAATTACACGACCACTTCCTTTTTCAGGCTCCACATAAACACTATCGAAGTTCAGGTTTTCAGAAAACTGTGATACAATACCCAATCCATGCAGCGAGTACATCTTCAGGTTATGTAAAGTAATGTTTTTAGAGCGGTTGTTGAACGCGCAAACATAATCACGATAAGGATCCCTCACTGTTAATACATCATTCGGTTGAGCTTTAAATTTGGAAAAATCACCAGTAAACTTTACGGTAAGTAGATCAATTTTTTCGGCTTTACTTGCCAAAAAAGGATCCCATTTGCTATAAAACAGGGTGCCTTCCGTGGGACGCACCAAAACGGCATGATAATTCCTGGTCATCCATTTTTCACCGTACCATTCTAATTTATTATCGATAATAGCGAATTTACTATCGGGATGTATACTACCAATAACACTTGTTGGTGTTAATTCTTTGATGGTCATTTCAGACATCCCTGGTCGATCATAGTTTATCGCCAGGTTTTGAATCGTTATATTTTCGCAGCTATCCAGAACCCAGGTAACCATTTTGCCATGAAATACAAACACAGAGCCGTTGCCTTCTATGGTGATATCTTTTAATCCTTTTAAAAACAAGCCGACCTTTTGCTTCTTTACAGGAAACTCTTTCTCAGATGAAGAGTTCGAAATATAATAATGAGTTTCGGTGGCATCATCAGGCCAGAAATCATATCTCCCTTTCGGAAAATTCAACACTGATTTAGACCGCCCCTTGGTTGCGTCAATAGCTTTTTTTACGCCTTCAGTAACATCAGTAAAAGTATTTGGACCTACACCAAATTTGGTAACATCAATTACTTGAGCACTTACTTGAAGGCAGCAACATAATAGTAAAATAGCAAGATATTTTTTCATGATTGTGTTTAATTGGCAGGTTATCATCAAAGCACAACAACTTACCGTTCTCTTTCTTAAATTATTCTAATTTTTAAGTACAAATACCGTCTGGTATTGAGGCACTGCTTTAATCCGCTTAAACATAGTGCCTTTGTTTTTTATCTCTTCAACCAAATGTGCAGGTACACCTGTGGTTTTATTGTCCCAATCCATAATGGTAAGCTCCACATTGCTTTGCTTCGAAAATCTTTGTAAACCAATTTCCCAGATGGTGCCATTAAACAGGTTATCGGTAATATATTTATCGTTTTGCATTATTTTACAAGCGTTACCCAAATAATCAATATTTAAAATTACATCTGATACATTACTTGGTAAAACTGGTGGCAAGCTAACTACAGCAATTTGTTTTTGCGGATAACCAACTGATATGTTTGGCACATAAGCTTGCGTTTTTTGCTGATAAGTATCAAAAAAAGTATTTTTCTGACCACTTGTTTGCAATAATTTCTGATTACTAAATGCATTTAATCCCTTTGGATATACCATCAAATTAAAACTAGCTTTACCCGTTTGCTGAAATGTAATCTTATCGTTTTCGGCCAACACATCAGCATCTGTAATTAATAAGGCCTCCTGATTTTTCAACCTAATGCGCCAGGCATTTTCAACTTGCTTACGAGTTAAAAAGACAAGAGTTATATTATTGCCATCCTTATCTGAGAAACTTAGATCAGTTTGATCAGCAGTGGTTAACTGCACCTCATTATTTTTTACCTGGCTGTTCCAACCCGCAAAATTTTTAGTTTTAACGGTACCATTATTAGCTAAGGCCAATTGTGGTTTCACACCCTGCAGTTGTTGAAAAAACAAGGTGATATTCTTTCCGTTTACCAACCTTGCAAAAGGTTGTGCCGTTACATATTTAATTACCGTCGAACCGGCTTTTAAGTTAAATGGCAATATGGCAGTAGTTTGGCCTTTTAGAGTTAAAGCTGGGATATTGATCGTTTCATTGTCCAAATTCACCTGCATAGCCACCGTTTTATCAGGCATATTCACACGTACTTGTGTATTTCCTAAAAATAAAAAACCGCTGTTACCCTTTGCCCGCGCTACATACCTTAAGTTTTCAGTATCCTTTTCATCACGCACCGGATTTTTTGGTTCGTACACCTGCATAGTAACCAGATCAGAGCCAAAATCGTTAACAAAACTATGGAGAACTTTAAGGTATTTATAGGATGGTCTAAGCAAACCAAATTCGCTTATAGGCGATTGAAAGTCATAAGTTTCAGGATAGTCGGGTTCTTTTAGTCCTGGCGTTTGAGTACCACCGTGAAACATGTAATAACCGATAAGATTCATGCCACGACCAATCTGGTTTTGAAGATGGGCCTCTACCACATGAGGTTCAACCTCAAAGCGGTTCCCATAAGTCATTTGTCCACCACACCCCTGCTCACATAAGCCGCGCGGAAATGCATTAACATCATAAAACACCTTCCCCAAAGCATCAGTCATGATCCATTGGTCGTCACCGTATAAAAAATCTTTTGTAGGGCCTCCTCCACCTTTTTCCCAACCACGATAAGGATAAGAGCCTTGCAATGGAATAACTTCCATCTTTTTATCATCAAAAACAGTGTTAGCCGTTATAGACCAATACACAGGATTAATTTGTGCTTGTTGAGCAATTTCCTTAAGCTTAGAAATATGCGCTGCTTGCCCGCTCGCATATTCATTTTCTAATTGTGTACCAATAATTGGCCCACCTTGTGCAAAGTATAAACCCTTGGTTTGAGCACCAATTTGGTTAAATAACTTGACCGATTCTTTTATATACTCCGGGTCATTACTTCGGCGACCTTTCATCTTCTGTATCCAATCCGGATGCCCACCATGCAACTGTTCTCCATGGCTCCATGGACCAATCCGCAGCCATACATACATATCATGTTTTTGGCAAAGTTTGATGAAGCTATTAAGATCCCTGTTTCCCTTCCAATCCCATACGCCTTTTCTAGTTTCGTGCTCATTCCAAAAAATATAAGTGGCTACAATAGATAAACCACCATTTTTCATTTTGATGATTTCCTTTTCCCATTCTTGGGGCAACACACGGTTGTAATGCATTTCGCCCATGACCGGAAACCAGGGTTTACCGTCTTTTACAAAATACTTATTGTTGACTCCAAGTTTGTCACCTCTGGGGTTGACACCTGACATTGGGATGATTGTTACCGGTTTGTCCTTATTAGTTTTTATATCGATTTTATGTGTCTGCGCATTTGCACAAAAGGTAACCAAATATAATATCGCTATTAAAAAAATCCTCATTTCTAATATTTATGTATCTATGTATTAAACATTATTGCATTAACTAAGCTCAATTCGCCCCATTGCTATTCTATTGTTTCAGTTTTTAGCTGTTCTGCTCTTTGATAATTGTTCCGGAAGTATACATCTTTCGAATATTGCACTCGCCAGGGGAATTTACAATTAGCAAATTCATTGTTTTTCACATCCACGTTCACTGCACCAGAAATTGAGATGCCATACATCGTATGTCCAGGTCCTCCTTCTATAATATTTCCTTTGATGACAATATTCTTGTGAATACCGGGCTGAGTAACATCAGCTGCCTTTACATTGATGGCTATTGCACTGGCTCCCCCTTGAACGCCGTCGCCAAGACCACAACGAATAAAACGATTATTACTAATTGCGACATCGGCCGAGCCCGGCCCTTCAAACCAGTCTCCTTCAGCGCCTATATGAATCGCCGTACCTGTGGTTTCTCGAAAAACATTGTTCTCAATTAAAACACTTCTGGTTTTTACCAGTATGGCTCTTGCCAAATGGCTGCCTACATTCGAATTTACAAACTCCAATCGAGGCAAGCGGCTTACATTGATGAGATAATAGTTTTCTATATCCTCTGGTAAACTGCTGTTTAAATGCACCTCCGACTTCCATAACTTCGGAAAAGTATCTACTTTTGTCACCCGATATCGATTGGCCACCTTTAGTGTTTTCTTAAACACCAATTCGACTGTATCTCCTAAATCCGGATAATCAAGAACCGCAGCATGGGTGGTATAATCTTTATCCAACTGGATGCTATATGCTACAGGCCCTACACGACTTGTAATGTTATGGTAAAAGCCGTGTACGTTTGTGGCATCATCTCCCTGCCCTTCAAACATACACCCGTCAAATCGGATCACTCCTTTGCAAGCCGTAAAATGAGTGGCATCCGTATTGATTGATTGATATTTTCCTACCCTGGGAACTACGCGTAATCCTGTCATCAAAATATTTGTTGATCTATTTCCAACGATCCCCATCCCTGGTTGGGCGTGTATAGTAACCTTGTCTAAAACCGTATTTACGGCCGACTGAACTAATATCGCCGGACGAAAATGCATAGAATGGTTAACAAGCGCTATCTTTCCAGATAATGGTTCTGCATACTTTTCCCAAACCCTCAACACATTTGCGCCCATCCATTCTTGTTTTTTAGGAAAATATATGGGAAATCCCAAAAGCCGATTTTTAATCACATCGAAAAACATTATTCTTGCAATCAGCATTTCCTTACTAGCATTATGTGATTGCGGAAATTCAATATCAAAGAAACCGTTTCCTGTTTTAATAATCTTGCCTTCACTATGGGGAGGATCAGTATAATCTATGGTAAGCCCTCTGATTGTTACATTGTGACAATCTTTGATAGTTATGGGTTCCATCCATCCTTCTGCCATCAAAAATACCCCTTCCGCTTCTACAACAAGCTCTTTAATACCGATAAAACTTATTCCACTTACATAAGGAAAGTAAGGTTTAAAAACAACATCCTGAGGATTCCGCCCCAGTCGGCCACTTAGTGCCTCATTCATCAACCGGGTTGCTGCGGTATCAACAATGCGATACTTACCCGGGGGAATTATTAGCTTGTGAATACCTTTTTCCCGACAACGATCGATTGCCCGCTGTAGCGGCAATCGATCATTTATTGTATCATTCGGGAGAGCCCCAAAATCAGCCACAGAAACCACTTTTTGAGTAGAGAGCTGCACAACCGGGCCAATTAGGGATATTTGATGTGCAATGAGATGTAACGGCCATACAAAAAAAACAATCGCTGTAAACCATAAATATTTTCTCATTTGCTGAGGCATTAAGACTTTAATCCTTAACAAAAGAGGTAACATTAATTGTCCATGTTTTGCTAGCACCGTTTGCGGCTTTAACAATGTATTTCAAAGGTTTTGTAGCATCAGTTGGATCACCTAATGTCGGTGTTCCTCCGGTTGGTGTAATGCTCGCAGCCGTTGAAATGTTCATGTAAAACCACAGTTTACTTTGGACTACCTTTGCTCTTTCTTCGGCGGTAAATTCACCACCTGCCGGAGGTACAGTTATCACCACATTTATTGTCGAACTAGTTTTATCAATAGTTTGAGCTACTGTTAGCTTTTGATAAGCGACAACAGGTTGGCCATTCATAATTTGGCTGCCATTGAAACGGTACTCCACGTTTACCAACGTAATTTCATTTAAATCAAATTCTGGATAAACTGGCAAGTCTTTCTTCAAACAAGAAGAAAGCATGGTAATTATAAAGGTAGCTACTAAAGCTATATTCAATCTAATCTGTCTTTTCATAATCTTATATCGTCAAAAAAATAAATATTACCATCCAGAATTTTGAGGTCCGAATTTAGGATTGTTGTCAATAAAACCTTGAGGAATAGGGAACAAGTACCGTCTTGAAGCATCAAATCTTCGTTGATTATAGCCGAAATTGAATGTCCCGGTAACTATCGCAAAAGATTTACGGTCCTTTGATATATCCAACACCCGAATAGGTTCAGTTAAATTGGCTATGGTACCACCCGATGCCAGACCGTCATTCGCATTTCCACCATATCTACCCCATCTTAATAAGCTGTAGTAGAAATCATTTTCTTCTGTCAATTCTACTCTTCTTTCTCTTTTATAATCTTTCCATCCATCGGCTAAATTACCTGCCATAGATCCCGGTAAAGCACCATGTATCACACGTGTTTTATTTAAATTAGTTAAGGCATTGGCCAAATCTCCTTTAAGTAGGTACGCTTCTGCCAAATTCAGATAAACTCTTGCAAGGCGCATGCAAACATAATGGTAATCTGTTTTAACCGAATTTAAATAGCTAGGTACTACATTGGTATACATTCCTTTTCTAAAATACATATTTGTTACAGTTGAACCCCAATCACCACCATATACACTAATCCAGCGATTGGCATTCCCCTTCGTATTTGTAGTAAGTAATTCACCTGCAAAACGAGACGAATCACTAACGATAGAGCTTTTCCATCTGGCATCTCGGTTAACATTGGTCAATGTCCATAAATTCTCTGAACTACCCGCTTTTATTCTACCTTGTTTTACAACAACCTCGTCACCTCCCGAAGGAACTTTATCATCAGGAAAACCTCTTCTTGCGTATGGGACACGCACATTAACTCCCTCGTCCACTGCTGCCAAATATTGTGAAGTCTGGTTCCAGGGTAAGGCCTTTGTTGGATTCGCATTATCAATGACCAAATAATCGTCAGCTAAGTTTTGACTTGGAAAATACTCGGGCCAAAGCTCAAAAGGTACCGGCTTACTAAACAAAGGACCTCCATCAAATTTTTTCACCTTATCATTAGATATATTTGGAAAAGCATTTTGCATAGGTGTATTCTGTACTATGTTATCTATTGCCTTTTTGTAAATAGCAAAAATAATCTCAGCTGAAGTGCTTTTAGTCTCATTGAACATCCCCTCGTAATCCGTTTCCAATATGTATCCTCCGCCAATTACCAATTGTGCATTGGCAATAACCTTTTCAAGAAGAGGATCAGCCGGATTCACATTAGCTGCAGCAGGATAATTTTTATAAGCTACAGCTTGCAGACAGGCCTCAGTTAAAAATGCAGCTGCTACGTATTTGTTGGCTCTTCCTGAACTTTTAATTGTAGGCAAATCAGCTACTGCATCCTCCAAATCCTTAATAATATAGTTATAACTTTCTGTAGGCGTGGCAACAGTAGGCAGCTTAAAGTCATCTTTTTCAGTTAAAACATCATCTATCCATACAATGCGACCAGTTTTCCTTGCTACACCTAAATAAGACATGGCCCTTAAAAATTTACCTTCCGCAATCAACAGCTTCTTATCCGAGTCAGTTATTCCCGTTGATTCTCCAACTTTTTTGATGATCAGGTTACAGCGACGAATCTCCGCCCAATTGTTAAAGTTGTCGAGGATTTTGCTATCGCCATGGTCGTTCCAGTCATAGCTATTGGTTAAACTTTCACTAAAAACAGTAAATGCATTCCTCGCAGTCCCATCCGTAGCCAGAATATTTGAAGTTCGTGTGTCGGGGCCCGGACCACTTCTATAAACATCCATAATTCCATATGTACCATAGATGAATGTCTCGGCATTAGCCTTGGTACTCCATATGATGTCTTCTTTTACCTTATCTAAAGGCTCCACATCCAGAACCTTTTTACAGGAACTTATTATGAACACGCAACCAATTATTATTAATATTTTCACTTTCATTTTCTTAAAAATTAATGATTAAAATCCTGCGTTAATTCCTATTGCAAACGTGCGCTGAATGGGATATCCATAATTACTGGTATCCGATTCCGGATCTATAAAATACTTCTGACTCTTTGCTGATGTGAGCAGGTTAGTACCCGACACAAATAAGCGTAACTGTTGAAATGGTGATTTCTTCAATACACCTTGTTTGAAGTCATATCCGAACTGTAAATATTTTAATCGTATGTATTTTGATTGTACCAACCAGAAATCACTTTGCTGGAAGTTATTGTTCCCATTTATAGCTCCAGAAGTGGTAGCTCTAGGAAATAGTGCATCGGTATTATCCGGGCGCCAGTAATCCTCCTGAAAGCCATATGTCATTAATGTTGCAGATTCATTTCCTTGTACAGAACTGCCCAGTAAACGGTCTCTGGCACCAGCGCCCTGAACAACAACACTAAAAGAAAATCCTTTATAACCTAAATCAACAGTGATACCATAGTTTGAACGGGGGAAAGTATTCTTACCGATCCTGGTTTGATCATCAGTCGTAATCTGTCCATCACCATTGGTATCTACATACCTTAAATCTCCCGCAGCAACCCCACTAGCTCCTGGTAAACGGGCACCTGATAATAATTGACTGTTGCTTGTAATAAACCCACTGTTGGTATAACCATAAATAGCATTACCATTCTCATCTAACAAGAAATTCCCAACTGTGCTAGACCGTCTTCTGTAAGGGTTTTTCAAATCGGCATCACTATCATCTTTATTACGCTCCCATGCTGTATTGAAATAATTATAATTAATACCCAGTTTATAAGAAAGCGCACCTAAATTATCTTTCCAGCTAACATTAAAATCAAAACCTTCTTTTCTTGCTGCACCCTCATTAAAATTGATAACCGGCAAGCCGATGCCTAAAGTTTGTGCAAATCTTGGGTCGCTGGTTACGTAACCTGTAGTACGTGTATAGAAATAATCTATTGTCGCCGACAATCGGTTATTCAAGGAAGCCATATCTATTGCAAAATCCCTGCTTCCTATTTTCTGCCATGAGTACGACTGGCTCGGGATAGATAGTGGCTCAGAGGTACTTTGAACAGCCTTTCCATCAACAATCAAACCAAGTGGATTTACGGAATAAGCCGAAACATATTGAAAAGGGTTTACACCATCCTTGTTCCCTAAAATACCATAAGAGGCTCTTAATTTCAGGAAATCAAGAATATGTCTGTCCTTTAATGATTTCATAAAATTTTCTTCAGACAGGATATATCCTCCAGAAAACGCAAAGAAAGTACCCCACTGCCTCCCCGGAACAAAAAGGTAATCACCGTCTCTCCTCACAGATGCCTCAATAAAATATTTTGATTTATAGTCATAAGAAATACGCCCCAATAATGCTGCCCTGGCACTTTCGGTTTCACCGCTAAGAAGCTTTCCATTAGTATCAAAAATATTGATAGATTGGTTTTCTGCTGGTCCGGCTACAAGCTGGTCATATAAAATCTTGTAATTTGACCGGGTCACATTCAACATATTAGAATTTGTTTTGTTTTGCTCATAAACACCTGTAAAATCGATAGTATGATCCCCAATCTTTTTATTATAGGTAATATAGCCCTGAAGAGTTGTTGAATTTGTTTTACCGCTCAGCACGTTCAGACTCGGAGCATTACCATAAACAGGGACTCTGCTTCCGATCAAATAACCGGGAGCAAGGAAATCCCATATCTTTCCATCGTTATTAAAGGTATTGTAAACTCCGTTGAACTTAAATTTCAATCCTTCTAAAAAATGGGCACTGTATTCAAGTCCTAGATTTGCATTAAGTGTATTATTTGACCCTTTTTTATAGCCAGACAGTGGATCAAGCTCTCTAACAGGGTTATCTGGAATTGGAGTAGGCAAACCAAATTCATTTCTAGCCAATGCAGTTGCACCTTGATTCTGTATATGGCTATAAATGCCATAAAAAGTTGACGCAGCTGCATTTGAAGCTGAGTTAGGAATCACATTGTTTTCAATAAAACCATCTAAACCAAGCGTTACCTTTAAATTAATTTTTTCTAAATCACTAGTGGTGTTCAATCTATAGGTTGTTCGCCTATTGTAGTTATTATCCGTTTTCAATATCGTCCCTTGATCGTAATAAGACAAACCACCATAAAAGCTTATTAATTTGCTTCCACCTGATACGGATAGGTCATGCCGCATCTCAGGTGCAAAATTTTTCATCGTTAAATCTTGCCAATCAGTATTTGGAAACCTTAACGGATCAGATCCGGTACGATATTTTTCAAGATCTTCCGCAGATAGCGGCGCAGACTTTCCCTCATTGACATATATTTTGTTAACTGCCGATTGCTGTTGGAAGGAGCTTGATTTTTCACCAAACAAGGTAGGTTGTGAAAATATCTGGTTATAAGCATAATTAATATTAATCTTTCCCTCACGGCCACGCTTAGTTGTAACAACTACAACACCATTTGCCGCCGAAACGCCATAAAGTGCTGTAGCAGCAGCATCCTTTAGTATAGAATAATCTTCTATATCATTCGGATTCAGGTTAGTGAAATCACTCTCAGATCGTATCACATTGTCAATAACAAACAAAGGAGTACTACCCCCACGGATCGAAATGGTACTTTTTGACCCTGGAGCTCCACTATTCGCTGTTACTGTAATACCGGGTAAACGACCGGCAACTCCATCATTGATAGACTGTACCGGCAATTGTGCAATGGTGGTCATATCCAAAGTGCTGATAGCGCTGGTCGTTTTTCTTTTTGTAGTTGTACCATAAGCTTGAACCACTACTTCATCAAGATTATTACTTGACAACTTTAAAACCACCGTCATAAACGAACTTGATGCTGGCACTTCTACGGGTTCAAACCCTACAATAGAAAAAATAAGCACACTATTTTCTGGTACACTCAATGCAAATTTACCTTCAGAATCCGTTGCAACACCCTTTTTTGTTCCTTTTACAAGTATAGTAACACCCGGTATAGTAACACCTGCGGTATCCTTAACCACTCCGGAAACAGTAATATCATTTGTAATAATACCTAGTTTTGAAATTGCTATTAAACCGCCATTCGAAATGCTATAAGTGAGTTCTGTACCTTTCAAAATCTGCTTTAACACATCCGCAACTAGCAGATCTTTAGCTTCAATGGTTATACTCTTTGTTACTGAAACAAAGGTTGAACTGTACACAAAACGATATTTGCTTTGTTTTTCAATGGTCTTTAAAACTCTTTCCAGGGAAGTATTCTTTACGTCAAGAGATATTCTTTCCTGAGAAAAAACACTTGCCGAAACATGGAGGCAAGTAAGGAGCACCAGAAGAAAGGTGAGTTTCATTATTCTAATGAATTTGGAAAACGACCTTATTCTCAGCCGCTTTTGGTGGAAGTAATAATTTATCATATTTTTGTTTTTTGGTTTAGTGAATTTTGACAGCACATTGTTTGCGCAGTAACTGTCATTAATAAGGATCAAAAAATTAAGGGCGGTGGCTTCAACACCGTCCTTTTATTTTGATATGGTGATCGTCTTTTCTTTTATCTCATAGTTAAAATTCCCTGTTTTTTTAAGTGCAATTAATACGTCATTTATATTATCATTTGCGAATGTTGCTGTAAATTTATAGTTCTTCACTTCCTCCGATTTAAAAATGATTTGTACATCAAACCACCTTTCTAAGTCGCTTTTTATATCAATAAATTTTTGATCATATATTTCTAGCGTATTTTTAGTCCACGCAGTTTCAACTACAGTAGTATCACGGACCTCTTGATATTTTTTAATAATGATATCCTGGATACCAGTTTCATTATGATCAGACTTAAGCTTATCATTTTTTACAAATACTACTTTTTGACTAGGTTTTACAGTAATTGTATTCTTTTTATCTGTTATTGATTGCATACGAATTCGACCGCGAATAAGGGTTGTTTCAGAAGTCTTATCATCAGGATATGCCTTCACATTAAATGCCGTTCCCAGTACATTTATATTAAAATCTGCGGTATAAACTTTAAAAGGTTTATCTGCATTATGGGTTACATCAAAATAAGCCTCCCCAATAAGGTTTACTTCTCTGGTTTCATCATTAAATCCATTTTTTAATGTTAGAGAACTAAGTGAATTTAACCAAACTGTAGTTCCATCACTTAATGTAATTTGCTTTTTTTGCCCTTTTCTAGTCTCAAACTTAACTAACGGCAAGGCATCATTACTTACCTGAATGCTATGGTGGTAAAAGAGCACTATAGATGTACTAACAATCGCTAAAACGGCTGCTACTGATAGCCAACGGATGATTGGATTAAGCTTGCGAACATTTTTCCTTGTCGGCTCAGTCTCCTGCTTCAATCTGGTATATAAAACTTCATGTATTTGGATTTTATTACCCATTTCCGGAGTCCATTCATAATCCTCCAGCTTATAATCATCCTTAAAATTCTCTAAGAATTCTTTTTCTTCTGCTGAACAATTCCCCGACTTAAACTTTTCGTAAAGTTTTATAAACTCGTTCTTAGACATACTTTAATATTTGGTATCACCTATATAGAGCCGAATTTTAACCAGCACACACATAAATATTTTTTTATTTTATTTTGTCAAACTATTAACTAACTATGCAGAGGTTATTTATCAAAAAATAACCTAATTTTAAATCCGGGATATTCTGTATGACAAAAGATCAACCTTCCGATTCTGAATTATGGAAGCTGATACAATTAAATAACAACAAGGCTTTTGATCTGTTATTTAACAGGTATTGGTCTTCTGTCTATACTACATCTTTTACCTACCTTAAAGATCAAGAAGCTTGTACCGAACTCGTACATGATATTTTCTTAAATATATGGCGTAACAGACATAGTTTAGAGATTGCTTCTTTTAAAAATTATCTCACCACAGCATCAAGGTATCAGGTTTACAAATTGGTAAAAAAAGGAAAAATCAACCCTATTATGCTTGTCGACGAATATGATGCTCTCCCAGATCCAGGTTATGTAGTAAATCTGGGAGAGGAAAAAATTCGCTACCAGGAAATGGAAAATAGTATTGAACTCGTTCTAGAAAAATTACCCAAGAAATGCAAAGAGATTTTTATGCTAAGCAGATTCGACAACTTATCCAATCAAGAAATCGCAGACAAATTAGGGATTTCAAAACGTACTGTTGAAAATCAAATCACAATAGCACTAAAAGCGCTTAGAATTTCTATTAAAGTAATCCTATATTCAATTATCTTCTTTAAGTTCTAATTATTCATCCTTACCGTTAATAGACATAATTCTTACCACAGAACAACCCTTATTTAAACACCCCATTTGGCACTACCCCTATCCAGGAATCAGGCAGCTTACTAATACCAAAAATCTTTGCCAACACTAATGATGTATTTTTATTACTATTGAATTCTGATATAAGACCACGCTTTCTGATCTGTGGTCCCGTAATGGCCCAAGGTATTTGCATCTCAGCCATTGATACACCACCATGCCCCTGGTTTATACCCCCATGATCGGTGATCAACAAAAAATGAGTGTCTTTATAAATTCCTGCAGCTTTTAACTTATCAAGTAATATCCCAATTTCAACGTCGGCTTCTTCAATAGCTTTGATGTATTCCGGTGACATCCATTTAAAACTGTGACCTGCATGATCGGTATGTACACTGTATAAAAATACAAGCGAAGGGCTTTGTTTGTTCTTCAATAGAAAATCAAAAGCTTTTTGATAGCTCTGCTGATACAAATCCTTTTCCTCAAAATAAACTTCGTCGAGATATTTTTTGTTAATAGGATTAATCAGTTCTTTCCAGTTATAATAGTATGCGATTTTAGAAGAAGGTATCTCATCTTTCAAAACTTTAAAAATGGAGGGATAATACCCATCCTTATCTGTCTCAATAGAAGCCAAAGGATGTTTCTCTAACGTCCAATCGTTGCTGGTTATTCCATGTTCTTCCGGACCGGAACCTGTCATGTGACTCGTCCAGTTCGGCAGGGTAACAGACGGCATTACGGGCCTTGTAGTCAATGACAATACACCATCGGCAATCATGTTATCTAGATTAGGGTGTTTTGCAGTTTTAAATCCTTCGGTACTGAAGCCATCTAACCCAATAATTAGGACCCTGGCTGGCGTCTTTTGTGCAATTGCAGAAAAGGAGATCATTGATAAAACAAGCATTTTAAAAAAAACTGTTTTCATATTTAAAAGGTTAATATTCGGTCAATAAAAACACCAATACTAAACAAAAGTTTAGTATGAATCAACCTTCTGTTTTGAAACAACCATTGGTTGATAATTATTTCGATGCCAATATCTAAAAAACAGCGATGTTCCTAAACCTCAGGCAATCCTATCCAGATTGTTACATTAGATCAAACGCTTGCGTAATAAACCTGATACATAAACCATTTTACCATGCTCCTTAAATGGCTAACTTAGGACTATGAAACATCTATTTTTTATTTGTCTATCCTTCTTATGCCTAAATCTTAAGGCACAAGATGTAAGCTTAGCCTTGCAAAAAAAACCTCAGTTAAATGAGCAAATCATTACGAATGAATGGAGCAAAGTATCCAATGGATTAAATGTAAGTTTTGCATCTTCTAACACACGTTTTGCAAAAGAATTGCCCCCAAAAGTGGAATTACAATCGATTTGGCAAACCAAAGCATGGAAGGGTGAAAAAATACATACACAACTACTGGCATGGACAAACAAGAGTTTAACTAACGTTAGTTTAGAACTCTCTGAGCTGAAAACCAAAGAAGGACAAGTCATTAATAAACAAAATATTACAGCTGGTTTTGTAAAGTATGTGATTACCGATGAATTTAGAGACGGCTGTGGTTATCGTAAGCCGGAGGACTTTGATTCTTCATACGTTGCAGATATCATTGATACAAAAACTACCGCTGTCCTACTGGAAAAAAATAGCACCCAACCAATTTGGCTAAGCATAAAAGTCCCAAACAACACCACTCCTGGAAGTTACAAAGGCACAATTAAAATAAAAGGTGATAAGGATTACACCATGCCAATAACTGTACAGGTATTAAACAAAACATTACCTCCTGCCAGTAAATGGAAATATGATTTAGATTTATGGCAACATCCAGCAGCTATTTCCCGTACGCACAATGTACCATTGTGGGGAACAGCGCATTTTTCACTTATGAGAAAGTATTATCGGATGCTAGCCGATGCAGGCCAAAAAACAATTACCACAAGTATAGTTAATGAGCCTTGGGGTCATCAAACTTATGATGATTATCCGAGCTTAATTAAATGGACTAAGAAAAAAGATGGAAGCTGGAAATACGATTACAGCTTGTTTGATAAATATGTGGCTTTTGTAATGGATTGCGGTATTACTGAGCGGATCAACTGTTACAGTATGGTACCTTGGAAAATTGCTTTCACTTATTATGACGAAAACCTACAAAAAGAAGCCATTTTAACTGATGCCATTGGCACCCCGTCATATAACTCTTTTTGGAAAACTATGCTTGTCGATTTTACAAAGCACCTGAAACAAAAAGGGTGGTTTAGCAAAACTTATATTGCTATGGACGAAAGGCCGATGGAAGCAATGAAAGCAGTGATAAAATTATTGAAAGAAACAGATAAAGACTGGAAAATTGCATTGGCAGGAGATTATCATCCTGAAATAGAAAAGGATATAGATACCTATTGCATTGCTTCCAGATGGGATTTCCCTTCTGCTACTTTACAAAAACGCCAGCAACAAGGTAAAGTTAGCACCTGGTATACCTGCTGTACTGAGCCTTATCCTAATGGATTTACTTTCTCATCTCCGGCAGAAGGTGCCTGGATAGGCTGGTACACCGCGAATAAAAATATGGATGGGTATTTGAGATGGGCTTATAATAGCTGGACAAAAAATCCACTGGTAGATAGCCGTTTTATCACCTGGCCAGCGGGAGATACCTACATGGTTTACCCTGGACCACTAAGTTCCCTAAGGTTTGAAAAATTAATGGAAGGCGCTCAGGATTTTGAAAAAATCAGACAGTTAAAATCATTTTATAAAAAGAATAAGCAGACTAAGCAGCTAAATGCGCTTAACAATGCGTTGAAAATGTTCAACATAAAATCATTAGCTACTACCACAGCTGATGAAATGCTTAAAAAGGTAAAGCCCCTTCTTAATCAGTAGCACTAATGTTTTGACTCGAAAAAAGTTCAAACTATAAAATTAATCTCCGGGCAATATTCTTTTTGTATTGCCCAGGAGTAAAACCAGTTACACGTTTGAAAGCTCTGGAGAAATAAGCTTGACTTTCGAATCCGGATTCGTTGGCTATTTCGTAAAAAGTCATGTCGGTAGTGGCCAGAAGAAACTGAGATCGCTCAATTCTTTTCGACTTAAGGTAATCCAATGGTCGTGTACCTGTATTCTGTAAAAATAACCTGGAGAAATGATCCGGGTGATAATTTGCAGTTTTAGCCAATTCAGCAACTGAGATAGAATGACTTAAATGATTCTGCATAAAAAAAATAGCATTCGCAATTTTGGAATTAATATGGTTCGCCTCCGTCTTTAAAAAAAGTGGAGTTTGAACGAATCTGGAAACCAGCGTCAATAGAAGGCCGCAGGTTTCCATATATGCAGATAACGGAATGGTATTGTTCAAATCATAATAAGTAGTTAAGTCTTTGTCCTTTTCAAACACTTCCGGATTATTGGAGGTAACCAAACCTCTTCCCGGATTAAGCTTAAAAACCCTTTTCATGGCAGCAATGTCTGCTTCGTTAGCAGAAATCTTAAACACCTTTCTATTGGAAGCAAACAAAGAACCTAATTGAAACTCTTCCAAAAAACACATATAATAATGGCTCAGATAATGCTCACATACATAACTACAGGTTGTAAAACTTGGTATTAAATACAAAAAACCAGGCTCCAGTGCATATTCTTCCAGATCACATCTAAGCTTTCCTTCACCCTCATCAATGTATATTATCCTATAGAACACACTGGTAACATTTTTATAATTCCAGTTCTTATTCAATTTCACATAATCTGTAAGCAGTAATGTAAATGTTGACTTGCAATGAATTGTGTTCATTAAAAAATATTTATTTGAAGGTAATCTTTTCCATTTCTATCTCCACAAAAATTGTTGCTCAGTTCGTTTTTATAGTTAATCAACTTTTACTTCGGCGATGTTAGTTTTCCAGCTGTACACCCTTTGAATACTGGGGTTCCTTTTAAGCTTAAGAGTAGTCGCATCTGTTATCTTAGTTTCGTTGAGGTTCACAGCCTCAAGGTGCTTCAGGGAAATCAGATAATCGCTTAATCGGTCAGTTAAAGGGTTTTTATCCACTCTCAGTTTCTCAAGATTTATTAATGCGGGCAGAAAATCAAATTCCTGATCTACTAATTGATTGTCCGAAAAGTTTAACCAGACAATGTTCTTTGCCAGTTTTAATATATCAGCTTTTAGATCCGCTACTTTAATGCCGGATTTCGGAGGTAAGGTCACATCAAGCATTACGGGTTTGTTGAGCATAATTCTAACCCTTATTCCTTTATTTTTCAGCTCAGCAATGATTGTGGTATCCACAACAAGCGGCAAATCAGGATTAATCACCTGAGACACTTCACTACCATCATCTTCAGAATCTGTAAGTCCACCAATTCCCAGGAACAAGGCCACCATTGGTTTTAATTTGGTTGTATTTTTAATTTCAGAAATGGTCTTCCCTCCCTCTGCTCTACCTTCTTTGATCCACCACGTAATCAGTTTTACTTCATTTTTGGTTAAAGGAGGTTTTCCATCGGCTGGCATAAAATCTTTATGATCTTCATCGAGGGTAATGCGCTTGAAAAGCTCACTGGCATCAGGCTTACCTGGTACCACAGCCTGGCCATTCTTGCCACCTTTCTTTAGTGCTGCTAGAGATTCGAGTGACAGTTCGCCTTTTTGTTTACCATCACGATGGCATTGTATACATTTTTTTTGAAGAATCGGCTGCACTACATCTTCAAACAACATAGCCTGTTCTACTGTCGCCGGCTTTTCACGTTCCTGCTGCATCAATGTTCGAAAGGTTAGGTAATCATTTCCGTGTGTTAGACTTGCACCTTGATGACCGCTGTAACTCATCAACACAACCAAGCCCAATAACAGAGCTGAAAAGAGTTTATCTCCTACATGCAGGTATTTTCTAAATATTGAAGTAGAAGAGAAATAAAGTAAGCCACAAATAATGGTTAGTGTAATTCCAGAAAACTTATGATGAGTAAGGGTCTCCCGATCATAATCTCCGCTGAGGGAAAGTACATAGCCAAATACACAGGCCAGCACTGCAGCAACAAAACCAATGAGCAAAATAAGCGGAACGCTTTGCCTTAGGTATCGGTATTTCTGCAAATAGGATAAAATATTAAATAATGTAGCAAGCAAAATAAAGCCAATCGGTAAGTGTACGATTAGTGGATGCAGCCGACCTGAAAAAGTAAAAATATCTAGTAATATCATGTTAAAATACCTTTTACTATTTTCCCTTCTACATCTGTAAGTCTAAACCTTCGTCCTTGAAATTTATAAGTCAACCGCTCATGATCAATCCCCATCAGGTGCAATAACGTGGCCTGAAAATCATGAACATGAACAGGATCTTTCACAATGTTATAACTAAAATCATCAGTTTCACCGAAACTGATTCCCGGTTTTACACCTGCACCGGCCATCCACATGGTGAAACAACGCGGATGATGATCACGACCATAATCATTGGCTGTTAACTTACCCTGTGAATATACTGTACGGCCAAACTCACCACCCCAAATTACTAATGTATCTTCTAATAACCCTCTGCGCTTTAAGTCTGTGATTAATGCTGCTGTTGCCTGGTCTGTAGCTTTACATTGCCCTGCAATACCAGATGGCAAGCCCCCATGCTGATCCCATCCCTGGTGATACAGCTGAACAAATTTCACATCCTTTTCCAAGAGTTTGCGCGCCAAAAGGCAGTTTGCGGCATAGGTACCAGGGTCTTTGCTATCAGATCCATACAACTCAAATACTTCCTCAGGCTCATCGGCTACACTCATCACTTCGGGAACCGATGTCTGCATTCTATAAGCCATTTCATACTGTGCTATTCGCGCATCTACCTCTGGATCACCATAAGTGCTGTTTTGCACCTGATTTAATTTCGACAGGTATTCCAACATTTCTTTCCTATCGGCACCATCATAGCCTTCCGGATTGTTAAGAAACAATACCGGATCTTTTCCTGAACCAAACTGTACACCTTGATGTTTAGAAGGCAAAAATCCGTTGCCCCATAGGCGGGCATAAAGAGGTTGATCTTTCTGACCATTCTTAGACACCAAAACAATGAAAGTGGGCAGATTCTCATTATCAGAGCCTAAACCATAACTAAGCCAGGAGCCTATTGATGGGCGACCGGGCAACTGATTACCAGTTTGAAAAAAAGTAATTGCCGGATCATGGTTTATCGCTTCAGAATGCATGGATTTAACAATACATAAATCATCAACCACCTTGGCGGTATAAGGTAACAACTCACTAATCCAGGTCTGGTTTTGTCCGTGTTGATTAAACTTGTAATAAGAAGGCACCATCGGTAAAGCGCTCTGGTTTGCACTCATTCCTGTCAGTCTCTGGCCTTTGCGCACAGAATCTGGCAGGTTTTCTCCCATCAAATTCACCAATGCAGGCTTGTAATCAAAAGTCTCAAGCTGCGAAGGCCCTCCACTCATGAAAAGGTATACCACTCTTTTAGCCTTGGGCGCAAAGTGTGGTAATGCCCTCAAAATCTCCTGTTCCATATCTCCTGTTGCATTGCTGATCGCGGGGCGAGGAGCATTCCCCATCAATTTGTTGCCAAACAAGGATCCAAGTGCCAAAGCACCAATACCCATGGATGTTTTGGTCAGAAAGTCGCGCCGATCCAGTCTTTGGTTCAACCGATTAAATTCAGGGTCATTGAGCCTAAATTCTTCTTCGTGGTGGTGATGAGCTGCCATGAGGTTATCGTTTTGTTAATGTTGCGTCTGAATTTAATATGGTACTGGCAACAACTGCATTTGCAGCAATCATGGCACTATCCATTGTTTTATTAATCTGGTATTGGCCGGCATTGAGCCAGCCGCTTTGCTTTTCCGGGTTTTTCCTGAATTTCTTTAATTCCATTTGTTGTAACGCAGACAGCAGTTCCAACTCTTTTGGTTGTAACAAACGGCCTGTAAGCTTTCTATAAGTTTGAGTTATAGCCTGACGGCTGTCGGCCAACAGCGTCATCTGTTCACCCAATACCTTTGCAGCTTCTAAAAAAGTAGGATCATTTAGCGTTACAAGTGCCTGTAAAGGAGTATTGGTTTTTTGTCTTCGGACAACACAATAGCTACGCGATGTGGCGTCAAAGGTTGCCAGTGTAGGATTTGGCACCGACCTTTTAACAACAACATACAAACTACGGCGGTATACATCAGCACCTTTATCCTGAGTATAGGAAGTATTGTTAATTTCCCAAAGTCCATCCGGTTGATAAGGTTTTACACTCTTTCCACCTATTTTCGGGTTCAATAATCCACTTGCCATAAGTGCATTATCCCGTATCATTTCGGCCGACATGCGGTACGCCGGTCCATGAGAAATTAGTCGGTTTTCAGGATCTTTTTCACGCGCTTCTTTAGTTGCCCTAGAATCTTGTCTGTATGTCGCAGACATCACGATCTTTTTGTTCAATTCCTTTACATTCCATCCCGATTCCAGGAAAGAAACCGCCAACCAATCCAGCAGTTCTAAATGACTAGGCATCTCCCCCTGATTTCCAAAATCTTCTGATGTTTTCACCAAACCTACACCAAAGAAATTCTGCCATAGGCGATTTACCACAACTCGGGCTGTTAAAGGATTATCACGATTAGTTAACCACTGGGCTAAGCCATACCTGTTTTTGGGCAGGCCTTTAGGATAAGGCAATATACTCTCAGGGGTATTGGGAAATACCTGCTCTCCAGCCATGTCATAATTCCCACGTTTAAGTAAGAAGGTTTTTTTCGGTTTCGACATTTCCTGCATCACCATCAGCTCCGGAACATTCGCTGTAGAATCTGTCAGGCTAGTACGCAATACCTTTAGTTCATTTTCTTCTTTCTTCAATAACGGATCAACCACATTAAAATAATACTGTCTAAATGACCTTATCTCTGCATCTGTTAGCTTCGGTTTTGAAACTATTTGATTCCAGCTTGTCTTTTTAGCCAGAACGCCTACTTCAATTGGTGTTAAGCTACGGTTGTACACCGTAATGTCATCTACCTTGCCTTCTTTAAAACCACGACCGCGCCACCAGGCTCCTATTTGTAAACCCGGCTGCGTACCGCCAGGAAATAGGATATCTTTATCCAGCTTATCCATAACAGTTTCCATTTTCATCTCTGCCCCATCAAGATATAATTTTAAACCAGATGCTTTTGATGAGCCATCATAGATCATAGTTAACTGTATCCATTTATCCCGCGGCACATTATCAATACTAAGTTTAGTTATGGCATTTGCAGGATAAGCGTGGGCCATATTCAATTCCAGCTTGTTGTCTTTAAGGTATAGATGATACCCCTTAAAATTATACAAGCGTTCAGCAATACTTTTATGAAATATCACCCCTTCAGTAAGCTGTTTAGGTATGCTAACCCAAAGCCCTATACTAAATGGTTCAGATTTACGAAAAACCCCCACCTGATTCAAATCAAGCCAGGTATCACCATCCAATACCAAACCTCTACCGCCGCTCCCTGCAATAAAAACCGGGGCTTCACCAGGCCCACCTGCATCACGTTTCATTACGGCAATCTGCTTATGATCTATTTCGTCTTTAAGGTTACCTTGATCGAAGTTAAAGTGGGCCTGCAAACCATCCATAGGTACTTTGTCGACAGCTAGTTTCTTATAATCCTTTCCGCCAAGCCAGTTTTGAAACCCAGACTCTTCCTGACGCTCTTTTTCCTTTATTTTTTGTTGCTGCACCGCGATGGTCTTTTTAATCTCATTGATCACTCGCTCTTTTTCTGAGTCAGGAAGCAGCAATGTTGGACCAGGCATGGTATCATCAAATGAAATTTGCCCAGCCTCTTTCACATTATTAAAAAAGCTAAACAACTGGTAGTAGTTCTTTTGCGAGATGGGATCGTACTTGTGGTCGTGGCATTTTGCACAACCAACCGACAAGCCCAACATGGCATCGCCAAAAGTATTGGTACGATCTATTACATATTCTGTTTGAAACTCTTGCTCAATAATTCCGCCCTCCATATTTTGTTGGTGGTTACGATTAAAGGCAGTCGCAATCAACATTTCACGCGTTGGATTTGGCATAAGATCTCCAGCCAACTGCCATTGCATAAATTTGTCGTAAGCCATATTGGTATTGAAAGCTTTAATAACCCAATCGCGATAGGGTGACATATCTCTGAGCCTATCCACAGTATATCCATGAGAATCAGCAAACCGTGCTACATCGAGCCAATCCACCGCCATTTTTTCGCCATAATGCTCCGAACGGAGCAAACGATCGACTTGTTTCTCGTAAGCACCGGGAGATTTATCTTTTAAAAAGGCATCAATTTCCGCTAAGGTTGGAGGCAAACCTGTTAAGTCCAATGATACCCTGCGAAGCAACAGTTCCTTATTGGCTTCAGGTGATTGTTTTAACTTTTGTTTTTGTAATTTATCGACAATAAAATTATCAATAGGATTATTCACTTTAGCAGCCTCATCAACTTTCGGTGTTTCAACTTTCACGGGTTTTACAAAAGCCCAGTGTGGCTTATATACTGCGCCCTCCTTAATCCACCTAATCAGTGTCGCTTTTTCAATGGCTGTAAGATTAAGATGAGATTCCGGTGTAGGCATTTTGTATTTCGGATCGGCAGATATGATCCTATGAAAAGCTTCGCTATTGCCCAGATTTCCTGGTTCAATAGCCACTTTTCCTTTATTTTCCGGTAATTCAGCATAAGCGAAATCGGCATGATCTAACCTTAGGCCGGCTTTCTGTTTGGCTTTATCAGGTCCATGACAAGCAAAACATTTATCAGAAAGTATTGGTTTTACATCTATATTATAGTCAAGGGATTTTGGCAAAGTTTGATATGCTTCCTCCACGTCTTTTGGCAGTTCGGGTACCGACGACCAGAACATATAGATTCCAATGCTCACTAAAAGCACTACACCAAACAACATAAAAATTAGTCGCCTCATCACATGAAAGTTTATACTGGTTATATAAACATGAAATTAAGGCAATTCAGTTTTCAATAATTCAACAAATACGACTAATGTTTACACAAATCCGATATTAATGTTTATGTAATTATTTATCAATAGCCACCATGTAAAGTGGATCTTCCAGTATATTTACCTCTATAACAGATTCAGCATTTTTAAGCAACACTCTACAGTCTTCGCTAAGATGCCGTAAATGTAATTTTTTTCCAACCTTAGCATAACGTTCAGTAAGTTTATTTAAGGCTTCAATCCCACTCATATCGGCCACCCTACTTTCTTTAAAGTCAATAACAACCTCCAAAGGATCCGTATCGATAGCAAACTTATCATTAAAAGCAGTTACAGATCCAAAAAATAAAGGCCCATAAATTTCATAATGTTTAACCCCAAATTCGTCAATAAACTTTTTCGCACGTATTCGCTTGGCACTTTCCCACGCAAATACCAGTGCCGATATAATGACTCCAATGAGTACAGCCAATGCCAAATTATGTAGCCATATGGTAATTACAGCTACCAATATACCAACGAATATATCTTGCTTGGGCATTTTGTTAATGATCCGGAAACTAACCCATTCAAAGGTTCCAATTGCAACCATAATCATTACACCAGTTAAGGCAGCCAAAGGAACTAATTCAATTATAGATGCTCCAAATAATATAATCATCAGTATGGTTATAGAAGCTATAATTCCTGAAAGTCGTGCCCTTGCACCTGCAGATAAGTTAACCAGGGTCTGAGCAATCATAGGACAGCCCCCCATGCCAAAGAAAAATCCATTTGCAATATTGGCCGTTCCCTGAGCTATACACTCCCTATTCCCATTACCTTTTGTGCCGGTAATTTCATCAACTAGATTTAGCGTCAACAAACCCTCTGTTAAGCCAACACCCGCCATTATCAATGCATACGGAAAAATAATCTTTAATGTTTCCAACTCAAAAGGCACCACAGGAATATGAAATGGAGGAAATCCGCCGCTTACCGAAGCAATATCTTTAACAGTTTTAGTATCAATATTAAACCCTAATACGAGTAGAAAAACGACAATAATTGCCACAAGTGATGGTGGAACTGCCTTTGTTAATCTGGGTACTATTACCACAATAGCTATAGTAAGTAACACCAGCGCCCCCATAATCACTAGTGGAGTACCAGTCATCCAAACAGATTGTCCATTAACAACTGTCTTGAACTGTGCCAGTTGAGCCATAAAAATAATGACGGCTAGCCCATTTACAAAACCATACATTACCGACTGAGGTACTAACCTAACGAATTTTCCCAGCTTGAAAAGGCCTACTAATATTTGGATAACCCCGGCCAATGCGACCGCGGCAAATACATATTCAATGCCATTAGATTTCATTAACGCAATCAGAACCACAACTGTTGCACCAGCACCTCCTGATATTAAGCCGGGTCGACCTCCAAAAATAGAAGTAATAAGCCCCATAATAAAGGCTGCATATAAACCAACTAACGGAGGAAATCCGGCGAGGATAGCAAATGATAAGGATTCTGGCATCATGGTCATCGCCACAGTCAATCCTGCAAGGACTTCATTTTTAAAGTTGATTTTTTGTTTAAAATCAAATAAATTGACAAGCGCCTTCATCTAAACAGAATTTGATACATAAGAAACAAAAGTACAATCTTATGCCGAAATACAATCATGAGCAAAGAATACAACTCAGCAATAGGTAATGAAATTGTATATTCGAATAAATAATTGCACTTAGCTAAATTGATGAAACTACGTATCCTTTGCCCTCAATGGGGACTTGAACACTTAACTTTAGAAGATTTCTTTGAAAAGGTTAGTTCTGCTGGTTACAATGGAGTTGACACCTGGGTACCCGAAAACACTATTGAACGAAATAAATTCATTCGCTTATTGGATGAATACCAACTTTCAATTGTAGGGCATCAACATCAGGCAACAGGCAGAAATATTGATGAGTATTGCAAATCCTATGAATACTATTTAAACCTAACCATGGAATGCAGTCCTCTCCTTATAAATTCACATAGTGGAAAAGACTATTTTAGCCTGGATGACCAATTGAGGGTAATTGATATTGCTGAAGAGTTTTCTATAAAAAACAATATTACTGTTGCACATGAAACCCATCGTGGACGATTAGGCTTCAGTCCATACAATGCCTCCGCCCTTTTTAATTGCAGGCCAGAGATGAAAATTACTGCAGATTTTTCGCATTGGACATGTGTTACAGAAAGCTTTTTAGAAAATTGCTCAGAAATTGTGGAGGAAGCTATAAAACGGACGAAACATGTTCATGCAAGGGTTGGCCACACACAAGGCCCACAAATACCCGACCCAAGAAGTCCATATTGGGAGAAAGAACTCCTTTTTTTTTCTGCACTCTGGAGCTCAATAGTAAAAAATCACACAGCTTTAAAGAGTGAATATTTAACAATTACTACTGAGTTCGGCCCTCCCCCATATATGCCGACTAATTTAAATAACAATAAGCCTGTTGCAGATCAATGGGATATAAATGTATTCATGAAGGATTGGCTTTTAGATAAGTTAGCATAGTATTATTTGTACTCCTGGCTATTCTTAACATCCTGCAAAGAAACATCCACAGTAAACGATAAACTCTTCCAGTTAATCTCTTTTATCCATTCCGTAGAGATTTGCACCTTTTTACCTGCCAACCAACTGCCTGTATCTACCACCAGAGAAGTAATTTTCAAGTGGCCATCAACTATTAAATCCACAGCCTCCCCAACTTCTCCATCCACAGCAAGAATACGATATCCTCTTATTTCACTAACGCTGCGCAGGTGAGGATCACCAGGTTCCTCTTCGTTGTGCACTGCACCGATAGCTGCCTCAAATGGCACTCTCGATTCAACCATCCCCATCATACCCATATGACCATAAAATCCACCACCTGTGGGATCACCATAAGGCCATCCATAATAACTGTACAACTCCAACTCATGCTGACGGGATACTGTTTTTTCTGTATCTATATCCGGACTGTGTTTAATTTGGCTCCTAGTGAGGTTAACTGGAAAACACCTGTTTTCCCAATCTGGTTCTCTTAAGGCTCCTGGCGAGATAAGCACTTTTCGCTCCATCAGCCAGCCACCCGTTTTTACAATGAGGTAACGTATTGTCCAAGTTTGATCATCAAAATAAAACTCATCAACTTTCCCTATTTCCCCATCGGTAGCACCCATGCTAAAACCAATGAGACTTTTAATATTGCGTTGCATGATACCATGATTTAAATATTTTTTAACATACTTTACATTTTACTGGCCACAGTTCCAATAACAATTAAAACCAATGTGATTATCAAAATCCAGAAAAAAATACCAAGAACTTCTGTAGCGATAAATACTTCCTCTTCCTCCTGGTCGTGCGCATCTGTTTTTCTTTTTAGATTTCTCTTTCGAACAGGTGATTGCGGAGAGGCAGCAGCCAGTATCAGCGCCACAACGATGGCAGCAATTAAGCCGGGCATCCAATAATATCCCCAGGCAGATGGCCCCCGTTGAACTGCCCATTCTCCGGTAACAAAAGAGATAAAAAATAGGAGTACAAAGAAAACCCAAAATCCCCCCCAAGGGCCAGTACTTCTAAATACCAGCCTAAAAATTGCTGTAAGCATTACAGCAACAAAAAGTGCGAATAAAATTCCAATGAATCCCATAACACTTATCATAGAATTACTACTTTTAAAACAATTGAGAATCTAATTGGTTCTCAATTGTTTGTCAGAATTCAGTATATTCCTATAGTGGATCCATCCTTCCTAAATAAATACTGTTTGCAATTTTCTTCCTGTCAAATGAAGCGAGGCTCACATAAACTTCCAGCGGAACGCCTACCAGCCTAGAATCAAAATTAAAAGAACACTGCAAATCTCTGCGAAGTGCGGCACCAATAAACCCATCGGACATGCCCAATTCCGGAGCATATACAACCAGCATAACCTGATCATTATATGTTGCCTTATTGCCCTCATTCGCAATCCAGTTTAGTTGAAGTGTATCTGGAGCACTGAGCAAAGCCTGCGGACTGTTTAACCCGGGCAAATTTCCTGCACTAAGTACTAAGCGACTATAATCCACCTCTAAATTGGGATAAATTCCAGTGATAGCAGTATGGTAATTTTTAGAAAATGCCACGCTTATAGCAGTTTTTGCTATAGCAAGATTATGGAAACCAATGTTAATGTATGGATGAAATGGGATCAAAACTTCATTCATATACTTCATTTTTTGTTCATTTTCAATCTGTCCCAGAGATCTCGGAGCAGATTTTCTTTTCTTTTTTGGAGCACCGCGCAGGTAAGCAATTCCTTTCCAAACACCACCTACCACTGGACCAAGTCTTCCGGAAATAGGGCCGAAAATCCCTTTCTTCATTTTTGCCATGTTCTTTATTTTTAATTGATTTATAAATTGTTTTCTTTCCCTTCTTAATAGCCCAGATTTTGACAACACCTTGCTCAAATACTGATAAAACATAGGGTAAATACCCGACTGGCATTCGAGTGTTAAAGGACTCTTGTAGGACTAATAGTCCTATAAAAGTCCTAAAAGAGTCCTTTAAAGCCCATATTTTAGGCATTTCAGGTTACTCCGACAATTAGAATCAAATACCTACCTGCACAATACCCTGTTTTATTTCTTCATTTAAGAGATCAAATGTGTTTATAATAAAAACTGGGTGAGTTTGAATTTGTACCTTTTCTCGCATTTCATCGCATTGCTACGGATTATGTCGGATTTGTCGTTATTTGCATGTTTTCTCGCTTTTTGTATGTTTTGTCGTTTTTTGTATGTCTTATCGTAATGTGTGTAATCAAAATGGATTATGTTACGATGGACAAACCTAATTTATGTCAGAAAGTATAAACAACTATAGCTTTACTGCAACGGATTTTTAAATCAGACGCTGTACTTTCGTTCTCCAACTTAATATAACACCTGCTCAAATGGGTAAAGCTTATTCTACACTTACTTTCCTGGTACTTTTATCATTCTTCGGAGATTGGGTACATGCGCAAATCAATGGGTATCCGCCAATTACCGCTACAAAAAATGGCGCTGCCAACCCATTTTCGCCCGATCCTATTATCAATTACACCTGGGCAAACCCAAAAGCAACTGATGGCCTGGAGAGCTATCAATTACAGCCTGTGAACTACACAGTCTCAGATTCACGCAGTTTCAATACGGATGATTTCAAGAAAAATAAGGTTATTGTTGTGAACGGTGAGGGATATATCCGATTTGATTTCGGGCAAAACAATGCAGGTTGGGTAGAATTCGATAGCCCGGATCTTACCGGAAAAGTGGAAATGACTATAAGTGAATACAATCAAACACCTAATTATCCATCAAATTATCCAACAAAAACACTAGTTCCTAAAAAGCATGGAAATACATATCGGCTTGAATTAAACCCTGAATTATATGAAGGGGTACGATTTGCCTGGATCCATGTGCGATCATTTTCTAAGAGTTGGCACATTACCGGAGTACGAGTAATTTGTCAGACCAGGCCTGTGAACTACAACGGAAGTTTCTCATGCAGCGATACAACGCTCACGCGCATATGGTATACCGGTGCATATACTGTAAAACTAAATTTGCTTAAAGATTATTTAGGTGCAATTTTAATGAATCGTGGCGATAGGTTTTCGTGGACTGGCGATGCGCATCCATCTCAGGCGGCCTCCATGGTAGCATTTGGGAACTATGATTTTGTAAAGAAAAATATTGATTATACCTCAACTCAAAGCAATGGTATCAGAAGTTATGCGCTTTACTGGGTATTGAGTTTGATTGACTATTACAAATACACTGGCGACACTGCAACGCTTAAAAAGTATATAGATAATGCCTCTGCAAAGCTAGATGATGCCTATAAGGTTTATGGGACCAATCCCAATCTTGAATTTTTCGGATGGGATGAACGGTTGGGATCAGGATTTGAACACCCCAATCTTCCGGAACCTCAAAATGCTTACAAAATGGTATCCATACGGGCCTGGAAAGAATTTTCGGAAGTAATGGCTATGTATGGTCGAAAAGATTTGAGGGATAAATATCATAGATATGCTACTGAAAAAATCATCGACTTAAAGAAAAATGCTTCATGGTATCAGGATTTCGGCCTTCATGCAGGTGCAGATGCCGTTTCAACGGGCTTTCTAAGCAGTAGTGAGCAGGAAGCAATTTATGAAAAAAGCTTCACCGACAAGGTAAATCGCCTATCCTATTCTCCTTTCAATCAGTATTTTGTGATCCAGGCATTTGCACGAATGAATAAATATGATGACGCATTGAGTTCGATACGCGACCTATGGGGCGGTCAGATCAAATACGGAGGCACTACTTTTTTTGAGGACTATCGTCCATCATGGAACGCAGTAGTTAGTAAGAACGGTCCTGTACCCAACAACCAATGCGGCTTTACAAGTCTCTGCCATCCATGGGGTGCCGGAGTTACCAAATGGCTCAGTGAGGAGGTTCTTGGTATAAAGCCAACATCGCCCGGTTTTGCTACATTTGACATTCTTCCACACCTTGGTCGGACAATAACCAATGTTTCAGGAAAAACGCCAACTCCACGAGGTGTAATCAGCGCTAGTTTTAACGTTTCTACCGGATTGAGCAAGGTATCAATACCTATCGGGACGATTGGCCGAATTGGTATTCCAAAAGCCGAAAAAAGCATCATGAACATCAAAGTTAACGGCGTTTTAGCATGGAATAGTCGCTATCACTCTGTTAAGGGTTTAGATGGGGCAAGCGAAGATAAGCAGTTCATTTTCCTTACAGGGGTTAAACCTGGGAGCTATGAAATTGTAACTACTTACAAGGGAAAATCTCCGCGTTACTCCGAGCTCGAAGAGGTCTATGCTGCAAAATTCATCGGAATAGACTCTGTAACCAGTGGAAACTGGGGGAAAGTGTATGGAAAAGACGGTTACGTACTGTGCAACTACAATGGAGATGGAAAAGATAAAAAGTCACTGCCATCGTATGTCTCTGCTGTCAATTATTATAAAGTAAAGGGAAACAGTTTACCCCTAAATGAAGTATGGGAAGCTAATACCAACGATCGCAGAGCACTCTCACCAGACGCTAATAATAGTTCCCCAAGAACTGCTGCTTGCTTATTTGCTATGGATGCAGATCAGATAGGATATACTTTTACTTCTACAATTGACATAAAGGGCACTAAGGATTTTAAAGTATCTCTTTACTTTGTTGATTGGGACAATAAGGGAAGAAAAATTGCGGTTGAAATGTTCGATGCAGCCAGCTCAAAACTGATTGCACCGGTAAAAATAGTGGAAAATTGCGCTGGTGGCGCTTACTTAACCTATTCATACAATAAATCGGTTAAGTTTAGGATCAACATGGTACGAGGCGATAATGCAATATTGAGTGGAATATTTTTTGACGCTACAAACTCTGCTTATTGACTTCAGTTTCTGAAATCCCTTTAGCTGCTTTCATAATCTTTGCGATGCTGAATGCCCGCTTTTTTGCATTTTCAGCAATTGCTCCTACAAATAATTCGTCCACCGTTTCACTAAATAAGTGAATCCATCGGTCGAAATGCTCATTTGAGAGCTTAAGTGGTAAATGCTTAGGTAAGGGGGCGCCAACGTATTTTCGGGTATATAAAAGTAAAGTTGACCAAAAATCAACCATAAGTTTAAGATGGCCGTCCCAATTTCCTTTAATAACACCAGCAAAAATGGGATCTAAAAGATTATCATTTCTCACCTTGGCATAAAAACTATTTACAAGCAATTCTACATCGTTTTCTGTATCTATATCTTTTCGTTGTTCTTCCATAATATTATAACCTATTCTTATCTTTTTTATATACAGATGGAATCAAAGGTGTTGATTCCATCTGCTATTATCAATACATTAATTTAATTGAAGCAAGGCCGGGCCAAATTCTTCAAATAGAATTGCTTCCTTTTCAATTCCTTTGGCAACAAGATCGTTGAATTGCTTTTGAATAAATGCAGAAGGCCCGCACACGTAATATCTTGTTCCTGGAAATTGGGGTAGTGACGCTATTTTATTGATATCCAAAAATCCTTCCATCACTCCCTCGTGTTCATCCGTTGCCGTTAAAAGATCATAAAAAATATGCTGGCTTACGTTCTCATTTATTGCTGTAATTTCGTCTAACTCTGCTTTAAAAGCATGTACCTTACGGCTTCGGCATCCATGCAACCAGGTAATAGAATGGCTATAATCTTTTTCAACTAAATTCTGCAACATACTCATCATAGGTGTTAGCCCCACTCCCCCACTAATCAATACTACCGGAGCATCTAAGTCCTCAGTTAATGTGAAGTTACCAGCCGGAGCAGTAAGATCTACTTTATCCCCCTCCTGAATAAAATTATGAAGGTAATTGCTAATCTTGCCATCAGTATCTAATAAGAGTCCTTTTTCTTTTTTTACGGAAATGCGATAATAATCGTGAGTTGGTGTACTTGACACACTATACTGGCGTGATTGATATAAACTCAATTCTGGCAAAAACACACGGATACTAATGTACTGACCAGGTATATGAGGCATTACTTTTCCGCCGTCAGTAGGTTGTAAATAGAAAGAGGTAATCTCTTCAGATTCTACAATTTTCTTTCCCACAAAAAACGGTCTCCAACCTGTCCAGCCGCCTTGTTGTGTAGCTTTTTGCTGATACAATTTCGTTTCATGTCCCGACATCAGTGTTGCCAGCTGTTGATAGGCAGCTGTCCACGCATCTAAGATATCAGGAGTTGCTGCTGCTCCCAAAACCTCTTGTATCGAAGCAATTAAATGGCGACCTACAATTTGATAATGCTCTGGTCTAATATCTAAACTCACATGTTTATGTCCAATTCTATCTACCACGGGCATTAAGACACCAGGATTTGCAATATTCTCCGCATAAGCCAACACAGCCATAGCTAAAGCCGTTTGTTGTTTTCCACTCTCCTGATTCCCCATATTGAACATATTTTTAAGTTCAGGGTTATGCGTAAACATTCTGTTGTAGAAATATGTGGTCAGTAACACGCCGTTCTCTTTCAATACCGGTACCGTAGCGCTAATCAATTGTTTTTGTTCGATGTTCATAATAAATATATTAATACCTTTTTATCCTTTATTATTGTAAATTTTTTTCGCCTCTTATTTCCTTAATTTGGTAAGACCCAAATTTAAACTTTCACTAAAATCTGCAATGGTTGTCTGCTCCAACAGATCTTTCAACTGGTTACGAATGGCTTTAAATTCGTTGTGCAATGGACAAGGGTTTGTTTCAGAACAATAAGCAAGCCCTAAGCCACAACCGGTAAAAATACTGTTTCCATCTACTGCCTCTACAACCTCTGATAAAGGGCGTTTAAGACCCGGCTCATCTATGTAAAAACCACCATTAGGCCCTTTCGCAGATTGCACTATACCCCTTCTACTTAAATCTTGTAAGATTTTGGCTAGAAAATGCTCAGGAGAATCAATGCCACTGGCGATTTCTTTTATCCCTACCCTACTGCCAGAAGCCGTACGGTGCGCGATAAAAAAAACCGAGCGTATTGCATATTCACATGTTTTTGAAAAGACTCCCATAACCATTGCAAAGCTACATATATTCACCAATAATAAAAGAGTTTTTTGTCTTTTATTGAATTTATTTCTGAATTATAACTGTAAAAATTAATTAATCTGGATACCGACCCTCACAGGTTTATTTTCAACGGCAAACTGAAATGCTTCTTCAACATCATCTAATTGATATTCTTTTTCAATGAGTTCACTAAAAGGATATTTTGTATGTTCCTTAACAATAAAAGCAGTTGCATTTGCAAAGTCCTGATAATTGTAGTTATGCAGGCCTTTTATTGTTAAAAGCTTGCGTACTATTTTTTGAGCATCCACCGGAACCGCATCTACCGGAGAAACAGCACCTATCCAGACAGCGCAACCTCCAGGGGCCAGCGAGTCAATACCTGTTTTCATGGCTTTTGGGCTTCCCGTCATATCAAATACAATATCGACTTCTGGCCATGGCAATATAGCACTCGTGTCTTCAGGGAACAGGTAAGTCTCATCGGCTCCAAATTTTGGTCCCCAATGCAAGCGTGATAGGTCATTGTCAACCAAACCTATCCATTTGGCACCTGCCTCTCTACACATGGCAGCACATGATATACCCAATAATCCTGCACCTACTATAAGTATCCTTTTCTCCATGAGATCGCCTGCTACCCTCAGCGCGCCCATCACTGTCGAATGTGCACAACTGATTGTAGCAGCTACTTTCAAAGGAACATCTGTTAATATTTTCAAGAAAGCTGTATTGGGTTTAAGTATACAGTAGTCGGCCATTCCGCCATTAAAAATATCCAGTTCAGTTGCCAAAGCATGACCATATTTAAACAGCTGTTCACTTTTTTGGGGCATATCAGCTCTTGGTGCCTCAACACCTTCAGGAACAGCAAAAACTGACCATACAATACGGTCGCCAATTTGTATCAGCTGGCCATTTAAATCCTTTAACTCCTGCTCATCATCAAACCATAAAACTTCACCAACAATTTCATGTCCCAATACTACCTGTTCAGCTTCTGCACGATGGCCGCAATAGGTATGTATGTCGCTTCCGCAGAGGGTAGTGTAAAGATTTTTCACTAATACTTCCTTTAAAGAGATACAGGATACTTCCCTGTTAACTGCTTCAAAGGGTTTTCCAGGTCCTTTAAACAGTATAGCTTTGCCCTGCAGAAATTTCGGAAACTTGTTGCTCATTACTTTTTAGCTTATTTTTAAAATATAGATAACAAAATATAATCAGGAGAAGACCAAAGATCCCCATACCGATACTTATTTTTAGAAACAGATCGAAAATAGAATCGGATGCCGGAGTGAAAGACTTTAAAATCATTAAACCGATGTAACCTGTGTAACCAACGGAATCAGCGATATACATTAAAAATCCGACATTCGCTTTTTCCCGGGTAATGGCTATCAGTCGCTCAAACATAATAGCATGCACAGCTACATAAGGGATATAAATTCCGAGCCCAATCAGTACCATAGAAATGAATTTGTCTGCACCGTTATTTAAGCCGGCTATAGCGAAAAGCAAAATCATCAATCCTGTAAGACTTGTAAGTAGAGAGAAACTAAATGCCTTATAGTGATTATGTATGAGTGCAGCAAAACCGCTTATAATGATAACACCAAATGACACTAACAATTCCGAGCGAGTAAATAGGTCTGGAGTTTGTTCATAGCCGAGTCCAGCCCATATCTCTACCGCAAAATCAGCCCTCACGCTCCTCAGCAGAGTAACAATCAGATAAACTAAAATAATTCCTATAAGTCCTGGAGCATATTTATTAAAGAATCTGCTTCTGTCTTCAGCTGTCATGGGCACTCTTGCTGATCGCAATGCAATATCTGTTGCTGAAGGAGCCGGCACGCAGGTAAGCATTGTAATAAATAACAGCGTGGGTATTAAAAACACAATGCCCGCCACAAAAGGCATCCAATGCTCGGTTACCCCAGATGCTAAAATATAAGCGCCAACAGATTTGGATACACCATCAGAAATAATAAAGCTTGCGCAAAGCCCTGCTACCATAAACTCAGTATGCTTACGACCCTCTACGAAACCAAGCACCAAGCCAAATATTACACCTAAAGACAACCCGTTCAAAAACAAGAAAATCACATTAAATGGACTTGGCACTGCTCCAAAGAGCAGTAGCATAACCTCAGCAAATCCAATGAAGCCCAGAATAGCCTTTATCCGCTGATGAGATTTAATCTCTGACACAATTTTTATTCCTATCCACTTCGCTAAAACATACCCCAGAGTTTGGGCAATAACCAGTAGGAATTTATAACTCAAACCAAAAAGCGAAATTTCAGCATAGGTAGCTGCAGTGTATGGCTTTCTGAAGCCGTACATGCAAAAATAAGTACCAAAAGCGGCTACCAGCGCCCAGGCAGGATTGGCAAATACTTTGTGTAATTTTTCAGTCTTTATAATTGATTGCATAACATGATAAACTAATTGTTTAGCAAAACTAAACAATGTTTACATCCAGTTACGTTCAGTAAATGTTAAGCTTTTATTAATATTAATGACGTCTATTTTTTACACTAAACATTTTCAACATACCCAACAACAAAGACACTACCAGCTATTTAACAACACAACATATCTTAGTAAGAATATAAACACAATAGTTTACGCAATAGTTACGGGCAAGCGTAACAACATAATTCCAGGCAAACAACACAACTAAAAAGCCGCAACTAGTATATATATACTTAACTCACAAAAATTACCTCACTTTAACCAATTTAATATGTTCTAATATCTACAGACACTTGAGTATCATTCAGCAGAATAAACATTCTACAAACCATATCGATTGAATTCCTTTAACTTTGATTAAAAAAAGCCGCTATGTTAAATCAATTCTGCCAATACAACAACTGGGCAAATTCTCTCTTACTAGATGCACTGGTGGCCAACTCTTCTTTGGTTCCTGAATCTTCCATTTTACTGTTTAGCCATATTGTTAATGCACAAACAAGATGGATTTCCAGGATTAACGGCACCACCCCTTCCTTCGGTGTTTGGCAATTACATGACCTGGAAACGTGCAGAATCCTGCTTGAGAAAAGTGCCAACGGTTTAACACAGCTAGAACAGATGGAAAATATTGGCACGCATATTATAAAATACTCCACGACAACAGATGTCCATTTTGAAACTAGTATTGCAGATATATTATTGCACGTATTCAATCATGGTACTTACCATCGCGCACAGATAGCCAAAGAAATGAAACAACATAATATTCAACCTATGAGTACAGACTATATTCAGTTTGTGAGATTACACTCTTAATCTATAACCTTTTTTAACTGATTATATATTTCCTCATTTGATGTTTCTTTGGATGAGTAGTATATTTTTTTGCTGTCTTTCGTGGTAATTAGGATTAAAGGAGTACTGATTGAATTAATCAACAATTTTACCTTTTCGCCATCTTTTGTTTTAAAAGATCCTTTTTTTATTGTTTCTAAAGCAAATCCATTTATTTTAAAACTGATCTCCGGTAACTCATTTATCAACTCAATTGATTTTATATCAGCTAGGTTTAATTTAGTTCCATAGTCACCACTTATTTCTAGGGTTTGATTTTTGACTTCAACTTTATTGTCCCTTAAACTATCGGCAAACATAAACACGATGAAAAGAAATACTATAAAAAGAATTCCCATTGCAACATATGTTGTAATTTGTTGCTTTTTGGTACTTCCTTTTAAAAATCGGTTCGCCTTCCAAATAAAATAAATATAGGCAGCAATAGGATAAGTTACTATAAAAATTCCGCTCAAAACTGAACTCACAAAGAAAAAAAGAATGACAGAAATAACGAGTAATGAGATTCCGAGAAATACATGGAAGTTTCTGAAATAAGGAACATATGATTTAATATCGAATTTCCGTCTATCTTCCTCAGACATTGAATTATAACCAGAAAGTATATACTTAGCGTTATTTTCAGTAACAATAAATCCTATTCCAATAAATACTAAACTTAAAATAAATACAACTATCAACATCTATCAAAATTCTCTTAACTATTTTAGAAAAAACTGCTATTTGGTACAAACATAAAAAATTAGTTTATAGTTTTTTTCTACTTTCACGCTGTGAAATTCATCGCATTACTTTTATCTGCAATTGTACTGACGCTAACCGCCGCGCCGTGCTGCGCATTTGAAGAAAATGAAACTCATGCCCTTAAAGCATATTCAGAGGAGAAACCTGACAAATGTACGGAACAAGATGATGATTGTTGTAAAAACTGTTCCCCTTTCTATGTTTGCGGAACTTGTATTGGGTTTACCATTAGCAACTTACCTGTATTAACATTTGAACTCCATTTAAAACCTATTCAGCACAATTATATTTACATCTCTGTTGAATTACGTCAAATGCCATACGCCATCTGGCAACCGCCTAAATTAGGTTAATCTCTTATTAACAGTTTTTTGAGGCTGTATTTATTGAATTTACTTAATTATAAAACACATCATGAAGAAATATATCGTCTTTCTGGTTACACTGTTTTTTACAGTTTCGGCCTATGCTCAAAACGCATACAATGCCGTTATAAAAAACGGAAGAACCAATAAGCCACTCATTGGAGCAAACATTAAAGTTCAAGGAACAAACATCAGCTCTGTATCAACTACGGATGGAATAATTGAATTAAACAATGTTCCATCAGGGAAACAAATTATCCAGTTTAGTTATGTTGGTTTTAAAACGCGAACTGATACGTTAAATTTTCCGTTAACACAACCCTCACCTATGCTAATCCTACTCGAAACAGACGAGGAAGAAGAGGAATTGGATGAAGTTGTTGTTTTGGCTACAAGAAGCAGCAGAACTATTGATAATATACCTACTCGTGTAGAGGTTATTGCTGGAGAGGAACTAGATGAAAAAGGAAATATGAAGCCGGGAGACATCCGAATGCTGCTGGCAGAAAGTACGGGTATCCAAACCCAACAAACTTCGGCCACAAGTGCTAACTCGAGTATTCGTATTCAAGGTCTGGATGGAAAATACACACAAATCATCCGTGATGGATTTCCTTTATACTCTGGTTTTTCGGGTGGTTTGGGTTTGTTACAAATTGCCCCACTAGATTTACAACAAGTAGAGGTTATAAAAGGTTCTTCGTCTACACTATACGGTGGCGGGGCAATTGCCGGACTTGTAAATTTGGTATCCAAGAAACCGACAGAAGAGCGTCAGTTGAATTTTCTTTTAAATGGAACTTCTGCCTTAGGACTTGATGCAAGTGGATTTTACGGACAGAAATTTGAGAAAATTGGGATTACTGTTTACGGCGCTTACAACAAAGGTACAGCATACGATCCATCAGATATTGGCCTTACAGCAATTCCTAAATTTGATCGATTTACGCTAAATCCAAAGCTGTTTGTTTATTTTAACAATGCCACTACCCTTTCAGCCGGAATAAATGCTACCACAGAGAAACGTATAGGTGGCGATTTGGAATACATTAAAGGAAATGGTAATGCTCAACACAGTTATTTTGAAGAGAATAAAACGGGTCGTTATAGTAGCCAGATTGAATTAGACCATAAATTAAATGATAAAGAGAAACTGACTTTTCGTAATTCTGTAAGCTATTATGATAGAAGCATTGGCTTACCTGCATATCTTTTTTCAGGAACACAACTATCAACGTATAGTGAAGCCAACTATGCTCGTACTGGCGAAAAATCAGACTGGGTTGCAGGTGTAAATCTACTTACAGATCATTTTAAGGAAGATCAAAATAGCAATTTTGCATTAAGAAGCTACAATTACACAACAATTGGAGGTTTTGTGCAAAATACATGGGATGTAACAAAGGAATTAACTGTCGAATCTGGCATCCGCGGTGATTATCATAATGAATACGGGTTTTTCTTTTTACCTAGAGTATCAGGCTTATGGAAAATCAATGCGCATTTTTCTACCCGCTTAGGTGGTGGATTAGGCTACAAAGCACCTTCCGTATTTACTGAGGATGCAGAAAGAGTCCAATTTCGTAATGTATTGCCAATTGACGTGGCCAATACCAAAGCAGAACGTTCTTATGGAGCTAACTATGACCTAAATTACCAAACTACCCTATTTGATGAGAAAGTTGGTTTCAGTATTAATCAAATGTTCTTTTACACTCGTGTTAATAATCCGATATTGTTAACTCCAGCAATGGGTAGCAATTTAGCATATGTGCAGCCTAAAGGTAGTCTGGAGACCAAAGGAATAGAGACCAATGCTAAAATCACTTATGCCGATTTTAAATTGTTTATCGGTTATACTCTTGCCGATGTAAGCCAACACACGCGGGGCTCAAGTACTACATATCCACTGGTTTCAAAACACCGTTTAAACAATGTTTTGATGTATGAAGTGGAAGACGAATGGAAAATTGGTGCAGAAGCTTATTATTATAGCAAACAAAGGTTAAATGATGGCACCAATGGAAAAAGTTATTGGACAGCTGGATTTATGGCTGAAAAACTATGGGAGCGGTTTTCTATTTTCATCAACTTTGAAAACCTAACTGATACCCGTCAAACTAAGTTCGACACCATTTATACCGGTACTATTACCGAACCTGTTTTTAGGGATATTTATGCTCCAGTTGATGGACTCGTAATTAACGGAGGAATAAAAATAAGATTATAGCGAGCTGAAATGCATGTCTGTGAATCATTCTAACAATAGCAATCCAATATGACAAAGACCCTTCCAAAATGGAAGGGTTTTTCTGTTTCAACACATCCATCTCCTACCCTAAATCAACACAACAAACTGATAATAAGTTAATTATGATTATATTTAATAATATGGCATATGGATTGGCATAGGCCTAACACAAAATAAAATATCATGCTTACAATCCTACTTTTCTTAGCCCTGCTGATTCTCTGCTGGGTAGCTTACAAATCAATCGACTGGTTCGAAAAAATCTAAAAATTATGATCGCATTATTCATTATCGCTATCGCCGTTTTCATCTATATGATTTACGTGCTGATTAAACCTGAAAAATTTTAATTGTAAATTATGAACACTGAATTACTTGGAATAATAGCCACCTACCTACTTACATTGGTGATCGCTATTCCGCTGGGCAAATACCTGGCCAAGGTATTTGCCGGAGAAAAAGTCTGGACAGACTTTTTAAAACCTATTGAATCCGGAATCTATAAACTTTCGGGTATTAATCCAAAAGAAGAAATGAACTGGAAGCAGCACATGAAAGCGCTGCTGACCATCAACCTGGTATGGTTGGTTTACGGATTCTTCGTCCTGATATACCAGGATAAGTTGCCAATGAATCCAGATGGAAACCCTGGAATGACACCAGACTTATCCTTTAATACCATCATCAGTTTCGTAGTAAACTGTAACCTGCAGCATTACTCAGGTGAAACAGGAGTAACCTACCTGACTCAGCATTTTGTACTGATGTTCCTTCAGTTTGTAAGCTGTGCAACAGGTATTGCTGCAGCTGTAGTGCTCTTTAAAGCATTTCGAGATAAAACAAGCACCAAACTGGGTAACTTCTGGGAGTTCTTTGTGAGATCTATTACACGGTTACTACTTCCTTTATCATTGGTAATCGCAATCATACTTGCTTTTAACGGTTCGCCAACCAGCTATGAAGGGAAAGATCAATTCATTTCAGTTCAAGGTGATACTGTAAATGTATCAAGAGGTCCGGCAGCAGCCTTTATTGCCATCAAACACTTAGGTACTAATGGTGGTGGATGGTTTGGCACCAACTCTACCCATCCTCTTGAAAACCCGAACTACATTACCAATATGGTTGAATTGATTGCACAGGTAATCATCCCTATTGCCATGGTTATCGCCTTTGGTATTTTCATCAGACGTAAAAAGCTAGGTTGGATGATTTTTGGAGTTATGACCATTGGGATGCTCCTATTGTTAATCCCGACAGTAAGTTCAGAACTTGGAGGAAGTCCAGCCATTGCAAAAATGGGCATTTCTCAGGCTACAGGAGCCATGGAGGGCAAAGAGGTACGCTTTGGGCCAGCAATATCGGGTTATTGGAGTACCGTAACCACCATTATTTCAACAGGTTCTGTAAACAGTATGCACGACAGCACCATGCCTTTAACGGGCGCTTGGCAATTGCTAGGTATGATGATCAACTCCTTTTACGGCGGTTGTGGCGTCGGTGTGCTGAATTATTTTATCTACCTGATCATTGCGGTATTTATTTCAGGGTTAATGGTGGGTAGAACCCCTGAGTTCCTTGGTCATAAAGTAGAAGCCAGAGAAGTAAAGATAGCCGCGTTGATCACCTTACTAAGCCCCTTCCTGATTTTAGCGGGAACAGCAATAGCAAGTTACGTGTTTACCAATCATGGCGAAGCTGCATGGGCAGTACAACCTAAAAACTGGTTAAACAACCCAGGTTTCCACGGATTCTCAGAGATGCTGTATGAAATGACCTCATCCAATGCCAATAATGGTTCTGGGTTTGAAGGTCTGGGCGACAATAACGTTTTCTGGAATGTAGCTACTGGCTTTGTGTTATTCCTTGGCCGTTTCTTACCGATTATTGGACCGATTGCCATTGCAGGTTTACTTGGTGCTAAAAAATACATCCCGGAATCTGCTGGTACCTTAAAAACAGATACTTTGACTTTCAGCTTGATGACTTTTGCAGTGATCGTTGTACTGAATGCGCTTTCTTACTTCCCTGCCCTGGCTTTAGGCCCACTGGCAGAATACTTTACCATGCTTAAATAGACTATAATGAAACACTCATCTAATAAATTATTTGAACCTGCATTAGTGCAAACAGCACTGAAACAGTCTTTCATCAAACTTGACCCCAGAGTAATGGTACGTAATCCAGTCATGTTTACCGTGGAGATCGGTACCGTGATCATGGCTTATGTAACTATCTATTCCATGAGCAATGAAGGCCAGGGTTCGCCATTATATAACTTTTTTATCTTCTTAATCTTATTGCTTACTGTGCTCTTTGCCAACTTTGCTGAAGCCATTGCAGAAGCAAGAGGAAAAGCGCAAGCAGATAGTTTAAGAAAAACACGCGAGGAAACTCCTGCTAAGGTTGTTCTGGCCAATGGAAAGATAGAAATCCGTTCTTCCAACCTATTAAAAAAAGGAGATGTTTTTATTTGTGAAACAGGAGATACCATTCCAACCGATGGAGAAATCATTGAAGGTATTGCGACGATCGATGAATCGGCAATCACCGGAGAATCTGCACCGGTAATCCGGGAGTCGGGAGGTGACAAGTCCTCTGTTACAGGTGGAACAAAGGTATTGTCTGACCACATTAAAGTGCAGGTAAATACCCAGCCAGGGGAAAGCTTCCTGGATAAAATGATTGCATTGGTAGAAGGTGCCTCACGTCAGAAAACACCAAATGAGATTGCATTAACCATATTGCTTGCCAGTTTTACACTGGTATTCATTATCGTTTGCGTAACCCTGAAACCATTTGCAGATTATGCAAATACCCCTATAACTATTGCAGCTTTGATTTCACTGTTTGTGTGTCTGATTCCAACTACCATCGGTGGACTGTTATCTGCAATTGGTATTGCCGGCATGGACAGGGCATTGCGTGCTAATGTGATTACCAAATCGGGTAAAGCTGTAGAAACAGCTGGTGATATTGACGTTTTATTGTTAGATAAAACAGGAACCATTACTATTGGTAACCGTAAAGCAACCAATTTCTACCCTACCCAAGGGATAGACAATAAGAAATTTGTTGAGGCCTGTATGTTAAGTTCTCTTGCAGATGAAACACCGGAAGGTAAATCTATTATTGAACTTGCAGTATCACAAGATTTCAAACTACTCAGCGCACCTCAGGATGCTAAATTTATCAAATTTACTGCTGAAACCAGGTCAAGTGGATTGGATACTCCAGATGGAAAAAGAATTCGTAAAGGAGCATTTGATTCTATCCGCAATATTGTTTTAACGGCTGGTAATCCATTCCCAATGGATATTGAAGAACAGGTAAAAATTATAGCCAGTAATGGAGGAACCCCTCTTGTTGTTGCTGAAAATGAAAAAGCTTTGGGTGTAATTGAATTACAGGACATCATTAAACCCGGTATCAGTGAACGTTTTGAGCGTCTGCGCAAAATGGGTGTAAAAACTGTAATGGTTACCGGTGACAATCCCCTTACTGCAAAATTCATTGCAGAGAAAGCCGGCGTGGATGATTTTATTGCCGAGGCCAAACCTGAGGATAAAATGAATTACATCAAAGAAGAGCAAGCCTTAGGTAAACTTGTTGCAATGATGGGTGATGGTACCAATGACGCCCCTGCTCTTGCACAAGCAGATGTTGGTGTAGCCATGAACAGTGGTACCCAGGCAGCTAAAGAAGCAGGAAACATGGTGGATCTGGATAATGATCCAACCAAACTGATCGAGATCGTGGAAATTGGTAAGCAATTGCTGATTACTCGTGGAACGCTGACCACCTTCTCCATTGCCAATGACGTGGCCAAATATTTTGCGATTGTGCCAGCCCTGTTTATCGCTTCCATTCCTGCATTGCAGAGCTTGAACATCATGGGACTACACAGTCCCGAGAGTGCGATTTTATCGGCCGTAATTTTCAATGCGATCATTATCCCAATTCTTATCCCTCTGGCCTTAAAAGGTGTAGAATATAAACCAATTGGTGCGAGTGCTTTGTTGCGCAGAAACTTGTTGATTTATGGTTTGGGTGGTGTTATCGCTCCGTTTATTGGCATCAAGCTAATTGACATTGTAGTAGGCTTATTTGTATAAAAAATAGAAATATCATGAAAACCGCTGTATGCTTTCATACAGCAGCTTGAATACAGTTAAATAACAATAAAAATATCATGAAAAAATATATCATACAATCCTTGCGCTTAACACTAGTACTTATGGTATTACTGTGCGTCATTTACCCCCTAATTGTAGCTTTTGCCGGTGGATTTTCAAAAGGAAAAGGTGGAGGTGAGAAGATCAGCAGAAATGGTAAAGTTGTGGGTTATATCGCAATTGGCCAATCCTTTACCAAACCAGAATATTTCTGGGGAAGACCATCAGCTGCAGGTTACAACGCAGCAGGATCTGCGGGCTCTAACAAAGGGCCTTCCAATCCTGACTACCTAAAAGAGGTTTCTAACAGGATCGACACCTTATTGAAATACCACCCATCTTTGAAAAAGTCCGATATTCCGGCAGATATGATCACTGCCTCTGGCAGTGGTTTAGATCCAAATATCTCTCCGCAAGGAGCCATCATCCAAATCAAAAGAATTGCAGCTTACCGTAAGCTCGATGAAAGGACGGTTGCTGAACTGGTCGTAAAAAATACTCAAGGACCATTATTGGGACTATTTGGCCCATCATCAGTAAATGTGCTTAAACTGAACCTTGCCCTGGATGAGCTAAAAAAATAATCCATACGACTCTCTTTCCGGAACTGCTGTCTGATCCATCATGCGTTTGCCAAACCCAGGATCAGACAGCAGCAAAGGAAAACTACGTCCTAAATTTAACCTTAACAACAACATTATAAAATGAAAAAATTTTTAGTATTAGCCGCAGCATTAACAACAGGATCAATAGCATACGGACAAGAAGAACCTAAGATCAAAGTAAGTGGTTATCTGGAAACTTATTTCGGTTACGATTTGAATAAACCTACAGACAACAACAGACCCGGATTTATTTATTCTCACAACAGACATAACGAGGTAAATTTAAACCTCGGTTTCATTAAAGGCAATTATGACAATGGAAGCATCAGGGCAAATGTTGCCGTAATGGCCGGAACCTATGCCAATGCCAATTTAGCTGCAGAACCGGGAGTATTAAAAAACATCTATGAAGCCAATGCCGGCGTAAAGCTCTCCAAAACGGCAAATTTATGGCTGGATGCAGGAGTATTCTCCTCACACATTGGCTTTGAGAGTGCCGTTTCTAAAGACTGCTGGGTACTAACCAGAAACATCTCTTCAGAAAACACCCCTTATTATGAATCTGGAGCAAAAATTACTTACGGCAGCAGTGATGGAAAGTTTACAGCCGCTGCGTTTTATCTAAACGGATGGCAAAGAATTACCCGTCAGAATGGCAACAGCCAGCCAGCCGGAGGTGTACAATTGACCTGGAAACCAACCGATAAAATTACAGTCAACTACAGCAATTACCTGGGCACGGAGGGTGCGGATTCCATTCGTGTAACGAGATTCTACCATAATGTTTATGGGATTTTCAAGGTAACCGATCAGTTTGGATTAACCCTTGGTTTTGATTACGGAACACAGCAGAAAGCCAAAGGAAGCAGCGACAAAAACGAAGTTCTTTCGCCTGTTGCCATTGCACAATACAAGATCAACAGCAAATGGGCAATCGCAGGAAGAGCGGAGTACTACCAGGATAAAGATGGCGTTTTTATCGCCACCGGAACACCTAGTGGCTTTAAAACAACGGGCTATTCCCTGAACCTGGATTATGCACCGATTAGTAATGCCGTAGTCAGATTGGAGGGCAAAATGTACAGTAGTAAAGACAAAATATTTACACGCAATTTGAATGCCGTTGACAACAATGCAGCAATTACAGCAAGCATCGCAGTCGCTTTTTAAACTCAGATCATACTAATTTAGACTTACGGAACTCTTCTAAAACCAGTTGAGTTCCGTAACTGTTAAATCAATTATATGCTATGAAAAAATTGATTTTGTGTTTTGGTATCGGCCTAATTATCATAGGCCTTTGGTATTTAACAAATAACCATTACATCATTATTAAATGGTAAATTTAATAAATTATGGAAGAAGACAATAAAGCGGATTCAGTAAGAAAGTTTCTTGATCTGGTAAAAAAATCCAGGAGGGGGAAATTTAAAGTATACATCGGTATGAGTGCGGGTGTCGGTAAAACCTACAGGATGCTGCAGGAAGCACATGCCCTGCTCAAAAATGGTATTGACATACAGATCGGCTATATTGAAACCCATAACCGTGCAGAAACGCATGCCCTTCTGGAAGGCATTCCACTCATTCCAAGAAGAAAAATCTTTTACAAAGGAAAAGAACTCGAAGAGATGGATGTAAATGCCATCATCAATATCCATCCTGAAGTAGTTATTGTAGATGAACTGGCGCATACCAATGTAGAAGGCAGTAAAAACGGCAAACGCTGGCAGGATGTTTCAGATATCCTGGACGCAGGGATCAGTGTGATCTCAGCTGTAAACATCCAGCACCTGGAAAGCATGAACCAGGACATTGAGACCATCACAGGCATTCCGATCACCGAACGGATTCCGGATAAGATTCTGGAAATTGCAGATGAAATTGTAAACATCGACCTTACCGCAGACGAATTGATTGACCGGCTAAAAGCAGGAAAAATTTATGACAAGACTAAAATTGAGCGCGCCCTTGGTAATTTCTTCCAACCTGAACGTATTCTGCAACTCAGGGAGCTGGCTTTAAAGGAAGTAGCCCATCATCTGGAGCGAAAGATCAGTATTGAAATACCCAAACAAATTAAGCTGCGTCCGGAACGCTTTCTGGCCTGCATTTCCACCAATAATGCCACAGCGAAAACAGTGATTAGAAAAACGGCCAGGCTGGCCTCCTACTACCGTTCTCCCTGGATTGTGCTGTATGTGCAAACCAATCATGAAAGTGGAGATCGCATCAAACTGGATCTGCAGCGTCACCTCATCAATAATTTTAAAATGGCCACAGAACTGGGCGCCGAAGTGATTAAAGTTAAAAGTGACCAGATTACCCAAACCATAATAAAAATAGCCGAAGAAAAAGAAATTACCACCATTTGTATCGGCAAGCCACATCTAAATCTGTTCCAGATTATCATGAGAACAACGATTTTTAACCAGCTATTGAAGAGTATTTCTGCCACCGAAACTGACCTGGTTATCTTATCCTGACCTTAACAATATATTAAAGCGAGTGCTCATACCCGATGAACACTCGCTTTAATAGTTTAAAAGAATACTGGTTACTAGTTATATCCTGTATTTTGAGTCAATACTCCTTTCGAAAGGTCAACTTCCTTTTGCGGAACCGGCATCAGATAAAATCTATCCTCCCATACCCTTTCCTGAGCCTGAGTATTTTTAATGTTATTAATAGTTTTCATTACCTGAGGAGCAATTTTCCAACGACGAATGTCCATATAACGCTGTCCTTCTAAAGCAAGCTCTACCCTACGTTCGTTACGAATTACTTCTCTAAGTGCATCTTTACCTGCATATTTTACTCTATCAACAACTGGCATTCCCGAACGCGTTCTAACTGCATCCAGAGCTTCATAAACTGAATTATCTGGACCACTAGTTTCATTTTTAGCCTCAGCATAAGTCAACAACACTTCAGCATAACGGATTAAGATTACGTTGGCATAGTTATCTACCTGTTGACGATAGATTGCAGGATCAACCATTTTTCGGAAATTATATCCCGTTAATGACATATTAGAAGCTCCCTGAGCCCAATTAAATTTATAATCGTCCTCAACAGCATTCCAAGGTGAATCTTCAAACAAGATACTCGCATAAAAACGTGGATCTCGGTTTTTATACTCATTAGCGAATAAAGGATTTTTAGCAATATACCATGCTGCGCGCTGTGCCGGATCTGTTGGGGTAACTGCCTCGCCAGTTTTGTAACTGCCATAACTGTTTACCAATTCCTGAGTTGGGGTTACCGAACTCCAACCACCAATAGTGCCTGGCAATAAGTAAGTATTTAAAAAGTTTGCGTCCTTTTGGTCAATTTGCTGACGATCTAAAATCACTTCATTATTTCCTTCATTTACTTTATGAAAAAGACCTTCATAACTGCGCAAACCTAAGCGGAATTTCTTCTCATCATTGGCATTTGCAAAAGTTACCCATTTGCTATAATCATCTTTAGCATCAATGGCTTCTTCAGCATCAACCTTAAATAAGCTATAACCTAAAGTCATTACCTGACTAGCAGCGTCTGCAGCATCCTGGAATTGACCTACATTTAAATAAACTCTTGCTTTTAACGCTAGAGCCGCTCCTTTTGTGATCCGTCCTTTTTCATTAGGCTTACCACCCGAATAAGCTTGGGGTAAAATCTTAGAAACGGCCTCTAACTCCTCTGTAATAAATTTTATTACCTCAGCTTTTGGAGTTCTTTTCACATTTTCTTGTCCTAATGCTAAAACTGTTGTAATTAAAGGAACGTCTCCAAATTTATTTACCATTCTCGAATAAAACAGCGCCCTTAAAAAGCGTACTTCTGCTTTATATCTTTCTAGTAAAGCAGCATCTATTGTAGTTACTTTATCTGCATTGGCAAGAAAATAATTAGCACGACGGATATCAACAAAACTCCAACCGGCATCAGTAGTTGAAGTAAGTGATCCTGCAGAAACATCTGTAGCTGAACTTTCCCATGGATACTGGGCATGAGCATTATCTGATGCGCCATCCTCATAAATTATTCCATCGCCAGGCAATTGATTATACACGGCCATAACAGCTTGGTATACATCATTAGGAGTTTTCCAAAATGTTGTTTCAGACAATTGATCCAACGGTGGTCTTTCCAAAAAATCTTTTTTACAAGAGGTAACAGCGCCAAGTGTTAAAAGCCCTGTAAGTATATATATTGATGTTATTTTTTTCATGATATTCAAATTATTGTTGATTAAAACCCTGCACTTAAACCAATTGACCACGTTTTCATACCTGGATAGCCTCCGCGTCCAGAGCCTGTCTCTGGATCATAATCTGCCAAACGTTTATCGGACATAATCGTAAATGGATTGTTAGCTGCTCCATAAATCCTTAGTTTAGATAAACCAATTCGTTTGCTTACATCTTGTGGGATGGTGTAACCTAAAGTTATGCCTCTTACCCTGAAATAAGAACCACTAAATAACCAGAATGATGAAATTGGGTTATAATTATGTGCTCCAGCTGCCGTAGTAAGAATTCGTGGAAAATCAGCATTTGGATTAGGATTAGCAGTTGTCCAGCGGTTTAACCATTGCTCTTTTACATTGGCACCATTAAAGAAAGGATAAGCCGCTTCTTCAGATAAATAGGTTTTAACTTTTGCTACACCGTAAGTAAGTACGCTCAAATCAAACCCTTTATATGCTGCGTTTAAATTAAAGCCATAATTTAACCATGGAACATCATTACCAATTATCTTACGGTCGCCCGCATCTATCTTTTTATCTCCGTTTAGATCTTTAAATTTAATATCACCTGGCTTGGTATTTACCGTTTGGAAAGCATGATTGGTTACATCTGCAGCATCAACAAAAAGACCTTCAGCTTCATAACCATAAAAAGAACCTATTGATTCTCCTATTTTCTGTATGTATTTTCCGTCAACAACTTCATTTCCAGCTCCCAATTTTGTGATCTTACTATTAATAATGGATAAATTACCACCAATATTGAAAGTAAAATCGTCGCCAATTTTATTATTATGATTAACTGCAAGCTCAAACCCTTTATTTCGGGTAGCTGCACCATTTGATAAAGGAAGTCCGCTATTTACAGCATCAGTAGTGCTTGTATTTACCCCAATTGTTGCAAGGGCTGGAACCCTCATTAGCAGTTCTTTGGTATCTTTAATATAGTAATCTGTTGTGATGTCTAATTTGCCATTGAACAAACTTAGGTCTATTCCTAGATTAGTCATAAAAACCTTTTCCCAGCCAGTAAGTGGATTTGAAAGTTTATCTGACCATACGCCACCTTGAGGAGATTCTTCAAAGCTATATTGGTAACCGGTGTTTAAACGGTCATAATAATTCCCCACACGTACAACTTCCTGGTTACCCAAAGAACCGTATGATCCACGTAATTTCAAATTATTTATCCAATTTATGTTTTTCATAAAATCCTCTTTACTAACATTCCATCCTGCTGAAAAAGATGGGAACACAGCTTGTCGCACATCTGCGCGGAAACGAGACGAATAATCAATACGTGTATTTACTTCAAAAAGGTATTTATCATTAAAAACGTAATTGAACCGACCGAATACTGAACGCATGGCCCAATCTTCCTCATTGCTTCGGTTTGCCTGTCCATCATCATCGGAATTCATATCTTCAGGATTTGACGAACCAGATACTACAGTAGTCATATCGTTGTTAGGGAAATTTTTACGACCAACCAAAGCAGTTCTGTACATGTTGCTTTCTTGAGATGCACCTAAGGTTACTTTACCGTAATGCTTGCCAAAAGTACGCTCATAATCTGCTGTTCCCTGTACTAAAAGTTCTTTTCTTTTACGCCAGTACTCAAGCATATCATTCTGCACTTTTTGAGTCGAAGTCATAGGCTTACCGGTTAAAAAATCATTAATTGGACTCATAGTGTTATTAAAAGCCCATGAGTTTCCATTTGTATACTTTAATGAAACCAAACCATTTATCGATAATCCATTAATTGGAGTTAAAGTAGCATTGGCCGCTGTTTGCAGATAATTATCGCGATCCCAGCCTTTACCATTCTCATCAATCATACGAACTTGATTACGACCGGCAGTTTGTGAATTTGCTTTTCCATTATCAATTGATCCCCATTCGCCATTGCTCTGACGGAACACCGAAGTAGGTAACGACCTGTTAAGCTCTGTCCAGGTCATGTTACCTGTACGGTCGAAATTCTGGTTAATAAATGAGAAATTAGTTCCTACCTTCAAAATTTCAGGCACAACAGTGGTTTCTGTATTTAATTTAGCTACTATACGATCCTGACTTCTGTTAGGAATAATAGATTCCTGATTAAGATATGACACTCCTAAATAACTATTGGTGATTTTACCGGGTGCGTTTATGTTTAAATTGATATCGCTTAAAGGAGCAGTTTTACGAAGCACTTGTTTGTACCAATCGGTATTTGGGTAAAGATCTGGTTTGGAGCCATCTTTATACCATTGGATTTGTTCATCTGTAAATAGCGGTGCGGCACCGGCATTTGTTAAGGCTTCGTTATAAAGCGTAGTGTAGTCAACAGAACCTGCATAGTGTGCGATCTTTGTAGGTGACTGCCATCCATAATTTGCATTCAGTTCAACTGTGGTTTTATCTCCTGAACCACGTTTAGTAGTTACCATTATAACTCCATTTGCTGCTCTGGAACCGTATAGCGCTGCCGAGGAGGCATCCTTTAAAACCGACATACTTGATACGTCGCTTGGATTTAAAGTCGCAAATTCTTGTGCAGAAGCAGGTATTCCATCAATAACATACATTGGGCTCCCAGTACCTGCAGTAGTTACTAAACTACCTCTCCCCCTGATGCTAACAGCAGTAGAAGCAGCTGCGTCACGACTTACATCACCGGGGCGTTGTAAAATAGTTAGACCAGGAGAAACTCCCTGCAATGCATTCTGTATAGAAGTTACCGGTCTATCTTTTAATTGCTTTGGGCTCACAGTAGCTATAGCACCTGTTAAACTGGTTTTTTTCTGGGTTCCATAAGCAACAACCACAATTTCAGTAAGTGAGCTACTTTGCGGTGTTAGTGTTATAATCATTTCCGCAGTGGCATCAGCTTTTACTTCCTTCGAATCATATCCTAAATAAGAGATCACTAGAATTGCGTTTTCATCTACCCCTTTTAAATTGAAACGCCCTGTAGCATCTGTAATATCAGCTCTTTTAGTTCCTTTAATTTTAATGGTAGCACCAGGTAAACCAAGGCCCTTTTCATCAAGAACCTTTCCCGTTACATTTATTAATGACTTAATAATTGTTTCCGGAAAATCAGGACTGAAAGGCTTTTCTGAAACAATTATAGCATTATTGTTAAAGGAGTAATTTAGGTTTTGACCAGCAAAAATCATTTTTAATACTTCGAGGAATTCTTTATCCTTTACCTCAATATTAACTGGTTTTGCATTTTTTAATGTCGACTTGGTTACCATAAAGTCGTATCCCGTTTGTAACCTGATCTTGTCAAAAACCTTTGTCAGTTTTGCATTTTTTTCTGATAAGGATATTTTCTGTGCAAAGGAGCTTGCACTAACTTGTAATATTACTGTGGTGAGTAATAAAATGGTTAGTTTCATAACCAATAGTAGTTTAGTTACGCCTCTTTTTTGGAGACATAGGTTTGGATTCCAAATTTTGTACATTTGTTTAGTTGGGTTAATAGCGGCTGCATGTTCATTGTCCAGATGCCCTGCAACGCTAGGTTAGTTGTATAGTTTTAGATTATTCAAGACAACCCATTCATGGCCAGGATTTCGATTACAGTCGTTTCCTGGCTTTTTTTTTGGATTATCAGTGTATGTATTGGTTATTTCATCACGACAATCCTCCTTCCTTCAATTTTAAAGTGAACTCCCTTGGTATCTTCAAGCATTCGTAATACTTGCGCAATGTTCTTAGTCCTGGAAATGGTACCGTTAAATTCTTCATTAGAAATGGCTCCATCATATTCAACATCTACATCATACCATCTGGAGATTTTACGCATCACCGATTGAATATTTTCACTATTGAACCTAAAGTAATTGTTCTTCCATGCCATCACTTCTTCCATATCAGCACCCACAATATTTATCTGGTCATCTCCATCATTCTTTACCTGAGCTTGTTCCCCGGGTTTAATCACTACACCATTAGTACTATGGATCCTTACCACCTTAACGCTTCCTTCCAGAAGTGTCGTTTTTGTATCCGCCTCTTCCAGATAACCTTTCACATTAAAATGTGTACCCAAAACTTCTATTGTCTGGGTACTGGTGATTACTCTAAAAGGCATTTTTTTATTTTTTGAAACTTCAAAATATGCTTCACCTTTTAACTCAACTTTCCGCTCATTTCCATGAAAAACAGAGGGATACTTTAGAGAAGAGGCTGCATTTAGCCAAACATTTGTTCCATCAGGTAAACGTATCTGATATTGCCCCCCTCTTGGAGTTTCAATAGTATTGGAATCGTTGCTGCTTGAATTTTTATTACCTACGACCGTATAAACCAGCTGGCCATCGGCCGTCTTTGTAATCTGCACACCATTCTGATCGGCTAAAGTTCCGTTCTTGGAATCAGTCAAAATAATCCGTTTCCCATTTGCCAAAGTCAAATAAGCCTTATTGCCACCTGTTTCAATATGTGAAGTAGCAGAAATAAATTGTTTCTGTTTACTGGCAGATCCGTTGGTGTAGAGATATAAACCTAGTGCAGCAACGATCAATACGGAAGCAACTGCAGCAAAAGGTTTCCATAAAATAGTTCGCCTGACTTTTATTTGAGGTACGGCAACCACATGATCAAATATCTGATCAGCTTTTGCCTGATCCATTAAAATCATTTCCTCCTCGGAGAAGTCATACCAACCCTCTTCAACAATCTTCTCTAAAGTTTGTTTCAGTTCCGGGTTGACTAACAAGGACTTCCATTCCATCTGTTCTTGCGTAGTTAGCGTACCAGCCAAATAGTGCTGGTACAAATTACTTAATCTATATTTGGTCATTTTATTGCTTAGTAAAAGGAAGCCATCATTACATCTAACAACACCCTTTTCTATTAAGACGATTGAGGAAGAAAATCGGGGGTATCAAAAATGTTACTTTTTTAAAATAACTGTAAATAACCTCTTCTTATACCTACTGAGCATTTCCCTAAGACAACAACATACTTTTGCAGGTTAAGAATTCATTAAAACTTCTTAATTTAAAGTACAATAAAACTTATCCTATGAGAAAGCTTATTTATGGCATTAACATGAGTTTGGATGGTTGTTGCGATCATACCAAATTCAGTGGAGCAGATGATATTCAGGATTACTTCCGGGAACTGCTGGAAGGTGTTGATCTAATCATTTACGGTCGGAAAACTTATGAACTCATGGTGCCTTTCTGGCCGGAGGTAGCCCAAACGCAATCAATGAATGAGGCGGCAAATGCTTTTGCTAAGGTCTTTGCTAACCTTAAGCGCGTTTTGGTTTCGCAAACCATAGACAGCACAGATGACGGACAAACAACTATTATACACAATAATCTGAAAGAAGAGATCATTAAATTAAAACAGCAACCCGGTAAAGCGATCTCCACTGGCGGCGTAGAGTTACCTGCTCGGTTAATAGAATGGGGTTTGATAGACGAATTCCATGTGGTCGTTCACCCGGTAATCGTTGGTCAGGGCCGACGCTTGTTTACTGAAATGTTCTTACCGGAAAACTTTGGTTTAAAACTAGCAGGATCAAAAACACTAAGTACTGGTTGCGTGGCACTGCGGTATGAAAGCAATAGATAAACTACAATAGTTTAAAAATGATGAGAAAGACAACTACATCTGTATGAGCGTTTATATAGTTTCTTAAAAATCTTAGTGCAAGCTTCATATAGCTTTGAACTGTTAAGACTGAAAGTTTTAAACGGTTAGCTGCTTCTTCGTATTTTAAGCCTTCTAAGTGACACAACTGATACACCAATTTCTGTTGTTCAGGTAATAAAGACACACCATCATTTAGAATCTTTCGGACATCATTCAATAGTATTTGTTCCTCAGTCTCGTTGTGACTTTCCTCCCATGTATTTCCAAGTTTACGGTCGGTTTTAAGCTCAAGCTCTTTGCGTTTAAGCAAATCAATCGCGCAGTTACGAGCAATTCTTTTTAAATAGCTATCCAGGTTATTAATATTTATTACCCCAGGCCCCATTAGCCAAAGTTTAAGCATGCTCTCCTGCACTACTTCTTCGGCCAGAAGTTGGGAATGCAATATCCTGATCGAAAATGTATATATTTTGTTGTGGTATTTTTGATAAATCTGTCTAAATGCCTGATGATCACCATCTGCTACTTTAGAAAGCAGGGCACCCTCAGCTACTACGTTTTCATTTAAATGAGTAATCATTTACAGATCTATCAATATCTCCCTCAGCCTAAAAAAACAATTTAAGAAGTTTGCTTTTTCAATGTTAACCATAAATTTTAAAAATACAACGAACAAGCTTTACTATTTTTTTTAATAAGTAAACCACAAAAGTCTAGCATAAACTGCAACAATCAAAATATTTATGAAAGTTTCTTTTGCTTTTTACACATGCAGAAATGAAAGATCATCTTAATTCTCCAAAATGGTGAATTTTGAATTCTAATCCTTACAAATAGCAAAGGAATATGCAAATGAAAATTTAAACATAAAGTGCTTGCTCATCAGTATAATAAGTTGCTGTACTATGCCGTATTTTCACGTTAATCGGCTTCCCAGTTGGACTATATTTTTTGCCTGCATTATGAATCATCAATAAATCAGGATCAGCTTTATTAAATTTTAAGGCGTTTAACTTTCTTGTTTCTTTAATGGCATCCAATAAAACATATTTAATTGTTTTATGAAGCACTTTTACCTTATCTAGAGGTATTTTACATGTTTTTGAAAAAGGAGAAATTTCTGCATACCAGAGAATCTCATCAGCATAGGCTCCCCCGATTCCTCTAATCAGACCTTGGTCAACCAATACCTGTTTAATTTCTTCTTCTGTATTAGAAAATAATTTTATTAGATATTCAGAGGTCATTTCCTTGCTGAACACATCCGGAACATTTTCATGAACAGGTTTCAAACAAAATCTACTCAATTCCTGAGTATCCCTAACAGAGAGAATTTGCCCACTTCCAAAATAAAGATTCAATAAACCAAAATCAGCAGCATCTGGATTTTGTTCTATCAAATGTAGCTCTGCTGAAACCGATAAACTCATTTCCAGAACAGCATAGTTCTTAAATTGAAATCGTAAGGATAAACCTTCTCGCCATACTTTTTTCAATTGATTTCCAACCAAGCTTTCAATTAGTTCCACTATAGAGACATTGAGGCATTTTTCCTTTTGAATATCTACCTTTTGCAGCACTCTATTTTTAAATCTTTTATCGAAGATTTCGGCACAAATCTCTAAATAAGGTAGTTCAAACATAATTTAATTAGGAACATGATGACGTTTGGTTTAAAGATACAATGACTTCAAGCGTTCTGTTCTATCTTTAAGTAATTCAGTATTGATCTAAATCAACTTAACATAAGTTAACAAATAACTTCCCAATGTCTTCAGAGTTCCGATCGATTAGGCTATGTCATGTTTTCAGGTCAATAGACTTCCTCATTGAGTTGCTTTCCCATTTGCTTTTTTAATGATTAATCAATTTTCGTACTTCTAAGCCTTAAAGAATTCGGAAATGAGACGGTAGAACCACTCGATCCTGCTTCAAATAATGACTTTTATCATTTTTTCCAATGATCTTTTGTAACGAAATCCATTGATCCTGAATCCTAAATTCGCCACAACAAATTTCGATTAATGAACCCACCCCCTCTTTCAACGGCCTATTATTCTGACGATGAGCTTTACGATAGCCAGCTTTCTCCAAGAATGAAGAAACTCTCCCCTATACATTGGAGTCCACTAGAGGTAATTAAGGCTGCAGCGGCTTTTCTAAGTGATAAACCCGGCAGCAAGATCATTGATATTGGTAGCGGTATTGGGAAATTTTGCATTGTCGCTGCACAGCAATATCCAGATTGTGATTTCTACGGCATTGAACAACGAAGAGACCTTCATGAAATTGCACTGATGTCCAGGAAAAATACCCCCTCGGAACTCAACTTACACTTTATGCATGGTAATTTCACCGAGCTTGACTTTAGCGGTTATGATGGCCTTTATTTTTTCAATTCCTTTGCAGAAAATCTGTACAATTTTGGACGTATCGACAACTCCATCCAGTATTCTGCAGGCTTATACAACTATTACGCCAACTACTTTTATAAAATCCTCGATAACAAAACATCTGGAACCCGATTGGTCACTTACCATGGAAGTGATTCCGAGCTTCCCAAAAGCTATCAATTGATACAGGTGAGTTTCAACAATTACCTTAAAATGTACATCAAAGAATGAGCCACTCCATCAATAAAACAATGACAAAGGAGGAAATGATCGACTCCCTAATTCAGCAGATCTCAAGTATGCAAAACTATGCGCAAGTGGAATCTGTGATCCTGGATGTTTCCAGGATAGCGGCAGTCCACGGTTTCCCTGTATCACAATGCTTCAGCAAGTTGGAAATCACCATAGAAGAACTTTCGCCAATGAATTTAACTAGTACACAATGGAGCTGTTTTCGTTATGCACTAATATGTCTGCGTGAAAAAGCAAGCTTATTAAGAAAATACAGACGGCATTAAAAGCCCCTTATTATGCTAACTTTACACACATGAGTTTGAATGGTCTATTCCCTATAGAAAAATGGTTGTTCTCCACCCGTTCCGTCCTAAGTATGCTTAATGAGCAGGATTATACTTTTTTGATCCGCAAACAGGATATTCAGAAATACAAGAAAGGAGAAATGGTATTCAAGGAAGGAATGGTACCCTCTGGAATTTACTATATCCATTCAGGTAAAGTTAAAAAATACAAAAAAGGGCCTACAGAAAAAGAGCAGATCATTTATGTCGCCAATAAGGGAGAACTGATTGGATACCATGCCGTTTTATCTGAAGAACGGCATCAGGATTCAGCGGCGGTCTTAGAAGAAAGTTCGATCAGTTTTATACCAAAAGAAGATTTTCTTGAAGTTCTTCAACGTTCTCCTCAATTTGCAATAAGTCTACTAAAAGCATTAAGCCATGAATTTACTGTATTTTCCAATAACATTTCGGCTTTTTCGGATGCCTCAGCAGCTGAAAGACTTGCAATTGCCCTGATTGTATTCAGGGAAAAGTCAAAAATAGGCCTCTCCTATGGAGAACCAATTGTAATAGATATCTCCAGAAGTGATCTTGCAGGTATAGCAGGAATAGCTAAAGAAAATGTAATTAGACTATTAAAAGAATTTAAAGCTGAGGGAATAATTAAAACGCAAGGTCGGAAAATCTGGATACAGGACATTGAAAAACTCGTGAGACGCTCCAATAGAAATTAGTTGTAACACCTACCGAAAACATCAGCAGCTATGCTTAGACATCCAGGACAAAAAAGAAGTTTCAACCACAATGTCAGGCTTGCCACACTGTTGTGTCTTAATGCAGGATTTATTAACGGCGCAGGCTTTCTGGCATTTAACGTATTAACGACAAATGTAACTGGACATGCTGCATTATTTGCTGTTAATCTTGCTGAAACACATTTTAGAGCAGCTGGTATGGTTGCTCTCTGGTTCCTGTTATTTTTAACGGGAGCATTTACATCAGGCATCTGCATAGAAACCGTTGGAAGAGAAAAACCTTCTGCTTACCTGCTCCCAATAGGCATCATCATACTGATACTGACTGTTGTTACCATTTCTGGCCATACTTACAATGGCTCCTTACATCAAACGGAATACTTTGCCGGCAGTCTGCTATTTGCGATGGGGATGCAGAATGCGCTCGTGTCCATGATTTCAGGTTCAGTGGTCAGGACTACTCACCTTACAGGGATGTTCACTGATTTAGGAACTGATCTTTCATTGGCTGCTATTCAACGATGGGAATTAACGTTAAGGATAAAGCGGCGCATCTTGCTGAGGGTGGTTATCATTACCTCTTTTCTCTCAGGCGGAGTTATGGGTACATTCTTATTCTTACATTATCAATTTAATGCATTTTTATTACCCATTTTGTTTCTGATGATTACCTCATTTTATGACTATTTCCGTTTTTACATCATCCGCATAGTGCGTCGTTACAAATAACGAAAGCATATAAAAATCTATTTAAAGCGTGAATTTTACGGAATCATCATGATCTCTACGCTCATTGAGCTGGCCATGAATATAAAAGTGGCTGGTTATCTAAAGTACTTTTATGGATGATTTTTATCATTATGGGAGGTTCCGCAATTGCACTAATCGTATTGATTTAAACAAACTATCTCAAAAAACGCTTAAAAGGCAAAAAAGAGGATGTTCAGCATCATGCCCTTCAATGATATCAATCACGTTATCAATCTTTTATTTACCTGAAATTTGTTTAAGAAAGTTGTTTTGTTCATCAATATACTAATTATGAAAACACTGTTATTGTTAACTGATTTTTCTTCAACAGCAAACCATGCAGTATCATACGGATACGATTTTGCGAAGTTGTTGAAAGCCGAAGTAATCCTTTGCAATGTAGTTAATGTACCTGCAGAAATTCCTCAATACGAAACCTTATTGATACCTTTTGGAAATTATGACCTGATCCAAGAGGAAAGCATAGAAGAGCTTAAAAGATTAAAAAAGCACCTGGAGCACCATGATGGCAGCAAAGGATTTCATCCACCTGTAAGTTACTTATGTGAAACTGGTGTACTGACAGACAAGATTGATAGCATTGTTTCCAAACGACATATAGACCTGATCATCCTGGGAACCCATGCCAGTAGTGGACTTAAGCATTTGCTACTCGGTAATCATACCAGATATATGCTAGATACAGCAGAAGTACCACTACTATTGATATCGTCCAAGGAAAAACTAACTCAAATCAAATGGATCGCATTTGCTACGGATTTGAATACGGAAGAGATTGTTACACTTAATAAATTGGCAAAATTGGCCAGTCTTTTGGAAGCAGAAATTATTCTAATGAATATTTGCCATGAAGATCCCAGCCGGGAAAAGGACATGCAACAACAGCAATTCCTTTCTTTGGTAAAAAAAGAATCTCACTATCCAAAAATCTCATGGCAATCGACTGTAGATAAATCCATTGCAAAAGGCTTGGAAAAGCTATGCAATAATAATGGCAAGGACGGATTGTTAAGTGTCATTCACAAAAACCGGAATTTCATCAATGAAATTCTAATCGGTAGTGAAACGCAAAAATTAGCAAAGAGATTGGTCCTGCCATTATTGGTCTTACCTCCTAACATCAATTAAACTACAGTTATGAATTACCATCAAATCGTTGAGTTGGTTGGAGAAAATGAAAAGCTTTTCACTTACCAATGCCAGGCAGTTTCTAAAGAAATCCTCAACCTTCCTGGACCAGATTACATAGATCAGATTTATGTAGCTTCAGCAAGAAGCAATCAAACATTACGTAGTCTACAAGCTATTTATAAATCAGGAAGGCTCTCAGGTACCGGATACTTATCCATATTACCCGTAGATCAGGGGATAGAGCATAGTGCAGGTGCATCTTTCAGTACAAATCGCATCTATTTTGATCCGGAAAATATTATCAGACTTGCTATTGAGGGTGGCTGTAATGCGGTTGCCTCTACAGTTGGCAATCTTGCCATTATCGGAAGAAAATATGCTCATAAAATCCCTTTAATCGCCAAGATCAATCATAATGAACTGCTCAGCTGTCCCAATAAATATGATCAGGTCATGTATGCATCGGTAAAAAACGCTTGGAATACGGGGGCTGTAGCCATTGGAGCGGCCATCTATTTTGGATCCAAAAACTCCGGTCAGCAGTTGATTGCAGTGTCCAATGCTTTTGAACAAGCACATGAGCTAGGTATGGCAACCATATTATGGTGTTATCTGCGCAATGAGAATTTTGTACAGGATGAAGTGGATTACCAGGCCTCGGCGGATCTTACCGGACAGGCTAACTACCTTGGGGTAAGTTTGCAGGCTGACATTATCGAGCAAAAGCTTCCTGAAAACAACGGCGGCTATGAAGCACTGAACAAGTACGGCAACAGTTTTGGCAAATACGCTCAGGAAATGTATAGCGAGCTTTGTACAGCCCACCCGATAGATCTCTGCCGTTACCAAGTTTTGAATTGTTATTCAGGAAGGATCGGGCTGATCAACTCCGGGGGCGCCTCAAATGGTACAGAAGATCTTAAATCAGTACTTAGAACAGCAGTGATCAATAAGCGCGCAGGTGGTGCCGGAATTATCGCAGGCAGAAAGGCATTTCAGAAACCATTAACTGAGGGCATTGAATTGCTGAATGCCATACAAGATGTGTACCTGGAAAAGCTAATTGATATCGCCTGAGCGGCTTAAAAAGCGACTTGTACTAAGTTGCCTTCTCCAATCGCGGGAACACGATATTATTTTCGCAGGCAAATAACAATGTGTCTTGATTTTGCTTCATGATTTTCACTGGAATATTCAGCTCTGTTTGTATTTTCACCCTTAGTGCTTCCAGAGCACAGGGTTCTCCATGAACCAGCATAATTTGGGCAGGAGATTTTTTAAACTTCCTTATCCAATTCATTAATTCCGATTGATCTGCGTGAGCAGATAAGCCCTGAATTTCTATCACCTTGGCCTTAACCGCATAATATTTTCCATGAATTTTAACTTCGTAGGCTTCATTCAACAAGGTACGTCCACGCGTTCCCTCAGCCTGAAAGCCGATCATTAGGATGGAATTCCGGTTGTCACCAACATAGTATTTCAGGTATTGCAATACCCGTCCACCGGTCAGCATACCACTTGCTGCAATTACTATTTTGCTGCTTTTATCTTTAATATACCCTATGGTGTTACTATAATCCTGATTAATCGTGATGTGGTTGTTCATCTGTTGAAATTCCTGCTGGCTAATCTTCATGTATTCATCTGCATAGCTTAATGAAATACGAGTTGCTGCCGCAGCCATAGGGCTATCCATTATTATTGGAAGATTCAAAGGTATCTTCCCTTGTCTCTTTAATATATTCAGCATATAAATCAATTCCTGTGCCCTACCTACTGCGAAACTCGGAATCAATACATTGCCTTTTTGCGCAATAGTCTCATTGATCACATCAGCGAGTGCATCATAGGGATCATAATCTCCATGAAGACGGTCTCCGTAAGTGGATTCCATAACGATAAAGTCAGCTTCAGTAAAATAATCGGGGCTGGCAAGAATTGCACTTTCCGGACGTCCGATATCACCTGAAAAGATAATTTTTTTCTCAAAACAGGTCAACTCCACCGAACAGGCACCGAGGATATGTCCACAGGTTTTAAATTGAAAATGAATATGGTCACTTAAACGCACAAAAATATTGGGATCTCGGACTCTAAAATACTTAAATGATGCCTTTGCATCGTCTATTGTATACAGTGGCTTAGCCGGACTATGTTTGGTATAATGATGCCTGTTTGCATTTTCTGCATCCTCTTCCTGTATTTTGGCACTATCAAGTAGAATGAGCTGTGCCAATTCACTTGTGGGACCTGTCATAAAAATATCCCCTTTAAACCCTCTTTTTACCAGTAAAGGAATGTATCCGCAATGATCAAGATGCGCATGGGTGAGAATAATCAGATCTATTTCAGAAGGATCGAAACCTAAACCATGCCAGTTCTGTTCCCGTAGTGATTTAATACCCTGGAACAATCCACAGTCAATCAGTATGGTAAGTTCCGGTGTTTTCAGTAAATGTTTTGAGCCGGTAACTGTCTCTGCAGCTCCAAGCGATTGAAGGATAATTTCATTCATAACCTTATCAATTAGACTAAGTAAAGATGGTCGAATTTTGCTTTAAGCGACATGATTTAGGACATTGCATTGGATGATTTAAATCACGGTTTAATGTGTGCCTGCTCATGATATCTTGATGCATTTAACTGGAAATTTATATCAGATAATCCAAAAAAAATCATGCAGACCATAGCGACCCAAAGCAGCCCGGCATTTAACATGCAACTAACCAAAGAGATTGCTACCTTACGAACATTTGCTTATAAATTTACCTCGGATCATCAAGACATTAATGATCTGATTCAGGACACGTTGGTAAAAGCAATCCGTTATTGTCATCAGTTTAAGAGTGGTAGTAACCTAAAGGCATGGCTGTTTGTGATCATGAGAAATACCTATATCAATAACTATAGGAAAACCGTTATGAGCCGGAAGATTACGAATTCGATTGAAGAGATAAGCACCTTGAGCCTCTGTCACCAAATAACACAAAATAAGGGAGAAGGTAAATTTACCCAACAGGACGTTGCTTCAGCAATGAAAAAACTTTCCAGAAAGCTGTACCAACCCATTGAACTGTACATTCTGGGTTACAAATATTGTGAAATTGCGGAACAAACCGGAATTCCAATAGGGACTGTTAAGACCAGAATTCATATGGGGCGTGTTCAACTAAAACAATTACTCAAAGATTATGATTATACCGCATAACAGAATTGTCACACTGACCTTTTGCCCTGCCATTGATAAGAGTGCCTCTGTAGCTGCATTGATTCCGGAAAAGAAACTAAGTTGCAGTGCTCCCATTTATGAGCCCGGTGGTGGTGGCATTAATGTTGCAAGAGCAATAAAAAGACTTGGGGGGAATGCTACAGCCATATATCTTGCCGGGGGTTATACTGGGAAGTTTTTCACAAAACTACTGAAGAAGGAAAATATAACTACTCTTCCCATCAAAACCATTAACCCAACAAGGGAAAACCTCGTAATAAAAGAAATGGCTACCAAAAAACAATACCGTTTTGGGATGCCGGGACCTGAAATCAGCTTTACTGAATGGCAAGATTGCCTGAAAGCAGTTGAGCAATTAAGCGATGTGGAATACCTGGTCATCAGCGGAAGTTTGCCCACCGGGGCACCAGCTAACATTTTTTCAAAAATAGCCAAAATCTGCAGGGTTAAAAAAGTAAAACTTATTGTGGATACTTCAGGTGAGTCACTCAGGCATGCTGTTGAAGCAGGAGTTTTTCTGATCAAACCGAATTTGAAGGAACTGGCTGCATTGGTTAACCAGGAATCACTTAGTATAGAACAGGTAGTGCCAGCATCGAAAGCAGTCATCAATAACTATAAATGCGAAGCAGTCATTACCTCTCTAGGCCCCGAAGGGGCTATGCTTGTCACCAGCCACACCACACTTCGGATTACTCCTCCACAAGTTAATGCACAAAGTACAGTTGGTGCAGGCGACAGTATGTTAGCCGGTATTATAATGGGACTTTGCAATCAGAAAAACATGATTGAATCCGTTCAGTACGGTGTAGCCTGTGGAACTGCCGCTACTTTAAACCCCGGAACAGAACTATGCCATTTCAAAGATGTACAAGATCTTTATCAAATGATAAGGCGTAGCGCAGCCTCTTAATAGTGATCTTCTTATTAAGAAAATAAAACAAACTAACTTACAGTACGTTTAAGGGACTTCTCACATTGAACAAGATGACAATCATCCACTGTATTAACGGAATTATTTGCTTAACTTTCAATTGTAAAGATGCTGAATAGATATCAAATACATTTGTGAGATGAAAATTGTACTGATCATAGAAGACAATGCAGATATCCGAGAAAGCTGCTCAGAGATCCTGGAACTATCCGGCTATAAGGTATTTGCTGCCGACAATGGAAAAACGGGGGTTGAACTTGCTACGCAACATCAGCCTGATGTCATTTTATGTGACATTATGATGCCGGAACTTGATGGGTTTGGTGTCTTGTTTTTACTCAGTAAAAATTCCACTACGTCAGAAATACCTTTTATCTTTCTAACTGCGAAAACAGAGCGGGTGGATTTTAGAAAAGCTATGGAAATGGGTGCTGATGATTACCTGACGAAACCTTTTGATGACCTAGAATTGTTGCATGCTATAGAAACCAGGATCAACAAATGCCAAAGACAAAAAGACTTTTATGGAGCTACATTAGACAACCTCGAGAAATTATCATTAGGGTCTGGTAATGGGATGAAAGAGCTTAAAGAACTCATTGCCGGCCGTAAAATAAAACGAATTAACAAAAAACAAGTATTATTTTATGAGGGAGACAGTCCTCAGGGTTTATACCTTCTTATAGAGGGTGGCATTAAGACAATAAAACGTGCTTTAGATGGCAGACAGTTCATTACCGGTTTATACAAGCCAGATGACTATATCGGTTTAGATTCACTATTACTTGAAGAACCCTTCAACGAAACTGCCGAAGCGACTGAAAATACCGCGATTTGTTTATTACCAAAAGAGCTTGTTATAAACCTGCTAAACAAATATCCTGAAGTAAGCCGTCAGTTTATCAAAATATTATCGAATGACATCCACCAGAAGGAAGAGCAATTGCTTGAACTGGCTTATCTTTCGGTAAGGAAGCGTATTGCTCAGGTTTTAGTTCGATTAAGTAGTAAATCTCCCTCCCCCTCGCTGCTAAATATTTCAAGAGATGAGCTGGCTGAATTGGCTGGGGTTGCGCTGGAAACAGTGAGCAGAACACTTTCAGATTTTAAGGAAGAAGGTTTAATCGAAAGAAAAGGCAATCAGCTTGAATTGATTGACATTGGTCGCATCACCAAGTTGAAGAACTAAACTCTTGTGCAAGCCTGAATAATGTACAGCTGGTGACCGATTCCATCCTTTGCCCATTCAAAATCCATTGGCTTCTTATAGTGTTTTTCAATAATAAGGGCCCATTTAGCCAATTTTTCAACCTCATTATCTTCAAGAACAAACTTGTTCTGAAGATTTAAGGGGGTAACTATGCACACAGTTGAATTAACCTCATCTGCTTCCTCTGCATAAACCATCATTTGTGCTTTATTACCCAGTTTTTTTTGAAGAACTGCCGTAGAACCTTGTACAAGGGCTGACTTGGAGACTAAAAATTCATCGGGACTCAACCTTTCCTGAGCAGTGTTCATTCCCAGTCCCCAAATGCCAGATATATGCAGGACATCAGGGTAAGCAGATTCAGGTCCCGGCGTAAAACCAATACCAGAACAACCAATATCTGAACGGATCATTTCTTGTATACCAACAGAAATGGATACTTTGTTATGATCAATACCTTTGTCTTCCCGATATTTGATTGCTCTATCGGTGTATAAAGAGGCATAACATTGTTTTACAGCATAAAGCAGCGCATAACTTCCGCGAATATTTAGATAAGATTCATGGAGGCCGGTAAAACTAGTTTCGGATAAATATGCTGAGGTTGCACTACTCCGTACCGCGACTTCCTGGATGCCATCATCAAACATCGCATCATAAGCTCCAATTATAGACATTCCAAGATCGTTGGTCATTCTTCCAGCCATCAGCAAATTCCTCGCTTGCTTTCCAATTTCTGATAAATTTGCATATCCCCGCCTATCCAGCTTTTTCATTAGGTCAGAAAGTGCAATTTCAAGATGATTGCAGCTTACAAAATAGGCATACGCGGCAGCCGTAACCACAAAGCCCTTCGGTATTAACACCCCATCGCATGTTAAATGACTGAACATTTCTCCAAGAGTAGCGTTTTTTTCTCCAACCTTCGCAAGATCATTATTATCGATTTCGCTAAACTTTTTTATGTAGTCCATTTTGCAAGATTTTGTATGATAATTATTGCTGTGAAAATACCAGAAGCGGAATTTTAGTATGTCTGGAAAGTTTCTGGGTATGGCTTCCTTTAAAAAGCCTTTCCAATAAATTATGACGACGGTGACCTATTGCAATCATATCCAGTTCTTTTTGCCCTGCTACCCACTCCAGTCCATTGTCGATGTCTACATTCCAAACATATTCAAACTTGATGTCAGGATAATATACATCCATCGCTACACGACTCAAAAAAGCATCGATTTTACCCTGCATTTTACCATCAGCAGCCACTTCTTTATTGGTAATGTGAACAATGATGACTTTTGCATCAAAGGACGCTGCAAATCTTGCGATAAATTGTAGTGAAGCAATATCCTTATCATCAAAATCGGTGGCGAAAGCAATTTTACGAAGCTTTTTAAAATTCGCTTCAAAAGGGACTAGTAAAAGCGGAATTTCAGCCTTTTCAATCATTTCCTTGCTGTTACTTCCCAGTACAAACTGAGTTAATCCGCCTGCCCCAGCTATCCCCATTACCACCATTTCAGTCTTCTTCTCTTTAGCCAGGGTAGAAACCACCTCACAAACCGTCCCTATACTGGTTTCGTAAGTTAAATTAGGACAATACTGTTCTTCACTGGAACATGCTCCAGTCAGGGTTTTAATCATCTCATCCAGATCACCACTAATTTCTTTTTTCAAATCTGCATAGTCCATCAAAGGCCACGCGACCTGAGCTGCCATGGGTGCTTGTGCAGGTACTTTAATTGCATTACAAAGTAATACATCTGCCTGCAGAACCTTTGCAAGCTCGAGGCCATAGCGTGCAGCATTTTCGGCAGGAACCGAGAAGTCTGTTGGAATTAAAATCTTTTTCATCATACAAAGTTTAGGATTAGGATTAGGTTACAATGGTCTGTTTCCGCAATCCGGAGGAAATACCAATAAAGGAATTGTGATTCGGTTTTTGAGCTTTTGTGTATGACTCCCCTTGAACAATTTATGAAGTACATTGTGTTTACGATGAACCATCGCCAGCATCTGAATCTGCCCATATTCAGCTAACCAGTCTAATCCATCCCCCACAGCAGTATCCATCACATGTTGGTAGTAGATCTTGTGATAATTGACTTTATTGGTTACCTCATTTAAAAAAGCGTCTATTCTATGTTGATTGTTGTATTCATTCTCCCCTCCTTTTTCGCTAATGTGGACAATTAAGATCTCCGCATTAAAAACCCGGGCGAAACCTGCTAAAGTATCAACAATAGCGATATCGGTTTTACTCAGATCCGTTGCGAAAGCAATCTTATGTAAGCCCATAAACCTGCTTTCATCAGGAACAAGTAAAAGAGGTGTTTCGCTAGCCTCCACCATCCCCCTGCTGCTGCTACCCAATAAAAATTTACTCAAGCCTCCGGCTCCGGACATCCCCATAACAGTTAAACTTACCTCACGATTAGAAGCAATATTTGTGATCACATCAGGTACACTACCAACGCCCACAACATGTTCAACCAAGGGATGAAAGGTGTCTGGAGCAGTTTCAAGCTCATCCTTTTCCTTCAACTTTCCAGCCCAACGCTTTAGCTCCTGTTCAACTTCATATTCCAGGGTTTCAAACGATACTATGGGCGCTGCAACATGTGCAGCCAGTGGAACATCCAGGGGAACCATAACAGCATTACACAGTTTAACATTAGCTTTGATTTGCTTCGCAAGATGCATCGCATAATTTGCTGCATTTTTTGCTGAAGTAGAAAAATCAGTAGGGACTAAGATCTTTTTCATGGGATTATAATTTTGTGTTTAGTGGCCGAACTACAACTCAAAGATCCTAACTAACAACTGGTTAAATAATGACCCACATCATCTTTAATCATGATTGTCCACATCAAAGCAATTGATTAGCTACCCTCAAAAAGCCAGCGAAAAGGGCGCTGTTTCTGCTCAGGTTTCAGCCCATATTGTTTAATACTTTTTTCCCTTATCAAAGCAATGGCTTCTTCAATACTATCGGTAACTAGAAAAAGGTTTGTATCCTGGCCCGCAACTGTTCCTTCTTTTTGCAGATGGGCAATATGTGCGATGAGCTCTTGGTGAAATTCTCTTCCAAAAATGATAATCGGGAAATTACTAATCTTATGGGTTTGGATTAACGTTAAAGCCTCAAAGAATTCATCCATAGTACCAAAACCACCAGGCATCACCACAAATGCAAAAGAATACTTTACCAACAGCACTTTTCTGATAAAAAAATGATTAATGCTTACCCATTTATCCAGGTAAGGATTGGGTTTCTGTTCAGAAGGCAGTTCGATGTTGCATCCCACAGAGCGTCCATTAACATCTTTGGCTCCCCTATTGGCCGCCTCCATCAAACCCGGGCCACCTCCGGTTAATATCGTAAAACCTAGTTTTGCAAATTCTGCTCCTACTTTTCTTGTCAGCTCATAATAAGGGTGTCCTTCTTTGAAACGAGCAGACCCAAATATGGTGATGCAAGGGCCCAAAAAATGAAGTTTCCTAAATCCACGAATAAACTCCCTCATCGTCTTTAAGGTGAATACAAATTCTTTCCATCTGGATTGCGGTCCATCAAGAAATACAATCTCGGATTTACTCATTATAATTTTCTAACTTAAATTTTCACCCAAAAACAGTTTACTAAAGACCCCTCGCTAAACCCCTGAGCTGCAAGGATAACAATATTCGGAATATTCCCGACAATAAGAATGCAAAGGCAGTCCATACGACAATATTAATGTCCCCAAAAAAGGGATCTCCAATGATCAGTACAGATAAGACGACAATCAGTATCCCCGTTAACAAAAGCCAAACCCAATCCAACACACCATATGCACGCAGCTCTATAGAGCTGCTTATGGCCATAAAACCCCTGAAAAGCATCCATAGACCAATTATTATTGGCATAACCACCATCGTCAGTAATGGAAAATTCAGCAGATAACTCCCTAAAACAATATCGATTAAGCCACCGCTTAAAGTCCAGCCCCAGCCATGAAGTCTTTTGTGGTTACTAATGGCAAATGTGGTTTCAAAAATTCCGGCGAAAATCATCCCGAAAGCAAATAGCAAACTCAAAGAAAGATAGGAGGAGACAGGCGCTGCCAGCATCCAGATCCCCAAAACTATAAATAGCATTCCGGAACAAAACATCAGCCACCAGTACTGCGAAGCATCATGATTCATGTATTTTGTTTTCATGGTTTTGGAATTAATGAACAAATAATTTGAACCTATCGAAGGTTCCCTTGGTATGTATTTCCAATTCAAAGTTTCATAAAACCAATAAAAAGACAGATGACACAGGTCACCCAGTTGATTGATGCTAATCACCTGTTCATCGAAGAAAATAATTTAAGTTTGATTACAAATCCCAAATCTAACGCGCCTGAATTAGTTCAGTTTATTACATTTAATCTTTTGATCATGAAAGCAATTTTTTATAGTACGAAAGCCATTGAAAAAGACTTAATGCTACATGCAAATCACAATAATCATGACCTTATTTTTACCACTCGCACTTTAAATACGGAAACTACCGTTTATGCTAAAGATACAGAAGCAGTGGTGGTATTCACTAATGACGATGTAACCGCACCAGTAATTCATAAGCTGGCAGCCCTGGGCATAAAATATATTGCGACAAGATCTGTTGGAATAGACCATATTGACAGGCTAACTGCAGAAAAATGCGGAATAAAAATCGCCAACATCCCTGCCTATTCACCACAGGCAATTGCTGAACATACTGTAGCGATTGCACTGGCCTTAAGCCGTCATTTGGTACAGGCAAGCTATCAATGCTCACATTTTAACTTTAGCCTCAACAAGTTAACCGGGTTTAACTTTTATGGAAAAACAGTGGGGTTGATCGGTCTGGGACATATTAGCAAGGCCGCAATTCCAATTTTCAAAGGCCTTGGATGTAAAATTCTAGGCTACGACATCCTACCTCAGCAAAGCCTCCATGATATAAATGAGGTTGATCTGGACACCTTATACAAAGTATCAGATATCATCTCTTTACATATTCCGCTAAATGAACAAACAAAATACATCATTAACCGGGCAAGTATTGAAAAAATGAAAAGAGGTGTAATGATCCTTAATACCGCGCGCGGAGGACTCATCAAAACTTCGGATGCATTGGAAGCTTTAAAAAGCGGTAAAATAGGCTATTTTGGTATTGACGTTTATGAGAATGAGAAAGGTTTGTTTTTTGAAGATCATGAAACAGATCAGGTAACAGATCCACTACTCTCAGAGCTGATGAAAATGCCAAATGTGTTGGTTACCCCACATCAGGCATTTCTTACCAACGAAGCACTGGAAGAAATTGCTGTAGAAACAATAAAAACCCTTGATGGCTGGGATAAATAGCTTTGTAAGATACTGTGCTCCACAATGGTCTTTTTAGAAGATTCACTATCCTTCATAAACTTCAAGAAGTCTTCAGATTTTAATGCCATATTTACGTATGAAATTTCTAATTGTTGAAGACGAGGAAGGCTTAAGAAAAAGTATTGATCAGTATTTGACAGCAGAGGGGAACATTTGTGACTGGGCATCTACTTATGAACAAGGCTATCAAAAACTATCCATTTACGATTATGATTGCGTTTTATTGGACCTAACCCTACCGGATGGCGAAGGGCTTCAGCTATTAAAGCACCTTAAAAAGATCAACAAAGCAGACGGCGTATTGATCATATCTGCACGCAATTCCTTAGATCAGAAAATTGAGGGGTTAAGCCTGGGTGCCGACGATTACCTGATCAAACCCTTTCATTTATCCGAACTTTATGCCAGGGTACTGGCCATCGTCAGGCGTCGTAATTTTAATGGGAATAGCCTTTTGCGTTTCAATGAACTAGAAATTGACACCATTTCAAAGGAGACCAAAGTAAATGGTCAGCTGGTATACTTCACCAGAAAAGAATTTGACCTCCTGTTGTATTTTATGGCCAACAAAAACAAAGTTATTTCCAAATCGGCAGCAGTAGTGCACATCTGGGGTGATGATGCTGATATGGCCGACAGTTTCGATTTTATTTATACCCACATTAAAAATGTCAGAAAAAAACTAACAGATTCGGGCTGTAAAGACTATTTTCAATCCGTTTACGGAGTAGGTTATAAATTCGGTGAAGGATGAAGTTATTTACCAGTTATAACAGAATCTTAGCTGTCATTACGCTCACAGGTCTACTGGCCATAGGATTTCTATTTTATCAAACGCTGGGTCAATATATCAACAGGCAAATAGAAGATCATTTATACGAGGAACTTCTTGAAGTAAAGGACTTTGCACATGTTAAAAATATTCTACCATCACCAGATGGTTTCAATGATGTCGTTGTGGAGTACAAAAAAACAAACATGGTCAGTGATAGCAGCAAATTATTTGCTGATACCGTTTTCTATAACCCCAAAAAAAAACACAAAGAATCAGCAAGATACCTAAAAACACAATTGGTGATAAAAAGCCAACCTTATGAGATCATCATTACGGCATCGAAATTTGAGCGACAGGAACAAATCAAAAGCATCATCCTGATCATTTTATTACCCGTTATTGTGCTGTTATTAGTGTTATGGCTGGCCAACAGAATCCTTATCAGAAGGATGTGGTTACCATTCCGACAATTGCTAACAACCATTAAAGCTTTCAACATTAACCAGGAGAAGGTTTTTGAACCAATCCGAACCAATATAGAGGAATTTAAAGAGTTGAACAAAGCGATTCTTGATGTTTCCTTAAAGGTTAAATCTGATTACAGAGAAATTAAGCTATTTACTGAAAATGCATCACATGAAATGATGACGCCCCTTGCAGTGATCAATTCAAAACTAGATACCATGCTGCAGTTTAATAACCTCGGCAAAGAAGAAAGTGAAATTCTGGCAGATCTATATAAAGCTACCTCAAAGCTGACAAAACTAAATCAGTCCCTCCTACTGCTGGTTAAGATTGACAACAACCAGCTCCAGGCCAGAGAAGAAATCGATATGAAGACCTTACTTGAGGAGAAGCTGAGCTACTTCCATGAATTGATTCAAAAAAGAAATCTGAAGGTAAAAACAGAGATCTCCGAATTTACCATTTATGCAAACCGTTCCCTTATAGAGATATTAGTGAATAATCTTTTCAGTAATGCCATAAGGCACAATTACGATGGAGGTTCCTTTCAGATTACCCTAACCGAGGGGACTCTTATATTTTCAAATACAGGTACGCAGACCGGACTCCATCCGGTAAAAATATTTGAAAGGTTTTACAAAGACAATACCTCCGATGGTACAGGGCTGGGACTTGCAATTTTGAAACAAGTATGTCTAAGACAGAATTATAAACTGAGTTATCAATATGAACAAGGGCAACATCAATTTAAAATCATTTTTGACAGCCATGAAAACATATTTTAGATGACAATATGTTAACATTTCTTAACAAGTAACTTCACAATGTCTTCAGAATTCGCTTGGATATTAGATTCATATTTAATGAATTAAGATCATGGACAGAAAATATTATCCACTTGCCATCCACAACTAACAAGCACTTCATTAAGAATTTACAGTTAATATTATGAAACTATTATTGATCATTTTACTTGGATTATTTCCAGCTTCTATCATCTGGAATGGAAATTTCAATGATGCACAAGAAAAAGCTAAAACTACTCACCAACAAATTTTAATCAATTTTTCCGGATCTGACTGGTGTGGTCCATGCATCCGATTAAGAAAAGAAATCCTGGAATCAGAAACCTTTGAAAATTATGCTAAAGAACATTTAGTATTAGTACGTGCAGACTTTCCACGTCAAAAGAAAAATCAGCTGACCTCAACACAAGTTAAACAAAATGAGGAATTGGCAGAAAAATACAACCCCGATGGCAAATTTCCATATACATTACTGGTAGATGAAAATGGTAAAGTGCTGAAATCCTGGGATGGCTACCCCAATAAAAGTCCTGAAAGTTTTGTTCAGGAGATCAAAAACATGGAATCAGGTAATTAACTAACTATGAAGATTCCGGGATCTTGTCGCCGCGTTTTAAAACTGATGGGCAATCGTTTTGAGTTCACGGTAGTAGCTGATAATGAGACTGCAGGCCAAAAGGCAATTGATTTAGCTATAGAAGAAGTTAGTAGGATTGAAGAATTGTTCAGCACTTTCAAAGATACCAGCCAAACTAGCCTAATCAATCAGTATGCTGGTGTAAGACCTGTAAGAGTCGACGAGGAAGTGATTGGGTTGATCCAACGTGCTGTAAAAATATCCGACATTACCCAAGGTGCCTTTGACATTACTTATGGCTCTATCGATAAAAGTTTGTGGAATTTTGATGTGAATATGACCTCACTTCCAGATTTTGAATCTGCACTTCAATCCGTAAGCCTCATCAACTACCAAAATGTAATCATAGATAAAGTGAATTCAACAGTGATGCTAAAACACGAAGGTATGCGCATTGGATTTGGGGGTATAGGAAAAGGATATGCAGCTGACCGAGCTAAACAATTATTGCAGAACCTGGGGATTAAAGCTGGTATTGTGAACGCAGCCGGCGACCTGACTACTTGGGGCATGCAATCACATGACAGACCCTGGACCATTGGTATTGCTGATCCAAACCAAAGTGAGCTACCCTTCTCTTCATTAAACATCAGTAACATGGCCATCGCAACGTCCGGAAATTACGAAAAATTTGCTACCATTGATGGCCGAAAATACTCCCATACGATCGATCCAAAGACTGGTCTTCCAGTTAGTGGAATAAAAAGTGTGACCATAATTTCTCCGAGCGCAGAATTAGCTGATGCCCTGGCTACACCAGTCGTAGTAATGGGCGTTAACGTTGGCCTTGACCTGATCAACCAATTGCAACACGTGGCTTGCATCATTATAGATGATGAAGACCGTTTGTATACCTCCAGAAATATTAATGTAAAACAATAATATGAAAACGTCCACTCCAATATCAGTATTGCTAGGCACTGGCTTTTTTGCTCTGAGCCTATTAAGCGCATGTGCAACAGTAAAACCTTATCAAAAGAACAAACTCAATGATGCCGAAATGACTTTATCTTCACGAAAGGCACAGAAATTTGAGCAAAGCTTCCAGCTGTACCGCGAAGGCGGATCTGGTGCCAATGGAGGCAAAAGTGGTGGTGGTTGTGGCTGTAACTAACTGAAATCATGAGAAAAATCTATTTGCATGTACTCATGCTATTCCTCGGCATTTTAGGTGCCAATGGACAAATTAAAATTAAGCCCATTGCTTCCGATACCAGCAATTACCAAAGCAGAAAACTCAAAATTGATGAAATCAATCTGGTATCAGCATACTACAATCAGAACGGCAATAATTCGGCCGTTACAGGGGGTATTGGAACTGAAAAACTAACAGATTTCGCCAACACTTTTGATTTGCAGTTATCTAAATTTAACAAAGCCGGAAACAAAAACACCTTTCTGTTTGAACTGGGGGTAGATCATTATACTTCTGCTTCATCTGATAAAATAGATCCCAGCACCATCTCCTCAGCTTCCACGGCGGATACCCGGATTTACCCTTCCTTGAACTGGACACATAGCAATGAAAAGACAGGAAATTCGATCGGTTTTACCGGCTCTTTTTCAACTGAATATGATTATCAATCCTTAGGTGCAGGATTTAATCTTACCCGCTTGTCGAAAGATAAAAACACCCAGTTTGATTTTAAACTTCAGGCATTTTTAGATTCATGGAAAGTCATTTTACCCATTGAATTGAGAGCTGCAGCAAGCCTTGGCAACGGAAGAGAATCCAGAAGCGAGGGTTCAAGTCCAAGAAATTCATTTAGTGCTTCTTTCTCACTTTCACAGGTTATCAACCAAAAGCTACAGGCGATGATCATGGTTGAGCCTGCTTACCAAAAAGGATTACTGGCCACCAAATACCAGCGTGACTATTTTACAGATGGCTCTTTAAGAGCAGAAGCGTTACCAGATCAGCGTTACAAACTACCCATTGCGGCCAGGTTAAATTACTTTGCAAGTGATCAGGTCATCATCCGGACTTATTATCGATACTTTATGGATAACTGGGGCATCAAAGCACATACGGCAGAAATAGAAGTTCCGGTAAAACTAACTTCATTTATTTCTTTGAGTCCATTTTATCGTTACAATAAACAAACTGGCACACGTTATTTTGCGCCTTATGGGCAGCATGATCCTTCAGCCACATATTTTACCAGTGACTATGACCTGTCGACTTTAAACAGCGATTTTTATGGTGCAGGCATACGACTGGCGCCACCTCATGGTGTATTTGGCTGGCAGCATCTCAATATGTTGGAACTTAGATACGGACACTATAATAGATCTACTGGCTTGGTTTCCAACATTATTACCTTAAATTTAAAAGTAAAATAAAAAAACGGCACCTGGAACTCAAACCTCCAGACGCCTTAAACGCAATCAACATGGCTATCATTGAACCGCTACGAAAGGATATCGACCGTCCAACCGAAGTAAAAAAACATAGTGCTCCTGTTCGGCTATGGCATTGGTTGAACCTATTAATCATTACCGGATCACTATTGTCTAACCTTGCCTTGCACGATATGACTGCTAAAGGACTATACCTTATTTTCTACATACTGCTCATCATTACGGCCTTAACGGGGCTTTCCATGACCTTTGACCAGGAATTGGGTATGAGCAAAGTGACAAGCCACTCCATAAAAGACTTTCATGGCTTTTGCATGTATTTAATACTAACCTTTATCGTGGTGCATATTGTTGGTGTGCTGCTGGCAGAAAGAAAAGAAAGCAAAGGTATTGTTTCAGACATGATCAACGGAGGTAAAACATAGTATGGAAATTGAAGAACATTACACCAACAGGAGCGGTTGGTTAAGGGCTGCCGTTCTAGGCGCAAATGACGGCATCCTTTCTACCACAAGTCTAGCTATAGGAATTGCAGCGGCCAGCAATACACGTGAGCCAATCGTGCTTGCTGCATTGGCAGGATTGGTTGCAGGCGCATTATCTATGGCAGCCGGAGAGTATGTTTCGGTGAGTTCCCAATCGGATATTGAAGTTGCTGATCTAACGAGAGAAAAAGGCGAATTGGAAAACACACCTGACCTGGAATTGCGGGAACTGGCTAATATTTATCAACACAGAGGACTTGATGAAAATTTGGCTATGCAGGTTGCCATTCAACTTACTGCACATGATGCACTGGGTGCGCATGCCAAGGATGAATTGGGGATCAATGAAATCACCCAGGCAAAACCCATGCAAGCTGCGTTAGCCTCAGCAGCTTCCTTCATTATAGGAGGGTTGCTCCCATTACTGGTTTCCATATTTGCGCCAATAAAATTAATGGTCATTTACCAGTATGGCTTTTCTATTTTGTTTTTAGCACTGTCGGCATTAGTAGCGGCAAAAGCAGGGGGTTCAAATCAAGGAAAAGCTGTTATGAGGATTTGCTTTTGGGGAACTGTAGCCATGTTCATGACCGCTTTTGTTGGTTACCTTTTTGGCGTAAAAACTGGCTAAGCATGAATCAGGCGAAAGAATGATCTAAATCACACTTTTCTTCAGAAATATAAACGATTTTTAAAGTATCAATCTTAAACAGATGCCTGCAAATAACTTTAATATTTCCGGATTATCGAAGCAAGAAGTTATTGCATCAAGATCAAAAAATGGCGACAACCGTTTAACCTACAAAAAGGAAAATGGTCTTTTTCATGCCATTAAGAATCTGACAAAAGAACCCATGGTCATTTTGCTAATGGCTGCTGCCGCGATTTATCTTATTAGCGGTAAATCAGGAGATGCTATTTTTTTGGCATCAGCTGTTGTTTTAGTAGCTACTATTTCTCTTTACCAGGATTCCAGAAGCAGAAATGCTTTGGAGAAACTAAAAACTTACAGTCAGCCACATTGTAAGATCATCAGGGATGGTCAAATATCAGAGATTAAAAGCGAAGAAATCGTGATTGGTGATTATTTGATGATTGAGGAAGGCACTTCCATCACCGCTGATGGCAGCATTGTTCATTCGAATGACTTTTCAATAGACGAGTCTATACTTACCGGAGAATCCTTTGCGGTATACAAAGATAAAAATAGTGAAGATCACCAGGTTTTTCAAGGTACAACCGTAGCCAGTGGACTGGCCATAGCAATGGTTACAGCTATTGGCAATGACACCAAGTTAGGGAAAATCGGCATAAGTCTGGAAAACATAAAAGAAGAAAAAACTCCTCTGGAAGTTCAAATTAACAATTTCATAAAAAAAATGGTGATGGCAGGTGCCATCATTTTTTGTATTGTATGGGCTATTAATTACTTCAATTCCTTCAACATACTGGATAGTCTTTTAAAGGCCCTTACCCTTGCCATGAGTATATTGCCTGAGGAGATTCCTGTGGCCTTTGCCACTTTTATGGCTCTGGGTGCATGGCGTCTGATGCAAATGGGTGTGGTGGTCAAACAAATGAAAACTGTAGAAACATTGGGGAGTGCAACAGTGATCTGCACAGACAAAACCGGAACCATCACCGAAAACAAGATGAGTCTTGTTAAACTCTACCTTTTGTCCTCCAATCAAATAGTAGATCCTAACCATGACCTTGACAATACAGAAAAAGAACTGATTCGAATGGGAATGTGGGCCAGCGAACCCATTCCATTCGATCCAATGGAAGTTGCCTTACATCAGGTTTATGCTACAACAACCTTGCTGGATGAACGTTCAACGTATAAAATGATTCACGAATATCCTTTGGGAGGAAAACCTCCCATGATGACTCATTTATTCGAGAATGAAAATGGACTACGCATCATTGCTGCAAAGGGAGCGCCGGAGGCCTTAATCGCAGTTTCTGCTCTTGACGATATAGAAAAAGAAAAGATTTTGGAAGCTGTTAATACACTAGCCTCACAGGGATACCGTCTTTTGGCAGTGGGCCAGTCGAATTTTGAGGGATCCGACTTCCCTAACCAACAGCAAAAATTTGAGTTTAAATTTATAGGAATGGTGGCCTTTTATGATCCTCCAAAGCCACATATTGAAAAAGTATTGAAGGATTTCTACAAAGCTGGAATTGCCGTTAAGATCGTTACAGGTGACAATGCAGCAACCACCATGGCTATCGCCAAACAAATCGGCTTCAACGGATACGAAAAAAGCATCAGTGGTGATGAACTTATGAAAATGTCAGCTACTGAACTTCAGCAAACTGTTTTAGAAACCAATGTGTTTTCCAGGATGTTCCCGGATGCGAAGCTAAAAATCATCAACGCCTTAAAATTAAGTAATGAAATTGTAGCTATGACCGGTGACGGAGTGAATGACGGTCCAGCATTAAAAGCCGCACACATTGGTATCGCAATGGGAAAAAGGGGAACAGAAATTGCCAAACAGGCCGCTTCATTGATTTTATTGGAAGATGACCTAGCCCGAATGGTAGATGCAATAGCAATGGGCAGAAGAATATACACCAACCTGAAGAAGGCAGTTCAATACATCATCTCTATTCATATTCCGATTATATTGACAGTATTTATTCCCTTAGCCCTAGGCTGGATTTATCCCAATATTCTCTCCCCCATTCACATTATATTCCTCGAACTGGTGATGGGGCCCACCTGTTCGATCATTTATGAGAACGAACCGATAGAAAAGAACACTATGCTTCAGAAACCGCGTCCATTTTCTACCACATTTTTCAGCGGTAAAGAATTGACGACGAGTGTACTACAGGGATTAATGATCACTGCAGGAACCCTTTTCATCTATCAACTTGCCGTTCACCATGGTTATGGTGAACATCTCACAAGATCCATGGTATTTACCTGTTTAATCGCAGCAAATGTATTACTCACCCTCGTTAACAGATCTTTCTATTATTCTCTGTTTACTACCATAAAGTATAAAAACAACCTGGTATTCCTCATAATTATGATCACTATACTTATTTCGGGTGCGACACTTTACATTAAACCATTAACCGTATTCTTTGGATTTCAGCAGATGAACTTAATCCAGTTGTCCATTAGCATAAGTATCGGATTCTTCTCAGTAATCTGGTATGAATTTGTAAAATGGAAAAAAAGATCTTAACTGGTTAGTCAATGGAAGGCCTAAAAACTTCGTATATCTAAGAACCTCATTACTCTAGCTATTGACCGCTGATATTTGGCAGAAACCACTTCTTTACTTCAACAAACTTACCCAGGTTATCTGTGATATTTATTTGGAATGAGTGAAACAGACTTCATAAGGAGCGGAAACGAATTTTCAGTTAGGAAACTCCGCGTCTGATCGTTATTGCCTAATACAGCTTCAGCTATCTATGCCTGCATGTTTCATCTAAACCACCGAATCAGCTCCCGAAAAACCGCTCGCTCATCAAATCTGCATGCTCACTCATTAAGGCTTCTTGTTCGCTAGTTGTGGTCAGAACCAATGGTTTAAATACTCAATTTAGTTGAAGGAATTTTAAATCCCTATTGTATTATCTAATTAAATCAGACATGAAAGCAATCAAATTAATAACCTCTGTTTTTATCATCATTTGGGCAATGGCTATACTATCCGGTTGTACAAAAGAGGGCGTAGTAGGCCCCAGAGGTGAATTGGGTGAAGATGGTTCCACTATTTTAAGCGGCAGTACTGCGCCAGATCCCGCGGCAGGAAAAATCGGCGACTACTATTTTAGAATTAGCAACAATGACTTCTACGGCCCGAAAACAGCCAATGGCTGGGGCATGGCAGCAAATTTAAAAGGAGCCCCTGGTGCGGAAGGATCTGCAATTCTTAGCGGAACAGTTGCACCGGGCTCTGCACTGGGCGCAAACGGCGACTTTTACTTCAGGATAAATACCGGCGACTTTTATGGTCCTAAGGGCAATGCGGGCTGGGGTACTCCGGTGAATCTAAAAGGTTCAGTGGGGCCAAAAGGTAAAGACGGTGCTACCATCATCAGCGGGGCAGCGGCGCCAACTAATGGTATCGGCACAAACGGCGATTTTTATTTCCAGGTATTGACAGGCAACTTTTATGGCCCTAAAACAGCGGCAGGCTGGGGTACTCCAACGAACCTGAAAGGTGCGAATGGTGCGGCTGGAGCAGCGGGTTCGAAAATCATCAGTGGAACCGGTGCGCCGGGCACTGCACTGGGCCGTACAGGAGATTTTTATTTCAATCGAAGCACTGCCGACTTCTACGGACCAAAAAACGGATCTAACTGGGGCAGCCCCATTAACCTGAAAGGCCCCGCGGGCCCTCCGGGAACTGCAAATGTAATTTATAGCGACTGGATGGACATAAGCGTTGATTCCGGTGTCATTAAAATACCGGTAAAAGAGCTTACCCAAGCCATACTCGATGGTGGTCACGTGGCTGTTTATGCAAAAGAATACAAAGGCAATACGTTTTTGGGTCTCAATCAGCTCCCGTTCACTTCACGCCATACTGGCTCCCTGCTGGAGTTTGAGCTTGGATTAAACCGGATCACCGTGTATTCAACAGTTTCTGCGCTGAGTAATTATGGTACCAAATTCCGGTACATCATTATACCCGGCGGAGTTTTCTCTCCGGACACCCGCAGCCAGCTTCAGGACTATAATCTGGTTAAGAGAATGTATAACATACCCGATTAAGACTAATATTCAATTGATCCTCCTGAAATGAAAGGCTACCTGTTTTTACTTCCAGTTATTGCGCTGATGTACTCAAATATTTGTCTGGGACAAGATCTGAACACCTTAGGCGCACAAAAGCCATTCGAATTTAATGGCGGCCTCGAATTGAGGGGTATTTTTTACAACGCGAATGGTATACCAGACCGCCGCCAACCTTTTACCTATCTGCTGAGCGGCAGCCCGACCCTGAACCTTTATGGCTGGAGCATTCCTACCAGCTTCACGGTCAGTAAAGAGCAAAACTCTTTTCAGCAGCCCTTTAACCAATATGGCATCAGCCCTACGTATAAGTGGGTCACCCTACATGCCGGGCACAGGAGCGTAAACTTTTCGCCGTATACGCTGGCCGGTCATACCATGCTTGGCGCTGGCTTCGAACTTAAACCCGGTAAAATAAGGGTCGGTTTTATGTATGGCCGATTAAATAAAGCCACAGTGATCGATACGGCCACGATGGCTCTGGTACCTTTTTCATTTTCGAGAAAAGGTTATGCGGGCAGGCTCGGGTACGGTTCATCATCCAACTATTTCGACCTCAGTTTTTTACATGCTAAAGACGACAGTACATCTATAGCAGCTTTGAATCTTGCAGACAGCACAAGGGTAACTGCCGCCTCAAATTCAGTTCTGGGCTATGGAACTAAGTTTACTTTATTCAAGCGTTTTTCCTTTGAAAGCGATGGCGCGCTGAGTGTATATACAAGGGACATAAACTCACCGATACAATTCGATACGATTAAAGATCCTACCCTGGATAAATTAAAGGGATTGCTAAACATTAACGGCAGCACAGAATTGTTCCTGGCTTTTAGCGCCGGGGTTGGCTATGCCGCGAAAAACTATGGCGTAAAAGTAAACTACAGACGTGTTGAACCCGACTTTAAGTCGATGGGGGCCTATTTTTTCAGCAATGACGTCGAGAATCTGACGGTAAGTCCCAACTTCAGCTTAAGGGAAGGTAAACTCAGATTTAACGGCAGTTTTGGAATCGAACGGGATAACGTCCGGCTGCAAAAAACCTCTACAACAAAGCGGATTATAGCGAATGGCAATTTGAGTGCAGAAATTACAGAACGCTTTGGCCTGGATGCATTTTACAGCAATTTCTCTAATAATCAGAAACCAAATACACTTCGTTTTGCCGATTCGCTGAAAATCGTACAGGTCACTCAAAATCTAAGCTTAATGCCCCGTTATATGATTGTAGGCGGAGAAGTAACCCACATGATTATGGCCGCGGTGAACATGAACAACCTGAACGATTACAATTCCTACTTCGGTGCGGATGCGGTCAGCAGAAATATCACCACCCAACAATATATGCTCAATTACAACATCAGTTTCCCTAAAAAGTTTTTAAGTCTTTTTGGAAGTTTAAACTACAGTAAAATGGGCGGGATGGGCATTGAAACCAGCTATTCCGGCATCACTTTGGGGGGGAGCTATATATTATTCAACAAAAAACTGAATACCGGGCTAAGCTGCAGTGTCTTAAATGGAAAAACCGGAGAAAGCAACAGCCTAATCATCAACAGTTCTGCAAACCTGAACTATAAAATTGACAAAAGACAGTCTCTCCGGTCATCATTCTTCTGGACAAAAAACAATCCGGGTAGCATCGTAAGTGGCGGATATCCCGGCTTTAGAGAGTCGCGGGGAGAAATAGCCTATCAAATCAACTTTGGATTATGAAAAACCTAAACTTAATATTTAAAATTTGTTTGATCAGCTTGCTGGTATTGGCGTCGCTGAGCTCACAAGCTCAGATTGCTGTAAACCTTAAGGTCCTTCCTCCATACCAAAGCAGAATTTCAGATTATGCTTCCCATCCTAATCTGATGGTTTTAAGTCTTTCAAACACTAGTACTTCTACGCGTCAAATCCAGCTTAGCGGAACAATTACTGGAAATAACGGCGTCTCTGCCTGGATGAAGCCCGGCTATAAAAGTCCGCGGCCAATTGAAATGGCTCCGGGCCAGATGATTTTACTGAATGGCAGCGATATCGCTCAGTTATTCGATTATAATCAGATCGAATTTACAGGTGTGAGTGTGGCAGATTTTACAAGGGGAGTAGGATTACCTGAGGGCAATTACCAGATTTGTATCCGGATCCTTGATTACAATACCAGGCAACCGATCAGCCCCGATCAACCGATAGGGTGTTCGAACCTGGTGATATCCAATGTAGAACCCCCGAGAATTCTATCGCCCCACAACGATGAAGAAATTAAACTAAATACCGCCGGGTACTTTCCGATTACGTGGAGCACTGCCCCCGGGGGGCCTGTTATGCCAAGCTATTCAGTTAAAATGGTCGAAATATTGGGTAATCTCAATGCCAATGACGCCATTCGTTCGTCGTTCAGCCCGCCATTTTTTGAGAAAGAAGTAAATACCAATGTCATTCTATATGGTCCGCCTGATCCACAATTAACTCCGGGACGCAAATACGCACTGATTGTAAAAGCCATTGATCCATTAGGGCAAATTAATTTTCGCAACGGTGGGCAAAGTGAGGTGATTCAGTTTACCTATCAGAAAGAAGGAATCACGCTTCCTGAAAACATCACGCTCAAACCAACGTCGGCACCGCTTGCGGTCAATGTTCCGAATTGTGCAAATTGTAACCTACCCAAACCCGAGGGAGCCGCAGCCAACAATCTGATTCTGCAAAATTCCGCGAACAAGGTGATTAGAGTGAACCAGTTTGAAATGAAGGTACTGACAGTTAATTCCAGTAATGGAAAGCTGAGTGGAACCGGCACCATAACTCTGCCTGTTATCGGTAATATTTCTTCTGCGATAAAACTAAGGGTGGCGTTTAGCGACCTTTCAGTCAACAGCAAACTTGAAATGCTGGAAGGAAATGTGCATGGCGTAAAAAGGGCCGATTTTAGCTTTTTGCCCAATGCTGATCAGCCTGGTTTAAATACGAGTCCGTTGACTTCTGATGAAATAAATCAAATGGACCAATACTTCAAGAACAATGCCGATCAGCTGGTTTCCAAACTGAAACAATCCGGCGAATCGGTGGGCGTCGAACTGCCTTTAGGAATTGATAAAGGTGCATTCACTATAGGCGTTACCAATGTTTTCTTTACGGCCACACAAAGCTGGTTTGAAGCCATCTCGGTGATGAACATGCCAGATGCCAATATGAAGGTGGCCTTTTCGGGCAAGGGCATTTGTATTAACCCGAGTAATTTATGCGGAGAAGCATCGTTATTTTTGTCTGAAGACGCCGTCTTGGCGTCAACAGGGCTAAAACTTTTAGGGGGCAACGACGGTACTCAACTGGTATTTGACAGCAAAGGATTTAAACGACTGAAAATCGCGGCCAGTTACCAGTTTCCACAGGGAACTCCACTTTTGGACGCAAATACAGGACAGCCGATGGCCCTAACCATGAAAGCAGAAACTGAGGGGGGCTGGTCAGACTGGGTTGCAGAAATAGCTGTTTCTCCGTTTAAAGTGGGCGGCATCAGCGACATTCAGTTTGGTAAAACCGGAGCAACCTCCAGTATCATTTATGATCACTCAGACACTAAGAACTGGGCCAATATGCCGGAACAGATAGAAAGCGGAGATCAAAGTGATGCCCCTATTACTATTGACAAGACGTGGACAGGATTTTACATCCCGCAAATTGATGTGCAGCTACCCGCCGCAATTAAAACATTCAACGGGGAATCCATATTTGTCGCCGGAAAAAATTTAATTTATCAGGATGGAATTTGTGGTCAGATCGCCGCAACGGACATCTTATCCATTGGCGACGGTAGCCTTGACGGGTGGTTCTTATCTATCAAAGAGGTCGGGCTAAGCTTCTGGAAAAACAGCTTCAAGAAAAGCTACCTGAAAGGAAAGCTCGTGTTGCCACCTTCAGGATCAGAATACAACACTTCAAACAACCAAATCGACTATTCCTGCACCCTCACCAAACCCGCGGGAAAAGCTATGGCTTTCGAGTTTACGGCAAATCCCAAAGACAACCTCAACTTTAGCGCCTTATGGACTACGGTGAAGATAGACTCTACCTCAAAAATCACCGTAGTTGCCGACGGCAACGGGTTTAAGGCCGAAGCCCGGTTGAATGGAAGCATGGTTTTCAAAACCGATATCGCGAAGCTTCCTAAACTTACCCTCGGGGAAATGACATTTCAGAACATGAAAATATCCTCAAAGGCGCCTTATTTTGACCCTGGTCAGATTGATTTTCATACCGGCGGCGGTAATCCGACGGCACTGAACGACCAGGATAATCTGAACGAGTTTTATGCATGGCAAAATGTAAAAGGTCCAAGCGACATCCAAACCAGATATGAGCAGGCCTGGCTGCCTCCAGGCGGAGGTGGCAGCGTACTCGGCTTCGGAATCACAGAAACCAAAATCACACCAGTTGTAGAAGATGGTCAGATAGGATTCAGGTTTGGAGGCAGTCTTCAGCTGGTCAACAATGTTAATTTTATCCCCAAAGCCAGTATAAACTTCAAAGTGTACGGGGAACTAGATCCCAGCGCAGGAAAAAGAAAATTCTGGAAAGCCGTAAAAGGCAAAATAGAAAAAGTAGAGCTGGCTGCCAAAGCGAAACTGGGCCCGATGGATGTTGAAGGCGCCGTTTACTACCATGACATCGAACAAAACGGAGTTAGAGATTATGGTTTGGGCGGAAGGCTGAATGTAGTATTACCGGGTGCAGGAATGAAGTTCGGTATGCAAGCCCTATTCGGGAGCAGGGTCGCCGCACAAAGTTTCCAATATTTTTATATTGACGCTATGCTCGATTTTGGTCAGACCCCAATCACCATGTTCCCTGGCACGGCTCTATATGGCTTTGCGGGAGGCGTTTATTACAACATGAGTCAGGACACCACCGGCCGTAAAAATAGTGTGGGCACGAGCATGCCTAAAGACAATTCCAACACTGAAGACCCGACAACTGTTCAGATCACAAGCTTTTCAGGCAATAAATACACGCCTGACGGTTCTAACGGAGGCAGATTTGGTCTGATCGCCGGAGTTTACTTCGGGCTAACCAGCCGTGCCACCTTAGAAGGACTGCTCTCTATGGAAGTCCGGTTCAATGGTAACAACGGCTTTGAATATTTCGGTTTAGACGGATCGGCCAGCATAATGAGCGGAGCCGGAGGTACCTACTTCGAACGTTATGAAAAAGCACTGGCACGAGCTAAAATGTATCTGAAAATTGAAATGCTCAACAGCCAGTTTCATAAATTTGAAGCCGGATTTGGTTATGACATGGCTTTTCCAAGAGGTGTTAACCCGGCACTCGTTAAAGCCAACGGAGGGCTGGAATTTTACATAGAAAATACCCTGGCCGCCAATCCGCAGTCTACTGAAGGAACGAAGTGGTATTTCAGAATGGGCAGACCCAGACCACAGCAGCCCAACAGCATTACCTTTCTGGGTTTCATCAAGTCAGATTCCTATTTCCAGATGGGCAATATGATTGATCCTATACCACCCATACCAGACAGGATCAGAGAAATACAAGGTGTGGGCAAGAAAACCAACGATGAAGAGGGTAACTTTGACAATAATGTCGATTATGCCCAGGTTAAAAAATCAAGAGACGCTAATGCCGCAGGCAGTGGTAAAGGAATGGTATTCGGTGCGCTGACCGAACTCAAAGCAGATCCTAAATTCTTAATATTCTACGCCAGCCTGTATGCAGGTGTAGGTTTCGATGTGAGCATACTGCAGCGGGACAAACCAGAATGCGGCCAGCCAGCGGGTTCATGGTATGCACGCGGACAAGCATATGTCGGTGCCGAAGCCGCCTGCGGCGTAAATATCAACGTATTCGGTATCAAGAAACAAATAGAATTTATCAGAGCCGGTCTTGGTGCTTCAGCAGAACTAGGCGGCCCCGCCCCACTCTATGTACGCGGAATTCTGGGCGGCAGGTTTGCCGTGCTGGACGGTCTGGTATCAGGGCGCTTCAATATAAAATTTGTGGTCGGCACCATTTGCGATAACAACCAGGACTCCCGTGAACTTAAGCTCATAGCAGATGTCTACCCGGGCGGAGGGGAAGTGACTACCCTAACCTCACCGATTGTATCTTTCAATTATCCCCTGAATAAGGATTTTATTGTACCCATCACCACAACAGACGACGACGGCAATATCAAATCTGTAAAATACGACCTCTTCCGCTTCAGAAAAGATTATGTAACCATTTCACTAAAAGAAGGTAGCCAACCCCTGTACACCAGTAATGATTTCGGATTAGCCGTTGGCGATTACGCCATGCCGGCAAATAAATTAGCCTACCACAATGGGCCGATCTATAAAATGGCGCTCAGCCCAAACCTACTGCTGCTCAATCCGGAAAAAAGCTTCAGCATGGATGTTTCAGCAAAAGTTAAATATGTACCGGATATGTTCGGCCGCGCAGTACAGGAAAGTCTGAAAGATAAAATGGCAGAAAGCACTTTCAGTTATGTTAAAACCACTTCAGGCGCCATATATACCGATACCAGTGCAGTGTCATTCAGTACTGATAAAGGGCCTAAAAAGATATCACTAGAAAATCTGGTTGACCTTATGCCCGTTCACCGCCACAGAACCTTGCCGTTCCAGGTATTGGCCGACAACCGCGCATATCTTAAATTGAACAGGGGTTACAGTGCGGCCTCCTTCGGTCTGGACCTGAAAAATCCTCAAACAAAGGTGAGGATCGTGAATATGGGCACCGGCAATACCGAGCTGAGCAAAATCGATCTGCCAGTACAAAACGCAGATCCAACAAACTGGTCCTTTCAAATGCCGGGCAGCCTGCTGCCGAATCAGAACTATGCGATTCGTTTTTATGTGAAAGGCGAACCAGCCGGCAATCCATCTGGCGCGGAAGTAGCCGGAACCCGTTTGTCTGCGACCAATGTTTTAAATCTGAACGGCGAAGGGCTCACCCAGGGTGGACTGGCCGTCATCAGCAAGCGGAATATCATAAAAGGAGGCTTAAGCATGGGCTCGGATGAGAAGGATGTATTCTCCTGGTATTTCAATACAGGGAATTACAAAACCTTTGAAGACAAATACAACGGACTGAAAATTAGAAAACTGAGGGTTGGCGATATGGAAGCCGACATACGGAAAGACATCAGCCAGAACCTCCAAAACTTCAAATGGTTTGACGAAGACACCAAATCCATGACGGCGTTAAACATACATTATGAATTTGAAGGACCTGAATCTTTCAATGCTCTGGATGACGGGGACTGGACTATAGGCAATGTCTTTCCAAATGTAGGAAACAGCAATTCCGCTGCAAAATTGGCCAGGAGCTATAAAAACATGAGCTATGACCATGGAAGAAACGTGACCGATATTGACAACATATTGGACAGATTCGTAACTGAAGCATTTGGCGAGAACCGTACGTTGAACCTGGAACTCCTGCATATTCCTTGGAATGCAATCACAGGAGGAATTGGCAACTATTCCAATGCCAGCTTTCCGCACTTGACGGATATCATGCCCGCAGACCAGTTCGGAGTCAATTACAATGAAAACAACTACGGTACCCCTCCAAAAGATGGATCCGTTGCAGAGGATTTCACCTCAGGGTCAGAAAAAACCGAAGAAGACCAAGTTGGTAAAATTGTCACATCCACACCAGGGCTGTCCAGAATCATGTCGGCCACTTATCAGGGCAGGAATGCCACCAGTGTTCTGCAGTTAGGAAACAAACATGTGTTTACCCTTGACCAGGTTGTTCACCACCAAAGCGGAGAAGGAGCAGTGATTATAACCAATCAGGCACTAAGAGTCATTCAGACAAAGAAAAATCTGGGATATCCTGCAGACGCAGTAATCAAGGCGGGAATTCTTATGGACCGGATCGGAAACTTAAGCCAGCCGGCCACTATCCAGGTCGCACCGGCAAAAATACAATCACCAAAAATCAATCTTAAAATGCGCTAATCATGAAAACAGCAATCAAATTTTATATAGCAGTTGTAGCGGTCTTAGTACTATGCCTTACACTGAATAAGGAGAGCAGCGGTCAAACCCCTGCAAAGGAAAGCGTGAATGAGAAAATCGCAGGCAATATTCTTTTAAAGGTGAAGGCTTATGAAAACAGGATTGTACTCAGGTGGGCCATCAACCATTCTGCAGTGTGGTTGCTGGTCAATGATCTGGGCATCAAAATTGACCGGATCATTCTAGATGAAAACAACAAACCGCTGAGTAAAACATGGGAAACCATATCGCAAATACCGGTTAAGCCACTGGGAAAACCATCTTATCAGACCCTGGCCTTAAAAAACCAAAGCAACAATTCCCTGTTACTGGGAGCAGAGGCACTCTTCGGCAATGCAAGTATTAAAGCGCCAGGCATCAAAAATCAGTCTGAACTGATGGACGCTGGTATGGAATTCGAAAATAAATACACCATGGCCATGCTTGCCGCCGATATGGACACACTCACCGCAAACGCACTCGGGCAGCGTTATACCGACAGGCTACAGGTCAATGAAAAATATAAATATGCCTATCGGTTATATCTCAGCACTAAAGCCCCAAACATTTTTTCTGTAGATACCGCATTTTATATGGTGCCGGGATCTTCAAAAGCTGAAAAACCGGCGCCACGAAACGTACAAGCTAAAAACAAAGACAAAGCCATTCATATTTTAATTCCGAATGACGGTGTTTACAATACCTTTACCTCTTACAATATCGAACGTGGCACCGATGGCAGGCATTTCTCGAGAATAAATGACAAACCCCTTGTTTTCAACAGACTGGACAGCAGTTCAATGTTTTTGTTTGTAGACTCCGTGGTCAACCACAAGAAGTACTATTACCGAGTCAATGGCATCGACGCCTTTGCAGACACCAGCTACTACGCCCCAACAGTTTCGGGCATGGCACAAAATTTCACCGCGCCGCCAAAAGGCTACCTTTCTGCGGTGGTTTTAAATGGCAAAAAAGTGAAACTCAACTGGATACAGGAGAAATATGAACAACGGCCAATCGCGGGATTTATCATCCGGAAAGGCGCCGCTATGGACGCACTTGACAAGTACATCACCGAAAAGATGCTCCCTGCAAGCCAAAACGAATTCATTGATGAAAAAACAAATTTAGTGGCAGGCGCATACTACCAGGTTCTGGCAGTCGACACCTCCGGTAATTATACCGGTTCTAACGTGCAGTTTGTATTTGCATACGATAGCATCCCTCCCATCCCACCCATTGGACTGAAAGCAACGGTCGACACTACAGGGATAGTGAAACTTCAGTGGAACAGGGATTCTAATGACAACATCCAGGGGTATCGCATATTTACGTCCAACCGAAAAACGGCCTCTTTTTCGCCAATCTCCTCTGATTTTGTACGAGATACACTGTTCACTGACACGCTTGACAAAAGCATCCTCAACAAAGAGGTATACTATCGGATTGTTGCCGTCGACGGAAACAATAACCACAGCGCTTTTTCAGATATCGTTACTGCCATCCGGCCCAAACTGGTAAAAACGCCCTCGCCCGTGATTAAAGACTATTCAGTAAGTAATGGTTCAGTTACATTGACCTGGGCGTTGCCGTCCGCCAGAGACCGAAAATCAACCAAAATATTACGACGCCTGGCTCAAGATACCGTTTGGAATACCATAGCAGATGTTCCGCTCAGGATTTTGAGCTACAAGGACAGCCTTTTGCAGGAAAGCAGCAATTACGAATATGCCGTTGTCGTGATTGATGAAAATAACAAATGGTCAGAAATCAGTTTTCCGCTGCAAGTATTTGTTTATGCGACAGATAGTGCCATTCCGGAACAATTTTCCGTGATCACCCGGGACAACAAAACCACGCTTTCCTGGAATAAGCCAAAAAAAGGCGAGGTAGCATATTATGTGATTTACAAAGACGGCGGAAACGGGCTTACGCAATTAGAAGCCACAGATGGAAAATTCACTGAATTTACAGATACCGGACCAGCCGCGAAATATGGGATCAAGGCCGTATTTAAAAACAATAAGACCTCAGCTATGGTAGTTTCCAGATAAATCAGTTAGTCCAGCGTCAGAAAATGACTACGAATAAGTAATTAAAATATTTTGACAACCAAATGGGGATCCAGAATAAGGTCTCATCCGCTATATAAGTAAACAAACTACTTCCTTGAGTTACTGCGCACTTACTTTTATAACGCCTTCATTTTCAAAACAAATATGATGAAGATCATGGATTAAACTGAGTCCTATCAATTAAAAAACAAACAATTAACACAAGATTTACCTATTCTTAAATCATAACATTATGACTACTACCACAACAATTGAAAACAATGAACTGGAAACAGAATTGCAAGAGTTATTCCTTATAGGTAAACAATGGAACGCTGACCTGTCGTTTATCGAATGTGAGTTGACGATATTGAACAAGCTCTTTAAAAAAGCATCCTTCTTACTGGTCAAAAGTGATTTCAACAAACTTTCAGGCCTAAACAGGATTCATTTTGATTTGAACAAAAGGATACAATATTATTTCCAACAACTTGAAGTGGTGATCATAGACCAAAAGCACAATATTGACATCAACTTAGTAGATACCTATGTATCCTTAGAAAAGGATCTCGAACAGGCATTAAAGCGCCTGCAAGCATTTAAAAACGGTATCTTTCAGACCAACAAACATCAGTTAAAATGTAATTCCAACGCAGGATAAGAACTCATGAATCAGGTTCATATCAACTAATACCAGGGAATCATATCCGAGCACTAACAATGGTCAGCTGACCTGAAGTTCATTAGTGATGAATCTGATATGCTTAAAAACCTAACTCAGGAGCCAGAAATTAAAGAGAAACACGCCATTCTATTTAGTACATTAGAACAGCAACACTCAAAACTAAAACTCCAGGTTGTTCATCTACTAAAAAAGCTAGCGCCATTAACTTATGGACCAGTAAAGGAAATTAAGTTGAGTTTGATTGAAGAACATCAACTTTTAAAGCGCAAGATGGAAGAAATCATGTTGATTTTTCATGCGATCAAAAATGAATTATTAACGCACATTCCTGGCAAGTGAAACCTGTTTTCACTTTAACTGAGGTCAATCCTCTGAAAACTACCAAATAGCAATCAAACCAATTGCCTAGTAATGCATATGTGCAATTATTCGCTTTCTAAATTAAAACATCGATTCGAAACAATTAGATTAAGTTAAAATGATTAAAGGGGTTGATATTAATAAGCTTAGGCTAGCAATTTGTGCTAAAGCCGGCATCACGTACATTACTCCAGGAGACTGCCGGTATCTTTCTATAGAGATTAGTAAAACAGTGAACAAACCAATTAGTGCAACTACTATTAAAAGAGTTTTTGGTTTCGCTGCTGTCAGATTTAATTTTTCAAAACATACAATGACAGTTCTTTGTGAGTATATCGACAACCTAGCGCATCAGCAAACCTCCATCCATCCCCATGATCCCAAATGATTAACAAATAATGCTCAGTTGGATACTTCTCTTTTCCCCAATTGATAAAATTTCTAAGTACAACGGGATCACCCATATTTATTTCCTTAAGATCTTCCTGAGACTCAGCAACGGTAGGTGTCATTCCATGTGAAATCTTAAACCTCAAAGTCTGATCCCAGTCCCCATATTCTTCTGTCCAACCCAAAGTCCGGTCCATTTCTACCAACACATTGACAAGATCAGAATTTGGCACCTGCGCCATTTCCAGAAAATCCTCAATTCCATGGCCTTCCAAATCACTGTCAGTATTCACAAACACAAGCACAGTCCATTTGGCTTTTTGAGAAAACACCACACATGGTATTAACCACAGAAGAGCTAAGAAAATTAATGCTAATTTTTTCATCGACTAATTAATATTTTAGGAGCTAACAGGATTTTAATGTCAAATGTTTCTCATTGCTCTTTATACTGGTTGGGCATGATTAATAGGCTCATTTTATTCAATAATCTAACACAATCATTTAAATGTCATATAAAACGCGTATTGCGTCGAATTGCGTAGATTTCCGACGTAAACCGCATAGAAGGTAGAAACATCTTTATATTCCTATTATATTTAATGCATGAGATCAAAAAAATCGCTTAAAAGTTTTAATCAAGAGGGTATTGCTACTTAATTGGATTGTTTTTGGTTTGGTTTCGGTTTTAGAAAAAATCCGAATTTAGACCTAAAATATAGTCGCTCCTGACACCACCTTTAAACGGACCTTGTTCGGACCTCGTTCGGCCAGAGCCGAACGAGGTCCGAACAAAAGCCCTAGAAGAAGCGAAGGACTTGAAGAACCCAAAAAAAATGCAAAAATTTTTAATATACTTTCATTTTCGTAAAAAATTAGAGTCATTTTTTTTTATTGTATGTTGCTCTGAGCCTTACTTTAATGAGTTGAATTCATAAAATCTACCCTAGCCTAGAAAAAGACCATCTGGAGTGCAAGCGCTTCGAAAAAACACCTGAAATTTAAGGTATTAGTGAGCACAATTTCTATTTCAGGTTGCTGGCAGGACTTCGGTCTGTATTTGAAACAAGGAAGATTTCACCTTCCGACTTTTGTGATAAAGACACCTTTCTGGCCTGGGTTGCTAATGCTGCTGTTGATTTAGAGGTCAAGGCTCAAGTGATGGCCCAGGCCTACTATGCGGCTTTGAATATCCAGATGAGTATCCCGAATGCGATCAGTTTAATCCGCAGGGGTAGCTTACTAATTTGACCTGTTTTCTTTAAAGGGTTTTATTTCTGTAATCCTTTTTCATAGGCTTCCAAACTCCAGTTGAGCCCCCATTGATTGACATATTCCTGCATTGGCCCCAGGCCCACCTTTTTTCGTCTTTGGTCAACATTGGTCGGATCAACCATCGGCTGCACGAAGTATTTACCGGAGATGGGATTCCTGGAAAGCTGGCTTCCGTAAGTTTGTAATCTTCCTTCAGCTAACGCCGTACGGTCTGAAAGCAACGCATAGCTGGAAGGCCGCAATTTCCCATTAGCCAGGGCTTTTTTTACCTCAGGTAAATGTTGTTGCTGATATTCCAGGTGACTGTGCTGTAGGACTAAGAAAACCGTCTCATTACCCCTAGAAACATCCCGAAAAATCATATGAAAACACTGCTCGGTATCTATTTCAGGTACTTACAGATTTGCTTTTGCAGGTGCGCGTAGATCAGGATAAATGGTTTGCCGGGCATTATGGTTTAATGAAAGCCCGACTTTGTTTCGAGCGTTCGCTGCCCCAACAAGCACTAAAAGAATTAAAGAAAACACAAAAGATAGCTGAAGAGAATCAGGATCATCTGGTGAATTATCTGGCTGCCAGGATGAAACTAACACAGCTTGCAGATACTAGTTTCCCAGGACTTGGTGAACAAGAATTGATTACCCTTCAAATGCAATCCAAACAAAGCCTGATCAATCTACGTCAGATCCATGAGCATTATTCTTTATATGAATTACTTAGTCATCGGCTGACTTATTCCAGTGGTATTCTCTCGGAAAAAGATAAAAAAAAGGTGAATGACTTGGTGTTAAGTGAGCTAAGCCTTATAACCAGAAGGGGAAAGCATGACTTTGAGCCTAAAAAACTTCACCTCCTTTTTCAATCCTTCTTTTTTATGCACACAGGTGAATACAAATCGGCCTTAAAGGTATTTAAGGAGTTGAATGCACTAATCCAGAACAATGAAACTATGTGGAATTACCCGCCATACGACTACTTATCGGCGCTTGATGGGATTTTGGATAGCCTGCGCAACGTTGCCTATTTTTCGGAAATGGATTACTTCATTGAGAAAATGGCCCGGCTGGCAGAAAGAAATTACCCTGAGCATTTTAATAGCGCGGCCACACAAACGGTGTATCTGTACCGATTAAATATGCTGGTTGGAAAAGGACAAAATCTGGAAGCTATCCAATTTTTTGATACGATCAAACCTTACCTGAATCAAAAGGACTGTATCGCAAACTATGAAAAACATATCGAAATATTATTTTTTACGGGAATTGCTTTCTTTAATACCGGGCAATATCAGAAAGCCAATAAACTAATTGGCTATGCAATCGACTCAGGTAAAAACATCAATGGACTTGAATTGAATAAAGCCTGCAGACTTTTACATATCATAATTCATCTGGAACTCGATAACATAGATTACTTGAATTATGAGATCAGAGCATACAAACGCACTTTCAGTAAACATAGTAAAAGCTTACTGATCGAAAAATTGATCTTTAACCTGATTGCAATAGATCCTAAACGTAGTAGTCTGGTTAAAAAGAAAGTACTGTGGAAGAAAGTAGAACTTCAAACAGCAGCAGTACTGGCAGATAAATACGAGCAACAATTGCTGAAGTATTTTAACTTCTGCCAGTGGATCGAGCAAAAATATAAAACCAAATAATACAAAAACTTCAACTCAGAACAATAAGGTTCTGATTAAAAGCCGCAGCTAATTACTAACGGTCATCCAATGGTTCCCTAGATAGGATAAAGAAGCCAAAGGAAAAATCTGACTTCAAAGTGTCCTCGCCAATTTTGCTTCCATCGCTTTGATTGTATCAACCCACAAATGATTTTTTAAAAGCGGTCGGGCTAATCCCCTTGTACTTTTTAAATAGCCTGTTCAGGTGACTTGCATCACTAAAACCAAACTCATTTACAATTTCATTGATTTGCAGATCTGTAAACTGCAAGCGGGTTTCAATCAGTTTCATCTTATAGGTGATGATATACTCCTGCAAGGTTTGCCCAGTCTGTGCCTTGAAATATTCACTGATGTAAGTAGGAGAAATATTAAAATATCCAGCGATTTTGTCAGCCTTTAAATGCTCAGGATTGTAAATATGCTGATGGATATAGCCCAATAAGGCCAATCCAGTATTTACTTTAGATTGATCGGACAGCACCGGATGCATCAATAAAATGTTTCTTGCTGTAATGGTGATTATCGTATTGATCAGTTGTTTCACCACTTCCTGCTGTTGAGGCTTCTGATTGACGTGCTCCCTGATCAATGCCTCTACCAAAGCCCGAACAAGCGGTTTATCCGTTATCGTTTTTAATATACAACCTGGCAAATGATTGTAATTATGAAAAATATATTCCAGCTTTTGAATCCATTCCCGGCTTTGCGTTTTCAGGTAACCGTCAGTAAACCGGATAAAGAAGAACTTAGTCATTTCAGCCACTTCGAAACCATGTTTATCCTGGGGGAAAATCAAAAATAATTTGTCCATACTATAGGGCAACCTGTGGTCATTGATAATTTGCACGCCATTACCAGTCAAAATAAAGACCATTTCAAAAAATGTATTGGTATGTATGCGAGACTCATAGGCTGAGCTCTCCATCAAATCCAACTCAAATGCCTGAAACAAACTGCGAATTTCCATACCCACAAAAATACAAGCATTTCCCACAATTATACAACAAAAACACAAGTCTTGTCCGCAAATTTGACTAAAATAAAATTTAAGAAAATGGAAACAACAACTTATGTACTGTTACGTCTTGGAATTGGGGCAAGCTTATTCGGACACGGATTGGCCAGGCTGCCCAAGTTGAACACCTTCAGTAGCTGGATGATCGGCAGCTTCGAAAAATCAATACTGCCAAAAATACTGACCATTCCCTTCAGCTACGCATTACCAATTGCTGAGTTTGTAATTGGACTACTGCTCTTACTTGGATTGTTTACAAGGCAATCCGCAATGGCAGGCGGAATTGTGATGATTATTCTCATCTTAGGAACAACCTTGATCGAGAATTGGGAAGCACTGCCCTCCCAATTGATACACCTTGCATTTATGGCCCTCTTACTTCAATTCATCTCCAACAATTCAATTGCAATCGACAATCTATTAAAAAAATAACAAATATGGATTCCAGAAGAAATTTCATCAAACAAACCAGTATACTCGGTTTATCAGGAATCGTTGATCCTAAAGAATTGTTTACCGCTAAATCACACGAAGCTCTAAGCCAGCAAGACAAAAAATGGGCCGATGGATCAAGACTCGTCGTTTCAGTTTCCATGCAGTTTGAGGCAGGCGGTCAGCCTGACAATGCAGAAAGCCCATTCCCCAAAAACATGGAAGAAGGATTTATTGACCTGCCCGGAGCAACCTGGTATCAATACGGCCACAAAGAAGGCATCCCAAGAATGCTTGACAATTGGGATGAACTAGGCATAAAAATCACCTCACACATGGTTGGCTCAGCAGTGTTAAAAAATCCAGACCTGGCCAAAGAAATTGTAGATCGAGGCCACGAAGCTGCAGCCCACGGAATGAACTGGAGCACGCAATACACCATGTCCTATGAAACAGAAAAAAAATTCATTGAAGACGGAGTCAAAGCCATAAAGCAAGTAACCGGCTTTGATGCCATTGGCTATAATGCCAATTGGCTCAGGCGCGGTGAAAATACCTTGAAAATCCTACAAGAACTTGGCTTTAAATACCATATAGATGACCTTAGCCGAGACGAACCCTTCATTATTCAAGTAAACCAGAAAGACTTTGCAGTCGTACCCTACACCATACGCTGCAATGATATTGTACTGATAGAAGGTAAGAACTTTTCAACCGATCAATTTTTCAATCAGGTAAAAGCAGAATTCGATCAACTATACCAGGAAAGCGAATTCAGAAAAAGACAGCTTTCCATTAGCTTTCACGACCGCATCGGAGGAACCCCACAAATGGTCAAAACAACCAATGATCTCATCAAATACATCCAGAATCATCAAGGCGTATCTTTTAAAAGAAAAGATGAAATTGCAAAATTAGCACTGGAAGATGAAACCACCATCAGAGAATAAGTGGGGATTATTCCATATGTGGCCACCTCTTTTGCGGAAAGTGGTTCTTCCCCAATTTTGGTAGTAGAACAAAACCTCGCCTTGCATCGAACGCTAAAACATGCCTTTCGGTCGTGCGAGGAATATTTTTTGGTGGAAGGAAAAACCGAGAACTCGACGTGACCACCAAAATTGGGGAAGAACCACTATCTGCGAAATATACAACTTACACCAAAGGCTACTAGTTTTACACTATATGCTGAATTTACCGCAGATATTCAAGGACTCATCCATTGCACAGCAGCACGCCATTATAAACGAGGTGTTCAAACGTGGTCTCACCTTTAAAAATGGGGCATTTAGAACACCTTGGATTAATCCAGAATCTGAATCTAACTTACTGGATATCAAAGAAAAAAGGGCTGCTCTTTTTGGAGCAACCCTTTGATTTTTCTTTAGACTTCCCGTCTAGCGGGGTATCCGAGAGTCCATTAGAACACTTAGAAGTGATTTTAGCTATCATCAGAGAGATAATCGCGAAAGGATGCTGACCATCCGAAGTTTCATTCGCTTGCTGTAAAAGATTTCGATTGATTTTTAGGTTGTTAACAAAGCGTTTGTTTCCCTCTTCCAATAAATTTAGGGCCATTAATGGGGTTATGGCTTCCTGATCTTCTTTTGTTAAGGTTTTCATGCTGGATACTTTTTTTGTGGGCGAATTTATGAAAAAGTCAAAAAAATAATTGCGTTGATTTTAGATGTAGCTTTAAGCTTCGCGCTCAATTATATACTTTTTCTGAAGGTTTCGGGCGAAACTCCGGCCTGGTTTCTAAAGAACTTGCAGAAGTAGGAATTGTCGTTAAAATTCAATTCGTAGGCGATTTGCGTGACGGTTAGGTCAAAATTAATTAACATACGTTTGGCTTCCAGAACAATGCGGTTTCGGATCATGTTTCCTGCAGACAGGTCTAATAACTCCTTACAAATTGAGTTGAGATAGCTGGGGGTAACGCACAGCAGTTCAGCATAGTATTTAGGCAGACGGTGATCTAAATAATGTTGTTCAATTAGTTTTTCGTAATTTCTTAGGATAACATGGTTGTGGCCTTCGATGTTCTTTATTTCATCAGTTTCACTTTTTGTTTTTGCTACCAAAAAGAAGAACTCCAGCAATAATACCCGAAGTGTATCTAACCTGAATTTTCCTGAGCTTTCCCCTACCATCAATGCTTTCTCCATGATTTGGATGATCTCAGGACGATCCTGTTCAGCGATATCCAATACCGAGTAATGCGCATTTCCGCTCAAAAAGGGAAAGTGGTCTAAATACTGACCGTTTAAAAGAAATGATTTGAAAAATCCAGCTGAAAAATTAATTACGTAACCATCTACCTCCCCATCAAAATCCCAGCCGTGAACCTGGCCCGGTGCCATAAAATAGACCTGATAGGGATTAATCGTAAACTTCACAAAATCTATGGAATGACTCCCTGTGCCCTGTGTGAATAATATCAAGTGATAGAAATCATGACGATGCGGAAAATGGAGTTTCCTCATCGCTTTCAGATAGGGCGCAAGCGGCTTTACGATGATGTCCTCTTGCTGGGAGTACGAAAATTTGCAAATACCATAAACCGGGAATTCTCTTTTCATATTGAAAATCGTGGCGTATTAACTGTACAACAAAGATACATTTGTATCAGCAGACTTGTCATAAAGCCGGTGAGTATTTCTACCCTGCCGGCATAGCTGACTGACTATTATTATAATTTGCGTTCCGATTCCTTAATAGGTACATCGTTAATACTTGCATATCTTTTTTCCATCAGACCATTTTCATCGAATTCCCAGTTTTCATTTCCATAGGCGCGAAACCACTGACCCTGCTTGTTATGAAACTCATACTCAAAACGGACCGCTATGCGATTATCTGTATAAGCCCAGAGTTCTTTCTTTAGTTTGTACTGGTGTTCGTTCTCCCATTTGATGGTTAGAAATTTCACAATTTCTTCACGACCAGTCAAGAAGGTTGATCGGTTGCGCCACTGGCTGGCCAAGGTGTAAGCTTTCGATACTCTTTCAGGGTCCTGGCTATTCCAGGCGTCTTCTGCCAGCTGAACTTTTTGTATTGCCGTTTCGAGATTGAAAGGTGGCAAAGGATGTTTTTGTTCCATGATTCCTATTGATTAATGATTACATCATCAAAGTTAGTGCTACGACAATGGGCTATACGGTGTTTTTTACGGCCTGTGCGGTACAATTTAGATCTATCCAGGACAGTTCGCTGGTATAAGCACCGATGTACTGATATCCAAATCAGGTAAGGGTGAATGAAATTTAAAAAATAAATTCAACCTTACCTGATTTTGTTCAGCGCCGCATTAAGATTACTCATTGCAAAGCCACTTTTACAATGTCTTTTTCAATTTAACATCCACTTTTTCTCCTGCTTTTTCTATTGTAACAACTTTTTTTACAGTGGCTCCTGCATTGCTGCTATAACCATAAGATTTTGTATTTGCACTAGACCCCTGATACATTCCGTTTATGTAAGTATCTGTATAGCCTACAACTTCGCTTTTTATACTCGTATGTGCGTAGCCAAACTCTGTATAAACTAAATAATCTCCAGGCATAAGATTTACAAATTCGAAATGTCCTTGATTATCGTAAACAGGTGTTACTTTAATACATTCTGTTGCTTCTTTTGGTAAAGGGATGGCCTTGCCTTTTTTTCTGGAAACTTCATTCAGTTTCATCCACTCCTTAAAAAAATCGGTGTACGGAATTAAAACTACTGATGTACCTGTTTTCGCAAATTGTTTTTTATTAATGTTAAACACAGCGATGCCACTAAGGGCGCCCTCGTTTTGGTTGTCTCTTGCAAAAACTTGCCCGGTAATCACAGCACTGCCATTTTTAATGAGTTTTAAAGTTTCTTCTTTATTAAACTTATTTACAAACGGATTGTAATCAAGCTCCTTATCAATTAAAACTAACTTTTGCCCTTTAACCAACATTTCTACTTTCCATATCCTGCGGCTATCTTTATCTATGTAATATTCGCTTTTATTATCGGCTGCTTCTTCAAAAACACTTACTTGCCAAACCTTATGTTCGCCTGTAAGGTTGCTTACGTAAATATTGCTTTTAACTTCTTCAATTCTTGTTTTGCTAATATTGTTTTTGTTCTCCGGTTTATAGTCATACACTACCAAATCTTTTTTATATCCGGTTTGCAGTGGCAATAAGCCAAGAAAAAAAGAGTAGGCATAATTATCAAAAAAAGCTTCCTTAATTGGCTCTTGTATGATATTTCTCTTTTGCGTTTTCTTGTTTAAGTAATATCCCTTTATTTCTTTGGCATAATTAAGCACGTAATTATTGTCTTTATTAAACGAGGAGCGATATATTGGTTTAAACGTATTCACATCAGCAATACAGCTATCAATCCATAAATCGGCTGAGTTTAAAAATTGCAGGCTGCTATAAATTGATACCGTTTTATTATTTGAAACAACGTTAAATGTAAAAGAGCCAATCTCTACCATTTCTGCTCCACTAGCAGCAAAATAAGCCATTTCTGTTTTGCCATTTTTTATCCCAAGCTCTGCAAATATGTTATCTCTGGGCACTAAAACATTTTGTGCTTTGCAAACTGAAGTTAATGCCATAAGTAATATTAAAAGATAGGTTTTATGTTTCATAAGGCTGTTGTTTAAAATCTATAAATCTTAATGGTCTATTTTGAAAATTACAATGGTTACTTGCTGCTGCAAATGCAGTAGCAAGTAACCATTGTTGTTAAAACCCAGAAGCTGGAATTTTGAAAAAATTCTTTTTTATTTATTGCTTTGTTCCTTCAAAATTGTAAGTCATTTCATTGGCAGAAGTTTGTTTGGTAACATAGGTTAAGGCTTTCGAAGCTGCCTGGTAAGCTAAAGTACCTTGAGGGTCCTGGGCTACGGCATCATCGACTCCCTGTAAGCCCTCAATGGGGATAATTTTTGTTGCAAAGCTAGAATAGGCTTCTCCAGATTTAGGCGCAATTTTCACTTTGTTGCCGCTTTCTTTAGTAATGATAATAATTGCATTATAATATTCCTGAGAACCAACACTAGCTTTAATCGTTCCTTTATAGGTACCAACAAGCCGGGCTGCAGCTGCTTCGTGTATATTTCCTGATGGTTTATCTTTGTCTTTTTTACAGCCTGTAAATACAGTTAACCCTAATAGCGAAGCTACAATTAAATAAATTTTTACTGATTTCATAAGATTTTGTTTATAGATTATATTATTGAAAAATTCACTATTTAAGCCCTTAAAAAGGCTTTATAGTGTCATACATCAAAAATACAATCCACAATTTTTTGTTCTTAATATGTATGGCCGCTGATTTATGCTTTATGTAGATGGATTATTTTTTAAGCAAAAAGATTACAGTTGTTGGTACTTACTTTAATGCTGTCTATAGACACTTTTATGTTCGACAGACAATTTTATTTGACACCTATTATTTTTTAACGATTTTTAGTCCGTGAAGAGTATCTTTTATCATATCGTTTTTTGGTTTTTATATTGGGCTGTAAACGCATATCTCGATTTTTATTGGGTAAAAGACAACATTAAGATATGGAGCGATAGTAAAGCACTCCTCAAGGTATCAATTGGTGCTTTTCTATACATCCTTCCCCTAATTGCATTGGCATATTACCTTGTTTTTATTGGTCTGGAACAAATTGTACGAAAGAAAAAAAGCGCTATTGCCAATGTCGGTATCATTGTTATCCCATATATCATTGCTATCTGTCTATCAACTGTAACCGTACGGCTCATTGTGTTCCCTTTTATTTACGAAAACGAATTTCAGGCTAGCCACCTTTTTTTTGATCCACGCAGGTTTTTAACCATCATGATTGAAGCTGCATTTCCTGCCGCCGTGTTAATGTCTCTTAAATATGTAGATACACAGGTTGCATATAAAGAGCGGGAGAAAAATCTGATCAAGGATAAATTATCTACAGAACTACGATTTTTAAAAAACCAATTAAATCCACATTTTCTTTTCAATACGCTTAACAATATTTATGCGTTAAGCCGTAAAAAAAGCGATAATACTCCAGAAGTAGTGATGAAACTTTCAGAACTGCTTAGTTTTATGCTCTATGAATCTAGCAAAGAAACCATTTCTATCGAGCAAGAAATAAAACTTTTGGAAGACTATATTTCACTCGAAAAAATCAGGTATTCAGACGGGCTATCTGTTGTATTTAATAAAACGATAGACGATAATTCGCAACAAATTGCGCCACTATTGCTATTGCCCTTGGTGGAAAATGCCTTTAAGCATGGCGCCAGCGAAAATCATTTCGATTCTTTTATACACATCAATTTGGAGCTTAATAAATCAGCGCTTTTATTTACTGTCGAAAACAGTTTTGAAGAAACTTCAGAAAAAAGCAAATCAAATAACATAGGGCTTCACAATACAAATCGGCAGCTAGAACTTATTTACAAAGAGCAAAAGCTAGAAATTTACGAGATGGAGCATATATTTAAAGTTAAACTCGAAGTAAACCTAAACAGTTATGGGAACATTTAATTGCCTTATTGTAGAAGACGAACCCCTAGCCGCAGAAGTATTGCAAGATTACATATCGCAAATTCCCTTTTTAACCTGCAAGGCCGTTTGCCGAGATGCACTCTATGCTATCCAGATTTTACAAAAAGAAAAAATTGATGTTCTTTTCCTGGACATCCACCTGCCCAAAATAAAAGGATTTGACTTTTTAAAAACCCTCCAAAACCCTCCACAAGTTATTATTACCACTGCATACAGAGAATATGCCTTAGATGGGTACGAATTAAACGTGGTAGATTATCTTTTAAAACCCATCAGTTTCAATCGGTTTTTTACTGCCGTTAATAAGCTTAAAAATGAGCCGGCACAAAACACGGAACCTGCAATTCAAGATCTGCCAGAACAACCTTATTTACTCATTAACATTAACAAAAAACGTATCAAGATTGCTGAAAATGACATACTTTTTATCGAAAGTCGTAAAGAATACGTCAGTATCGTTACCTCAGAACACTCCTATTTAACCAAATGCACTTTGAATAAAATGGAGCAACAATTACAAAATAATAGATTTTTAAGAATACACCGGTCATTTTTAGTGGCTATTGATAGCATAAATGCATTTAATGCAATTACAGTAGAAATTAACAAACACAAGCTCCCTATTGGGCGAAGCTACAGAAAAATCGTACATTCTATTTTAACGTTTTAGTATTTATCGTGGTAACCTGCAGGTATCCAGGAACCCGGCTTGCAATTACCAGCGATAAATAGTAACCCTTCGAATTTGAGCATTGGCAGTCAAAGGGAGTAGTATTAACAATACACAGCTAAATTAATCTCAGGAATGCGTTATTTATTTGTTAAAATTTTTGGAATCTGCTTTAAAATGAAGCAGGACTACTATGGATAAGGTCAACACCTTCTTCCACTCCTCCTTCTGGAACGCCTAGCTGTCCTACGGTTGTAACTGTACCTGAAAATTATCTTAAAGGTTTTGAAACTGATCCCGGTGCAGCAAATGCCGCAACCACAACAGCTCAGCAGAACATCCCACGTCAGCTTAACCCCTAATCCTTAAGCCCGTACTTCTGAAGCAATGAGGGCAGGTAAGATGATACCTGCCCTCATTTATTTAATTTCTATCACCTGTTGCTCCGCTCTTGGATTCTGTGGCATGCCGGGGTTGAACCCGGTGACTTGTAATGGAATCGGATAAGTGTAATTTGCATCATTCGGCTCCAGCACATAGGTCCTGCTGTTGGTAGTTCGCCTGATATTAATATTACGTCCTTCCAGATTTAGTCTTCTGATGTCTGTCCAGCGGAGTCCCCTAAACACCAGTTCCTTTCTCCGTTCGTTTAAAACGAAGTTCAGGGTTTCCTCAGTACTTGATGAGGAAAAAACCGGGTAAACCTTGTCTTTCCTCCATCGCTTGAGCAGCAACCTGTTGATGTCATAGACAGCAATCGGAACCCGATTTGTTCTTGCTGCAGCTTTTGCATGAATCGGCAGTACCTCATCAGTGGCGATTCCAGCAAAAAGATTATCCATACCAATATAACTGCCTTTAAAGCGGTAACCGGAAGGATACCCTGGCGCAAAATAGATTACTTTGCGCAGGTCATCATCTGTGCGATTAGTTTACCCCGGAGCAACGGACCTGTAGAAGGAAATGTAAACAAACTCAAAACTATAAAGCGTCAAATGTACGGAAGAGCAAGCTTTGAATTACTCCGAAAAAGACTAATGTTGACACCTAATTGACCACCAAAACTGGGGAAGAACCCAGTTTGGAATGAAATGAGGTGTCAGCTTATTTCCGAATTCAGCGGACAGTAATGCCGAAACATGCAAAATGATGTCACCTATAAAAGTGTAAGAAGAAGTTTGATGCAGAAAAGGCAAGACTGAAAGATGAATTTAACCATCTTGAAGATTTAGAGGGACACTTGCACCAAAGGCTACTAGTTTTACCCTATATGCTGAATTTACCGCAGATATTCAAGGATTCATCCCTTGCACAGCAGCACGCCATTATAAGCGAGGTGTTCAAACGTGGTCTCACCTTTAAAAATGGGGCATTTAGAACACTTTGGATTAATCCAGAATTTGAAGCTAACTTACTGGATATCAAAGAAAAAGGGCTGCTCTTTTTGGAGCAACCCTTTGATTTTTCTTTAGACTTCCCGTCTGGCGGAGGAAGAGGGATTCGAACCCTCGGTACCGTTGCCAGTACGACAGTTTAGCAAACTGTTCCTTTCGGCCACTCAGGCATCCCTCCGTATCTCGAAATCTCCCTTTCGAGGTTGCAAATATAGCAATTCATTAATATTTACAAAAGAAATTTTATAGAGTTTGTTGATAATCTATGCGAACATGATAGATACTCATAAGCATCGTCTTGAATATCAACTTTATAGTTTCAAGATCTTTTAATGTAATATCGCAATTATCTAGTTGATTTTGTTCAAGTTTATAGTCAATTATGCGTTCAACCAGATCATTTATGCTCTGAGCATCCGGATTTTTAAGACTTCTTGACGCCGCTTCCACCGAATCTGCCAACATTAAAACACCTGTTTCTTTAGAAAAAGGTATTGGCCCAGGGTAACGGAAAATATTCTCGTCAACAAATTTTTCAGGAGAATTCTTTAAAAACGACTGATAAAAATAATCTACACGAGTATTACCATGGTGGGTTCTGATAAAGTCTATCACACTTTCCGGCAATTGATGCCTACGAGTAATCTCTATGCCCTTATGTACGTGTTTAATAATGATCTGAGCACTTTGTTCATAAGGTAGCTTATCATGCGGACTGAGCCCTGTATTTTGATTCTCTATAAAATATTGTGGATTCTCTATTTTACCAATATCATGGTACAAGGCACCAGCTCGAACAAGCAACGAGTTCCCTCCTATTTTAAATATTGCAGCTTCTGCCAGATTTGCTACTTGCAATGAGTGCTGAAAAGTACCAGGTGCTTTAAAAGCAAGCTCTCTCAACAACTTATTATTGGTATTAGTAAGTTCAATTAACGCCACATCAGATGTAATCCCAAATAGTCGCTCAAAAGCATAAATCAAAGGATAAGCAAGTAAAGAAAGTAACACACTCACTATAAACGGAACAAAATTAAGCCACTCTATCTGGCCAATAGATCCTTCCCTCAATAAAGCAATACCAACAAATGAAATAAAATATGCAGTAAGGATAAATAACGCTGACAATAGCAATTGCTCCCTTTTAACCAGGTTCCGAATACTATAAATGGCAACCATACCTGCAGTTACTTGATAATACACAAACTCAAAACTGTTTGGCACAAAGAAACCGGCAATCAAGATCACTAGCAAATGCAGGTATAAAGCCAACCTTGTATCGAATAGTATTCTTATAATAATCGGGACTATGGAATATGGTATGTAATACAAACTAGGCAGATTTAGCTTTATTGCCCATGATAAAGCCAGGAGCATCGTTGTCGTAACCAGTAATATCAGAGAAAGCTGACGGTTATCTGCAAATATATCTTTACGAAAAAGGTGCAAGAACACCATTAATAAACAAACATTAAAACCTACCAGCAAGATCTGACCAAAGTAAACCAAGCTACTATCACCAATTGTTTTAGACTGCGCTTCGTATATCTCTTTAAATGATTGCAGCTTTTGATAAATTTCGTCATCAATTACATTATTTTTTGCAATTATAAGTTCACCTTTCTGAACCATACCCCTCGTCGTAGAAAGACTATTAATTGCATTCTCTTGTACAATGCCTGTTAGCTTCTCATTAAAGATAATGTTAGGTTGCAAATGATCTTCTACCAGATTAACAATTACCTCTTTTGCTTTCAAATTTACCGACTGAAAATTGTCTTTAAAATAATCAAGCGCAGTTTGAACTGTAAATACATCCTGACTACTAACCGATCTACTTACATTATTATCCAGTAATGAGAAGTCATAATTTTGGCTTCCCTTCTGATGTTTTGCATTAATTGCAATAATTCCTTTATCATAAATCGACTTCAAAAGTTTAAATGAAGATTGTCTGTACAGCTCCTTTTCATTTTCAGGAAGCGCATTACTTCTCCACTTCACATCAAACTCATTCAAATAAGCTTCTTCAACATCATTAATCAGGTACTTATTTATTGTATAAATTGGCAACACATTATTTAAAGCATCCTTTTTATCTGTATCTACCTGTGGATTTGTTTTTAGTATTGCAAAGTTAAATGGAGAAATAAGATCCTTATTTTTCCAGATTTCACCCTTTTCAAACTCGTACCTAAAACGTGGTTGTTTTGGTAAAAAAGTAGTGATTATCAATACAGAAAGCACCATCATGATATACTTGATGTTTGATGAATACTTACGGTAAAGCACCCTGTGAGAATTCTTTTTGATTTTTGCCAAAGCGATTTATGTTGAATTTAATTCAAAAATAACATTAATTTTCATTTGAATGTCTGATTTATTGGCTTTAAGGCTATAATAGGTTTTATTTCACTGATCAATCTGGCTCTTCACCCTATTAAATTTATCACTACACTCCCTATTTACAATATTAATTTCCATCTGCATTATTCCCTAATTAATCCGGAAAACAATAGCCAACTGTATGTCTTACAGTTAGCTATTGTTTTTATCAAATATTATCTTTTACATAATGATATCAAATTAATATCATTATGTATCAGGAAAAAATTATTACTCCGCCTTCTGGCGTTCGAATGATTGCTTTATTAGTTGTGCTATTAGTATGCGGACTATTGGCAATGGCATCTCAAATTTTCGCAGTTGTAGAAATTATTTTATTCGTTAGCGGTATTTTAATAATGCCAGGCTTCATCATAAACAACCCTAATGAAGCCAAAGTGCTCACTTTATTTGGCGAGTACGTTGGCACAGTTAAAACCGACGGATTCTTCTGGGTTAATCCTTTAACCATTAAAAAGAAGGTATCTCTAAAAGCAAGAAATCTAAACGGTCACCAGATCAAAGTAAACGACAAGCTTGGAAACCCCATCGAAATTGCAGCTGTTGTAGTTTGGCAAATAAAAGAAACCGCTAAAGCAACTTTTGCAGTCGAAGACTACCTGCAGTATGTAACCATCCAAAGTGAAGCGGCCGTTAGGCATCTTGCCAACATTTTCCCTTATGACAATTTTGAAGACGAAGAAGCAACCATTACACTAAAAGATGGCGCAGAAAAAGTAAGTTCATTACTTGAGGCCGAACTAAGCGAAAGATTATCTCGAGCGGGAATAGAAGTTGTAGAAGCCAGAATTTCTCACCTTGCCTATGCCCCTGAAATTGCAAGCGCAATGCTACAGCGTCAGCAAGCTACAGCCGTGATAGCTGCAAGAAAACTGATTGTAGAAGGTGCTGTTGGAATGGTAGAAATGGCTTTAGATAGACTTTCTGAAAAAAATATCGTAGAATTGGATGAAGAACGCAAAGCAGCTATGGTAAGTAATCTCTTGGTAGTGCTATGCGGTGATCGTAATGTTCAACCCGTTGTAAATACCGGGACATTGTATAATTAGCAATTAGATATGTCTGAAAAAGATAAAAAAGCTTTTGTTCTCAGAATAAACCCTGAACTACTTAAAGAGATTGAGAAATGGGCCGGAGATGAGTTTAGGAGCACCAATGGACAAATAGAGTTTTTGCTCAATCAGGCCGTAAAATCCAACAGGAGAAAACGGTTAAACAAAAATGATACAGATCAATAGTGTTAAAAACGGTAAGTTTTAACCACCGAATGACAGTAATTATATAACTTTGCTTTCAACTAACTTAAAACACAGTAAATGAGAGAAGTAGTAATTGTATCTGCTATCAGAACTCCAATTGGTAGCTTTGGAGGTGCATTATCAAGCTTTTCTGCTACCCAATTAGGCGCCTTAGCTATTAAAGCGGCAGTGGAAAAAGCAGGATTAAAGCCCTCAGATATTCAGGAAGTTTATATGGGCAATGTTTTGTCTGCCAATATCGGTCAGGCACCTGCAACACAGGCGGCTAAATTTGCCGGGTTACCCGATCTTCCAGCAACCACAATCAATAAAGTTTGTGCATCAGGAACAAAAGCAATTATGCTTGCCGCTCAAAGCATTGCTCTTGGCGAAATCGACATTATTGTTGCCGGAGGAATGGAAAGCATGAGCAACGTTCCGTATTATTTGGACAAAGCCCGCACCGGCTACCGTTTAGGGCATGGTCAAATTACTGATGGCCTACTTAAAGACGGCCTATGGGATGTTTACAATGACTACCACATGGGTTCCGCTGCTGAATTATGTGCTTCAGAATGTGGGATTACCAGAGAAGACCAGGACGCTTTTGCAATTACTTCTTATAAAAGGGCTCAATTAGCTCAAAACGAGGGCAAATTTGATTCAGAAATAATTCCCGTAGAAATAAAAGATCGCAAAGGCGAAATCACTCTTATCTCTAAAGACGAAGAGCCTTTTGCGGTTAAATTTGATAAAATACCCGGTTTAAAACCAGTATTTAAAAAAGATGGAACCGTTACCGCAGCTAATGCCTCCACTCTTAATGATGGTGCTGCTGCACTTGTTTTAATGAGTGCTGATAAGGCAAAAGAACTTGGATTAAAGCCTTTAGCCAAAATCCTGGCTTACGCCGATGCACAACACGCACCGGAATGGTTTACAACGGCTCCATCTAAAGCTATTCCATTGGCTTTAAAAAAAGCAGGCAAAAGTATTACCGATGTAGATTATTTCGAAATTAATGAAGCATTTTCTGTAGTTTCACTAGCTAACAATAAAGAACTTGGTTTGGCAGAAAAAAAAGTGAACGTAAATGGCGGTGCAGTTTCCTTGGGTCACCCACTAGGTGCTTCGGGTGCAAGAATTGTAGTTACACTACTTTCTGTTCTTGCACAAAACAATGGGAAAATCGGTGTAGCCGGAATATGTAATGGTGGTGGTGGTGCTAGTGCTATAGTTTTAGAAAATATTAGATAAATGCGAAAGAGGTTAAAACCTTTAATACTGATAATCATACTATGCTGTGCCACGGCAAAGCTTAAGGCTCAGCATAGTTTTGCTTTTAACAATGGCCCTGCAATGAGTAAATTCCAGGATTCATTAAGCAGACTTAGTGACGACACATTCACAGCAACCAGCAATTCTGAGCGGTATGTTAAAAATGCAGCTTTTATAAAAACGCTGGTTAATTCACTAAAAATTCAGGGTTCATTCCTTTATCCCTTCGATTCATTAAAGAAAATTACAATCCTTAAATCCCCTGACAATTCTTTCAGAATATTTTCATGGTATGTTCCTCTTGATGATGGATCTTATCGCTTTTTTGGCACCATCCAGATGGCCACAAAAGATGGAAAGTTAAAAATGCACCCTTTAATTGACGATACAGATAACATAAAAGACACCAACCTAATCTCCAGTAACAAGAACTGGTATGGTGCCAGATACTACGAAATTGTACCTGTCATCATAAATGGCCGCCCACCTTACTACGTATTGATTGGCTGGAAAGGTAACAGTTCAAAGACTTCTAAAAAAGTAATCGACGTGCTTTCATTTAATAAAGAACAACAGCCTGTATTTGGCAAACCTGTATTTGAAGAAGCCAAAAGCACCTCAACCATGAACAGAATTGTTTTTGAATACAACAAACAAAATACAATGACAGTAACACTGGACAAAAATGTGAATATGATTGTATTTGACCACCTTGCCCCTATTTCAGAAGAAATGACTGGAAACTTTGAATATTACGCATCCGATTTAAGTTTTGATGCGTATAAACTATTAAACGGAAGATTAAAATTAGTAGAAAACATAGAATTAAAGAATGAGCCTAATGCAATGGATGATCTTTTTGCAGACCCAAAAGACAAGAAAATTAAGGCCATAAAGAAGCTTTAAGTGTATTTAATACACCTTTGATGAGAATTAAAAATTTGGGAGTTTGCCATCATGTACCTATCTTGCGCGATGCTTATTTTTACAAAAACTGGGAATAGCGCTTTCTAACAACTTTAATAACTCCGACAAAAAACATTATTCCTGATGTAAGACACATATCAGGCCTAAATAGTTTTAAATTAATACACTTGAACTAACTAAACTTACTATAAACAACACACAAGAAAACTAAAATGGATACAAAAAGTTTGGATACGCCAAATAATTTTTTCGAAAACAAGGTCATAGGACATCCAGCAGGATTGTTTGTCCTTTTCTTTACTGAGATGTGGGAAAGATTCTCTTACTACGGGATGCGGGCTTTATTGGTACTGTTTCTGACATCATCTTTAATCGGAGACAATCCGGGATGGGGCTGGCCAAGAGAATATGCACTGGCAATTTATGGTTCATATACTGGCCTGGCTTATTTAACACCTATTTTAGGCGGATATATCGCAGATAGGATTATTGGCTATCGCTGGGCGGTTGTCGTTGGTGCCCTGCTCATGACTTTGGGTCACTTGTCTATGGCTATAGAAATAGACCAGTCTTTCATGTACCTGGGCTTATGTTTATTGGTAGTGGGTAATGGTTTCTTCAAACCAAACATGACTTCAATCATTGCACAGATGTACAAACAACATCCAGAGAAAAAAGATGGTGCTTATACCATTTTCTATATGGGTGTAAATGCTGGCGCATTTTTAGGGATGTTACTTTGCGGTTACATCGGTGAAAATAAAGACTGGGGATGGGCTTACGGATTCGGACTAGCTGGTATCTTTATGTTTATCGGAATGTTGCAGTTCTATTTTACACAAGGTATTTTTGGTAACATTGGTTTAAAACCTATAAAAAATGAGGTGCAAGACCTTTCTGAAACTCCGGAAGAGTCAACCCGCAATCCTTTTTCTACGTTTGACATCATATTGATCGGTTTAATTGCGGTGATTGGCCTTTCTTGGATCATTAACGATCCGGTATCCAAAATCACCAACATGAACTTATTCGCTTTTAAAATCGGCGGCATAGATGGTAGCAATTTCATGATTGTGCTTGCATTGGTTTTATTTCTGTTCATTCTGGTCAAAAGAATTTCTCAATATACTCCTGTTTTAAGAGATAAAATGATCGCCGTAATTATCCTTGCCTTTATTACCATTTTCTTCTGGGCTTCTTTTGAACAGGCAGGTGGTTCAATGACAATTTTTGCAAAAGATTATACGCAAAGGGTATTAACAGGTGATTCTAAAATAATTTTCAATGTGGTCAACACTTTAATTACTGTGATTCCATTGATGATCATCACATATGTGTTGTTAAAACTATTCGCTAAAACTTTTGGCAAATACGCTTTAGGTAACATTATCCTCGCTTCTGGCTTCGCGCTCATCTGGATCATTGTAATTTACATGCTTAAAAATCAGTATAGCGAAGTTAAATCCGAAGTTCCAGCTACTTGGTTCGGTATCCTAAACTCCTTGTTTATCATCAGCTGCGCGCCTATTGTATCCAAACTTTGGGAAAGTAAATACAATCCTTCCGCAACTTTTAAAAACGGTTTTGGAATGATCCTATTGGGTATTGGTTTTGCTGTTTTGGCATATGGTGCAAGTACCATCCCTCAGGGCGCTGCGATAGCTTCGGTAAGCATGATCTGGTTGGTTCTGGCTTACTTCTTCCATACCATGGGTGAGTTGTTCATTTCTCCGGTAGGTTTATCTTATGTAAGTAAACTGGTTCCAGGAAGAATGATCGCCATCATGTTCGGCATCTGGTATCTGGCAATTGCCATTGGGAATAAGATAGCGGGTACCATGGGTAGTATGATTGATGAAATCACTTCAAAATACTCCATGACAACCTTCTTCCTGATCTTCACCTTTATTCCGGTGGGCTTAGGTCTCATTATCATGTTACTAACTCCTGTGCTTAAACGATTAATGCATGGCGTAAAATAAATAAGAAAAGCCTTTGAGATACACCTCAAAGGCTTTTTTCAATTCATAGAAAAATCAAAATGCAACAAAACATTACATTAGAAGAAATCCAGGACTTTAAAGGCAAATACCCAAAGCAGCTTTGGGCCTTATTTTTGGTAGAGATGTGGGAACGTTTTTGCTTTTATGGCATGCGTGGAATGCTCACCATCTTTATGATCGACAAGATTGTTGGCCTTGCCCTTAGTGATAAGAATGCAAACTTACAGTACGCGGCCATCCAGGCATTTGTGTATGCATTTACCTTCCTCGGTGGTATTTTCGCAGATAAGATTTTAGGATTCAGAAAATCACTTTTCTTTGGAGGGATGATTATGATTCTTGGAAACTTAATCATTGCAGCATCACCTAGAGAATTCTTCTATATCGGGATCACGCTTTCCATTATTGGAACCGGCTTTTTCAAACCAAACGTTTCCTCTATGGTTGGCGATTTGTATAAAGAAGGTGATGGACGTAGAGATGCTGGATATGGAATGTTCTATGCCGGGATCAATATTGGTGGTTTGCTAGGCGGTGGTCTGTGCGTATATCTAGGTAAATATGTTTCCTGGAATTATGCATTTCTGGCAGCAGCTATTGTAATGGCTATAGGTTTGATCACTTTCTTGTTTACCCAGAAAACTCTTGGCCCTATTGGCGACTCACCTTTGAAAAACATGCCAGTGGGTAAGAAAAGAATACGTGAAATTGGCGTATACCTTTTCTCTCTGATTTCTATTCCATTGATTCTGATCATGGTACAAAACACGCATTATACAGACTATTTCATGTACACTATTGCGCCTTTATCTGTCATTTATTTCTTATATGAAACCTATAAAGTAAAAGACCGGAAGTTCCAGATGAAATTATTTGCTGCATTTATCTTTATATTCTGTTACTTCTTATTCAATGCCATCTACGAACAAAGCGGCGGCTCTTTATCCCTTTTTGCGGAAAAGAACTTATCCCACACCCTTTTGTTCTTTAACATCGACCCTAACGTAGTTAACAACAGTTCAAACTCTCTATTTGTGATTATATTGAGTCCAGTAATTGGTTTATTGTGGTTGTGGCTTGCTAAAAAGAAAATGGAACCAAATTCTATCATTAAATTCGGCATCGGATTTTTGTTCCTGGCAGCTTCCTTTTACATCTTCTTTTTTACCCGTTTCTTTGCTGATGCCAATGGCGTAACTTCATTAAACCTGTTTACTCTAGGTTATTTCGTGACGACGATTGGCGAGCTTTGCCTGGGACCCATCGGCATGTCGCTGGTTACCCAGTTATCGCCAAAAAAACTCACCGGGATGATGATGGGAATGTGGTTTTTAGCCAGTGCATTCGGACAGTTCGCAGCGGGTAAATTCGGTGCAGAAATGTCGGTAAGTGGCGACAATGTATCTCTACTGACCAAGCTGGAATCTTATACTGCAGGATATTACAATTTGGCCATTTATGCGGCCATCGCTGGGGTGTTCCTAATACTCTTCTCTCCATTAATCAAACGTTTAATGCAAGGCGTGAGCTAAAATTCCGGTTATTTAACATATTTTAACCCGTAACCCTAAACCGGTTGCGGGTTTTTTCATTTAGAATCCATAATTTCGCTACTTAATTCAATTTACGTGTCAGACAGTCTAGTAATTATACCTACCTACAACGAGAAAGAGAACATTGAAAGAATCATTAGAAAGGTTTTTTCCTTGAGTTATTTCTTTGAAATATTAATTATAGATGATGGTTCTCCAGATGGCACTGCCGAAATAGTTAAAACCCTTCAGCAAGAATACCCTGCACTTCATCTAGAACAAAGAACAGGTAAGTTGGGCCTCGGAACAGCTTATATACATGGCTTCAGATGGGCTTTGGCCAGACCTCAATATCAATATATTTTTGAGATGGATGCTGATTTTTCTCACAATCCGGATGATCTGGTACGCTTACGCGAAGCCTGTGTAAACGGTGCAGATCTTGCCATTGGCTCTCGCTATGTTAGAGGAGTTAATGTGGTAAACTGGCCTATGAGCAGAGTTTTAATGTCGTATTTCGCCTCTATGTATGTGCGCTTAATTACGCGTATAGATATACAGGATGCTACCGCTGGGTTTAAATGCTATACCAGGAAAGTATTAGCCACCATTCCTTTAGATAAGATTAAGTTTGTTGGATACGCTTTTCAAATTGAAATGAAGTTTACAGCCATTAAGTACGGATTTAAAGTCGAAGAAGTTCCCATTATATTTACAGATCGTACTGAAGGAACTTCAAAAATGAGCACCAGTATTTTCAGAGAAGCATTTATTGGTGTAATCCAAATGAAGGTATGGAGTTGGTTCAGGAAATACGATAGAACCTAACTTACTCCTCTTTTCTGGGCTTTCCGTCACGCATCATCGTTCCAAAATCCCAATCTTTATCCATAGCCGAAACAATCTTTACAATTCTTTTGGTACGGGTAGGTTCTGTCTTGGCAGAATTAAGCCAATTGATGTACCAGTTTTGATGCGATTTAGGTTGCTTTAAAAAGTTTTTAAGTAGATGCGGCTCATCAGAAAGACAAAGCTCCAGGTCTTCAGGCATTTCTATTTTAAAAGTTGTGTCCTCTTCTAAAGATACCTCCAACACTCCTCCCAGATCTTTCTTAATTTGTTTACGCATACCACCGTTTAGCGCCATAATGAAATTACCCTCTCCCATTGGCACTAACGCTATCCCCTCTATTTCAAGATGATCTAAACGGCCCTTTACGCGATAACTCTTTCGGCAATCAGGTTTAATCTCATTGGCTATAGCCTGTGAAATGAAAATATAAGTCCATCCGGATTTCTCGCCCATTTCAGCAAAACGCTCTATCTCTGCTTTGAAAGTAACCATACAAGCTTAAAATTTCTCTTCAACACCTAAACCAAACAATGCAAAATCATATTTAACCGGATCCATAGGATCAAATTTAAGGAGTTCATTTGTAAGTTCTACTGCTGTACGCCAATCCGTCTGTTTTCTTTCAATTAAACCAAGTTTTCGTGCTACCCTATCCACATGAACATCACAAGGACATACCAGATCTGAAGGCTTAATGGTGCTCCAGATTCCAAAATCAACACCATTACGATCTTTCCTTACCATCCACCTTAAAAACATATTTAAACGTTTACAAGTCGACTTCTGCATTGGTGATGAAATGTGCTTTATCGTTCTCCTTGGATAATCAGGAAGAGAGAAAAAGTAAGATCTAAAATAATTAAGCGACCTTTCAGATTTAGGCGCTTGCTTAGCCAATTCCGGCAACATACAGGTAGAAGAAGCATATTGCGTATACCCATGCTGAAGTTCATCAGTTAGAAAATCAGTTCTAAAAACGTCAGATGGAGATAAAAACGCAGTTTCAAGACTATCAAACTGATGGTAATGCTGATTAAAAAAAGAAACAAAATACAGCAAATCAGTATCATTAAATGTTCTGTGCTTAAAGCCCAACAATCGCTTCAAATCCTCCTCACCATGATGCAACATAAAATTATGCGGATCATTATCCATCCGGGCGAACAAGTCATTACACTTATTAATAATTGTTTTCCGTTGCCCCCAAGCTAAAATTGCCGCAAAAAATGCGGCAATCTCGATATCTTGTTTTTTAGCATACTGGTGTGGAATACAAATAGGGTCATTTTCAATAAAGTTTGGTCTGTTATACTGATCAACCTTTACATCCAAAAATTCTTTAAGTTCTAAAAATTCCAACTGCTTGTCATTTAAAATTATTCTATTATTTAAGCGCCTGCTCTAAGTCGGCAAGCAAATCATCAATATCCTCAACGCCAACACTAAGGCGTAACAGGTTATCTGTAACCCCTACTTTCTCACGTTCCTCCTTAGGAATAGAACCATGAGTCATGGTAGTTGGATGGTTAATTAACGACTCTACTCCACCAAGCGATTCTGCAAGTGTAAACACCTTAAAAGAAGAAGCCACACGGAATGTTTCCTTAAGATCGGCATCCTTTAAAGTAATAGACACCATACCTCCAAAACCACGCATTTGCTTTTTGGCAATATCATGATTAGGATGATCTTCAAAACCCGGCCAATAGATCTTGTCGATTTTTGGATGAGTTTTAAGATAACGAGCTACCTTTTCACCGTTTTCACAATGTGCTTTCATTCTTAAATGAAGGGTCTTAATCCCCCTCAATACTAGAAAGGAATCCTGCGGGCCAGGTGTTGCCCCACAAGCATTGTAAATAAACCAAAGATCTTTATACAACTGATCGTCGTTAACAAGCAAAGCGCCCATTACCACATCTGAGTGACCACCTATGTATTTGGTTACCGAATGCATTACAATATCGGCACCCAAATCCATTGGATTCTGTAGATACGGCGATGCAAATGTGTTATCGACTGTAAGTATTAATTTATGCTGTTTGGTGATTTTGGCAACCCCTTCAATGTCAATGATTCTCATTGTTGGATTGGTTGGTGTTTCTATCCAAACCAATTTGGTGTTTTCATTGATATGGGGCAGAATGTTTTCAGGCTTAGACAAGTCCAGAAAATGAAACTTAATGCCATATTTCTCATACACTTTAGTAAAGATACGGTAAGAACCACCATAAAGATCATTTCCGGTTATCACCTCATCACCAGGCTTCAACAACCTTAAAACAGTATCTGTAGCACCCATTCCACTTGAAAAAGCAAGGCCGTATTTAGCATTTTCTAAGGCGGCAAGACAGTCTTCAAGGGCTTTACGAGTTGGATTAGTACCTCTCGAATATTCAAAACCCTTATGATCACCGGGCGATTTCTGCCAGTAAGTAGAAGTTTGATATATCGGAGTCATCACTGCTCCTGTTGTAGGATCAGGTTCTTGTCCGGCATGGATAGCTTTAGTTGCAAATTTCATATATTGTCGTTTTGCTCAATTTCTGATTTAAACTGGTAACCAAGATTTTTACTGGTTGGATAACCACTTGAAGCCAACATTGATTGTTTTTGATTTAAAGTTACTTCTTTTATTTCTGCAAAAGGCGGCAATAAAAGATCCGCATCTAAACAATGAAGAATAGATCGTTCTACAATATCAGTGAGTTTTTCTTCAGTTATAACGTTGTCGGCCATATTCTGGTATAAGAAATCAAGTGCACCCTCTCCCTCCACTATAAAATGCTTTTCTTTATTAACCAGTATTCGTGCTATAAGAGTTCCTTCGTCTGATAAACGATTGTATTTGATAGAATCAGCAAGGAAATTATGAATATAAATTGTGCCACAAAAGCTCAAAGATTCATCTTCCTTAATGTATTTGGTTTGATGTATAGAATGTGATTTATCAAAGGCAAACACATTGGTATGCATAGAAACCATCAACATGTCACCTGAAAATTTAAGCTGACCTTCAAATTTACCACTTTCTTTAAAGTGTACTTCAACAGAAGGATCCTTAGCTACATAATCCGTTTGGAGCTTAACAGCAATTTTGGAAAGCTGGGTCTTCAGCAAGCCGAAGACCTCAGTAGTATTCCTAAAAATTTTCTGTTTTAACGAAGCTTTACTTTTAAATTCACTAAGTATTTTGCTATAATTATCAGTGTCCATTCCAATAAAGTTTAGTAAGCGCGAGCAAATAATACCCTTTGGGTAGATGGTTTACCAGAGTAGATACAAATGCCCTCTTCCAGCTTGTTATCCAATGGAATACATCTGATGGTAGCTTTAGTTTCTTCTTTAATTTTCTGTTCAGTTTCTGGAGTTCCGTCCCAATGTGCGGCAATAAAACCAGCCTTACCATCAAGCAATTCTTTAAACTCAGCGTAAGAATTAGCATCGGTAGTATGCTCAGTTCTATAGTTTAAAGCTTTATTGTAGATACTTTGTTGAATGTCTTCTAAAAGCTGTGCGATAAAGATTTCAAGACCTTCCTGAGCAACAGTTTGCTTCTCTCTGGTATCTCTTCTTGCAAGCTCAACAGTTCCATTCTCCATATCTCTGCCGCCAATTGCCAAACGAATTGGCACACCTTTAAGCTCATATTCTGCAAACTTAAAGCCCGGACGCTGCGTATCGCGATCATCGTACTTTACAGAAACTCCTAAAGCTTTCAGTTTTGGCATTAATTCATCAACAAAAGTTGAGATTTTCTGTAGCTCCTCGTCACTTTTGTAAATAGGAACGATAACCACTTGTATTGGCGCCAATTTTGGAGGCAATACCAAGCCCGCATCATCACTATGTGCCATAATCAACGCACCGATTAAGCGTGTTGAAACACCCCAAGAACTTGCCCAAACATGTTCAATTTTACCTTCTTTGTTGGTAAATTTCACGTCGAAAGCTTTAGCAAAATTCTGACCAAGGAAGTGAGAAGTACCAGCTTGTAATGCCTTTCCATCTTGCATTAATGCTTCGATGCAATAAGTATCTAAAGCTCCTGCGAAACGCTCATTGGCAGTTTTCACACCTTTTACCACAGGTAAACCCATAAAGCTTTCGGCAAAGTCTGCATAAACATCAAGCATTTTTCTTGTCTCTTCAATTGCCTCATCAGCAGTTGAGTGGGCCGTATGACCTTCTTGCCATAAAAATTCTGTAGTACGTAAAAACAAACGGGTACGCATTTCCCAACGTACAACATTTGCCCACTGATTGATCAGTAAAGGTAAATCTCTATATGACTGAATCCAGCCTCTGTAAGTATTCCAAATGATGGTCTCAGAAGTTGGTCTAACGATCAATTCTTCTTCTAATTTAGCAGTTTCATCAACAATAATATTTCCATTTCCGTCATTTTTTAGACGATAATGTGTCACAACGGCACATTCTGTTGCAAAACCTTCAACGTGCGAAGCTTCCTTAGAAAAATATGACTTTGGAATGAATAACGGGAAATAAGCATTACTGTGTCCTGTATCTTTAAATTTTTGATCTAAAATACCCTGCATCTTCTCCCAAATGGAGTATCCATAGGGCTTTATCACCATACATCCCTTAACGGATGAGTGTTCTGCCAGGTCAGCTTTTATAACAATGTCGTTATACCACTGGGAATAATCTTCGTTTTTACTTGTAATGCCTTTGCTCATAGCTGAATGGAACGTTTTTTGTGTTAAATGTCTTGTAATGTAGACTACAAATTTATAAATTTATACCTACAAAAAAATTGCAACACACAAAGAACACATATAGTTATGAAACCTAACCATTTATTCACGGGAATGCTCGTCATAACAGCAATAGCTGTTACGTCCTGCTCTGCGCCCAGGCTTGCGCAGCAAAGTGCCAATACGGATGATGATGTTTACAGTAGTACGGTGAAGGCGAAGGTTTATACTCCTGCTCCTCAACAAGTGCAACAACCTCAATATGACGATCAGCAATACGCTGACGAACAATATGATGAGAGTGATTATTACGGTACAAGCGATCCTTATTACGATCAGGATTACTCATCACGTATAAACAGGTTTTATTATTCAAGTCCTTTCAGAACATATTACGACCCATATTATTATTCTGGATGGGGTTCTTCTGGATACCTGGATTTTGGATATAGTCCATTTTATAACAGCTACTGGAATTCACCTTATTCTGGATGGGGATTTGCATATTCTCCTTTCTGGGGTTCGAACAATTTTGGCTGGAACAATTATTACTATGGTGGTGGTTATTTTGGAGGTGGCGGCCTTTGGGGCGGCGGTTTGTGGGGTGGTGGATATTATGGCGGCGGCTTTTACACCGGCAGAACTACCAATGTGCCTGATTACAGACCAAGACCTGCTATGGGCAGAGATAATGGCCTAGGAACTAATCGTAGATACGCCAGACCTGCAGGCGGCACAAGGGTTGATGCTGATGGAAATATCATTCCTAGCAGAACAAGACCATCAAGAGTAAATCCTGATGGAACAGTTTCGAGCAGACCAGCTAGAACCCCTGTTAATGATGGCCAAGGTACAAGACCTGCGCGTCCGCAAACTGATAGACCAACTCGTACAGAAAACACAAGGCCTACACGTACTGAAACTACACGACCTGCAAGAGAAAGCGCTCCTACTCGTCAACCTGAAAGCAGACCTAGTTATAGCCCTCCTGCAAGAGAAAGCAGTGGTGGTTCAGGAAGAGGTAGCAGCAGCGGAAGTAGTGGCGGCGGAGGCGGCGGTGGAAGATCATCAAGATCCGGAAGAGGATAATTAATTGCCCTGCTTATGCGGGGCATACTTAAAACCTATCATTATTTACGATACATGAAAAAACTGATACTATCTATGGTGGCTACAGTAGCCATCTCAGGAACAACATATGCCCAGATTTACTCGCCTGATGCTTTAAAATTCTCTCAGACCAATTACGGTAGCACCGCCAGATTTAAGAGTATGGGTGGCGCGCAAATTGGTGTTGGTGGAGATATGAGTTCAATTGGCGGTAACCCGGCAGGACTTGGTCTATTCACTAAATCTGAGTTTAGTTTAACTCCCGAATTCAATAATTTCTCAGGAAATGCAAACTTCCTAAACCAGAATACTAAATCGTCGAAAGACAATTTAAACCTTAACCATATTGGTGTTGTATTATTTAGCCCATCAATTAGAGTAGGTGGACAAGACACTCAAAAAGGCGTAGTTAGTTCAGTATTCGGGATTGCTTATAACAGAAATAATGATTTTGGTGCTAATTTCAATTATGGCGGCTCAAATCCGAATAACTCTATAGTAGATCATTTCGCTGAGGAGGCAAACAGGGATGGCCTTCCGGATGGTTCTATGCAACAATACGCTTATAAAGGACTCCTTTTAGATAAAGATAATCAGGGTTATTATGCGACAACTAAAGTACCTAACACTCAATTGAAAAGTGAAATAAGATCTGGCTCAACCTCAGAACTTACTGCATCTGGAGCAATTAACATTTCTAATCAGGTTTACATCGGAGCTAGCGTCTCATTGGTTAATGTTCGTTATGTAAACGATAGCGAATTCATTGAATCAGGAACTATAGAGTCGGACAATTCTAAATACAACTTATCATTCAGACAAAACCAAGAATCGAGAGGTTCAGGATATAATGCCCGTTTAGGTGTTATTGTTAGACCGGTAGAAAACTTCAGAATTGGAGCAACTTTACAATCGCCTTCATGGATGCTGATTGAAGACAATACTACCTGGACTTTAGATTCTAAAACTGTTGGCGGCGAGAATCCAGGAAGCCTTTACGGCGATCCCGAAAACTACCCGTTTAATTACCGTGTCAGAACACCTTTGAAAGGATCTTTGGGTGCTAGTTACGTAATTGCAGGCAAAGCTTTAATTTCTGCAGATGTTGACTATGTAGATTATAGTACCATCCGTTTCTCAACAGATCAAGGTCTGGCACCAGATGTGATTTTAAGAGAAAACAATGCAATAAGAGATAATTACAAACAAGCTGTTAATTACAGAGTTGGAGCAGAATATAAAATAGATAATGCCTTTAGTTTAAGAGGTGGTTACGGAGTTAATGGTAGCGCAATACAAGGTGATGATAAAGATCATTTTGCTACTCAGTTTTATTCGGGCGGGCTTGGTTATCGAGTAAACAACTACTATGTAGATCTTGCTTACCAACGTGTGGAAACAAATACTGAGTTGTCTCCGTATTTACTTGGTGATAACGAAAATCCTCTTGAGCCTGTTGCCGATATTAAGACTTCAAGAAACAATGTATTCTTAACCTTTGGATTAAGGTTCTAAAATTTAATAATACTTTTGTCATCCTGACCTCGAAGAAGCTGCGAAGCAAATTTATTTCAGGATGGCGAAAGTATACATGTCAGACTCAACTCAGACTCACCTCAGACTCACCTCAGACTCAAGTCAGACTCTGGTTAGACTATTACCGAACAAAACACTCATTTTACCCCAAGTGCTCTAACATTTTACGCTCTATTAAAATCTAGATTATACCAAACAAAGAAGCGCCCTTCTCCCCCAGCCTATTCACTTTTTCCTCTACCGCTGGCACTTTCAATAACTCAGGCGCATGATGCGGTTTTTTCCGTGCGTCAATTATAACAGAGCCATTACAGCCCCAATGTTTATTATTGATAAATTCAGAGATACCATGAATATCTGTTGCCGGATTACTTCTTGTAAAGGTTACCCAAACAAGATTATTTATATTTTCAGCAGTAAAAGAAGCATCATCACACAGCACAATTAATGGAGTTCCACTCAAATCTTTACCTTTAAACGAATCCTCAAGCAAAGCGACCTCATTCTTAGCCACTTCAGCAGTCGTGTACTTAGCAAGCTGCGCAATCAACACACCCGGAATGGCAAGTTTTAAATCAGAGAAAGCAGCGGAAGGAATCAAGCCAACTGGCAACTCTGTTGCAAGCGTTCTCTTTTTCTCTCCAGCAGCTGCAAAAACAACTTTTGAGCCACTATTTAATCCCTCGCCACTATAATCTAAAGTATCAATAGTCGTTTGTGTATGGAAATGTAAATCCCTTGTCAGGTCAATTCTCTCTAATACATGCTGTATGAAACGAGAAAGATCATGCGTATCCAACTGTTCGTCATCCTCTCTTGCAGTTATAAACAGATACTTAGCCAGGCTCAACTGATTTTTACCAAGAATATGATTTGCAATAGTCAGGATTTCCTGAGGCCTTCTTTCATTCAAATATGGAGTATAACGTTCACTCCCAATAGCAAACAATAATGGGTGTACACCTGCTGCATCAACTGCATTTACTTCCTTTAAACCATGAATTTCTTTTGGTAAAGCCGATCCTGCAATCTCATGAATTAAAGCTCCAAAGCTGGTATCTTCCTGAGGCGGCCTGCCCACCACGGTAAACGACCAAATTGCGTCATTACGATGATAAACATTATGCACTTTCATTAAAGGAAATGGATGGGTAAGACTGTAATAGCCCAAATGATCACCAAATGGCCCTTCAGGTTTATTATCCTGAGGATAAACCGTACCTGTTATTACGAAATCAGCATCTGCTGAGATGCAAAACCCTTCATCATCATAAAAATACCTAAACCTCCTATTGCCTAAAGCACCTGCAAAAGTCATTTCCGAAAGACCTTCGGGCAATGGCATTACCGCAGCTAATGGATGAGAAGGCGGCCCTCCCACAAAAATACTCACCTTTAAAGGCTGGCCTTTTGCATTGGCTTTTGATTGGTGAACACCAACACCTCTATGTATTTGATAATGCAATCCTATTTCTTTGTTGGCTTCATAATCATTACCTGCCAACTGTATTCTATACATTCCAAGATTGGCGTTTAGCACTCCTGGTTTGTCAATATCCTCGGTATAAACTTGTGGCATGGTTATAAAAGGTCCGCCATCCATTGGCCAATTCACAATTTGTGGCAACTCGCTAATGGTGGTTTTACTAAAAGTAGCCTTAAACAAACTCTGTTTTAAAGGCAGTGCTGTTAGTGCCGTAAAAGCAATACCAGGTAATTTAAAAGGATTTTTCAAAGCTTTAACCGGATCCGATCTAAGGTTTACAAGCTGTTCAACCTTAGGCAGGCTATCGCGGAACATAAACTTAGAGCGCTCCAATGTTCCAAATAAATTAGAAACGGCCGGAAATTTACTCACCTTAACTTTTTCGAAGTACAATGCCGGCCCCTGTTGCTCATAAACCCTAAGGTGTATTGCAGCCATTTCAAGATAAGGATCAACCTCTTCTTTTATCCTAATTAAATGCCCATGCTTTTCCAGATCGGCAACGCAGTCTGCTAAACTTTTATATCCCATTACATGCCAAAGATATTAAAGAATGGTATAAAACACGTGACACTGAAATAAATTCAGCATCACGTGTTTTTATTACGAATACTTATCTCTTACCTGCAAAAGAGCGCAGCATCCAGGTGTTTTTCTCTTTAAATTGCATAAACCTGTTTACCATATCATTCGATCCATCATCGCCGGCTTTATCTGTAGCTTCGAGCAGATCACGTTCTATTTCAATTAGTTTAGCCATATCATCAAGTACAGCCTCAACCATATCCATATCTTTTAAACCTATGGTATCAATTTCTTTTATTGTAGATTCTTTAATATAATCGGCAAAGCGACTATGAGGAGGTTTTCCAAGAGTTAAAACACGCTCTGCAATTTCATCTATCGTAAGCTGCGCATTTGTATATAACTCTTCGAACTTAAGGTGCAACGTAAAAAAATTCTGACCTTTAATGTTCCAATGACATCCTCTTAGCTTCTGATAATGAACATGGTAGTTAGCTAAATAATCATTCAGCATATCTACAACGGGTTTTACTTTCTTTTCATTTAAACTGATTTCTTTTGCGTCCATAGTATTTATTTTTTTATTTTGTCGTCCTTCTAGGAATTGAGAATATAACAATGTGCAGTTAAAATGGTTTGAAAAATGTTCCTAAACATACAATAGGAAATCATAAGAAACGTTTATAGTATCAATTCAGGGGTTATTTTTATTATTCGTATTATTGCGAAATTACTTTATCAGAAAATTAATGTATAAATATTATATAGTGTCATTCTTTGCCGTTCTTCTTAATTTAACAGCTGCCCAAGCAAACACCAGGGATTCAATAGGTGTTGAGAATTATAACGGTAAAAAATTGATCGTGCACAAGGTGGTTGCAAAAGACACCTACTATTCCATAGGAAGAAGATACAATATTGTTCCTAAAACATTAATGACATTTAATGACAACAAATACCTTCAAATTGGCGTCATTATTAAAGTACCAACCGACATCCCATTTTCTGCAACAACAAGCGCAACTGCTTCAAGTTCAAAAGAAACTACAGCCCCAGCAACGGTTACCGACACAGCAGTTGAAGGCAATCTTATAGAACATGCTGTACAGAAAAAGGAAAACCTAAACATGCTGGCCGAAAAATATGGCACCACAGTAAATGAGATTAAAAAAGTTAACAACCTGCGTACTATAAATTTAAAAATAGGTCAGGTATTAAAAATTCCGGCGACTAAAACTCCGGAAGAAATACCTACAGAAACTGTAGATCCGGAGAAAATCAATACTCCACCTGTTGAAAATGCACCAAAAGATCCAGTAGCCATTGTAGTTAAAAAAGACAGCATAAAGTCAGCTCAAAAACCTACAACGGCTAAGCCAGATACCTCAAATCCTGATTCGACAAAACAAGATGAAGGCCCATTATTGGTACATACAGTTGCTTCAAATGAAACCATGTACTCTATCGCAACCCGCTACAAATTAACTATGGATCAGTTAAAGGCTAAAAACAACTTAACTGATAATTCTCTAAATGTTGGTCAGAGGTTGTTAATCAGAGGTCAGTATCCGGTTGTTACCGAAAGCGCTAAACTCCCGGCCAACACTGATACTTTGAACTCAATCAAAGACCCTTCATTAAAGTATGCTGCCAGCAGGTACGGCCTAAATCAAATCGATGAAAAAGGCACCGCAGCATGGATTACTGACAGTGATCTTGATCCAGGAAAAATGTTGGTTTTACGCCGTACAGCTCCTATTGGAACGGTAATGAAAATCACTAACCCTATGACCAACAGATCTGCCTTTGCAAAGGTTGTTGGTAAATTTACTGAAAATGAGTCCACAAAAGATGTTATAATTGTAATGACTAAAGCGGTTGCTGATGCACTAGGAGCCTTAGACAAGAGATTTTATTGCAATTTAACATACGGCGGACAAGAGAATGAACAATAATAAGCCTTTTATTATCGGTATTGCGGGTGGTAGTGGATCCGGCAAAACCTTCTTTTTAAATTGTTTCCTACATCATTTTAAAAATGATGAGGTAACATTAGTTTCACAGGATGATTATTACATCCCGGCTGGTGAAATGACTCAGGAAGAGAATAAATTATACAACTTTGATTTACCTTCAACCATTGATGATCAGCAGTTTTTGCTTGATATTAAAAAACTCCTAAAGGGAGAAGTTGTTTACAAGAAAGAATACAATTTTAATAATCCGCTAGCAGTAACCAAAATACTGGAAATTAATCCGGCGCCAATTATCATTGTGGAAGGACTTTTTATCCTGCACTTTAAAGAAATTGCTGAAGTTCTTGATCACAGAATTTTTGTAGACGCAGATGAATCTGTGGCGCTAGACCGCAGAATTAAACGTGACGGCATGGAGCGTGGATACCCTGAGGAAGATGTTACTTACAAGTGGTACAATCATGTGGTTCCAGCCTATAAGGAGTTCTTGTTGCCTTACAAAGGCGAATGCGATCAGATTATCATAAACAATCATGATACACCTGATGATATCATTAAAATAACTGAAGAGATCTCTGTAGATCTGAAAGTAAAATATTGCAAACATAAACAGACCGAATAAGCCTGTTTATGCCTTCTTAATCTAATTTCATTTCCGGCGCATTATCATCAGCGAAAAGCTTACCAGCTGTAACTTGTTTAATATAATCAACACTTACTCCGGGAGCTCTTTCAATTAATTTAAAGCCACCCTCTGGTAGTATATCCAGTACAGCCAATTCCGTTACTACTTTTCTAATACAGTTTACTCCAGTGAGCGGCAAGGAGCACTTTGGCAGTAATTTACTCTCCCCTGCTTTATTCACATGCTGCATAGCAACGATTATATTCTTTGCGGATGCTACAAGATCCATAGCACCACCCATCCCCTTTACCATTTTACCTGGTATTTTCCAATTGGCGATATCACCATTTTCGGACACCTCCATTGCACCTAATATCGTTAAGTCAATTTTCTGACTTCTGATCATTCCAAAACTCATTGCCGAATCAAATATTGATGAGCCCGGCAGCGTGGTAATCGTTTGCTTACCTGCGTTAATTAAGTCTGCATCCTCTTCACCTTCAAATGGGAAAGGCCCCATGCCCAATAAACCATTCTCGGATTGAAGCACTACATTAATTCCATCCGGTATAAAATTAGCTACCAGAGTTGGGATACCGATTCCTAAATTTACATAGTAACCGTCTCTAATTTCTTTTGCGATACGTTTCGCAATTCCGTTCTTATCGAGCATATATGTTAATTTCTAGGTCTAACGGTTCTTTGTTCTATTCTTTTCTCATAATTAGCACCCTGAAAAATGCGATGTACATAAACACCTGGTGTATGAATATGATCCGGATCAAGCACTCCCGGTTCCACAAGTTCTTCAACCTCTGCAATCGTTATTTTTCCAGCCATAGCCATTACCGGATTAAAATTGCGACTTGTAGATCTGAAGATCAAATTACCGGCAGTATCCCCTTTCCACGCTTTCACCAAAGCGAAATCAGCATCAAAAGCATATTCCATAAGGTAATCCTTACCATTAAAATTCCTAATTTCTTTACCCTCGGCTACTTCAGTACCAACACCTGCCGGAGTAAAAATTGCAGGCATACCGTATCCTGCAGCCATGCATCTTGTAGCCAGTGTGCCCTGTGGTATCAGTTCTACCTCCAGCTCACCACTTAACAACTGACGTTCAAATTCGGCATTCTCCCCTACATACGATGAGATCATTTTTTTAACCTGACGCTGCTGCAACATCAAGCCAATCCCAAAATCATCAACACCTGCATTGTTCGAAATACAGGTAAGCCCCTTAACTCCTTTTTTTACCAGTGCGGTGATGCAGTTCTCAGGTATTCCACACAAACCAAAACCTCCAAGCATCAATGTGCTACCTTCTTTTATGTCCCTGATGGCCTCATCAGCGCCTGCGACAACTTTGTTTATCATACTAAACGTTTTGTTACTAAATTATACTATAAATTGTGTTAGAACCAAACTATTTCGATATTTCTAGAATTTTATCATTACCTCCATTGCTACTACCTATATATACCTTTCCATTGGGAGCAGTACATATTGCCCGTAACCTTCCATACTCATTTACCAGATAATCTTTACTGCTATCTATCTTATCACCGGTAGCATTAAGTTGCAGTTGGGTTAGCTTGGAACCTTTTAAACTCACCAGTAACAACGAGTTTTTCCATTCAGAGATCAAATCACCACCGTAGTAAGATAAGCCACTGGTAGCTATTGTGGGTGTCCAGGCTTTAATAGGTTCTACCACATTCTGTGCATCACAGAATACTTTTTCGGAATTGCCATCACAATAGCCTTCAACCTCAGGCCATCCGTAGTTTCTGCCTTTCAGAATAATGTTTACTTCATCATCATTATTGGGACCATGCTCCGATTCGTATAGCTTGCCATTGGCCAGCACTAAGCCCTGAGGGTTTCTATGCCCCAAACTCCATACTCTGCTACCTGCAACCGGATTATCGGCAGGTATAGAACCATCAAGATTTACTCTTAGTACTTTGCCCGACAAAGAATTCATGTCTTGAGCGTTATCAGCATCACTAGCATCACCTGTTGTAATGAGGAGTTTCTTATCCTCCGTAATCAGCAACCTGGAACCGTTATGTATTGATGCTGCAGGAATCTGATCCAGAATAACGAGAGGTGAATTCAGCTTACCATCTGAGTAAGTAAACCGAACTACTTTTCCCTTATAATCAGACCCATAATCGTAAACTACATAAACCCAAGGGTTAGCTTCAAAGTCAGGATTTAAAACCATTCCCAACAAACCACCTTCACCTTTAGAAACCACTTCGGTAATAGTATGGAGTGGGGTTACCACTCCTGATTCCGGATTTACCTTACTGATTTTACCTGAGCGTTCGGTAATCCACAATTGTTGATCTGGCCCATAAATGACCTCCCAAACATGTGATAGCCCTGTAGCTAAAACCTTGGTTTTAATAGCAACATCACCAGGATTCTGTGAGGCTCCGGACTTGTTTTTCTTGCAGGAAGAAAAGCTTATAAAGAGCGCAAACAGACTTACAATTAAAACTTTCATAGAATGTTGTTTTTTATTACAACACCCTAAAAGTAAATAAGTTTACCTAATTAAAATAAACGTAAGTGATGCCATCACCTCCTCTATCGGCGTGCTCATCTTCTACCCTGTTTACCTGACTATATTTCTTTAGATATTCACGAACTAGCTTCCTTAAAATACCATCTCCTTTTCCATGGATAATTTTGATAAAAGGGAAACCTAGCATGATAGATTTATCAAGATATTTCTCTACTTCATGTAAAGCATTTTCGCCACGCATACCGCGTAGGTCTAACTCAGCTGTAAAGCTTGATATCGCTTCAGAAATACTACCGGTAAATGAGTTATTCTGAACCGCTTTTTTAGCCTGCTTGTTACTGATTTTCTGCACACGGTTTTTCTTCAGAACCGACCTCAGATCACCTAGTGCAACCACCAGATTATCACGATTAATCTCCAATACCTGTCCCATTGTTTCGCTATTATTTAGCTGCACCCAATCTCCTACTTCAATAGGTGTATTACTGATTACCGGCACTTCATGCTTTTTCTCCTCTTTTACATGATTCTGAACCAATTCCTTGTGCAGGTTTTGTCTCAGTTCTTTAGTTACCACCTTATCTGCTTTACTTTCTTTAATCTCGGCTATGGTGTTTTCTACCAGTTTATTGGCATTTTTAATGATGGCCTGAGCTTCGAGTTTAGCTTCCTTAATCAGGATCTTTTTATTCTCATCCAAAAACAGCTTCAACTTCTCATTTTCCGCGACAAGGTTTTTTACTTTATTCTGCTGATTAGAAAGATTCACTTTGGTGTCGTAAATCTGTTTCTTTTCACGTTCCAGATCAACCAGTAAGCTATCTATTCTATTCTGATTAGTTCCTGTTTTAGCTCTTGCCAGTTCAAGCACTTCTTTTTGCAAACCAATATTCTGTGCAATTTCAAAAGCATAAGAACTTCCCGGCTTACCAATTTCCAGTACGTACATAGGCTTCATTTTGTCGTTATCAAACAACATCGAAGCATTTTCTAAGCCAGGAGTATTTCCGGCAAAAAGCTTTAAATTAGAGTAGTGGGTAGTAATTACTCCCCTTACTTTTTTATTATTCAATACTTCAAGCACAGCCTCGGCCATAGGGCCACCAAACTGTGGATCGGTACCAGTTCCAAACTCATCAATTAGTACCAGAGATTTAGGCGTAGCATGTGCTACAAAATACCTCATTTTGGTAAGGTGAGCACTGTAAGTACTCAAATCACTTTCTATCGACTGATCATCGCCGATATCGGCAAAGATATTGTCGAAGATACCAACCTCGCTGGATTCGTGAACAGGAATCAGTAATCCCGATTGTACCATCAACTGCAGTAAACCCACAGTTTTCATACATACCGACTTACCTCCGGCATTCGGGCCGGATACCAGTACAACCCTCATATTTTCATTAATATGAAAGTTTAGTGGAACAACAGTTTTTTTATCCTGCTTAAACGAAAGGTACAATAAAGGGTGACGGGCATTTACCAATTTTGTCTTTGCTTCTTTTATTAAAACAGGCATATCAGCCTCAACATCAATAGCAAATAAAGCTTTAGCCCGCACAAAATCTAACTTGGTAAGAAAGCCATGGTACGACAATAATAACGGCGTATATGGCCTCAAATCATCTGTAAGCGCAATCAGGATCTTTATAATCTCCCTGCGTTTATCAAATTCCAAGTCCCTAAGCTTATTATTTAAAGAAAATACCTCTTCTGGCTCTATGTATACTGTTTGTCCACTGGCCGATTCATCATGAATAAAACCTTTCAGTTTCCTTTTATTTTCGGCCAGTACCGGAATACACATTCTTCCATCACGTATGGTTAAACTTCCATCGGCAACCCAGTTATTACTAATGGCTTGCTTGTAAATAGAATCCATACGCTTTCTTACATCCTGCTCCGCTTTTGCTATCTCACCAATTATAGTTTGAAGTGCAGCAGATGCATTAGGTTTTATCTTTCCTTTCGGATCCAATACAGATTCTATACGCTTAAGTATATTCTTTTCAACCGGAAGATGTTCAAACAATGCTTCCAGATTAGGATAAATTTCTTTTCTTTCGTCAAAAAACCTCAGTACAGAAAACACAGTTTGCAATGAAGCATACATTTGATGTAACTCATCTTCTACCAGATAAGTTCCTTCAACCCTGATCTTATCGGCCAGAGATTTTATGTCGAAAAATGTACTGATTTGCAGTGGCTCCTGATTTTCGAGGATACTTTTGAACTCATGCGTTTGTCTCAGAAACTTATTAATCTGATCAAACTTATTCATTACCTGCATTTTGCCCACCATTTGCTGTCCCATTGGGCTCAGGCAGTGTGCGTAAATAAGCTGTTTTACCTCATTAAACCCTAAACGCTCTAAACAATTCTCCGGATATAACATTCCTATTTCTATCTTATTTTTTCTTAATCGTCTTCTTAATTAACTCAGCAGCTTTTATAGAATCAGCTCTCTTTTTCCTTTTAATCTTTCTTAAAAGGGCTTTAGATTTCTTGGTTGAGTCTATTTTCTTAATAGAATCAGCCTTTTTAACAGCCAAAACTTTCTTTAAAGAATCTGCTTTAAACTTAGCTTTCTGTGGTGCTGTAACTTTCTTTAAAGAATCTACACGCTTCACAGAATCTGCCTTCATTTTTGCTTTTAGTGCTTTTGCAATTTTAGCATTCGCCAATGAATCGGCTTTTACCAAAACATTTTTCTGCTTTGTTAAACCCTTGGTTACTTTATCATAAATTTCATCTAATACCTTAGGATGCTGAGCATAATAAACCATGCTTTTATTATAAAGTGCAGAGTCTATCTCATATCTTTTATAAATGCCTTGATAATAAGATGCGGCCGTGGCCTTTGATGTATCCAAATTAGGAATAGTAGTGATATAGGCATCCGCAATGTGAATATCATTCAATACCAAGACCATTTTATCTGGCTGAATTATATCGGAAGGAATACCCGGCTTACAGCCTGCAATGAATAAAAAAAGGAAGGCTATGTATATAAAGTTCTTCATTATGCGCTAAAACATCATTATTTCTTAGACAAAGTTCGCTAAGGTTCTTATTTTTACCAAAAATACTGATAAATGAGTATAGCAGATAACTTATTAAAATATAAAAGCGAATTAGATAATACAGCGGCTGAATTAATTGCGGTTTCCAAATACCAGGAACCAGATGCAATTATGGAAGCGTACAATGCCGGACAACGTGTTTTTGGAGAAAACATAGTACAGGAACTGGTTGATAAACAAGCGTTGTTACCCAAAGATATTGAATGGCATCTTATTGGCCATCTGCAAACCAACAAGGTAAAATACATTGCCCCATTCATAAAACTAATTCACTCGGTTGATAGCTTAAAGCTATTAATTGAAATAAACAAACAGGCCCTAAAAAATAAACGGGTGATAGACTGTTTGCTACAGATCTATATTGCTGATGAAGACACCAAATTCGGCCTTGGATTTGATGAAGCAATTGAACTGCTTAGATCAGAAGAATTTGCTACCCTTAAAAACGTACGCATCGTAGGTTTAATGGGAATTGCAAGTAATAATGCTCCTGAAAAACAGACTTTGGATGAATTTACAGAGCTAAAAGTACTTTTTGATGGCATAAAAGTTAGCTTTTTTAGAAAAGATGATTACTTTAATGAAGTATCGATGGGTATGTCGGGCGATTACAAATTAGCAATCGAGGCAGGTAGTACCATGGTAAGAGTTGGAAGCAGTATTTTTGGTAAAAGAACGATAAAACATTACAAAGCAGAATGAGCATTACAATAAGAGTTGCCGAGAGAGAAGACTGTCCGAGATTATTAGAATTAATTCATGAACTGGCTCTTTATGAAAAAGCACCACAGGAAGTAACCGTAACAATAGCCGAATTTGAAGATGCAGGCTTTGGAGAAAACAAAGTATGGAAAGCTTTTGTTGCTGAAGATAATAATAGAATTGTCGGCTTTGCCTTGTATTATGTAAGATACTCTACCTGGAAAGGTTGCCGATTATATCTGGAAGATTTTATTGTTACTGAAGAATGCCGAGGAAAAGGAGTTGGAAAGCTTCTTTTTGAAACTGTTATTCAGGAAGCAAAAGATAAAAACTACAATGGTATGGTTTGGCAGGTTCTGGACTGGAACGAACCGGCAATTAATTTTTACAATAAGTACGCTGCCGATTTAGAGGCAGGATGGTTAAATGCATCCTTATCAAAGGAACAAATCTTAAAGTAACATGAAAAAATTAGGGCTTTTTATAATTGCGATAGGCTTTATTGCTTGTCAGAGTGAAAACAAAACAAACGATACTGCCGATACAACAAATCTGGTGGCGAGCGGAGATTCATTATCTTTTAAATACGATTCTGTTAAAGTTTATAGTAAAACTCCTGTGGTCATCAATAAAAAAAATGATACGACTAAGGCAGTTATTTCATTTCCTTTATTTTCTGATGAAAAAGTAAACCAGTTTGTTGAAAGCAAAATTAAACTTACTGCCGACTCTGGCAAAAACTACAAATCAATAAACGATTATGCTGCTGATTTTGTAAAAGGCTACGATGATTTTAGAACCTCCGAAAAGGATTACCCGCAAACCTGGATATTAGACATAAAAGCTAAGGTTGTTACTCAAAAACCGGGTTATTTATCGTTGCTAAGCAGCTATATGAATTACTCTGGCGGAGCACATCCTAATAGTGTATTCACTTATATCAATTACAATCCGACAACACATCAGGAGATCATTTTAGATTCACTAATTCAACCTGGATCAATGGCAAAGCTTACTGCTGTAGCCGAAAAAATATTTAGAAAAAATGAAAAGCTTAGCCCTACTGCAAGCTTAAAAGATGGCTATTTCTTTGAAAACGACACTTTTAAACTGAATGACAACTTTACAGTTACCGATCAGGGTTTAAAGTTCCTTTACAACCCATACGAAATTAAGGCTTATGTATACGGAACTACTGAACTGGTTATCCCTTTCACCGAGCTAAAAGAAATTGCTAAACCTAATTCACTACTAAGTCCCGCAAATTAATGGAGGTATACAAGTTTGGAGGTGCATCAGTTAAAGATGCCGAAGGAGTAAGAAATCTTGCCAAAATCATTAAAGAACGTAATCAAAAAAACAACCTGTTAATCGTTATCTCAGCAATGGGTAAGATGACAAATAAGCTTGAAGAATTAACAAAAGCTTATTTATCGGGCCTTGATGATACACATCAGATATTTGAAGAAGTAAAACAGTTCCATTTCAATATTATCAGTGAGTTATTCCCGGATCATCGTAACCCGGTTTATAATGACGTTGCCAACTCATTTGTAGAGATAGACTGGTTACTTGAAGAAGAACCGGATAATACTGCAGATTATATTTATGATCAGATTGTTTCAATCGGTGAGATTGTTTCTACTAAAATTGCCGCAGCGTATTTAAACGAAACAGGCTGTACTGTACAATGGGTTGATGCCCGTAATTTTATCCATACAGATAACAGTTACCGCGAAGCACAGGTAAACTGGGAAAAAACAGAACAGGAAATACAGAAAAAGCTTGTTCCTATTTTAGAACAGCGCGTTGCTGTAACCCAGGGATTTATTGGTAGTACAAGTGAAAACTTTACAACCACCCTTGGTAGAGATGGCTCTGATTATTCGGCAGCAATATTTGCTTCCTGCTTAAATGCAAGCTCACTGACTATCTGGAAAGATGTACCCGGAGTTTTAAATGCCGACCCTAAATGGTTTGACGAAACAGAAAGAATCCCACGTTTATCCTATCATGATGCAATTGAGCTCGCCTACTACGGTGCAACCATCATCCACCCTAAAACAATAAAGCCGATCCAGAATAAGAACATTCCTTTGTATGTACGTTCGTTTCTTGACCATACAGCCGAAGGAACAGATATCACAGGAGAAAACAATCACCTACCGGTTCCATCCTTTATATTTAAAGTAAATCAGGCACTGATCTCTATTTTTCCTAAAGATTTCTCATTCATCATTGAAGAAAACCTAAGTGATATTTTTAGTTTGTTCCATAAACACAAGATAAAAATAACGACCATGCTGAACTCTGCCATCAGTTTTTCGGTAAGTTTTGATCATGATCCTAAAAAACTGGAAGCCCTAATAGCAGATCTTTCGCTTCACTATAAGGTTAAGTACAACACAGGCTTAGAATTGGTTACCATTAGATACTACAACCAAGAAACTATAGATAGGGTTACGGTAAACAAGAACATATTGCTTGAAGTTAAAAGCAGATATACCTGTCAAATTGTAATGAGGGACAAAACAACCGTTGAATAGACATGTTTTAGATAGCGAGGTTCAGGAGTACATCAAAAATCATTTAAATGATGATGTGCACAAGCTCGCTATGTCTAAAAGTCCGTTTAAACAGGTTGACTCGAAAGAACTGGCCAACCAGGTTGCTGCAAAAAATAAGTCGGCAAAAAAGCTGCCAACCTGGTATAAAACAGAGTCCATTTACTACCCTTCCCTACTTTCTATCGAACAATGTTCATCAGAAACCACAGCAGCTTACAAGGCGAATTTGGCTATTGGCGATAGCTTAATAGACCTTACGGGAGGTTTTGGGGTAGATAGTTATTACTTTGCAAAAGCAGTAAAAACCTTAACACATTGTGAGATCAATGTAGATCTTTCTGAAATTGCCGCTCATAATGCAGAGGTATTGGAGCAGTTAAACATCCGATGTTTAGCAGAGAATGGCCTGGCATTGTTAGAAAACACCAACGAAACCTTTGATACCATTTATGTAGATCCTGCAAGAAGAAGTACCGTAGGCAAGGTTTTTATGCTAAAGGATTGCACTCCAAATGTAGTTGAGCACCTAAATTTATTGTTATCTAAATCAAAGCGCATTATTATTAAAACAGCACCTTTATTGGACATTACGGCTGGTTTAAAGGAGCTAGGGAATGTTTCTGAAGTTCATATTGTGAGTGTAAAAAATGAGTGCAAGGAGTTATTATGGGTTATTGACAACAGCAATTCTGTAAAACAGCCAAAAATAACAGCGGTTACACTTAATGACTCTCAAAAGGAGTTTTCCTTTTTAAAAGGAGAAGAAGAAACAGAAGCTGCAATGCTAAATGACATCCCTTCAGGTTATCTGTATGAACCGGATACGGCCTTGCTTAAAAGTGGAGCCTTTAATCTAATCGCCACCAAATTCGGATTAAAAAAACTACATCACCAAACACAACTATATGTTTCGGATCATATAGATTCTTCCTTTCCCGGACGGATCTTCAAGATTAAACAGATAATCCCTGCCGGTGATCTTAAAAAAGAAAAAGCGTTAAAAGGAAATGTTATCGTCAGAAACTATCGCGACAAGGCAGAGAACCTGGTTAAGAAGTACAAAATAAAGCCAGACAATCATAAATTCCTCATCTTTACTCAAGGCGTAAATGACAGTTATTTAATAATTGATGCGGAGATTGTGCAGCATTATTAAGCAATTTAATTTAGCTTTATGATAGTGAATGCACACTAACCAAATTTACGCTCATTATGAAACAATTAACGCTCATTATTCTATCCCTATTTATTTCTTTTGCTGTTTTGTCGCAAGATAAAAGCAAGGCCACAGTGTTAATCTCCGAAGGAGTAAAATTGCATGACGCAGGTAAATTTGAAGATGCTATTGCGAAGTACAAAGAAGCACTGGAGCTAGAGCCAAATAATTCGACGGCCAATTATGAAATTGCTTACTCGCTTCTTAGTACTAAGAAAACCAAAGAGGCCATCACTTATCTTAACAAGTTAATTGACGGAAAGGCTCCTAATGCAGCCAGCGCTTATGATATGCTAGGTAGCATGTATGACAATGAAGGAAATACAGATAAAGCCATTGAAACCTATAAACTTGGTATAAAAGCATACCCGGAATATCAGGGCTTATATTATAATCTGGCAATAACGTATGTACGAGCAGGAAAAAATGAGGAGGCGCTGCAGCATGCAGCCAAATCTTTGCAACTTAATCCGAAACATGCAAGTAGTCACAGATTGTATGCAGTAATTAACATGACTGAACCTGCAAATAAAATTGCTGCCCTCCTTGCCTATTGTAATTTTCTGATACTGGAAACAACTTCTGAGCGCTCAGTAAAAGCTTATCAGGATATTAAAACAATTTTAAATCTAGGTGCCACCCCTTCAGAAGGAACAAAAAATATTACTATTACTTCAAATAAAAAAGATCCTGGCTATGATGCTGCAAACCTAGCCGTTTCAATGGCATCATTTTCGCCTGGAATTGCTAATTTATCTGAAACAGACCAATTGGAGCTGCAACTAAAAACTATTTTAGGCATTGTAGGTGAACTTTCTGAGAAGAAAAAAGACAAGGATTTTTTCTGGACTTTTTATGTCGATTATTTTTATAAACTATCTAAATCGGAGTACATGCCTTTAATAGCACGCATCGTAAGCTTTACCTCCAATCAGGAAGAAAAGAAAAAATGGATAAAAGAACATGAAAAAATGCTAACAGATTATTCAGTTTGGGAATCTGCAACTCCACACAATTGATAATTGTTTAGCTATTAAACGCCATTAGCATTAGCTAATACTTTAATATCTGATACCTCCAATATTGACTTAGGGTAACCCTTTAGCACGCTATTAATCATAGCTTGCCCTACTTCGCGCAAAGTACTTACGCGTCCGGGCATTAATAAGCGTAACAAAGGATACAGGGAAGCTATAGCTTTATAAAAGCCCTTAACATTTACTTGTCCTTCGGTTGGTTTCATAAAGGCTGGTCTAAAATTATACACCTTTTTAAATGGAAGCTTCATTAAAGCATTCTCAGTTTTACCTTTTACCCGTGCCCACATAATGCGTCCTTTTTCAGAGCTATCGGTATGGCTTCCTGATATGTGACCAAAAACCATTTCAGGACTAAGGCTAACCAGCTTATTAGCAAAATGCATAACTGTATCGTAAGTAATATGAGTATACTCCAATTCATTGAGTCCATTTGAACTTATACCAGCACAGTAAAAGCAGGCATCGTAGCCAGATAGCTGATCTTGTATACTATCCAGATTAAAAAAGTCTGGCACAATACATTCCTTCAATTTAGGATGTTTAGCACCCCCATAAGGTTTCCTACTAACCGACAAAACCTCCTTTACTTGCGGATTTGACAAGCATTCTAACAGTACTCCTTCTCCTACCATCCCTGTAGCTCCGGTAATGATCAACTTAATTTCCATATATCCATAATTAGGCAAGTATAAAAGCCTGGCCCTTTAATATAAAAATAGTAACATTAATGAGATTAAACATCATTCAAGCCGATGATATATTCAATGCCTTACACTTATATAGGGTTCCATTTTAACATTCTTTAACATACTTTAACATTCCTAAAAAACCTAGTTTTCAATGTTTTAGTTATTTTTACTATAAGTAAATTACCCTCAAACCATGAACCAATACCAAAAAACCAACAATCTTGTAGGATTTCTACTTTTCCTTATCGCAGGCATTACCTACTGGCTCACTATGGAACCAACTGTAAGCTTTTGGGACTGCGGAGAATTCATTACCGCAGCCGATAAATTACAGGTAGGCCACCAACCCGGAGCGCCGCTATTCCTTATGATCGGAAAGCTATTTTCTCTACTCGCCGCTGGCAATACCGCAAAAGTTGCCTACTGGATTAACTTTAGCTCCGTAGTTGCCAGTGCAGCCACTGTAATGTTCCTTTATTGGACCATCACACTTATTGCAAGTAAGCTTTACAAACAGGAAAAAACTACTGCAGATATGCTTACCATCATCGCAACAGGTGTTGTTGGCGCTTTGGCATTTACTTTCTCCGACACCTTTTGGTTCTCGGCAGTAGAAGCTGAAGTTTACTCGCTTTCGATGTTATTTACCGCCCTTGTATTTTGGGCAATTTTGAAATGGGAACAGAATACTGACGACCGTTGGTTAGTGCTTATAGCTTTTGTAATTGGCTTATCAATAGGCGTTCACTTATTAAGCTTACTGGCAATTCCGGCAGTGGTGCTTGTTTATTACTTCAAAAAAACAGAAAAACCAACCACATTTGGCATCATTAAAGCAATTGGTGTCGCCGGTATTATATGGGTAATAGTTCAGTTCGTGATTATCCAATACTTTGTATTGTTTGCAGCCAAGTTCGACTTGCTATTTGTAAACACATTAGATTTTGGATTTGGCTATGGTGCAATGACATTCTTGCTCCTTTTGGCCGGCGGTATTTCTTATGCCATCTACTATTCTATTAAGCATAAAAAATACAACCTTAACCTGGCAATGATATGCCTTACGTTTGTATTATTTGGTTTTAGTTCTTACTTTTTAATCCTTATAAGGGCAGATGCAAAACCTAGCTTAAACCTTTCTAATCCCGACAATGCATTTGCACTATACGGTTACTTAGGACGTACAAATTATGAGAAAACGCCTCTGTTATACGGGCAAACTTTTGATGCCAAGCAAATCGACGGAAAGGATACTTTCACCAAATACAGAAAAGGAAAAGACAAATATGAGGTTTCCGGAAAAGGTGTGGACATTGAATACGACAAGAACTTATTGTTTCCGAGAACATATAGCGACAAACCAGATCACATCAACTTCTACAAACAATGGCTAAACCTTGCCGACGGACAAACTCCTTCTTTCGCGCAGAATTTAAAGTTCTTCGCTTCGTATCAAATGGGCTTTATGTACTGGCGCTATTTTTTCTGGAACTTTGTTGGTCGACAAAATGACAACCAAGGTCAGGGAGGCTATAGTGAAGGAAACTGGATATCGGGCATTAAACCGCTGGATGCGGCAAGATTGGGAAGTCAGACCAACCTGCCACCAAGTATTGCAGCTAATGAAGGGTTTAACAGATTTTACGGTTTACCTTTAATACTAGGTATTGCAGGGTTATTATTTTTATATCGCCGAAACAGAAATGATGCTTTAATTATTACAACATTGTTCTTGTTTACCGGTCTCGCTATTATCGTTTATTTAAATCAGGATCCCAGACAGGTTCGAGAAAGAGATTACGCCTACGTAGGTTCATTCTATGCTTTTGCCATCTTTATTGGTTTTGGGGTATTTGCCATTAGAGAATGGTTATCTCGCTTTAATGCACCTAAATTAAGTCTTATCGTAGCATCATTGATTGGTTTATTGGCAGCTCCTGCAATTATGGGCTTTCAGGGCTGGGGAGATCATGATCGTTCCGGAAAAACAACTGCACTAGACTGGGCAAAAAATTACCTGAACTCTTGTGCGCCAAACGCCATCCTATTTGTTACTGCCGACAACGATACCTTCCCATTGTGGTATGCCCAAGAGGTGGAAGGCATCCGTACAGACATTAGAGTGGTAAACATTCAATACCTTTCTGATGACGCTTACATCAATCAGATGAAGTTAAAGCTACGTAAATCGGCTCCTTTGCCGATTACAATGCCGACCGAAAAATATGTAAATGGAGTTAGAGATTACATGTATTATAATGATTATGGCTTTAAAGACAGTGTTGAATTAAAAGATCTTATAGCCGTTTTAACTTCTGATGAAAAGGCAGATCAGTTACCATTAACGGATGGAAGCTATGTGAATTTCATACCCACCAAAAACTTTAAGCTTACTGTAAATACTGATCAGTTGATAAAAACTGGTACGATTTCAGCTAAGGATAAAGACAAAGTTACCCCTCAAATGGAGTGGAATTACAACAAGAATATCATGTTCAAATCTGATTTAGCTTTGTTGGATATCCTTGCAAACAACAATTGGGAAAGGCCAATATACTTCGAATCTAATGTATCTGAGGATACTTATGTAGGGTTAGGTAAATACCTTTATCTTGAGGGCTATGCACTGCGTTTACTTCCTTTTAAAACGGATCCAAAAGACACCCGTGATAAAATGGAGAAAACGAATAGCGACGCCATGTATGACAACATGATGAACCGATTTGATTTGAAAGGTTTTAAAACTGCCAAGTACATAGATCCTGAAAGCAGAAGGGTTGCTCAAGGTACATGGAGCATATCAAACTCACTAACTACCAACCTCTTTCTAGAAGGCAAAACAACTCAGGCACATAAACTTTTAACCAAAAGCATCAAAGATATTCCTTTAAAAAACTATTCGATTGATGATACGATAAACAGGTATCAAACGATACAGAATATGTACGCTTTAAGTGAAACTAAAGCTGCTAATGCATTGACAAAGGAAACACTGGAATTCCTGGACAAAGAACTAACATACATTGCTTCTCTAGAGCCTGAACGTTATAATTCTTATGGTAGGGATATTCAGTTAGGGATGTATGTTTTAAACAATTTACATAGGGTTTCGGCTGGTTATAAGCAAACTGAATTGAGTAAAAAAATCGCCAAAAAATTTGAAGAGCTGCAAGCGAAATTTAGTTAATACAACAAAAGGGGCTTTTTAAGCCCCTTTTTTGTTTATATCCATTTTACTAAACTACCCTTATTTGTTAGGTTGGGGTGTAGTTCTTAAATAAGGTTTAATCACCTTATGTCCTTTAGGGAATCTTGCTGGAATGTCTTCAGTTTTAATGCTGTTCATTACCACAACATCTTGTCCATCTTCCCAATCAGCAGGTGTTGCAACACTGTAATTAGCTGTAAGCTGCAATGAATCGATAACTCTCAGTACTTCGTTAAAGTTACGTCCTGTAGATGCAGGATAAGTCAACATTAACTTAACTTTTTTATCAGGAGAGATTACGAACAATGAACGTACGGTTAAAGTTTCAGAAGCATTCGGGTGAATCATATCATATAAATCCGCAATTTTCTTATCCTCGTCAGCTATAATAGGAAACTCTACATTTGTATTTTGAGTTTCATTGATGTCTTTAATCCAACCTTTATGAGATTCGGCAGAATCAACGCTAAGTGCTAATACTTTAACATTTCTTTTTTCGAATTCTCCTTTTAAAGATGCAGTGCGACCTAGTTCTGTGGTACATACCGGGGTGTAATCTGCAGGGTGAGAAAATAAAACTCCCCAGCTATCTCCAAGGAATTCATAAAAATCGATATCTCCAATAGATGTTTCTGCTTTAAAATTGGGAGCGGCGTCCCCTATTCTTAAACTCATAATTATATATTTTAGTAGTAAATAACAATGTTTAAAAGTAAATATTAATGTCTACAAGTTAAGTATACTATTTAAAATAATTCTCCTGTTTTTGTAATAAAATTAATATCTGGAATCTTACTTCCTAAGTGTTTGTTAAATTGTTTTATCGTATAATCGGCCAAAATTGGAGTATCCTTTTCATCGTGTTGATGCAGAAAGAAATATACTTTTTCTAAGCCTTTATCAAGCCATTCTTTAATTCTTACCACCCAATCGTCGATCCTTGCAAAATCAGAATCCTGATGCGCGGATCCATTTCCAACAAAGCGGATAAATATTTCTGGGATGGTTAATTCCATATGTAAGCAGTCTCTTCTACCGCTTGCGTCAGTTATTACAGCCCCTTTGTTTAGTCTAGCAAACATATCAAATACCTCATTTCTGTTGGCCTCATCTAAAAACCATCCTTCGTGCCTTAACTCTACAAAAACAGCAAGATCTGTTGGTAAATACTTTAGATATTCTTCAAGAACAGGCAGACTTTTAGGTGTAAAGTTATCTCCCAGTTGCAAAAAGCATGGGCCTAAAAACTGACCGAACTCAGAGATACTTGCAAGAAAGAGATCTGTGGGGACTTCAGCATCTTTTAATCTTTTGATATGACTAATCGTTCTGGAAAACTTAGGACAGAAAATAAAACTGTTGCTGGAATTTTCTTCAGCTTTAGCTTTCCATTTCTTAATTAGTTCTGCATTTGGGATGCTGTAAAAAACTGCATTCAGCTCAATAGAATTAAAGTGTTTTACATATTGATCCAGAAAGTCAGCCTCTTTAGTTTTTGGCGGATAGATCATGTTTAACCATTCTTTTCTACCCCATTTGGCACAACCTACATAAAACTCGGGGTTTTTAGCCGGTTTACCCTTCGTCAGTGTTTTAGAAGTTTGTATGCCATCTACTGGCAACGTAAAATCTACATCTTTTATCTGGGTGTCTGCTACCTTTCCGAAATCCATATTTAAAGCTTTATACAAAACAAAGCCTTGAAGATAGATAATAATTATGTTCTTCGTCCTTAATGCCTAGAATTAAAATATCTATAACAATAAAGGGTCCGTACAATGATACAGACCCTTTATTATGTGTGTTAATTATGTCTTAGCTATTAATTATATCCTTTTACCATAAAAACATATTCCTGAACTTTAGAAAATTGTTTTGATGGTTCTAATTTATACAATTGACTTTTTCTAACAGAGGAGATTTTTCCAACTACAGAGTCCTGAGGAATTGAGCTTAATGCTTCCTGAAGGAACTTAGCTTTTACAGCAAATGTTGCGCCATCAGTATAGCTTTCTTTAGCATTAATGATACCTATTACATTTCCGTTATTATCTAATAATGGACCACCACTGTTCCCAGGATTAACATTCAGAGAAACCTGATATGCCAAAGTATCACCATTAAAACCAGTTTGTGAGCTTAAGTATCCTTTTCCAAGCACAATATCATCTTTAGGATAACCAAATGTGTAAACAGACTCTCCCATTCCAACTTTTCCTTTTTTCAATGAATAAGGTAAAGTACCCAGTGAAAAATCTTTATCTATAATTTTAAGAATGGCAATGTCGTTAATAGGATCTTTATAGGTAATATCTACTTTATAAAGGTCGCCTTTACTACTCTGTACGTAAACACTATCGGATTTCTCAACAACATGATAACTTGTTAAAATATATCCGTTAGATGAAATAGCAAAACCAGTTCCGCCAAACTTAACAGGTTTCACTGCAGCCTTTGAGGTTTGGCTTGATTTTACATCTCTGATTAGCGTATTGGTAGAGCTTTTAAGTCTATTAAGCTCTGCGCTCATTTGTTTGTAGCTACCTGTTTGCTCTGTAGTTTGCTGTATAGAATAAATAGTAACCACTGTTAACAATATAAAAGAGGCTGCAACAGCAATTGCTGATTTGTTTTTACGCCACAGATTTACAATAAATGAAGGATGAGGCCCAAGCTTTCTGCTCAATGCATCAACGTCGATCTGATCATGTGCATGATCCATCTTGTTTTTCAAATCAAGATTTGAAGCATAATCCTTTAATGAATCCAGAAAAACTTTATGGGTTACAACTTTATGATCAACAGTCGGATCATTTAAGCGTAATTGCTCAAAAGCGGCAGCTTCTGCTTCAGAAAGTTTACCACCTAGGTAATCTTCAATTATACCCTCTAACTCTATTTCGTTCCTCATATCACGATTGAAAAAATAATTTCTTTAACCTTTGCAAGCATTTATATTTTTGTGTTTTTGCGTTGTCGGTATTTGTATACCCAAACTTTTCACAAATTTCCTGCATGGAAAGGTTGTTAATATAAAAATCCTGAATAATGGTTTTGCAGGGTTCACCTAGGTGAAGGAGTGCTTCTTGCATTTTATCAAATTGCCTATCCTTCTCTTCGTGCTGTTCAACATCCTCGTCTATCGCTATCACATCCTCAAAGTCAGAGATGTTATTGGATTTCTTGCTTTGCTGGGCAAGTTTCTTTAACCAAATACGTCTGCAAACTGAGTATATATATGTTTTTAGTTTGCTGCTTAACTCGAAATCTCCGCTTTTAATTTTATTATATAAAACAATTATGCCTTCCTGATACACGTCTTTCGCATCATCTTCATCACCGTTATTATTTAAAATAAACTGTAAAATCATCGGAAAATACCCCGTATACAATTTATTTAGCGCTTCTTCTGAGTTATTTAAGACCCCTAAAACTACCTCTCTATCTGTTGGAACTGAACTGCTTAACTTATTACTCACCAATTAATACATTTAAACGTGAATGGTAACCCAATGATAACAAAAAAAAATACTTTTTTTATTTCTTCATTTAATACGGCAATACTATAAAGAGTAACCCAGTAACCCATCATAAAAATATTTTTTATTTTTTTTAATTAGGTGGGTTACCTTTTAGACTTTACTGTATTAATCTGTAAAATTAATTAATTATTTAAAATAGAATTAGAATGAAAAACGCATTTAAATTTGGCTTTTTAGCTTTAGCAATCTCTTTATCAGTAGCAGCTTGTAACTCTGAGAAAAAAGGTGAATCTACAGATACTACTGTAACTGATTCTTCTACAGTTGTTACTCAAGTTGACACTAACGTAGTTGATTCAGCTGTTAAAGATACAACTGTAACTACTACTACTACTGCTACTGACTCAACTAAACACTAGTCAATTTTTAACAAAATAAAAAAGGCTTTGGATTTTCCAAAGCCTTTTTTATTTGCTCAAAGTTTTGCTTTTCAGCAACCTTACTTCTTTAAAAGGCTAATAAATGCTACATTTGCGCTTGTAAAATAAGTCAAATTCATGAATTTATCTCCTCTTCAAGCTATTTCTCCAGTTGATGGTCGTTATAGAAACACTACACAAAGCCTTTCTAAATATTTTTCAGAGTCCGCTTTAATAAAATACAGAGTATTTGTAGAAATCGAGTACTTTATAGCACTTTGCGAAACTGGCCTACCTGGTCTAAAAGAATTCGATAAATCTATTTATAGTAAACTACGCTTAATTCATGAACAGTTTGATGATAGTCACGCTCAGGAAATTAAAGACACTGAAAAAATCACCAACCATGACGTTAAAGCCGTTGAATATTTCATTAAAAAGCAATTTGATCAATTAGGTCTTGAAGCTTATAAAGAATTTATCCATTTCGGATTAACCTCACAGGATATTAACAATACAGCAATACCATATACCATTAAACTTGCGTTAAATGAGGTTTACTATCCTCAAATTGCTGAGTTAATTGCTAAAATAAAAAGCTTAGCTAACGAATGGAAAGATGTGCCTTTACTTGCACATACACACGGACAACCTGCCTCTCCTACTAAATTAGGTAAAGAATTTATGGTATTTGCAGAACGTTTAGAGATTCAATTAAACAGCTTAAAGAACATTCCTAACAGCGCAAAATTTGGCGGCGCAACAGGAAACTTTAATGCACACCACATTGCCTACCCTAATGTGAACTGGGTGGACTTCTCTAATAACTTTGTGAACGAAATATTAGGTCTCACTCGTCCTCAATACACCACTCAAATTGAACATTACGATCAGTTTGCAGCACAGTGTGATGCGTTAAAAAGAATTAACAATATCATTATTGATCTTGACAGAGACATTTGGGCCTATATTTCTAAAAACTACTTTAAACAAAAAATAAAAGAAGGTGAAGTGGGTTCTTCTGCAATGCCTCATAAAGTAAACCCTATTGATTTTGAAAATGCAGAGGGTAATGCCGGCATTGCAAATGCTTTATTTGAATTCTTTGCCGCTAAATTGCCAATTTCTCGTTTACAAAGAGATCTTACAGACTCTACAGTACTTAGAAATGTAGGTGTTCCTTTGGCTCACACTAGCATTGCTATGGCATCTACGTTAAGAGGCTTAAATAAATTATTACTTAATAATGATGCGATCGAAGCAGATCTTGAGAACAACTGGGCTGTCGTAGCAGAGGCAATACAGACCGTACTTAGAAGAGAGGCGTATCCAAACCCATATGAGGCACTTAAAGACCTTACACGCACCAATCAGAAGATTACAGCTACAACTATGGCCGACTTCATTGATGGATTAGCTGTAAGTGATCAGATTAAACAGGAGCTAAAGAAAATTACTCCTTTTAACTACACAGGCGTATTTTAGATATAATGACCTAAAACAGACATCGATACCTGAAATTGCATCGACGAATTATTTATTTTTGTAGAAAAAAAGAAGACAATGACTATCAACGTATATACTGAACAAACTCCTAACCCTGCTACAATGAAATTCATGGTCAATAAATTATTGATCAATGGCAGTGAAGATTTCGCAACTAAAGAAAGTGCTGAGCACTCTCCGTTTGCAAAGGAACTGTTTAAATTCAACTTTGTTAATGGTGTGTTTTTTGCAAGTAACTTCGTTACAATTACAAAAACTGAAGGTGTTGAATGGCCAGATATCGAACCAATTCTTAAAGAATTTGTTAAAGGAGCGGTTGAGTCTGAATATAAAATTAAAGAAGAAACATCTGATGAGACGCCTGCTTTTGAAGGAACGGATCTTGAGATTAAGATACAACAAATTTTGCACGACTATGTTCGCCCTGCGGTTGAACAGGATGGCGGTGCAATCAGCTACAAATCATTTGACGATGGTGTTGTAACTGTCGAACTTAGAGGTTCATGCAGTGGGTGTCCATCTTCTACAATCACTTTGAAATCGGGAATTCAGAACCTATTGCAACGTATGGTTCCTGAAGTAAAAGAAGTAGTATCTGAAGCTTTATAAGCTGATTTAAAGGTTTTAAAAAAGCCCTGTATCGATTGATACAGGGCTTTTTTTTTTATCGCAATCGTCATCAATCAACTGTTAAATGTTCGCTTAATGGCCTCTAACATTTCGCCATCAATCAATGCATTTGTAGCGAGAATTTCTCTGGTTTCAATGAACTCATCTCCTCCTGTAAAGTTCAAAATATTACCACCTGCCTGTTGTACCAGATAAGCTCCAGCTGCAACATCCCATGCATTTAGATTATACTCAAAGAAAGCATCAAATCTGCCACAAGCCACATAAGCCAAATCAACCGCAGCTGAACCTATACGTCGCAAGCCATGACTTTTCTGCATCATTTCTGAAAGCAATTTCATGTATTGTGCTTGTTTTTCAAATTGGTAATATGGAAATCCTGTAGCAAGTAAGCAATCGGCCAGAGTTGGTCTCGAAGAAACTCTGATCGTTTTATTATTTAAGAAAGCGTCTCCCCCTTTATAAGTATAAAACATCTCCCCACGGTTTATCTCATAAACCACGCCAACAACAGGCTTATCCTCCTCATACAATGCAATACTTATAGAATAAGTGGGAACACCATGAATAAAGTTAGTGGTACCATCTAATGGATCTATAATCCAATTATACATGAGCCCCTTAGTATTTATCGTTTCTTCTTCTGTAGTGAACCCCGCTTCCGGAATAAGTTTGGCCAAATTTCTAACCAACAATTTCTCGGCACTCTTATCAACATAAGAAACCATATCATTTAGGCCTTTGAACTCGACAGCATTTGCATCGAAATTCATTGATTCTTTTCGTATAAAATTGCCTGTTAAACGAGTAACAGCAATTACTTTAGAACATATTAATTCGTAATTCAATTCAGAAACAGATTTTAATAATTAGCCAGTTTTTCTTTGTTCTTCAAAGAATATGAAACCAGGGCCAGGCCCGACAAAAACAGGATACTTGAAATTAATTCTGCCTGTGTAAATTGTATACTGGCAACATTATATTTAGTATTTACCCTGATCAACTCAACAAAGAAGCGCTCTAAACCGTTCAGCATTAAATACACACCAAACATCGTTCCCGGAGATTTAATGCGGTCACGAACCTTCCATAAAATCAGGAACAGTATAAAACATACAATTACCTCATATATTGGAGTTGGATACACCGGTTGAGGCAATTCATTACAGAACCTGCCAACACACCCTGCAATAGGATTTCCCTCGTTAGCAACGTTATTTGGATAAGTATAAGCCCATAACCAATCTGGAAGCCATGAAAGTGGCTTAGGATTTAAGTTAGGAATACCCCAATCTCCATCTCCCGACATATGGCAACCAATTCTGCCTACACTATATGCAAGCATCATACCTGGTCCACCAATATCAAGCATATGCAATACTTTGACGTTGTTTTTCCTTGCTATATATAAAACTGCAGCACCACCGCAGATTAGTCCACCATAAAATGTTAAGCCACTAAATGACAATAAACTGCCAATAGGATCTTTCACAAAAGTATCCCAGTGCTCCAGGTTGTCAAATATCTTTGCGCCAAGGAATCCCCATACAGCAGCCCAAACAATCAATGATCCCATTAGTTCATACGGGTGTTGCACTACTTCAACAGTTTTTGGCTTAGGTAATTTATGTGCGTTTTTCTCTTTATAATCCCAGTATGCAAACAAGCCGGCAAAAAATAACCCTCCAAGTATATTACCTTTTAATGAAAGCAGTACCGTTTGAGCATCACTTACAAAAAGCTGATAATTTAAAAGTGCATAAACTAATTTATAGCCTATCAGAAAACCAAATATCCCATTATAAACCAGCTCAATTGTTGTAGCAGGTTTACCAACAGTTATTGTTTTTTTTATTGGATGAAGAATCCCTAGAGCTTCTTTACGTTTAAATTCCTGAGTAAAAGCCCAGTAACCTGCAATAAAAGCCAGTGCAACAAAAACACCAAATGTATTAAATGGTAAAGGAACTTGTATACCGAGAAGATATTCTAAAAAATGAGATACAGTAGGAAACATACGTATAAAAAAGTTTTATGCGAATATAGGATTAATGCGCTAAAACTTCTTGTGTTTCCGCAACTTCTACCTCACCATCAGCCGTAAGCTCAACAAGTTTAACGGTTTTGATTTCATTTACCATTACAGGATCGTATTTAGCTTTAACTTTTACATAGTTTTTGGTAAAACCATGCATAAAACCATTCTTCTGATCGTCCTCGAAAAGTACTTCGCCTACAGTTCCAATCTGCGATTGGTAAAAGGCTCTTCTCTTTTTATCAGACAAAATGTGTAGCATTTTGCTTCTATCAGCACGGGCACTTCCGGCAACAACACCCTTCATTTCAGCTGCAGCTGTTTGCTCGCGTTCAGAATAAGTAAATACGTGTAAATACGATATATCAAGCTCATTTAAGAACTGGTAAGTATCTAAAAAGTCTTCATGCGTTTCGCCTGGAAATCCAACAATCACATCAACTCCGATACAGCAATTAGGTATTAACGCTTTAATTGTAGCAACACGTTCTGTGTACAATTCCCTTTGGTAACGTCTGCGCATTAGGCCTAATATTTTATTAGAGCCCGATTGCAGTGGAATATGAAAATGAGGAACAAATCTTTTTGAAGTAGCTACAAATTCGATGATTTCGTTGCTTAACAAGTTTGGTTCTATTGATGAAATTCTTATCCTCTCTATACCCTCAACCTCATCCAGTGCTTTTACCAGGTCAAAGAATTTATCTTCACGTTCCCCGTTTCTTATACCAAAATCACCGAGGTTTACACCGGTTAGTACAATTTCTTTTACACCGCTTTCTGCTATTTGCTTTGCACGGTTTACCACATTTTCTATGGTATCACTTCTACTGCCACCACGCGCTAAAGGTATAGTGCAATAGGTACAAGGGTAATCACAGCCATCCTGTACTTTTAAGAAAGTACGTGTTCTATCGCCAATAGAATAGGCTGCAATAAAGTTATGGTTTACTTTTTCAATGTTTTGCTGATGAATAACAGCTTTGGGTTGTTTGGTAAGATCAGAAATGTACTCTACTATGCGAAACTTCTCTGCCGCACCAAGCACCATATCAACACCTTCAATTTCGGCAATTTCAACAGGCTTTAGCTGAGCATAGCATCCAACTATGGTTACATATGCATTAGGAGAATATTTTAATGCTTCTTTAACTACCTTGCGGCATTTTTTATCTGCGTGTTCAGTAACAGAACAGGTATTGATTACATACACATCCGCCCCATCCGTAAAATCTACCACAGCATATCCGGCATCGGTAAATAACCTGCCAATTGTTGAGGTTTCAGAGAAATTCAACTTACAACCTAGTGTATAAAATGCAACCTTCTTCATTCAGTATTCGATATCCCAATAAGCCTGCAAAGATAAGGTTTTATATGAAATTATGATTCATTCCATCGATAACTATCTTGCTCTAGCCCTGCAAGATCGATTACACGACTAACAACCGTCTGTGCTACCTCCTCAATAGTTTTTGGTAACGAATAGAAAGAAGGACTGGCAGGGCAAATAATACCTCCTGCCTCGGTTACTGTTTTCATATTATTGATGTGAATAAGGCTAAAAGGCGTATCTCTAACCACTGCTATTAATTTTCTACGCTCTTTCAACACAACATCTGCAGCTCTGGAAATCAAATCATTAGAAATTCCATGTGCAATCCGCCCAAGTGTACCCATCGAACAAGGAATGATAATCATGGTATCAAACTTAGCCGAACCCGAGGCAAAAGGAGCATTAAAGTCCATTTTAGGATAAAAAGTAAAAGGGTAATTGTCGTAATCCTGGTTTTGAAGCTCAAAGCGCCATACCTCTTTCGCATTGTCGGACATCACCACTCCTACTTTCTCAATTTGATCTGATAATTTCAACAAACTATCTAACAACAATTTAGCATAAATAGATCCGCTGGCTCCGGTAATTGCGACAATAATTTTCTTCTTCCTCATAGCTCGGATAAAGATACGGAACCTTAGATAACAAAAAAGGGCCGAAAAATTAATTTTCGACCCTACATCTACCTATGAAAAACATACCCCCGAAAGGGTAAGCCCAAATGTAATTATCTTTTTGAATAAATGAAAGTTTAAACTTATTAATTTTGAAATATATTTAATTAGCACAAAAACCAGTCATTCGTTTAAATCATTTCAGGGCTGTTTCTCGACAATCCAACAACCATAAAAACCATCATTAACAACTGTATAACAAGTACTTAAAAATAAAAATCGCAAAACAGAACCTAATGCAAATTTATTTCTTCAGTCCTTCTTTTTACAGAATTTACTGATCTTTATTTCGTACTATGGCGGTAATAGAGAGCCTTAAGAATGCCTTATTGAAATAACTCTGTACTGGACCGGTATCGAAGAAGTACAAAACAAATAAATCTGATTTTATAGGGATAAAGCATTTTTTGAAATAAAAAAGAAGGGAATAAACCTTTCGGCCTACTCCCTAAAATTAACGCTCTCGCGATAAATATAATTATATTTAATGAATACTACAAATTTAGTAGTATTTATTTCGTGTGATAGAAATCTGTAGATTTTAATGGCTTCCAATCAGCATCCCCATTTCTCATCTTTAATGAAAGTATTGGCTGCTTACCAGCGGTTCTCAAGTAATAAATTTTTACAGGATGATAGCCTGCCTTAAGATAAACACGCTGTGTTTCCTGACTAACCGATTGATAGCCAAAATCTGCATCAATCAATTCAGCTTCATGGATTCTCATATATGCTTTACCGCTTGCCTGCAAAGAAAAACTATATTCACCATCAGTCGCTACTTTTACAAAACCTTCATATAAAGTCATACCTGGTCTTGATTTAGGCACTTCTTCTCCAAGATGCTTGCTCACCCCGCTTGAACTTTCACTTAGGCCAATTTCAGAAACAACATAAGGAAAATCACCCTTAAAGAACTTCCATGAAAGACCTGAAATTGTTTTATCTAAAACTTCAACAGAAGGAATTTGGGCTTTATCATAAGGCCTGGGAGCTTCCAGATCTGCTTTTCTGACCTGTAATGATTTCGCTTTCATTTGGACTTGTAGGCCTTCGCACGAAGGCACCGATGCTAGATTGATAGTTTGCTTTGGGTCGCTAACCACATCATAAATTTCGAAATCATCATCTGCTGACTTAATATCATAACGTACCCCAACAAAATCCCCGAGACGGATCATTTGCATCTGCCCTCTTTTTCTACCTCGCCTATTGGCTTCAAATTCTTTAAAATCGGGTGTTTTTCCGCCTTCCGAATACTCTGAATAAATCAAACTTTCTGTCTGTGTGCCTTTGCCTGTTAAAGATGGAACCAAAGAAACTCCATCTGTTCTGGCAGGTGCACTTGCTCCGGCAACATCTGCAAAAGTGGGTAACCAATCCGACAACATACTTGGTGATACTATAACTTTGCCGGCAGGAATATGCTGAGCCCAGGTTACCAGCGTAGGCATTCTTAAACCTCCCTCCCATACGTCTCGCTTTATTCCATCAAAAGGCCCATAGCTTGCAAAAAACTCGGGAGTATTGGGCGCATATCCCGCTGGCAGATAAGCTTCAATTGATGGTCCGTTATCAGAAGTAAAAACAACCATGGTATTTTCTGAAATTTTCAAGTCCTCTAAAAGTTGTAAAATATCGCCTACTGCATCATCTATTCTTCTGGTTGCTGTGGCATAGCGTTTAAAAGTATCCGGCCAAGGGGCATTTTTCACTTTCCCATTATCGTAAGTCGCATTTTGGTAATCAGGATGTACAAAAGAATCTACCTTACCAGATGCCGTATTAATCATATTTCCGGGAGCGCCAAGCCATTGCATTCCGCCTTTTAGTCCTTTACCTTCTGGATACGCTTGCGTTGGCAATTCCAAAACAGCGTGAGGAGAATCATACGCAAGAAACATAAAGAAAGGTTTATCTGCCCCTTTTGAAATTTCATGATCAACTATCCATTTTTTAGCCCTGGCAGTCCACAAATCAGTGGTATAGCATTTACTTAAGCTATCAGCCACATTTTTATAATTATCCCACACTTCTTTTTTACCTCTGTAAACGCCTTCATAAGGGTAATGTTCATGACCATCAGCATGACGTATATAGCCAAAGAAATCATCGAAACCTCGTTTCTGAGGATGGGCAGGCCAGTTGGGTTCGTCTTTAGTTTCTCCTTGCAAGCCCCATTTCCCAATAACAGAGGTGGCATAGCCTGCTGTTTTTAATACAGTAGCAATAGTATGATTATTCTCTATTTGTTTGTCGAATTGGTTGTCTCTTACTTTTGCATTTCCTTGATTAAGGCCAGTTAGAAGAGATGCCCTTGAAGGTGCGCATACGGGAGCATTACAATACTGATTGGTTAATTGCGCCCCAAGAGCAGCCATTTTGTCTAAGTTTGGAGTAAATTGAAAAGGAAGTTTTGGATCTGCTTTTTCTCTTCTCTGGTTCTGAAAGAACACACCTAGGTCTCCATACCCAAGGTCGTCTGTCAAAATGAAGATGATGTTGGGTTTGGAGGGAGCTGGAGCTCTCTTCTTAGACTGAGCGTTAACAAAGACAGGTACTAAAACCATCAAAACCCAAATCCCTAATAAAGACAATTTCGCGAATCCTTTTATCATTTTCCAAAAACGAACATTAGTGCTCATTCAAATATAAGCATCTTAAAAATTTTGGTTGTATATCTTTTTATTCATTAAACTTTACCTTCTATCAGTTGTTATATAAAGCAACGAAACTAAATAACAGAATCATGGAAGCATCTGAAGACATTAAGTTCACTGTTATAGTTCATAACAACGAATCAAAAGAAACTGAAGTTGAAGTTAGACATGCCGAAACTACTGATGGCATACCTTACTATATATGCAAAGTAGAAGGCAAAGAAGCGCAGATTAGAAAAGACGAAAAATGGGAGCAAATATGGGGCTCATTAACCCATGTACAGGTTGATGAGCTAGGTGCAGCAATCAATAAACATCTGGACACGTTATAAAACGGCTAGCAGCATTACGCCATACTGCTGTTTAAAATGATCTTGAATATGATCTATCATTTTATTGAATCGGGTAATTTTGGCAGGCAATACGAACAATAAAAAATGAACACTTTCTGTATTGTACCTTACATATTCTTCTAAAGCCAGCCAGCTTTCGCGTTCCATATCTTCATTATACTCACCCGTATCTTTAAAAACGATCAGGAGGTTCAGTCCTTTTTTATCGCAAAACTCCTTAATAGCAACTTCCTGGGCTACTACTGACTCTAAATATGGCGAAACTCTTATGTAACCAATTGCATTCATGTCTGAAACTCTCTTGGCACCTTAAATAAAAGGCTATTTATTCATTTACTTTCTCTGACGCAGCGGCTCTCTTTTCAAAACCCTCTCCTGTAAAAACTTTCGTAGGATTTTCTAAACATTTACTAATTTGATCTAACAACGAAGACAATTCAAAAGGTTTAGATATAAATGCATTGCAGCCATAACTACCCAGTGATAGCAGGACTTGCGAATAAGCCGAAAATATAATTACCGGAATATGCTTTGTAGATGGCTCTCGCTTTAATTGAGCGCACAATTCGCCTCCGTTAATTCCAGGCAACAAATAATCTATCAACACAATATCCGGTATGAAATCTTCCATAAGGGAAGAAATATCATCGGCCTCTTTATAACAACGAACCTGATAACCTTCGTAATTAAATAATTCTTCTAACAATTCTACTAATCCTTCATCGTTTTCAATAATTAGTATATTCTTTGATTTACGCTCTATAATTGGGGATAATTCTGTCATTCTATTTTTAATTAGATGGCTTAGTATAACAAACGAAAAATCATTCTGTTTTATTTTTCTAATTCAATCTTTTGGTAATTACATATGTGATGAATTAATAATTAATTAACCTGCTTTAAAGCCATTATCAAACGTTTGCGTGATTTCTATTTAGGAAAAAAAACATCAAATATTAAGCGATTTTTACAAAAAAAAAGCATTTATTGAACATTATATGTATTTATAAAAGATTTTTATACTTTTATAAATTGAAACCTAACCAAATCAAATGAACCGAATCTCGGCTTTGTTTTTTTCTGAAAAAACGAAGTTAAGTGACCTACCTCTGACAACTAAACCTAGACACGAAGATGAAACCTCAATTGCTTAAAGTAGCTAACAATCCAGTAAATTCATTTAGCGCGCGAAGAGACAATGTACCTTACATTAACAACCGCTGGCATTATCATGCTGAGGTGGAACTGATTTATTTTAAAAAAGGCAATGGCACTCAGTTTATTGGCGATAGTATTAAACGATTTAGATCTGGCGATGTGGTATTGGTTGGCGCCCATTTACCTCATTACTGGCGGTTTGACGACAACTACTTTAATGACGAAAAAAGCAGTGCAGATGTAGTAGTAGTGCATTTTTGCGAGAACTTTTGGGGCAATTCATTTTTAAACTTACCTGAAAATAAATCTATTAAATTACTGTTAGAACGTGCACAGAGGGGTGTTCAGATTCAAGATAAAAGCAAAAAAATAATTGGTGAACTTATAGAATCTATACTCCTATCCGAAGGTCCAAAAAGAATTATTTTACTTGTTGAAGCTTTACTTGCTATCGAAAACTACTCACAGGGCAGTCTACTTTCTTCCATCGGTTTCCGCCATGATTTCGAAGAAACTGAAAACGATAGGATCAACGCGATTTACAATTACTCGTTAGCAAACTTTAAAAGAAAAATTCAAATGGAAGAAATGGCTGCAGTGGCCAATATCAGTCCTAATTCGTTTTGCAGATACTTTAAATCGAGAACCCGTAAAACTTATACTCAATTTATAAGTGAAATAAGGGTTGGCCATGCCTGTAAATTATTGATTGAAGACAGCATGAACGTTAAACAGATTTGTTATGAAAGTGGCTTCCATAATTTTGCCAGTTTCCACAAACATTTTAAGATAATAACAGGAAAAAGCCCTCTTTCCTATCAAAAATCATATTTACAAAAATAATACAATTACTAATTCATAAAATGAAAAAGAGAATAACCCTTTTGCTGTTTGTAGTGGTGCTATGTGGCAAAGTAAATGGTCAACAGTCAAGTGCCAATGAGGTTGATGATAAAAAACAAAAAATGGAGTGGTTTGCCAATGCAAAACTTGGCATATTTATACACTGGGGTATTTACTCTGTAAATGGCATTTCCGAGTCATGGTCGTTTTTTAACAATTATATCAATCATGATAACTACATGAAACAATTGAATGGCTTTACGGCAGCTAGTTATCGTCCGGAAGAGTGGGTTAAACTGATTAAAGAAAGTGGTGCTAAATACACTGTTATTACCACAAAACACCACGATGGTGTATCTCTTTGGGATACGAAAGCAATCGATGCGACTACTACATTAAAGCAAAGTGTTGCAAAAAAAGATGTAATTACCCCTTTTGTAAAAGAAGTTAAAAAGGCTGGTCTTAAAACTGGTATATATTATTCTTTACCTGACTGGAGTCACCCTGATTATGACGGTTTCACAAGAGAAAGAAAAAGATATAAGCTTAGCGAAGAACCTAAACGTTGGGAGAAATATCAAAAATACTTACATACTCAGATGAATGAGATCTCTTTAAATTTCAAACCTGATTTGCTTTGGTTTGACGGGGACTGGGAGCATTCTGCTGAGGAGTGGCAAGCCGGAAAAATCTCTTCAGATCTTAAAAAATATAATCCCAATATCATTATTAACTCTCGATTGAATCATCATGGCGATTACGAAACTCCAGAACAAGGAATTCCGGTTCTTAAGCCAAATAGTGAGTATTGGGAGCTATGCTATACCATGAATGATTCTTGGGGTTACCAGCCTTATGATTTTAAGTATAAATCGCCAAACATGATTATTCGTACATTGGTTGATTGCATCAGCATGGGTGGTAATTTGTTGCTTGATATTGGCCCGAAAGCTGATGGAACCATCGCCTCTGAACAAGTAAATATTCTTAAAGGCCTGGGCAGATGGACTAAAAAGCATGCTGAAGCTATCTACGGAACGCACGAAGGATTAGCAGCGGGTCATTTCAATGGAAAAACTGCACTTTCTGCTGATAAAAAAACACTTTATTTGTATGCTGATTGGACTCCAGACAATGGTGGTTTGTTGTTAACTGGCATCAAATCGGCGGTTAGCTCTGCTAAAATAGTAGGTTCAGCCTCGAAAGTTACAATTGAAAATAAAGGCGAAAACATTTCTATTAAAATCCCTGCTTCTGCGGCAGATCAGGATGTTACCGTAATTGCTTTAAAATTTGATAGTCCAGTTGAAGTAAGCAATAAACCTTCGGTTTCTTTAAGCTTTAATGATCTTGCTGATAAAAAAGCTGATTACAAGTCTCAAATTAACAGTATTGCAACCTCGCTTCACAATGGAGTTAACCCATTTAATGATACCGATTTAGCTGTAGATGGTTTAAACTTTGAGAGTGGTAAAAAAACACTTAATCCAGAACTATACAACTGGGTTACAAAAAATGCTGAATGTTTGTACAAAACAGGCAAAGGATTACCTGATGGACATTATCAGGGCCTAAGCGCCTTATCGGCAGATAAACAAACTGTATATCTTTTTGTTGAAGGTAAACCAACTGGCCCTATTGCACTAAAAGGAATTAAAAACAAAATTAGTCGTATTAGAATTGTTGGCGAAGGTACAATGGTTGAACCTCAGATTTACAATAAACTGTATTGGAGTGCTGTGCCGGGCATAGTTTATATCCCACTTCCAACTGACAGACTTGATAAAGACCTTACTGTTGTTGCAGTTTTACTTGATGGCCCAGTTGACTTGTACAGAGAAAAAGTAGGTGCTATTGAAAGTAACCTGTAACATTTCTCCATAAAAAAAGCCCTGTATCGTGTGATACAGGGCTTTTTTTTATATATTATTTAACGCTTCTTACAGTAGTATTACCACCACCATCAAGCGTTAAGTTTACAGGTGCATTTTTAGCCCAAGCTCCTCTTGTAAAATCAGGAACATCAATACTATTAGATCTTTTAGACACTGATTTTTTACTTAACGGGATGATACAACTCCATGATGCAGCATCATAAACATCCTGATCCAATGGCAGTCCATTACGTAAACAATCGATCAAACGCCAGTCCATGATAAAGTCCATACCACCATGGCCCCCAATCTTTTTACCTATCTCGCCAACATGCTTAATAATTGCAGGACTGTGAGTTTCATACAATTTTTTCAATTCTGCGTCTTTCACCCACTCTTCTCCAATCGCAATATGCTCATCAGGATATTTACTAGCTGAAGCTTTTGTGCCACTCAATACATGAAGTCTTGAATACGGTCTTGGTGTCGATACGTCATGCTGCAACATCATAGTTTTCCCTTTAACGGTTCTAATGGTTGTTGTATTCATATTACCACGATAATTTTTACCTACAAACTGCTTATAAAAATCATCTTTTTGAGCCAACTTTTCTGCTTCTGCTGCCATCAGGAAATCGTTGGTAGAAACAGAAACCAGGTAATCCATCCTATCCCCTCTGTTGATGTTAAGACACTGAGCAATTGGCCCAAGTCCATGAGTAGGATATAAATTTCCATTGAAATTGATATTCTCTTTCAGTCTCCACATATCCTGATAACCAGTTTTACTAAAGTTCAAGCTTAGCAAATCATGATTATATGCACCTTCAGCATGGATCAACTCGCCAAACATACCGTTACGAATCATATTTAAAGTTAGCATTTCAAAGAAATCGTAGCAGCAGTTTTCAAGCATCATACAATGCTTGCGTGTTTTTTCTGATGTTTCTACCAGCTTCCAGCAATCTTCAAGAGTAAGTGCAGCAGGAACTTCTGTTGCAGCATGCTTACCATGCTCCATTGCATAAACAGCCATCGGAGTATGATAATGCCATGGAGTACAGATATAAACTAAATCAAGATCGTCTTTCTCAATCATTTCCTTCCAGCCATCTTCGCCAGAATATTCCTTTGCTTTAGGTAAACCTTTTTCAGTAAGGTATTTCTGTGCAGCTGTTGCTCTTGCCGGTAATTTATCACAAAGTGCTTTAATTTCAACACCTTCTATATATGACAATCTTGAAACCGCGCCTGGACCTCTCATTCCGAGACCAATAATCCCAACTCTTACTTTATCAATTTTCGGAGCGGCATATCCACTCATATTGAATCTTTGGCTACTATTGCCTTGATTTACTGCTGCGAAAAGTTCCTGATCGCTAGGAGCATTTTCATTAGCAAATGTTGGAAGTCCGATAGCTACAGCTCCGGAACCTATTGCCAGTTGTTGTAAAAACTTTCTACGGTTTGGTTTCATCTTGTGTTTAATAATGGTTAAGAATACGTTTTGACCTTAGGTCTAAATGTTTAGTACCACCAATATACACAGGTTATATGCAGTCTTGAAAAGTTTTTTTCACACAAACGGTTGCGTAAATTTCATTTTACACCCTTAATACTGTGAAGCTTAGTTATTAGTAATCTGCTTATTAATAAAAGCTCCCAATTTTTCATAGCCTTGAGCATTAGGATGTAATCCATCAGTAAATAATGTTTCATTTACCTTCTTGGTGTTATCCAAAAAAAGATTTCCGGCATTTGCATATTTAACTTTTAAACTCTGCGCTACTTTAGCGTACAATAAGTTCAATTTTGCGATACGCTGCTCCATTTCCTTGCGGGGAAGTATACCGAGAACCAATATTTTTGCATCGGGTTGCCTTGCTTTTATTCCTTCAATCAAAACCTTTAAGCCATCAGCTATCTCCTCATCAGAGTTAAATTGCAAATTGTTAGTACCAATCATCAATACGATTTGCTTTGCTGCAAAACCATCTAACTCCCCGTGATAAACCCGCCATAATACATTTTCTATCCTATCCCATCCAAATCCCATATTTACCGGTTTTTTATCCTTAAAGTATTTGTCCCAGGATTCTGTACCTCTGGCAGTATGCGCCAATGGTTCCCCCGACCAAAAATGAGTGATTGAATTACCCATAAAAACCAACTGGGGCGCATTGATTTTATTACGAATTAATACTTCGTTATGTCTCTTTTTCCAATCATAACCCGGAAGTTCACGATATTGAGATATTGGTTTTGCTGTATTTACATTTCCTTCGGGTTGATTTAAGATCTTTTTAATAACCTTCTCGTAGGCGTTTGCATAGTTCATCATGCCCATATCATTAGGATGCACACCATCAACCATACTCTCAATATCCTGACCTATTTCCTTTTTAGAAAGCAGGTATATATTTTTTATGCCATTTGTCTGTAGTTTTTTGAATGTTTCATTTAAGGCCAGGTTTGGTTTTTCGTATTCGGTTTTCCTTTTAGGGCTTATTAATTCATCTGTATAACCATCGTGTTCCGTTAACAAGATTGGAACACCCGGTCTTTTGTTTTGTAATTGAAGTACAGACGTTTCAATTCTATTCATAAGATCCTCTTTTGATATACCTGTAAGATTAGGCAGACAATCTAAAACATATAATTTAGCATCAATTTCTGTCAACAAATCAATTACTTCCTTTTCTAATCTACCATTACCCGAAAAACCAAGATTGATTAATGGCTGATCTAGCTTTCGCTGTAAAATAGAAGTCCAGGCCAAACCAGGTCTGGTTGCACATGCGCCTTGTGCTATCGAAGTGCCATAAACAACTATTGGCTTTTCCCTATGCAAGGGCATTGGTGCAAATGATTTCTCATTAGGCACAGAAATCTCTAACCATTTTAAAGAATTATAAAGAGGTAAGTAAAGCGTGTATTCACGATCAGGATCATTGGCTTCAGCTAAATTATTAAAACGATAGGTAATCGTATCTCCAAAGGAAAAAGAACCACTACTCCAAAGCCACTTACCATCTCTATCTTTGGCATATAAATCAACGCCACTTACTCCCGTAGCAGGCATATGTGGCATTTGCAGACTACCTTTAACTGCATACTTTACAATAATTTGATTTGAATTGGTGCGGAAACGCAAATTAACACCTGCATTATTTTTTGACAAGTTCCACACATCCGAGCGAACTAAACCTTCAGCTTTTGCCGGCAACCGATCATAATAATCTTTTACTTGTTTAGGCCAGCCTTGTCCCTCAAGAACAGTTAAAGTGTCGTTAGCTGGATTCCAAACTTTATATTTTGCTTTATCCTGAGCAAAACTTAACTGGGTAATTATTAAAAAAAGAGCTATGTAGGTTAGTTTGTGGTTCATAGTGTAAATATACTATTAGCCCCTCTATTTTCTAATTGACACCCAAAAAAAGTAAAATGTAGACAAAATTTGGAAATTTTTTGGGTCCGTAAAATGGTTCGGCCTTTCTAGCTCTTTCCTTCGGACCTCGTTCGGCCCTGGTCGAACGAGGTCCGAACAAGGTCCCTTTAAAGGTAGTGTCAGGGACGACTATAATATTGGTCGTAAAAAGAATCTCATTCCGGTTCAAAGCTAAAACTATAACATTTTAAGTAAGTAGTAGTTCCAATTTAATTTGACCAATTATTCCGTTTTTATTGATTGGATATTTGAATATAAGAAAATTATTTTGCTTCGCAGTTTTTACGAAGCAAAATAAGCCTTTATGGAAAACTTTTATTTCTTGCCTACAACAACTTTTGTAAAGTTTTCTGTATTTAAGTATTTACCGGCAAGCTCTTTCAAATCCTGTGAAGTAATTGTTTTTACAGTTGCAATGTAGTTCTCGTAGTAATTATGATCTAATCCTGAGAAATAAACGTTTTTGAATTTATCTGCATGGGAGAATGCATTTTCTAAACTACCAAGCATAGAACCTAACATATAATTACGTACAAGATCCAATTCCTGATCTGAAACCAATTCTGTTTTTAGTAGGTTAATTTCCTTTTCGATTTCAATAAGCGCATTAGCACAAACCTCTGCTCCTACTTCGGTTGCAATAAAGAAATATCCGGCATCTCTTAAAGAAACAACTGCCGAGCCTATACCGTAGGTATAACCTTTATCTTCACGAATATTAGCCATTAACCTTGATCCAAAATAGCCACCTAGCAAACAGTTTAATACCTGAAAACCGGGAAAATCAGGATGATTTCTGCTAATGCTCAATGCACCCATCCTTATAGCAGATTGGATAGCTTCTGGTCTTTCGATTAATAGCTCACCTTTAGGACTCGCCTCAAAAGTAAGTTTATTAATTACTGAAGTTTCAGTATTATCCCATTGGTTTCCGAAAACACCATTTAATATAGCGAATTCATTTTCTTCGAACTTTCCGGCAGCTATAACTGTACAGTTTTCTGGCTTATAAGCAGCTTTAAAATAGTTGAGAAGATCTTCTCTTTTTAATGCATCATAATCCTCTGCATCAATATTTGATCCATAAGGTGTATCTCCAAAAATCGAATTTGCAAACTGTCTTCTGGCAAGAAAATCATTCTTTTGAAGATTAACCTGTAATGATTGTTTCTGATTTTGAACAAAAATAGCCAATTCCTGCTCAGGGAAAATGCTCTCATTTAAGATTGATCTTAAAATAGGCAATACTGATTGCAGGTGTTTATTAAGCGTATATAGTTTAACACTCGATTGATCTGCACCGTATTCAGTTTGTAAAAATGCACCGTAGTAATCTACTTTATCTGCAATTTCTTTCGCACTAAGCTTAGTTGTACCATTGTTAATCAAGTGACTAACACCCACTGCCTGCAATGGTTTTGATGCATCCCAATTTACATTTTCGAATATAAATTCTATTCTTACAAGTTCTTGTTTACCTGCATTGATGGTAAAAACAGGTATACCATTGTCAAGATATTGCGCTAAAGGCTCTAAAAATTTGATCTCATTAACCTGTAATGATTCAGGGGCTAGTGTACGATTAAGCATCTTTGGCGTTTAAATAATATAAGGTGGAACATTGCTCTTTTACAAAGGTATTTTTAGCTGCTTGCAGGATGCGTTTAGGCGTAACGGCTAAATACTTATCTATTTCAGTATTGAGTCCGGCAGCATCGCCTAACAACTCATAATAAGCAAGATTCATTGCCTTGTCTAGTAGACTCATCTCGGCAAATACCATGATAGATTCAGATTTGTTTTTCACTTTAGTGATCTCTTCTTCCGTAACTTCCTGATGGGTTAGTTTTTTTAATTCAGCCCATATCGCCGTTTCAGCAGCTTCGATGGTTACACCTTGTACAAGTTTTCCTTCAACTACAAACAATCCTTCATCTATGCTACTGGTAACATAGGCATGAATATCACTAAATAATTGCTGTTCTTTTAACAAACTGTTGTATAATCTCGACGATTGTCCTTGTGAAAGGATATCAGACATCAAATCGAAACTTTGATACTCAGAATCCTGTCTGGCCGGCATTTTAAAAGCCATATAAATAGCATTCAGAGGTACGTCTGCTTTAACAGTTTCCGCACGGGCTTCTGTTTGCAATGGCTCCTGAGGAAGGTTCCTCTCGTATTTATCACCTGCTGGAATTGGTGCAAACCATTTCTCGGCAAGCGCTTTGACATCTTCAGTTTTAACATTACCACCTACAACCATAATGGCATTTTGTGGATTATAATGCTTTTTGAAAAACGCTTTAACGTCTTCCATTTTCGCATCTTCGATCTGCTTTAAATCCTGACCGATAGTTGCCCACTGGTAAGGATGTTTTTTGTAAGCTAATGGTCTAAGTTTCAACCAAACATCGCCATACGGCTGATTCAGATAACGTTGTTTAAACTCTTCACAAACTACGTTACGCTGTGTTTCCAGGCTTTTCTCGGAAAAGGCAAGACTTAACATCCTGTCGCTTTCTAACCAAAAAGCGGTTTCCAGATTTACAGCCGGAAGTGTGATATAATAGTTGGTAATATCATTACTGGTAAAGGCGTTATTCTCTCCTCCTACTCTTTGTAAAGGCTCATCGTAGCTAGGAATATTTACCGAACCACCAAACATAAGGTGTTCAAACAAGTGTGCAAACCCAGTCCTTTCTTGCTCCTCATCACGTGCGCCAACATCGTATAGGATATTTAATACCGCCATTGGCGTAGTATCATCTTCGTGCACAAGCACGCGAAGTCCGTTAGGTAATGTAAAACGATTAAAGTCTACCATAGATTAAAAATAATTCAGGCAAACTTAGATAAAACTGCGCTAGCATTTATGACCGCGTTGAAAATATTGCATAGGATTGAAAATAAAAGCGCCAATTTTATCTAAGTTTGTGCTATGAATACTGCAGAATTACTCCAAAGGGCTTTACAGTTCGACTTTTTAACAAAAGAAGAGGGTGTTTTTTTATACAATAATGCAGCTACAGCTGAGCTGGCTTATGTTGCCAATGAATTAAGAAAGAAACAAGTACCAAGTGGTAAAGTTACCTGGCAGATAGACAGAAATGTGAATACCACTAACGTGTGTATTGCCAACTGCAAATTCTGTAATTTTTTTAGAAGACCAGGCCATGATGAAAGCTACATCACTGATATAGAAACCTATAAAGTAAAAATTGAAGAAACATTTAGATTAGGTGGAGATCAATTATTACTACAGGGCGGTCACCACCCCGATTTAGGTTTAAAGTTTTATGCAGACCTGTTTAAACAATTAAAAGAATTATATCCTGATTTAAAACTACATGCCTTAGGCCCACCCGAGATTGCACACGTTGCAAAACTTGAGGGTATTTCTCATACCGAAGTTTTAAAAGCGCTTAAGGAAGCTGGCATGGATTCGTTGCCAGGCGCAGGAGCGGAAATATTAAACGATCGTGTAAGAAGATTGATTTCAAAAGGAAAATGCGGTGGACAGGAATGGCTGGATGTAATGCGCGCAGCTCATCAACTTGATATTACGACCTCGGCAACTATGATGTTCGGCCACGTTGAAACCATTGAAGAGCGCTTTGAGCATTTAGTATGGATAAGAGAGGTACAAAGTGAGAAACCTGCAAATGCTAAAGGATTTTTAGCATTTATTCCATGGCCTTTTCAAGATGATGGTACTTTATTAAAGCGACTAAGAGGCATTAGTAATAATGTTTCAGGTGATGAATATGTAAGAATGCTTGCACTAAGTAGAATTATGTTACCAAATGTTAAAAACATACAGGCATCCTGGTTAACTGTAGGAAAAAGTGTCGCTGAATTATGTTTACATGCAGGTGCCAACGATTTTGGTTCTATTATGATTGAAGAAAATGTAGTTTCGGCTGCCGGCGCTCCACATCGCTTTACTGCTAAAGGTATACAAGATGCAATCAGAGAAGCTGGTTTTGAGCCTCAGTTACGTGGTCAGCAATATAACTACCGTGATTTGCCTGAGCATTTAGAAGAGCAGGTAATCAATTATTAAGATTTTATGATGAATAAAAAAAGGAAGAGGACTATTGTCCCCTTCCCCATCTTAAACTTAAACAACCCTTTTATTTTATAAATAATCCTGCAATAGTTAAAACATCTGCTTTAGCTAAAGGCTCATCAAATGATTCAACAGCTGCCGCTTTAGTAACTCCGCTTGCAATACCGGTAATTGTTACTCCAGCTTGCATATCAGTATTTTCACCTGCATAAACCGGATCAACTGCTCCAATACCAGTATCATTTGCAACGCCACCGGCACCCAGACTAATCCATGGTTTAATTTTAGCGCCTCTTCCGGCACGCATCGTACGTATGTGAGCAGCATGACGTGCTTCAACTGAGTGAATTTGCAATGCTACAGTTAACACTCCTGAACCCATTAATTCCGTAGCTTGTCCTTTATAAGCTCTTACACCAGTATCTTCAAATGCTTGTGCTACTGCTAAAAATGTATCATAATTCGTGTATACATCTGCAAATGCTCCACCGGCAGTAAAATCAAAAGCTGTATATGGTAATGCATCACCTGCATCTGCACCCAAAGCACCTCTAAGTAAGGCCACGTGAGCTTTTTCATGGTCACGAATGGTTTTAATAGCGCCCAAGGGCAGCCCAGCTGGAATTAATCCAGGAGCGGCTTCCACTGCATGATTATAGAAATGGTATTCTAAATACTCTAAAGTTAAAGCAAATTTTAGGACATTGGTAACTTTAGCTGGTGTACTTTGTCCGTAAGCTTTTGTAAACATAGAACCTAAGGCCAATGGCATTGCTGCTAAAGCTACTTTTTTCCCCATGTTATAAAAATCCTTCATTGCAGATCTTCTCGGGTTTAATCTCTCATAGATCTCACCGTCTACTTTTTCAATTTCTTCTAATATATTTACAATATTCATGTTTCTAAAGTTTAAGGTTAAGCAAGGTTAGTTACGTTAATTTTAGTTTTGATGTATTTTCCTGCAGCAGCTAAAACATCTTTAGGCGACAAAGCTTTATCTAAGCCACTATCATCAACTTGCGGACTGGAAGCGAAAGATCCAGGTGAAATTAAATCACGAATATATGCTGCGTGACGTGCCTCAACAGAAACAATTTTACCCGCCAAAACTAAATAATCAGGAGTTGTAAGGAGCTTACCTGCGCCATTATAAGCACCAACACCTAAATCTTCAAAAGCCATCGCAGCTCCCAAAACACTTGAAGCTGATGTAAAATCTATAGATTCAAAATTAACTTCCAAACTACCAATAGCAGCAGTGCCTAAAGCTTTTTTGAAAAACTCTCTGTGTGCAATTTCATGAAATTGAATATCCTGAAAATAGGTTTTTTGCTCTGCCGTAAAACCTGATGGCAGATTTGACGCAACCTTAATATAAAAAGCAGCTTCCAGTTGTTCTAAAGCATAAGCATAATTCAAAACTCCAAAATCATCTTTAAAGTCGAGGGTAACTCCGCCAGGCACCATAGGTCCGTCATTATTCTTGTCTTTTTTACAGCCTGCTGCTACCAATGCTACAGCCGCTGCACCTGCTCCTGCAAATTGCAGAAAAGAACGGCGTTGCAATGGGGCTGTGAAAACACTCCGCTCTACTGGCAGCAATTCTTGCTTTTCTTGTTCTTGTAAATTTTTCATAATTTTTTAGTTTAAGTTTTAATGATCATGAAGCATGCAAGGCAGGTTTCGAAGATCTGTTAAGCCTGGTTCTTTAATGTTGTATAATGGCACTTACGAAAGAAAAATGTCTTCGGTTTTCGATGTTTGAAAGAAATATTCTTCAATCGTTCATTTTTTTAATAAATTCACCATATAAAAATCTATTACTGTGCTGAATGCTATTATTGTAGACGATGAAGAGTTTGCTCGTTCCTCCTTATATTTCTTATTGCAGGAAAACTGTGAGAATATCCATATTTCTGGTATAGCTAAGTCCGTTTCGGAAGCCCGGAACCTGCTCGCTCATCATACTATTGACTTAATTTTCCTTGATATTGCAATGCCTGGAGAGAATGGGTTTGATTTAATTCCTCAAATACAATCCACTAATACGCATGTTATTTTTACTACTGCGTATGATCAATATGCATTAAAAGCGATTAAAGCCAATGCTCTTGATTACCTACTTAAACCCATTGATATTGATGAGCTTAAGGAAGCTGTTAATAAAGCATCAAAATATATTGCTTTAAGTAAAACGGAGAGTAATCGTAATGAAGGCCTCCAAAATTTGGCGGTAAACCTTTCAGAACGAAGCGAGATACGTAAAATTAGCTTACCTAATGGGCAGGGATATAGCCTGGTAAGTATTGATGATATAGTTCATATTGAAGCTGACAGCAATTATTCTGTTTTCCATCTAGCCAACAAGGATAAAATAACTGTTTCTAAGGTTCTAAAAGAGTATGAAGAAATACTTCCAGATAATCAGTTTATAAGGGTTCATAAATCAAGTATAGTGAACCTTAATTACCTAAAAGAATACAATTCGAAAAATGGATTGGAACTCATATTAAAAAATGGTGATAAAATTGCGGTCTCCAGAAGGCGTGCAAGTGATTTCATGGAAAAAATTAAATCGTATACTAACTTTGATAGTGATAAATAAGATAAGAAATTGGACAATCTCCTGTATTACACTAATTGTTTTATTAATTCTTAGCTTATCTTCCTATTCTCAAAGTACCTACCTTCAGCATTTCGGCACAAAGGACGGTCTTCCAAGTAATAGTTGTTTTTATACACTTCAAGATTCCAAAGGTTACATATGGGTAGCCACAGATGCCGGTGTAAGCAGATTTGATGGAAAAGTGTTCGAAAACTTCTCTGTTGATGACGGTTTACCTGACAATCAGATTCTGCAGATTAAAGAGGATAAAGGTGGAAAAATATGGTTCCTGGCATTAAATGGACAACTGAGCTACTTTTTAAACGGAAAGTTTTATAATGAGACAAATAATAAGCTGCTTAAACAGCTAAGATTTAACGCCGTTATTGTTTCCTTTTTTGAAGATAGCAAAGGCAAGATCTGGTTTGGCACCAACAAAAATGTTCTGGTAACCTGGGATGGAAAATCTATCATGAAGTACATCTCTGCCAACGGTAACAGACAGTTTATCAATAGTTTTGTACACGAAGATAGGTCTGGAAAGATATGGATTTATAGCAACAGATCTGTTAGAACTTATGATGGTTCAAAATTTATTGTCGTGCCTCACAAATCTTTATTGTTGAATTATAAGTCAGGATTAAATCTTTCAGATAAAACATTCGCCTTTCTGGATCAATACGGGCTTAACCTTCAAAATGGGGCAGCCAAGCATTTGCAGTTAAAAATTGATCCTGCTTTACTAAATAATGACCCAGGTTTCTTTTATTTAGATGAAAACAAAGATATATGGATTAGCAATGCCTCAGGCATATATTTTATTGATCATTCCGGTAAGATGACTACCTACCTCAGCAATATATCTTCAAGCCAGGTTATAAAGGATTCGAAGGGGAATATGTGGTTTACTACTAACAATGGAATCTATATGCTTCCAAAAAGTGATGAACGGCTTTACATAATAAACCAAACTAACGGATTAAGCAGCGATGTTATAAAAAGTGTAATTAAGGATAACCGAAATCATTTCTGGTTAGGATTAGGCGAGGCCGACATTAACATTCTTGATCCTGTTAATCTTTCTATCAGTAAAATCTCACTACCGGATAAAAAGAAGTACAATGCTATTAAGCAACTGACGCTAGATACGGCCAATCAGACTATTTACTTTGCTTCAGAATATGGCCTAGGCCGAATAGCAAATATTTACGGTAGTAACAAAAAAATAGACTACTTAAGGGAAGCAACCAATTCAATGTTTGTAATTAAAAGTTTCAGCGTTGCAAAAGACAAAAGCTTATCTCTGGCCCTATCATCTGGTGTAGTTATTTTACCATATTCTGATGGCAAGTTTGAATTTAGCTCCTTGTACTTTAAAGAAGGTACTGATTTTTTTAACAACAGGGCTTATTGTGTATTTTTCGACAAGAATCAGAACCTTTGGTTCTCTAATATAAATGGATTATCAGAGTTTTCTAATGGCTCTTTATATAGTTATTATGAAAGAAGCAGCCTTTTAACCAGACGAATTAATGATATAAAAGAGTTAAATGATGGCACCATAGTGCTTGCTACTGATGGATATGGGATCATTTTTATAAAAAACAGAAAAGTAATAAAAGTTATAACCCAAAGAGATGGCCTGGCAGATAATATTTGTAAAAAGTTATTTGTTAAGGGAAATGACGTATGGATAATTACTAATAACGGCATTAATAAGGTTTCGCTATATAATCAAAAAACGCTTGTAGAAACATTTGAATATACTAATGCACTGCTTAAGGATGATGTTAACTCATTATACATTGATAACAATTATGCATACTTCGCAACTAATGATGGCTTGATCTATTTTACAATTAACAAAGCTCAAGTGATTAATGATCCTCCTAAGGTATTAATCTCGTCCATAGTTAATAATAAAGTAAAGCTAGGACTAAATGAGACGAACCATACTTTAGATCCGTCCGATAATAATATTTCATTCTATTATAGTGCTATTGATTTTCAAAATAGAAACATTGTTTACCGCTATCGCTTAAAATCCGACGCAAACTGGACCGAAACAAAAAATAGAAGGCTCGAGTTTTCTTCGCTGGAACCTGGTGACTACGTTTTTGAAATAAGTGCAAAAACAAATAACAGTGACTGGAGCAGCCCTACCAGGATTCGCTTCATCTTAGAAAATCATTTTTGGCAAACGCCATGGTTTCTTGCGTTAACTTTTGTGTTAGCGGGCTTTGTATTTTATAAGGTAGCTGTTTTTGTAACTAAAAGGAGAAAAAACAAAGAGCAGGAACAACTACTGCTAAAAAATAAAATCCTGATGCTGGAGCAACGGGCTCTACAGGCAATGATGAACCCACACTTTGTATTTAACGTTATGAACTCTATACAGCATTACATAAATACAAAGGATACCACATCGGCAAACAAAATATTAACAGGCTTTGCCAGACTCATCAGAAAGAATCTTGAAATTTGTACTAAGAGTTTTATATCTCTTGAAGAAGAGATTGAATATCTAGAGTTATACTTAAGTCTGGAAAAGAAAAGATTTGGTGGTAAATTAAATTACACCATTACACTTAGTAAGGCTATAGATAAGGAAGAAACTTTAATTCCCTCTATGCTTCTTCAACCTTATATAGAAAATGCAATATGGCACGGGATAATGCCTAAGGAAGAAGGTGGAAATATTGATATACATATAAGTTTAGTAGGCACCGATTATTTATTGATACAAATTATTGATGACGGCATTGGGATTGACAATTCACTTAGAGATAAAAAAGGGCACCATGTAAGTAAAGGTATGGATTTAACCAGAGAACGCATTAACCTACTAAATCGCGTTGAAGTAAATCCCATACAGATGGACATAAAACAAAACGGTAATTCGGGCACATTTGTCTCAATTTCGATCCCATTAAAGTGGTAAAATACCGTTTACTCAATTTTTTATACCACTCACTAATTAAAAATTAATCGTTTCAAAATTTGCCTTAAACTTGTTATAGATATTAAAACAAACAGAGTTTGTAAAAAGCGTTCTTATAGAATTGATCAAAGATATTTTACCTAACCTAAAACTATATCTCAATTCAGGTTTCATTTGTGTGTTAAAAAATGGTAAAGTTCATAGCTTTACCATTTTTTTTTATCTATTTTTTTTTAAAAAAAATTCGTTGCGGAATTTCAAATTGTCTTACTTTTGAAATACAGAAAATCTTAAAAAAACATCGTTCTTTTGATTTAAAAAGATTTTTTGTAAATTTAACTCATAAATAAAAACCTTAGGGAATTATATTTTTTGTAATGAAAACTCCAAAGAAACCAATTAAGAAAAGTCCAGTAGTTGATCCAGAAGCTGAGATGGAAGATTCGCAAGACGAAATTAGTACTAAGAAAAAGTATGATGATGATGATGACGATTTTGATATGCCATTAGATGATCTTGATACTTTTGATAGTTTTGGTTCTGATGACGACGATGACGACTACTAGTAGCTAAAAATATAATAGTTTATGAGCATCCCTTCGGGATGCTTTTTATTTTATCCCCAATCATCAAGCATGACAATTATACCTGTATCTAACAAACAAACCAGTAAAGATTTTTTAGAAGTTGCCAGATTTATTTATAAAAATGATAAAAATTGGATTTGTCCATTAGACCAGGATATAAATACAATATTTAACCCTGATAAAAACCCCTTCTTTAAGCATGGTAAATGCAACAGATGGTTATTAAAAGATAACAGTGGGCAAACAATAGGAAGGGTTGCTGCATTTATAAATGAGAAAAAAGCTTTTCAATATGCCCAACCTACCGGTGGCATGGGATTTTTTGAATGTATTAATGATAAAATTGCTGCTTTTAAATTATTTGACACTGCAAAATTATGGCTTGAGGAGAATGGCATGAAAGCTATGGATGGTCCAATAAATTTTGGCGAAAACGATTCATTCTGGGGGCTATTGGTTGAGGGTTTTACCCCACCTTCATTTGGAATGAATTACAACCACCCCTACTATCATGACTTTTTTATAGAATACGGATTCAAAACTGAATACGAACAAATAACCAATCATCTTGCAGTAAGAAATCCATTTCCGGAGCGTTTCACAAAAATTGCAAACTGGGTTGCTAATAAGCCAGGGTATACATTTGAGCATTTCTCGAAAAAAAATGCTGACAAATACGTTAATGACTTAATGGAAATCTATAATGATGGATGGGAGGACTTTGATAATTTTGTACCAATCAAAAAAGAAACGCTACAGGAGAGTTTCAAAATGATGGAAGCAATAATGGATGAAAAACTAATTTGGTTTGCTTACGTGAACGGTGAGCCGGCTTCCTTTGTAGTTATTATACCTGATGCCAACCAAATGATTAAAGGCTTTAATGGAAAGCTTGGCTTAATTGAAAAGCTAAGGTTTGTTTATAAACGTTGGGTTGGTGTTAATAGAATGCGGGCTATTGTAATGGGCACGAAAAAAACCTTCCAAAAGCATGGATTAGAATCGGCACTTTTTATAAAACTAAAGGAGTATGTTTTACCACTTGATCAGTACGATGAACTTGAACTATCCTGGGTAGGCGATTTTAATGACAAGATGCTATCAATTCATCAAGCAACAGGTGCCACTTTTGGTAAGCGACACCTGACTATGCGTAAAATTTTCTCCTAACGACTTATTTCTCGCGAATTTCTTCGTAAAGGTCAATCACCTTCTTTTGAAGTTTAATGATCTCTTCTTCTCTTTGGGAAAGCTTATCTCTTAAACTATTGATTTCTTCGAAATTGATAGACTGAGGATTTTCACCCTCTTTTGAAATGATATCCATAGTAGAAACTTCGAACAGATTAGCTATTTGCGCCAACCTCGATATGTTTATATCAGTAATTCCAGTTTCGATTTTTGAAAATGCAGGGATGGAAATATTTAGACGTTTTGCTACTTCACCTTGACTCCAGCCATTTTTTTGGCGCAGCTGTCTAATGTTTTTACCAATGATATTCATGTTTAAAATTTAGGTGTACTATTGTTGTTTGTTCTTATTAAGATATCGTATTCAACTCACGTGCCAATTTCGTAAGATCAAGTCCACCAAAATTTCCAGAACTCATTAACAACAAGTTAGTACGGTAAAAATTTATACCTTGTAAGTAACTTTCCAACAGCCTAAAATCATTGAAAAACTGCAAATTATCATTGTTAAACGCTATTTGCACTTCAGACTTAGTAAATGGTTGCATTTTCTTATGCTCAAATGTTTTTTCATCAATGTAAACAATTGCAACATCTGCGTTACTCATTGTGTCTGCATATTGAGCAAGGAAATCCTTATTCAGACTGCTAAACGTATGCAACTCTATACAGGCAATTAACTTCCTTGTAGTAAACTGAGTTTTGACAGCTTCGATGGTAGCCTTTAACTTTGACGGAGAGTGAGCAAAATCTTTGTAAACGTTAGTTTCATTTGAACTACTCAACAGTTCTAATCTTTTTGCCGCTCCTGTAAATGATGCAATTGCCGTATTAAACTCTTCTGAAGAAATACCTAACTGCTTACATACAAGCTTCGCTGCATTAAGATTCATCAAATTATGATCACCAAAAACTTTAAGCGCCATTTCATCTGGCAACAAATAAGTTATTCCGTTTCTTACTTCATGCTCGGGAATACCATAACCTATTTTTTCAATTTGGGCTTTGGACTGCTCTACTATTGCCTTAAGGTCTTGATCCTGATTACAAAAAATCAGCTTTCCTTCGGGTTCAATTGTATCTATAAAAAGTTCAAACTGCTTAGTATAATCCTGATAAGTAGGGAATACATTAATATGATCCCAGGCAATCCCACTAATCACAGCGATATTCGCTTTATACAAATGAAATTTCGGTCTGCGATCAATTGGTGAAGCCAGATATTCATCCCCTTCAATAACAATTAAAGGGGCAGCGTCTGTAACCTTAACCATGGTATCAAATCCTGCTAATTGAGCACCAACCAGATAATCGAAATCTTTTTTGTAATAATTCAGGACATGCAATATCATAGATGTAATGGTTGTTTTACCATGACTTCCACCGATTACAACACGAAGTTTATCCTTAGTTTGCTCATAGATATACTCTGGATAAGAATATATCTTTAAGCCTAAGCTCTGCGCTTTTAACAACTCCGGATTATCGACAAGTGCATGCATACCTAAAATAACAGCATCTAGGTCTTCTGTGATGTTGCCTTCATTCCAACCCATAGATTTGGGCAGTATTCCATGCTTATCTAACCTGCTACTCGATGGTTCAAAAATGACATCATCAGAGCCGGTAACCTGATAGCCTTTTTTGTGTAAAGCAATGGCGAGATTGTGCATGGCACTGCCACCTATAGCGATAAAATGTATACGCATAATTTTATATTCTGAAATTTCTAAGGTTCATTAACCCTTTATAAAATGAGCAGCCACCCATTCTCCAATCTTTTTATGACTCACATAATTAATACCAAACTCTTTACAAGCTTCGGTTATCATTTCAAGATCGGGAGATTCATAAAAACCACTAAAGAAAATGCTGCCATTTTCCTTTAGCACCTCAGCATATCTTGAAATCTGGTCAAGAAGAATATTCCTATTTATGTTTGCAAGAATAACATCGAAAACGGTATCAGGAATAACTTCTTTACCACCACAAAATGCAGTGATATTTGTAATATTATTTAACAATGAATTTTCTAATGTGCTTTCATAGCAAACATCATCATTATCAATTGCTGTTAGCATTTTAGCTTCTCTTTTAGAAGCTAAAATGGCTAATATTCCTGTTCCACAACCCATATCCAATACCACTTTATCTTTAACATCAGTAGATAAAATATATTGCATCATCATTGTTGTGGTCTGGTGATGACCAGTACCAAAGGCCATCTTCGGATCAATCACGATCTCATACTTATATTGAGGTTGTGGTTGATGAAAAGTAGCTCTTACATAACACTGCTCGTCAATGATTAATGGGTCAAAATTCTTTTCCCATTCCTCATTCCAGTTTTCAGCTGCAATCTCCGTTACATTATAGGTATACTTAAGTTCACCGTCAAACTGAGTCATCACTTCTTTTAAATCCAGTTCATTAAAATGATCAAGATCAACAAAAGCATCAAATCCGTCTGATGTATCCTCAAATGTATTGTACCCAATATTTGCTAATTCATCGATCAGTAAATCTTTTTGATATTCCTGAACTTCGGTGAAGCTGAAAGTAACTTGTATATATTGCATTAAGAATTGAATGTTTTAACGATATCAACAAAATCTCTTGATTTCAAAGATGCACCACCAATTAAACCACCGTCGATGTCATTTTGAGCAAAAAGTTCAGCAGCATTTTTAGGGTTACAGCTACCTCCATAAAGTATAGTTGTATTCTCTGCAATTGCATTATCGTATTTGGCAGCAATTTCCTTACGGATAAAGGCATGGACTTCCTGAGCCTGATCAGATGATGCAGTTAAGCCAGTTCCTATAGCCCAAACAGGCTCATATGCGATAACAACTTTAGCAAAATCAGCTGCACTTAATCCAAAAATTCCGTTTTCTAATTGAGTTTTCAAAACCTCAAAATAGGTACCGTTATTTCTTTCTTCAAGCGTTTCGCCGATACAGAAAATAGGAGTTAAATCATTTTGAAGAACAGCTATAGTTTTTTCTGCTAACAACTCATCACTTTCAGCAAAATACTGACGTCTTTCTGAGTGACCAACGATTACGTATCCACAGCCAACAGATTTTATCATTTTAGCAGAGATCTCACCAGTGTAAGCACCACTTTCTTTCTCGTGGCAATTTTCTGCACCAATACCTACTACATCACCACCAAGTTGGGCTAAACTATTTAAATGAATATATGGAGCGCAGATAACAGCTAACTGATCTCCTTTTTTTTCATCTCTAACCATGTTAACAATTTCTGAAAATAATGATATGCCTTCAGCATAATCCAAATTCATTTTCCAATTTCCTGCTACTATTTTTTTTCTCATAATCTAATCTATTGCGGTCTGTTTAAGGTTTATATATACAGGCCTAATTAAAAACGTCTATGGATCTTTGTATCTTCAAAAACCCGGGTTAAAATATCTTTTTCTATTGTGCTAAATTCTAAATTTCTACGCTCGTAAACCTTAGTGGCGGTTTCAAACATTTTATTTAAATTATACACCTCAAAGCCTTGAGCTCCACCCCAGGCAAAATCAGGTATAAAGTTTCGGGGAAAGCCCGGGCCAAATATATTGGCACTTACACCGGCAACTGTACCTGTATTAAACATGGTATTAATACCACATTTGGCATGATCGGCCATAATTAAACCACAAAACTGTAATCCTGTTTTGCGAAAACTCTCTGCAGCATAATCCCACAACCTCACCTCTGCATAATTATTCTTAAGGTTAGAGTTATTGCTATCAGCGCCAATATTACACCATTGGCCCATCACTGCATTCCCTAAATAACCTTCATGACCTTTTGATGAATAGCCCCAGATTACGGCATTATTAATTTCGCCACCTACCCTACTGTAAGGACCGATAGTAGTTTGCCCGTAAATCTTTGCACCCATTTTTATCTGAGAGTCGTTACATAATGCAAAGGAGCCTCTTATGTGACAACCTTCCCATACCTGAGAATTCTTTCCAAGATAAATAGGACCATTCAGACTATTAAATGATGAACATTCAGCTACAGCTCCATCTTCGGCAAAAAAATTATCCCCAATAAAAGTATTGGTTGCACTTAATTTTGCTGAGGTTCTTCCTTTTGTAAGCAAAGCAAAATCCTTTTTAAGTTCAACATCATTGAACCTAAAAATATCTTCAGGAACAGCAATTCTGATAAAACTTCCTGAATATTCAATGGGTTTCAGTTTATCATGTGCATCAATATCAAATGAGTCGCCTTTATTTATTTTGCATGCAATTACTAAGTTTTGTTTTTTCAGGCACTCACCTTGTTTAAGATGAGAAACAGCCTTTAATAACTCCTCATCCGGACATATAGATCCATTGATGAATAATTCTGCATCAGATAACAAAGGGTATTTTGTCGCCAGATAAGCTATTGTTAAAAATCCGGATTCAGCACCTAAATACTTTTCCCACTTGTGAGCAATAGTTAGAATCCCTATACGGAGATCCCCAACTGGCCTTGTGAAAGATAGTGGTCGTAGCGACTGCCACGCACTATCATCAAATAAATTGATTATCATAAGCCACAAAAATAAAAAAAGTCCCGAAGCAACAGCACCGGGACTTTAAAATAATTTTTTATTTTGGTATAATTACTTTTTAGCGTAACGAGTTTTGAATTTATCGATACGACCAGCAGTATCAACCAATTTCATTTTACCAGTATAAAAAGGGTGAGAAGTGTGAGAAATCTCTAATTTATATAGAGGATATTCGTTACCATCTTCCCATTGAATAGTCTCTTTAGTATCTACACAAGATTTTGTTAAAAAAGAATACTCGTTAGACATATCTTTAAATACTACAAATCTATAGTTTGATGGATGCAGATCTTTTTTCATATTGTTATATACTTATTTGTCGCTTATTTTTAAGGATGCAAATATCGTGATTTTATTTCTTAGAAACAAATAAGTGTAGAAAAATTATCTACTATACTTTTTCCATGTTTCAATTTTCTGCTTTTGTCTGGCAATGTAAGCATCTGCAATTACCTCTGCTGAAGGCAATTCAGAGTTACTTATCAGCAATGATTTTAGCTTAACTTCATCCACGTCAGTCCTATATAATATATTCATCATTTTAGAGATATCATTATCCAGCAAGTATGCAAAAGCTTCAATTAATCGCTCTCTCAATAAAGCTTCAGTAGTAAGATTATCTATATCAAAATCCTTATTGATGATATTACTCAGTGATGTTAACTCATCCATTATCGTATTTCCTGACATAATTCAATCAAAACCCCATTAGTTCCTTTTGGGTGTACAAAACATACCAATTTATTATCCGCTCCTCGCTTTGGTTGTTCATTAAGTAATACAAAGCCCTCTAATTTTAATCTTTTCATTTCTAATTCAATATCATCAACATCAAATGCAATATGATGTATCCCCTCTCCTTTCTTTTCAAGGAATTTTCCAATTGGGCTATTTTCAGATACAGCAGCAAGCAATTCGATCTTATTCTTCCCGGTTTTAAAAAAAGCTGTACTTACCCCTTCAGAGGCCACTTCCTCTTTCTTATAACATGGGGTACCCAGCAATTTCTCATACAAACTACAGGATACATCAAGATCTTTTACCGCTATCCCAATGTGCTCAATCTTCTTCATAAACGAATTAATGCGTTAAACAAATGTAAAAATGCAAGTTTTAACTATACCGTCATAGGTATTAATTATAATTGTTGGCAATCTTTTTTCGTATCTTTGTCTATTAATAAGAATAAACAAAAACGATGGAACTTCCTATTTACTTAGATAATAATGCTACTACCCCTCTAGATCCTAGGGTTTTAGAAGCAATGCTACCTTATTTTACAAACAAATTTGGTAACGCTGCCAGCCGCAATCACGCCTTTGGATGGGTTGCTGAAGAAGCTGTTGATTACTCACGTGAGCAAGTAGCAAAATTAATTGGCTGTACAGAAAAAGAGATCATATTTACTTCAGGTGCTACAGAAGCAGACAACCTGGGTATAAAAGGTGTTTTTGAAATGTACCAAGATAAAGGTAACCATATCATCACTGCTACAACAGAACACAAAGCAGTTTTAGATACTTGCAAACACCTGGAAAAAGCTGGAGCAAAAGTTACTTATCTGAAAGTAAAAGAAGACGGCCTTATTGATCTTCAGGAATTAGAAGCTGCAATGACAGATCAAACTATTCTTGTAACCATTATGTATGGAAACAATGAAATAGGTGTTGTTCAGCCAATCAAAGAAATATCGGCAATTGCCCATAAATATGGTGCTTTATTCATGACAGATGCTACACAGGCGGTTGGTAAAATCCCTGTTGATGTAAATGCAGATGGTATTGACCTTATGGCATTTTCTGCTCATAAAATGTATGGCCCTAAGGGTGTAGGTGTGCTTTATGTACGTCGTAAAAACCCAAGAGTTAAAGTAACTGCACAAATGGACGGTGGTGGTCATGAGCGTGGTATGCGTTCAGGAACATTAAACGTACCTGGTATTGTAGGTTTAGGTAAAGCTTGTGAACTTTGTCGTTTGGAAATGGATAGCGAAGCAAAACGCTTATCTGGTTTAAGAGACAAATTGGAATCTGCTCTTTCTCAAATGGAAGAAAGCTACGTAAATGGAAATGTGGAGCACCGTTTACCTCATGTTGCCAATATCTCATTCAAATATGTTGAAGGAGAAGGCTTAATGATGGCAATGAAAGACCTTGCTGTATCATCAGGTTCTGCATGTACTTCAGCTTCTTTAGAACCTTCATATGTTTTAAAAAGCCTTGGATTATCAGATGACCTTGCACACTCTTCTATCCGTTTCGGATTGGGTCGTTTTACTACCGAAGAAGAAATTGATTACGCAATTGAAAACACTAAAAAAGCAGTTAATCACCTTAGAGACCTTTCTCCACTTTGGGAAATGTTTAAAGATGGTATTGATTTAAGTAAAATTGAGTGGGCTGAACACTAATAGCTCCCTTAATTGTTATAATAATATAAATTGTCTCTGTTGGCAGAGATTTAAAGTAAAATAAAATGGCATATTCAGAAAAAGTAATGGAACATTATACCAACCCTAGAAATGTTGGTACTTTAAATAAAGATAGTAAATCAGTTGGTACAGGCCTTGTTGGTGCACCTGAGTGTGGCGACGTGATGCGTTTACAAATTGAGGTTGATGAGAACAATGTAATCACAGATGCTAAATTCAAAACATTCGGATGTGGATCTGCAATTGCATCATCTTCTTTAGCAACTGAATGGTTAAAAGGTAAAACTGTTGACGAGGCATTAACAATCGACAATATGGATATTGTTGAAGAATTGGCTTTACCTCCGGTTAAAATTCACTGTTCAGTATTAGCAGAGGATGCTATAAAATCAGCAATCAATGATTACCGCGTTAAAAACGGCTTGGCACCATTTGAATTGGCTAAATCTCATCACTAATTCGAGTATTTAGTATCTAGTACTTAGTATTTAGACATGATGCTTCCAGCAATTCATCTAAATACTAAGTACTAGATACTAAATACTAAACATTAACTACTACTAAAATGATCACAATAACAGATAAAGCAAAGAGTAAAATTGATCACCTAATGCAAGATTCGCATATGGATAGCAGCTATTTCTTGCGCGTTTCAGTTAAAGGTGGTGGCTGCTCAGGATTATCATATAATCTGGATTTTGATAACGAAGAACAAAAGGGAGATCAATTTTTTGAAGACAGAGGTATCAGAATAGCTCTGGATATGAAATCCTTTTTATATCTGGCAGGCACCGAACTTGATTTTACTGATGGTTTAAATGGAAAGGGCTTTAATTTCCACAATCCAAATGCCAGCCGTTCCTGCGGTTGTGGAGAGAGTTTTTCTGTTTAACGTACATTTCACTATATTTGTAGAGGGCGCTTTTAGCGCCCTTTTTTATTGAACAAACCACTGAAATGGTGGTTGCATTTTTAAAGTGAAAAGTTTATCATTGCTATAACAAGCTAACCAATCGTATATGGTATCATTCAACGAGTCCTCTACAGTTCCCAGTTTACTGCGAAATGTAGTTGAAAACATTCATAAACCGGAAGAGACCTTTCTTATTGACAAAAAGAGCACCAATTGGGAGGAAATATCCTTCAAAGAAACGCTTGATAATGCAGATGCCGTTTCAGCATTCTTTTTGAGTAAAGGAATAAAAAAAGGTGATAGAATGGGGCTGATGATAGAGAACTCTCCAGAGTATGTCTATTATGATCAGGGAATACAACAAATTGGAGCAATTAATACCTCTATATATCCTACACTTTCGGAACATGAAGTAGAATATATTATTAATGACTCGGGTATCAAAGCCATCTTAGTAGGAAACACTTTCTTATACAAAAAGATCCTAAAAATTGCCGGCAATTGCCGACAACTTAATTATATAATTCCTGCTTTTGCTGAATACACAAAAGTTACCGTCCCTGAAGACCTTAATGCTGAGATTGTAAGTTTCGAAGAGATTCTAAATACAAAAAGCACTTTAACTGAAGACAGATTAACAGAAATAAAAACGTTGCGTGAGGCACTTGCCCCATCTGATATATCTGCATTAATTTATACCTCAGGAACAACGGGCACCCCAAAAGGTGTAATGCTTTTTCATCGCAATTTCGTTGAAAATGTTAAAGTTTGTTTACAGCAAATTCCTGTTATAGATGAAACAGAAACCTTTTTATCGTTTCTACCATTATCACATGTTTTTGAGCGTACCGCAACCTATCATGTCTGCTGCGCACAGGGCTGTAAAATTGCCTTTGCACAAAGCCTAGAGCTATTGGCAAAAAACATGGGGGAAATAAAGCCTACAGTAATGAATTGTGTTCCAAGACTATTGGAAAGAATCCATGACAAAGCTATAAAAAGTGGCACATCAGGTGGTGGATTAAAATCTAAGATTTTTCTTTGGGCATTAGAAACCGGCAAGAACTATCGCCAGGAAAAAGAAGCTGGCAGAACTCCTGGCACTTTCCTTTCTGCAAAGCGGTTAATAGCTGAGAAGCTTGTTTTCAGTAAGATAAAAGAGAAAACAGGTGGCCGACTAAAGTTCATGATCTCTGGTGGCGCTGCTTTACCTAAGAATGTTGGCGAATTCTTCGGAAACCTTGACATCAAAATACTTGAAGGCTTTGGACTAACAGAAACCTCACCTGTTATGTCTGTTACTGAATATCATAGGCAAGTATATGGAACAGTTGGACGCGTAATTCCTGGTATTGAAATAGGCATACAGGATGTGGAGACCAAGGAAATGATTAATATTCAAACACATGAATCATTTGATCCAAATTTTGAATGTGCTGAAGGAGAAATTATTGTTCGTGGCCATTGTGTTATGCAAGGTTATTTTAATAAACCAGCTGAAACCGCAGAAGCTATTGACAAACACAATTGGTTTCATACCGGTGATATTGGTAGATTTTACAGGGGGAACCTTCAAATCACAGATCGCTTAAAAAACATGATCGTAAACGCATATGGAAAGAATGTTTATCCTACTCCTGTTGAGAATATATACCTAAAGAGTTTAAAAATAGACCAGCTGTTCTTAATTGGTGATAAAAGAGAATATCTTACTGCAATCATTATCCCAAACAAAGAAAATCTTCAGGAAACTTTTAAACTTCCTGAATCTTTTTTCCAAAAACCAGAGCTTTTTATAGCGGAGAAAGAAATTATTGATTGGATTGGTCAAGACATTAAAAAACTTTCAGGGGAACTTGCAAAATTTGAAAGAATAAAGAACTTCAAAATTAAACGCAATCCTTTCAGCATTGAAGAAGGTGAAATAACACCTACTTTAAAAGCTAAGAGAAAGGTTCTTGAAAAGAAATATGCGGAAACTATTAACGAAATGTATAACGAATCTGTTGAGGCAGATTAATACACTTTAAATATATATTCTGTTTTAAACTGAATATTCCTATTTAATGCAGACAAAAAATGCTGCAAATACCTATTTTTGCATAATTTTAAAAACACAATACAAATAAAACTATACGGCTTATTGCCGGATATAAGAGATATATGAGTACAGGACTATCAGAATTAGAATTATTACGCCGTAATTCGCTAAATCAATTGCGTGAATTGGGGATAAATCCCTACCCTGCCGAAGCATATGAAATAAATGCAAATGCTGCAGATATTTTAGCAAACTATGAACGGGATAAAACTGCATATAAGAACATCAGCATAGCCGGTAGGATAATGACCCGCCGTATTATGGGAAGTGCTGCATTTGTGGAATTACAAGACTCTACAGGAAGAATTCAAGTCTATTTAAAAAGAGATGAGCTTTGTCCTGATGAAGATAAGACCCTATACAACACTGTGTTCAAAAAATTGCTGGATCTCGGAGATTTTATAGGTGTTAAGGGTTATGTTTTCACAACTCAAACCGGCGAGATTTCTGTTCACGTTACAGAATTTACGCTTCTTTCTAAAGCTTTAAAACCTTTACCTGTTGTAAAGCGCGATGAAGAGGGAAATATATTTGATGGTTTTACCGATCCTGAATTACGTTACAGACAACGCTATGTTGACTTAACCGTTAATCCTGATTTTAAACAAATTTTCATCAACCGCTCTAAGGTAATCAATACCATGAGAAATTATTTCGATAATCAGGGTTGGATGGAAGTTGAGACGCCTATATTACAGTCTATTCATGGTGGTGCTGCTGCCCGTCCTTTTACTACACACCATAACACATTAGATATGCCGCTATACCTTCGTATAGCAAATGAGCTTTATTTAAAAAGGCTTATTGTAGCAGGATTCGATGGTGTATATGAGTTCGGTAAAATGTTCAGAAATGAAGGTATGGACCGTACTCATAATCCTGAGTTTACTTCTATGGAAATCTATGTAGCCTATAAAGACTATATTTGGATGATGGGCATGGTAGAAGAATGTCTTGAGAAAATCGCGGTTACTATTCACGGATCTCCTATTGTTAAAGTTGGTGAACATGAGATAAACTTTGAAGGTCCATACGAAAAACTGACCATGTATGAGTCAATACAGAAATATACGGGTATTGATGTTGCTAACATGACTGAAGAGGAATTAAAAGAAACCTGTAAAAGCCTAAATATTGAAATAGATGACTCTATGGGTCGGGGTAAACTTATCGACGAATTGTTTAGTGAGAAAGTTGAAGCAAACCTAATTCAACCTACATACATTACTGACTATCCTTTAGAGATGACTCCTCTTGCTAAAAAACACAGAAGCAAAGAAGGTCTGGTAGAAAGATTTGAGTTATTTGTGATGGGTAAGGAAATTGGTAATGCCTATTCAGAACTTAACGACCCTATCGATCAAAGAGAACGTTTCGAAGATCAGCTGAAATTAGCAGCTAGAGGTGATGATGAAGCTATGGCTATGGATGATGACTTTATCCGTGCCCTTGAATATGGAATGCCTCCAACCTCAGGTTTAGGAATAGGTATAGATAGATTGGTAATGCTAATGACTAACCAGTCTACTATTCAGGAAGTATTGTTCTTCCCTCAAATGAGACCAGAGAAAAAAGCAAAGGTAACTACCGATGAGGACTTTGTAAATGCAGGCATCCCTGCTGAATGGGTTCAGGTGATTAGAAAAATGGGAATCAATACAATTGAAGAGTTAAAAGCTGCAAACCCGAACAAGGTATTTAATGATCTTGGAGGAATGCGCAAGAAACTTAAGCTTGAGTTAACCATGCCTTCAAAAGAGGACGTAACAACTTGGTTTTCTTAACATATAGATAACAAAAACTTAAAGGCCTGCTACATAAAATACTAGCAGGCCTTTTCTATTTTTATGGTATATTAAAATTGATAAATCATGAACAGTTCAAGCCTTGAAATAACAGAAAATGAATACTGCATAAAGCTTAGCAAAGAAGCTTTTGACCTAACGTTGATCCGTCAGCTGATCACAAGAATACAATCAGAGCAGTTGTTCTTTAGCAAAAAGAAAGATTATCTAGAAGATGATATCATCAGCAGATCTTCTCAGTACTATGAAGCTAATGAGAATTTTGACAGATTAAGCGAAAAATAAAAAGCCACATTTGCATGTGGCTTTAAGCTTTTTCTTTATCTATATCTAACCTGTTGTTGTCTATCCATCATTCCCATCTGATCCTTCATTTGTTTTATCTGATCAGCGAGTAATTTATTCTTATCTGCCTTTTTCGCTTCGGTCAGATACATTTGGGCTTCCCTTTTATTTCTTTTCCCCATTGATATCCCTGCTAAGCTTAATTTAGCTAAGGCTATATTATGGTCCATATGTAAACCTAAAGAAAGTGCTTTCTTAAAGTACTTTTCAGATTGCATCGGTGCTTTTCTTGATTCTATTAAACCTATTAAAAGGTTATAATAACCATGTTGAACTCTGATTAGTTGTTTTTCATAATTAGTTATTCTCTTTAGAAAAGCTTCAGCTTTATCCATATTGTCTTTTCTTAAGAACCACTGAGCAAGCAACATATTTTCGTTATAAAAATACGTAACCCCAATCAGGATACTAATAAAAATACCTAATATACCCCATCCCCAAAAACCGAAGAACATAAGGGCAATAGAAGCTCCCAACACAACAAAACCTAAAATAAGACGAACTATATTTGGCATATCCTTTTATAATTTTTTTTTGCAAATATCGTGTTTAAATACCAAAAAACAGATTTAAAATTATAATTTAAGCAAAAAAGAAATGCCCTCCCTTTCATATTTTAGCTAAAGATTTTCAAAATATGAATACTTTTACAAATCCTTAACTATGAAAAACGGAGCACAACACATCAATAAACAAATAGAAGATCCTTCAACTGGCGAGGTTGTATTAATCAATACATGTGCACGAGATGTTGTTACAACATTTCCAGCAATGAAGGATAAATATGACACAGAGTACCCAGAGTATACTCCTGAGCCCAATGCACTAAATGAGTTGCAACCATTAATAAAAGGCAAAAACATTACAATTGTGCTTGGAACATGGTGTGGAGATAGTCGTGAGCAACTTCCTCGTTTTCTAAAAACCATAGATTTATCATCCATCGCAGATGAGAATATAACCTTTATCTGTGTAAATAGGGCAAAAGAAACAGAAGATGAATCATTAGAAAATTTAAATATAGATCGTGTGCCAACCTTTATTGTTTATCAAAACGAAGAAGAGCTAGGTAGAATTATTGAAAAACCAATTGTAAGTATCGAGGAAGATTTGGTACTTATACTATCAAAAAAATAAATATGTCAATTACTTTAGAAAAAAGCTGGCTTAAAGAACTAGATACCGAATTTGAAAAAAGCTATATGAAAGACCTGAAATCTTTCTTACAGCAGGAAAAGCAACAAGGAATCACGGTATACCCTAAAGGATCAGACGTTTTTAATGCCTTAGATCATACACCCTTCGATAAAGTTAAAGTGGTTATTTTAGGACAAGATCCATATCATGGACAAGGGCAAGCTCATGGATTATCCTTTTCAGTTCAAAAAGGAATTACTGTCCCTCCATCTTTAAAAAACATATACAAAGAACTCGCTACGGATATTGAAGGTTTTTCTATACCGACACATGGCAACCTAACCAAATGGGCAGATGAAGGCGTTTTACTACTTAATGCTACATTAACAGTAAGAGCACATGAAGCAGGATCTCATCAGAAAAAAGGCTGGGAAATATTTACAGACAAAATAATAAGCCAATTATCTGAACAAAGACAGGGTATCGTTTTCCTTTTATGGGGTAGATATGCTCAAAACAAATCATCATTGATCGACCAAACAAAACATACTATTTTGGCCGCAGCTCACCCCTCACCTTTCTCAGCTTATAATGGATTTCTTGGATGCAGACATTTTTCTAAGGCCAATGCTATTTTGGAAGAACAAGGCCTTAGTCCAATTGACTGGCAAATTATCTAACAAGAGTTAGTATTCCAAAGGAACGATTGGTTCCTTTTTGGTAGTAGACATAATCATCATGGTCTGGAAAGTCTTAACTACAGAGATTTTACTAATCTTATCCATAATTAAACGTTCATAGGCCTTGATGTCATTAACATAAACTTTAAGTAAGAAATCGGCTTGTCCTGTTACGTGATGACATTCGGTAATTTCCTTAATCTGATTTACCTCATCTAAAAAGATTTGAATAGTATTATTCTTATGAAAATCCAATTGAACCTGGATAAAAGTCTTAATACCTAAACCTAATTTTTCTTCGTCAACCAAGGCATGGTAGCTTTTTATAAAACCCGACATCTCTAATTTACGTACCCTTTCCAATGTAGGAGCCGGCGAAAGTCCTATCTCCTGAGATAACAATAAATTAGTTATCCTTCCATTTTCCTGTAGTAACTTGAGAATTTTAAAATCAGTTTTATCTAGTTCTGCTGCCATTATTTTTATTAATATGGTGCAAAGGTAGAATAAGAATACGTTACATACCAAATTTTATTCTAAAATTGTTACAATAATTTACAGTTTATTTCTTAATTTTTTTTTAGATTTGTCTAAACCAATAGTTAGACAACTATAAATGCAATCCTTTACAGAAGAGAACTATCTTAAAATCATATATCATCTTTCGCTTAATACCGAAAGTACAGTACAAACCAATGCTATAGCAGAAAGGATACAAACCAAAGCAGCATCGGTTACTGACATGATAAAGAAATTAGCTGACAAGCAATTAGTTGATTATAAAAAATATCAGGGAGTAAAGCTTACTGACTCAGGCAAAGCCGCAGCAATCAATATTGTAAGAAGACATAGGCTTTGGGAAGTGTTTCTTGTTGAAAAACTGAATTTCAAATGGGACGAGGTTCACGACATCGCCGAAGAGCTAGAGCACATCAAATCTCCAGAACTAATTGAACGCCTAGATGAATTTCTAGCCTTCCCTAAAAATGACCCTCATGGCGATCCTATTCCAGATAAGAATGGAAAGCTAGATAATACAATATTTATAAAATTAAGTAAGCTTAAAATCGGAGATAAAGGCTTAATAATGGGGGTTAGCGAACACTCCTCACTTTTTTTACAACATCTCGAAAAGCTGGGTCTTACTCTAGGCAAACAAATAAAAATTACAGAAATCACAGATTTCGATGGTTCTGTAGAGTTAAATGTAGAAAACAAACAAATTAGTGTAAGCAGGGAAGTTGCAAAACACATCCTCATTAAAATATAACATGAACAAACCTGAAACCACCACAAAAAATTCTGGATCATTAAGTGAAGTGCATCAAAGTGTCGACACCAGCAAAAGAACCGGTTGGCGTCGGATATTATCTTTTATAGGGCCTGCCTACCTTGTCAGTGTTGGCTATATGGATCCAGGAAACTGGGCTACAGACATTGCCGGAGGTAGTAAGTTTGGGTATCAACTTATCTGGATACTTTTAATGTCTAACCTTATTGCACTGCTTCTTCAATCGCTTAGTGCTCGTTTAGGTATTGTAAGAGGTCTGGATCTTGCACAGGCTTCAAGAAATGGCTATCCAAAATGGGTAAACATCCCCCTTTTTGGTTTGGCACAAACTGCAATTATAGCATGTGATCTGGCTGAGATAATAGGTATGGCTATAGGCTTAAACTTACTGTTTGGCTTACCTTTAATATGGGGAATTAGCCTAACTATCTTCGACACGGTACTCCTTCTTTTTTTACTTAATAAAGGGATGCGCAAAATGGAAGCCTTTATTGTATCAATGGTTTTTATAGTAGGCATTTCATTTTTAGTTGAAATGTTTATTGTAGAGCCTTCTCTAAAAGAGATTATAAGAGGTTTTGAACCATCTATGCTTTCCGGTGAATCTTTATACATCGCAATAGGTATTATTGGGGCAACCGTGATGCCACACAATCTGTACCTCCATTCTTCACTGGTACAAACCAGAAAATTTGAAAGAGACGACAAAGGAATCAAAGAAGCAATAAAATTTAATTTCATTGATACGGCAGTAGCTCTAAACCTCGCATTCTTTGTAAACGCTGCCATTTTAATCCTTGCAGCTGCAGCATTCTATAAAAATGGTTTACATGAAGTAGCTGAAATTCAGGACGCCCACAAATTACTTCAAAACATTTTTGGCAATGTTGCCCCCGCCCTTTTTGCCATTGCACTTATTGCAGCAGGACAGAGCTCTACAGTCACCGGTACTTTAGCAGGACAAATAGTAATGGAAGGACACTTAAAACTTCGTATTGAACCATGGTTACGTAGGTTAATTACGCGTTTATTGGCAATTATACCAGCTTTTTTCACTATATTATGGTTTGGTAATGATGCATTAGGTGGTTTATTAATTCTGAGTCAGGTAGTCTTAAGTCTTCAGCTCGGTTTTGCCGTAATTCCACTAATTCACTTCACATCAGACAAACGTACGATGAAAGGATTCGCCATCAAACCATGGGTAAAAATTCTTGCCTGGACAAGCTCCCTGGTTATCGTTTCTTTAAACGTTAAACTTGTTGTGGAAGAAATAAAAACCTGGGGTGCTGGTGGAGGTTGGTATGTTTATGGCATAATAGTTCCATTAGCCATACTTGTCGGATTACTTTTGTTATATGTTTTTATATATCCATTAATTGGCAAAATTAAGCAGGCCCAAAATGTAGCTCCCCATGGCAACGCGCTTAATATAGATGAAGTTGAAAAAATCCATTACAAGCGAATTGGTATTACTGTCGACTTTTCTATTAACGACAGAAACACCATCAGACATGCTTTAATCCAAGGAGGTAAACAGGCCAACTATCATCTAATTCACGTAGTAGAAACAGCTGTAGCCCGTTACCATGGAGATTCTGCGATGGATTATGAAACACAAAGTGATACAGAAAACCTGGAAAAGTATAGTGCTAATTTAGCCCACCTTGGCTACAAATCGACTATCCATATTGGTTACGGAGGGACAGTAAAAGCAATTGTAGACATTACCAAAGAAAGCAACCTAGAATTACTTGTAATGGGCGCTCATGGCCACAAAGGCTTAAAGGATCTTATCTTAGGAACCACTGTGAATTCTGTACGTCATAAAGTCTCTATTCCAGTGCTTATTGTAAGATAAAATTGAGATATTAGCGGATTCTTATGAAAAACGATATCCAGATTAAAAATAAAAGAGCCTATTTTGATTACCACATTATTGAAAAATATAATGCCGGAATTGCTTTATTAGGTACAGAAATAAAAGCCATCAGACAAGGTAAAGCCAACATGTCTGACGCATTTTGTATGTTCATAGGCAACACACTATATGTAAGAAACCTACACATCTCAGAATACAGCCATAGTTCTTTCCATCACCATGATATTAAACGCGACAGAGTTCTGCTTTTACAGAAAAAGGAACTTAAAAAGCTTAAAGTAAAAGGCGAAGAAAAAGGCTACACGATAGTTCCCCTGCGTATTTTCACTAATGAAAGAGGTTTTGCTAAAATGGAAATTGCTTTAGCGCAGGGTAAAAAAGAATTTGATAAAAGAGATAGTATTAAAGATAGAGAATCGAAAAGAGAAATGGACAGGGCTATGAAATTCTAACAGCCCTGCAAAAAAAATTACCAGGCCTGATCCCCAACCAAAGGTACAAATCTGAAAGTATCCAACTCGATCCTCTCATAATCTGTTTCGCTCACACGTATAACTGTTACCATTTTCTGCGAATGTTCATCCCCTACCGGAATCACTAAGATACCACCTATTTTAAGCTGTTTTAGCAATATTTCAGGCACAAAGGGGGCACCAGCTGTTACGATGATCTTATGATAAGGAGCGTGATCCGCAATACCTTTAGATCCATCGCCAAAAAAGAAATGCGCATTGTATCCCATTCCAGGTAAAACCCTAATGGTATGTCTATATATACTCTCCTGACGTTCAATGGTATAAACATTTGCCCCAAGTTCCATTAAAATACAAGTTTGGTAGCCAGAACCGGTACCAATCTCAAGAACTTTATCGCCCTTTTTAATGTGTAGTAACTCGCTTTGATATGCAACTGTGTAAGGTTGCGAAATAGTTTGGCCATCACCAATCGGAAAGGCTATATCCTTGTACGCCTGATTCCAAAAAGTCTCATCAAAGAAGAAATGACGTGGCACTTTACCGATAGCCCTCAACACTTTTTTATCAGTGATACCCCTTGCTTCCAGGTGTTCAACTAATTTCTTCCGCCCTCCCTTTTCTCTGTAATTGTCAACAAATTTGTACGCCATAGCACCCCAAAAATAGCCTTTTCAAATCTAATAAAGTTAATTATTTAGGCGCAAAAAGTTAAAAAAAGGCTAATGCGCACAAAATCAATCCCAATAAAAACTAGTAGGGATCAACATCCACTTGAATGTTTACTGCACGGTAGTCCTTTTCTGATTGAAACATTAGAATTGTTTCTTTCAATATTGACTTTATCTTCTGCACGGATGTATTTTTATCACTTTTAATGATTACCTGCTTGATGTAATAATTTCTTACTCGTGAAACCAAAGGCTGTTCAGGGCCAAGCACCCTGCCTCCAAGCTGTCCTTTCAGAATATTGGCAAACTTCTGAGAAGCCACATTTAACAGGTCAGCGTCCTTATGTTTGATGTTAATAAAAATTAGTCTTATAAACGGAGGATAATTAAACTGTTTGCGCTCTGCAAGTTCCTCATTATACATCTCCAGATATTTATTATCAATAACCTGATTAATAATCCTGTGATTGTCATCATATGCCTGTATAATCACCTTTCCTTGTTTATCTCTTCTACCAGCCCTACCGGCAACCTGTGCCAACAACTGATAGCTTCTTTCAAAAGCCCTAAAATCAGGATAATTTAAAAGCGTGTCCGCATTAATTACGCCAATCAAGGTCACATTATCAAAGTCTAATCCTTTAGCAACCATTTGGGTACCAATCAGAATATCAGTCTTTTTCTCCTGAAAATCAGAAATTATTTGCTGCAAACCATTCTTAGTCCGCGTACTATCAACGTCTAATCTTGAAATTTTAGCCTCAGGAAAAATCAAACTCAGTTCCTCTTCCACCCTTTCTGTACCAAAGCCTTTTTGTTCAATGTGTACTGATCCGCAGGCCGGACAAACGTTAATACTACTCTGATGATAGCCACAATAATGACAATGCAATTTGCCGCTTGTTTTATGGTAAGTTAAACTCACATCACAATTCACACATTTAGGGGCATAACCGCAAGTACTACAAATTAAAATAGTAGCATAGCCTCGTCTATTTTGAAACAAGATCACTTGTTCTTTATTTTCCAGCGTTAAAGCGATTTCTTCAACCAGCTTACTAGAAAAATACGAGACCATCTTTTTCCGTTTGGTTTCTTCGGAGATACTGATTACTTCCTGTAAAGGAAGCTCTACACCACCAAATCGCTCAGTTACACTTACAAGACCATATTTTCCACTAACAGCATTATAATAACTTTCAATGGAAGGAGTAGCCGAACCAAGAACAATTTTAGCCTGATGTAAATGCGACAAATAAACAGCTACATCTCTTGCCTGGTATCTTGGGGATGGCTCATTCTGTTTATACGAAGATTCATGTTCCTCATCCACCACGATTAGCTTCAACTCCTTAAAAGGAAGAAATACGGCAGAGCGAGCACCTAAAACCACCCTATACTTCCCATTCAATACCTTATTCCAAATCTCTACACGCTCGTTGTTGTTAAATTTAGAATGGTAAACCCCAATAGCGTCACCAAAATAACGCTGTATCCGCTCAACTATCTGAGTGGTTAATGCAATTTCAGGAAGCAAGAACAACACCTGTCCACCCTTCTCGATTGCCTTTTCAATCAGTTTAATATATATCTGTGTTTTCCCTGATGCAGTAACGCCATGTAATAACATAACATCTTTATCAAGAAAGCCATCTTCTAACTGTTGCAAAGCTTTATTTTGAGTCTCACTAAGTTCAAAGTTCAACACAAAGTCATCCGCACTTTCTAACAAGCGGCTAACCGGACGCTTATATACCGCAAAAATATCTTTATCTATAAGGGTTTTAAGCGCAGCGGTACCACAAGCGCTCTCTTCAAGCAACTGTTGCTTTGAAATTGTAGTCTGTTGCTTAGAAAGCTTTAAATAAGCCAAAAGCGCATTCAACTGCTTAGGTGCTCTCTCTAAAATGGAAAACAACTGTTTTAAGTTCTCTTCCTCATTATAAAATGGTTGTAGAGAGACGAATGATTTCAATAAAGGCTTATACTTTTCCACTACCTCTTCAGCGATATAAACCATTCCCTTACCCAACAAGGAATTGATGATCGGATAAACCGTTTTTTGACCAAGCAAAGCTGATACTTCATCAATAGTTAATCGAGGTCGACTTCTTAATGCGTTTAAGATGATCTGCTCTTTATCTGTAAAAACAATCTCCAGAACAACACCATCCTCATCAGCAAGCGGACTTTCTTCTTTCAATACGATAATCGTTTCACTCGCCAACTTCAATCCGGTTGGCAATGCCGCCGACATTACATCCCCCTCATTACACAGATAATAAGAAGTCATCCAATCCCATAAATGAAGTTGTTGATCAGTAATGATTGGATAGGCATCTACCACATCAATAATATACTTAGCTTCATAAACATCAGGAGCATTTTTACTGATGCTTTTGATTAAAGCTGTATAAATTTTATTCTTTCCGAACTGAACTACTACTCGTTTTCCAATAGCAATCTGATCATTTAACTCAAATGGAACACGGTAGATGTAATTTTTGGATAGAGAGAGCGGCAAGATCACCTCAATAAAAAGGGTCTCCCTTTCTTCAAATTCCGGATTAGGAAAATCCAACATTATTTACTTTTTAAAGCTGCTAAAAGTAACGAAACCCAACCAAGAATCAGCAATAAGCCACCAATTGGAGTTACTGGGCCAATATAATTTACAAAACCAATATTAGTAACACTTCTGGTTGCTAATAAATACAAAGAGCCTGAAAACAACAGCGTCCCAAAAGTAAAAAAGCCATATGCCAGATTTATAAATTTACGTTGTCCTACTGCTGCCTCTTTAAATTGACCAAGGAAAAGCAAAGCAAAAGTATGGTAAAACATATACTCCACCCCTTTTGCCCAGATCTCGATAGAACCTGCATCAACTACTTTCTTTAAACCATGCGCACCAAAAGCTCCAAGCATTACCGCTATTGCTCCAAATAATGATGCGGTTATCAATATACGTCTATTCATTATATGTTAAACCCACAATTTTAGTTAACAAACTTAACAAACTTGAAGCATTTATTATTAATCCCAACTATTAAAATTAAATTTGTAGTAACCGCAAATGAAAAAAATTCTTGCCATAGTAATAACCCTTTTTACTGCCATCATAACCCTGGCCTACATGTATTTCTCAGGCCTAAATACCCAGAGGGAAAATAATGATAGTAGTTTACATGCTGCAACAGTAAATTCGGCTGTCATATTTTCTTTCCAAAACGACAAAAGCATATTCGACATTCTAAAAGGTCAAAGCATTTTACAGGAGGTTATTGGAGAAAGTAACTACACTCAATTACAATCTATAAAAGATTATATCCTATCTGTTCCGGATCTTAACGGAATAATAGGTAAACAAAATATATACATTAGCCTTATTCCTGGAAAAGACAAACAAATTGATTTGCTTTATAGTACCCAAATCAATAGTGGAGCAAATAAAAACCAATTAATGAACGCTTTGGCATCTGCTAAATTGCAATTAGATAGCTCCAAAAAAATAGCCACTATAACCCTAGCTGATAGTGTCGTATTCTATCTTGCTGTTAAGGGTAACCTTTTACTACTCTCCAGCGCAATACAACCAGTCTCAAATGTATTATCTGCAAGTATTAATGATAACAATAAATTTGTCCAGTATATTAAATCAACAAGCAGATTGACAAAAAATAGTCTGGCTGAAGTTTACATCAATTTCAAAGACCTCCCCCGGCTTTTAAAAGCAACTATGCCGGGAAAACTTAATGGAGAGCTTTCTGTACTGGATAACAGCAACGCATTTGCCTCTCTGATATACAATTTTAGTAAAGAAAAAGTCTTGCTTACAGGATCAACACAAGACAATGAGTCAGACGACTACTATCAGCTATTCTCGACCTCTAATGCTCAAAAAACAACAGCAACCAATATCTTACCTGAAAACACTGCCAATTACACAGTTTTTGCCATAGAGAACTATGCCTCTTGGAAAAAGAATCTGGATGGGTGGATGGCGGAAAAAAAAGAGCTGAATGAAACAACTAATACGCTAAAAAACATCAATGTTAAATACCATATAGACCCTAATCAGATATTTCCAAAATACTTTAAAGATCAGCTAATTACTTTTCAACTGAATACCGCTGAAAAAATTGGAGCAATTAATTTAAGTAATGGAGAAAAAGTGGAGCAGTTATTACTAGACCTTAGCTCCGATTATGGTGATGGCATAAAAATATTTAAAGAATCTGATCTGCTGTATAGCTATTTTGGAGAACCTTTTAAAAAATTTAAAAGGCCATACTATATCATTATAGACAATTACATGGTTTTTGCTAATAATGCGAGCACGGTACAATCTTTCCTGAATAGTTATAAAAACAACCGACTCCTTATTAATAAAGAGAGTTATATCAATAGCATTAATCAGCTACCAAACACATCGAGCATTACATTCTTTATCGATCTAAATAATTCTTCAGACATATTCCTTAAAAATATATACCTTCCTTATTATAAACACATCACTACCGAGAAAGGATTAAGAAATTATCAATCATTTACCTACCAACTTAGCGGAGATAATGGTAAATTTCAAACAAATGTTCTCATGAACAGAAAACAACAACCTTTAAACCAAGATTCTCTAAACCTGGAAAACGACTCGCTATGAGAAAACCTCTAATCCTGTTCTTTCTTTTACTTCTTTTCAATCAGCTAAAAGCTCAGCAATACGGCTTATTTAATACAAAAACTTTATTTGATGGTTTTGAAAATCCTGCGCAAAAAACCTTTGTTTTAGACTCCTCTCGTAAATATGCTTCCAATTTCTTCTTGCCCTATTTAGGAATAAATGCCACTACCAAAGGTGGTGATGATGTAATTCGCAGGCTGATTAGCACTGGGGATTTTTCGGCAGCAGGTATCTCTGCTAATCCTAAAGACATCAATAGGATATATCAGAATTCAAACCTGTACCTCTTCAATTTCAAGATTTTTAAATCTTACAAGTTTCAAAAGGAGCTAGGCTTTTCCTGGCAACTAAGAACTGACGCCAATTTAAAATACGCAAATGGATTGCTTTTAATTTTTGATCAGAAGGAATGGTCCAAAATTAACGGACAGTCTAATGATGCCTTAAATAACGATGGTTATTCACAATCATACCATCAATTCAGTGTTACCTACAGAGAGAACTATAATAAAAAACTTGCCTTTGGGGCCAAATTAAGTTTACTAAGTGGAATCACATATAACGAATTAAAAATCAATAATTCGACTCTTGATTTTACCTCTGATGGAGTCACCCCGGAAGGTGGCGATATTAACATAGCCTTAACAGGTCGTTACAAATCAAACTTTTTAAGAGCAAAAGATCAATCTGGCAGCATTTTAATACCAAACTTTAAAAACCCGGGACTGGCAGTTAGTTTTGGTACAACATACATCTCTAAAACAGGTTATACTTTAATAGCGAACATTAAAGACCTTGGTTTTATCAGATGGGCAAATAAATCATATATTGCCAATTTCAATAATGCTGTACTTAATATTCCCAGAGGATTAAGTACGAAAGAAGCCGAAAACAGAATTACAGATGTAGTTATTAACAATGCTTACAACAAAAGCTTTATTAGTCCAACCAATGGTAAAGCAGATTTCCTAATCTCCAAAACATTCAGTTTTTATACCCCCAGTCTTATTGCATCAAAAAACTTGTTTTATAATGGAGGTGAAGTAGCCCTTGTAAATAAATTCCGCTATAGCGGTTTTTCGATAAGTGCAATTCCTGTCTATAATTTCAATAATCTGTTCCTTTTTGGAATGCAAGGAATGTATCAAACACCTAACTTTGAATTCTTTATGGGCTCAGACAATCTGTTCAAGACAGCCAGAACAGCCTATGCAGCGATTCAAAATACTACATCCTCAAGTTCAGGATACAATGGCGCTTCCTTTTATATGGGACTTGGTATTAAATTCGGATATACTGTAGAACACCCCCAAAACAGCAGTTACATGCCTGGGTTAGATGACCGGGAAACCAGCTTCTTTAAACGTGTTTTCAGTATTTTCTCTAAAAACAGATAAGTATTTACTTTTTCTTAGGAGTAGTTAAAACGAAATCCTTTAAATAAAAAGGTTCAAAGTAAGCAACATCCTCAAATCTTGCAGCCGTGAAAGCCTCATGAGCGAGCTTACTCATATAAGACGCAGAATTAAAGTTCAATTCGGAAAATTTTGCATTTTCATGCACTAATACATCCATGCACTTTGCAGCGCCATTGCCTATAAAAGTAATAACATGATCGCTTAACTCCTGGGCAAAGCTCTCCTCGTCAATTATTTTAGCGGAAACCGGAGTTACTGTTTCAAGCTCTTTATTATAAACAGAAGTAAAAACTTCCATCCTCCTGGCATCTATCATAGCACATACTACCCCATAATAATCAGGGTTCTGTATCATAAAACCTTGCGCCATCATTTGAAGGGTAGGAATTGCAATTAAAGGTTTATCAAGTGCAAAACACAATCCCTTTGCAGTAGAAACGCCAATACGCAACCCAGTATAAGAGCCTGGACCCATACTTACTGCTATAGCATCAAGATCTTCAAATTGTAAGCCGGCAGAGTCCAATGCCTCCTTAATAAACAAAGTTAAGCTACCTGCATGAATGTTATTGGCCATTAGCTCCTTTAAGGCAATGGTTTTCCCATCATGTGATATTGCAGCAGAACAAACTTGTGTAGCGGTTTCAATTTGAAGTATAGTAGCCATCAGCTTAAATTAAAAAATTATTATGGAACAGGATCATGCCCATGGCCTCCCCAGGGATGACATCTGCCAATGCGTTTCAAAGTTAGCCATCCTCCTTTAAATGGACCATGCTTTTTAATGGCTTCAATACCATATTGAGAACAAGTAGGTGTATACCTGCAGCTTGCCCCAAGCAAAGGAGATAGTAACCATTGATAAAGTTTTATCAGGCCTAAAAATGTCCAGCCAAAAGCAAGTTTAATTATCCCCATCGGTTTTCTTTATTTGATCGGCGTCGATAATTGTAGCCAATTTCTTTAAAACTCCGGCTATTTTCTTTTCAAAAAATGAGTAATCATAAATCTTCTTACCAATAAATTGCACAGAAAGCAGCAATAACTGATTAGATTCAGTGAGCGACGAATAAAGTTGTGATTGTTTTTGTAGGCGATAAACCTCACGGGTACGACGTTTAATTAAGTTTCTATCAACGGCTCTTTTAAAGCGTTTCTTAGAAACGTTAATAACTACCTGTACGGGGTAATTGTGCGTTACATCTACAAACAGATAAGACACACGAAAAGGATATAATAAAAAAGAAGAACCGTTTTTAAATAGCAAGTCTATTAACTTCCTACTACATAACCGTTCTTCTTTGTTAAATGTGTTCATGTTTTTGATCGCAACTTTGCAGATGTTCTGATCTGCTAACACTTAATGTGCTGCAATCAAAAATTATGCTTTATGACGACGCTCGTCAGAAACTGATAATCTTTTTCTTCCTTTTGCACGGCGAGAAGCTAATACTCTTCTACCGTTTGCTGTAGCCATTCTTTCGCGGAAGCCATGCTTGTTTCTTCTCTTTCTTTGCGAAGGTTGGAATGTTCTTTTCATAACTGTATTATATATATCTTAGACTATTTTTTTAATTAAGAGGTGCAAATATAGTGTGATTTTTTTCTAATTGCAAATAGAATTAGATTTTTCTATAAGCCAAGTGCTGCCTTCAACTTTACATACCCTGTTTTACTCACGGGCAGCCATATATCCGACTTTAAAAGCACAATATAACTATCTTTTTCTTTCAATTCAATTTTTGTAACCTGCGCCAAATTTATAATATAAGAACGATGTATCCTAATAAACTGGTCAGAATCCAATGTTTGTTCAAAAAAGCTCATCGTTTTATTCTTGTGAAAAATCCCCTCTACAGTACTCATCTTCACATAATCATCATCGGCCTCCAAATAGTGAATATCAGAAACTGAAATGATTTTAATTACCCCATTCTTTTTAACTACAACCCTATTATTTTGTGCCGGACTCAATGCTGCAGACTCCAACAGCTCTTTCGTTGTCTCTTCTCCCCCACTATTTAATCGTGATGGCAGTTTCTGAATAGCAAGATCAAACCTGCTTTTCTCGATAGGTTTCAATAAATAATCTACAGCACTTACTTCAAAAGCCTTTATTGCATACTCATCAAATGCAGTGGTGAATATTACAGCAGGTGGTTTCTCAACCAATTCAAGCATCTCAAACCCATTAATTTTTGGCATTTGGATATCCAGGAAAATGAAATCAGGTTGATGCTGTGTAATCGCTTTAATTCCTTCAAACCCATCACTACACTCTGCCACCACTTCTATATGCGGAAAATCACTTAAATAGTGTTTTACAATATCCCTGGCCAGGGGCTCATCATCAATTAGTATTGTTCGTATCATTTGCCTGGGGTATTTTAAGCGTTGTTATAAATAAATTATCATCAGTAGCTTTTGTTTTCAGTAACTTCTCGTCAGCGAACAACAAATATAGCCTTCTTTTAATTGCAGACAAACCAAAACCAGTGCCTCCAGCGGCCTTCATTTCGGGATCAAATGGATTTTGCACCATAATCACCAACACACTATTTATCACCTTTACATGCATCGAAATTGTAATTGCCGCAGATGTATTGTACAAACCAAATTTTATTGCATTCTCTACAATCGGTTGGAGCAAAGTACCAGGTAGACGCAAGCTCAGTGTGTCTTCGTCTACCTTTACATCAATATTTAACCGATGACTAAACCTGACTTTTTCAATATCTAAATAAAGTTGAATATACTCCATCTCCTCTCCTACACTTACCCACACCTCATCATCACGTTTTAAAGTCCCTCTTAAAAACGAAGCAAGTTTTGTAATCATAGTGCCAGCCTCTTTAGGGTTTACAATTGTAAGCGCGTACACAGAGTTTAAACTATTAAACAAAAAATGCGGTTGCAGTTGATGTCTCAGCTTATTCAATTCGGCTTCTTTTGCTAAGTTCTGGGCTGTAAGCAATCTTTCCTGTGTAGCTGATTGTTCTTCCAGTCTATACCATAAAATATTAGCCAAAGCACACCAAGCTAAAAAAATAAATACAATAATAAACCGTACCAGTATTGATAAATTTAAAAAGCTCAGGTAAGTTACATTGTCAACAAACAAAAGATTTAAGGCAAACTTACTCCCAAATGTAATGGTGAGCGCCATCATTAAAGTTAATACCAGGATAAACAATATAGTTTCATTTTTGGGCTGGTAATATCCTAATAAATTACTCAGAATGATACAAGCAACCACCAGTAAACCATTAGTTATAACACTATCCGCAACAGCAACGGGAAGACTAAAATTCAGCGTATAATAAAATAAGAACACAAAAATTGCCACCCAAGCTAAAAATATAGCAAAAGCAAACTTCTGTATCTGAGGGACTGATAGTGGTCTAATTGTCAAAACAGTCTAATTCTGTAGTGGTAAGTTGTATGCGCTCTTTTAAAAAAGCCTGTCTCTTTTCTGCCTGATCTAAAAAAGCAGTAACATCAATGGGTTCATGCATTACTGATGTTATTTCGGTTCCATCTTCAGGCGTCTGTATTTCGTGAAGGTCAGCAATGCAGATAAATTTCCATGTTACCATTTCACCATAACAGTTTTCAAATGGAGGATAAAAATTATCAGCTGCTAGTTCTGCTTTTAAAAAAGCTTCGTTACAATCTATTGCAAACATCAATCTCAACTGCTCGTCAAACTGTGGTCTGTAGTTGCCTTCTCCGCAAACTATTTCATAAATATATCTTACTAAAAACCATTTCATAATGTAGGGTTTTAAAAGTTTCTAATATCCACCCCGCCAAATAAAGCCACCCCCTTAATAATTATTATTTTTCTTGGCCCATCTATCACTTGGCCCATCGCTCTCTTATCATCCATGCCCCCGAATATGGCAGTAACTTCTGATTTCACCTCCCAGCTTGGCGGAATTACAATCTTTAATCCTCCAAATATTGCAACCACATCAAGAATAATCGTACCCTCAAAATCAGCCTGAGTTAAATTTATATCTGAACCGCCAAAAATTGCGATTACATCTCCACCTTTAAAGTTCTTTGAATACACATTTTGATGACTGCCCCCAAAAACATTCACAGAATCAAGAATATCATCTTTATCAATATCACTGTATTCTTTAGGTCTATCAGCATTTACCGGTTCATTAAAATTGCCAAAGTCAGCATGTCTTTTCTGCCATCTCTTTTTCCATCGCTCTTTATCCAACTCCTTTCTTTTGGGTTTAAAAATCATAAACAACCCAAGAATAATAAATGCAATAGCGAAATAGTATTTCGACATGTCAAATTCTGCAATGTCTTCAAGGGTAAAAAACCCACCCACCAGCACCATAATCAACCATCCACCACCATCAAAATTCCTTTTATAACCAACCAACAAACCTATCACAATCAACAGCGTATGCCAGCTAATAACCCAATGTGGTATATCTATTCCGAAATTCTTTAAAAAGAACACCAGACCAACCCCCAGTATAATCAACCCACTCCATAGCCTACTAGAACTGTTGTTGTTTGTAAATTTCTCCATTACTTCTTAATTTATCGATTCAATAAAACTCATTGAATCGTGGTGTTCTGCTTTAATTTATACTTTACTTAATTATGTCAAATGTATATAGAACCTAATCATTAGCCAATACTATAAATTTATAACGATGCTAAAGGTCGGTAAACGTGCATTTTTAATCGGTGAAAATATCTCTTACTTTTGAGCATGAAACATCTTCTTGCCATTATTTGCATTTGCCTTCCATTTCTAACGGTCGCTCAAACTTCACAGCAGTATAAAATTTATGATGTTAAAAACGAAAAAACCATCTCGATTGATGAGCTGATTAAAGGCCTGGATAAAACAGACGTATTATTTTTTGGTGAAGAGCACAATGATTCTGTCGGGCATGTATTGGAAATGGAGATTTTTAAACAAATGCATAATACCTATTCAAAAGTCGCCCTTTCGATGGAAATGTTCCATACTGATGTACAACCGATAATAAATGAGTATTTAGGTGGCTACATATCTGAGAAAAACTTCACTAAGGAGGCAAGAGCATGGAATAACTATAAAGACTACAGGCCCCTGATCGAATATGCTAAAACCAATAAACTAAATGTGATCGGAGCCAATGGAGCAGCCAGATATAGCAATATGGTTAGCAGATCGGGATTGGATGTTTTAAACACCCTTCCTAAGGAATCAAAATTTTTTCTGCCGCCACTACCTATTGATACTGCAACAGGAAGATATTATGATAAGTTCATTAAAGAACTGGGAAGCCACAACATGGGTGGGATGAAAATATATCAAACACAAAGCTTTTGGGATGCAGTGATGTCATGGTCTATAGTTAAATACCTAAAAAAGAACAGGAATACAAAAGTACTACAGCTTAATGGTCGTTTCCACAGTGATGAGAGATTAGGGACACTGGCAAAATTAAAAGACGAATTAAAAAAGCTCCATATATCTAATCTATCATGCTTCCCCTCTACAGACTTTAGTGCTCCAGACTGGCAAAAATACAAACACCTGGGTGACTATATTATTATAACCGACCCAGGTGTCAAAAAAACCTTCTAATTTACTTTTTAAGTAAATCTCTAATTTCAGTAAGTAAAACTTCTTCTTTTGTTGGCCCTGCAGGTGGCGCTACAGCCTCCTCTTGTTTACGCTTCATTGAATTAATGCCTTTTACAAGCATAAAAACCGCTAAAGCAAGCAGAAAGAAATTGATGGCGACAGTAATAAAATTACCGTAGGCGAAAATAACCGCATCAGGTACTTTTCTAGCATCCTCTAATGCTAAATTAGCTGTAACTTCGCCTTTTAACACCACATACATGTTGCTAAAATCTACTGATCCAATTACAGCAGATATTAAAGGCATAATTAAATCTTTTACAACACTGTCTATGATCTTACCAAAAGCACCACCGATGATTACACCAACAGCAAGATCCATTACACTGCCTTTGATAGCGAATTCTTTAAATTCTTTTACAAATCCCATAATAGTTTAGTTATGTTTTAATTAAAATTAGAAAATTAAACACTTATATCAAAGAATTGTTTTTAGAGAAATTCAAAAAAAGTGGCTGCCCATCCAGACATAACCACTTTTAACCTAAATTTAACCTGTTACCGGAATTCCTATGACAGAAATTAACCATGAGTCCGCTTGAACTTGATACAAAGTTGCTATTTATAAACCCACCTATCAACCAACCACATAAACTTCAGTAAAAATCACGATGAGAGATAAGGTTCTCCATTTTTAATTTGTTTAATCACCTACAAAACACCAATACTCAAAATATTATTCGCATAGAAAAACTACTCACGATATTACATTTAGTTATTTCACTTATTTGCCATTTATCTGATTTTATTATATATTTGTAGCAACTAATTCTGAAAAATTACCGGGAACAATAAAATTGTTAAAAAGTAATTATGTATATAATACCAGGATTAGACTTAATAGATATTAAGATTTTAATGCTTTTGCAAGAAAATGCAGATATGCCCGTAAAGCAAATTGCGATCAAAATAAACAGATCGGTATCAGCAACGCACCAAAGAATAATGGCTTTAAAAAGTAGCGGCATTATTAAATCTTTCAACGCATTGCTCGATTTAACAAAGTTCGAACAGATACTCATAACTTATACCTTTGTTAAGCTCAATGATCATTCAGCAACGGCATTAAATAATTTTCGCGAGGCAATATGTAATTTTGATGAGGTAATGGAATGTTGCCATACTACAGGAGATTTTGATTTCCTGCTTAAAGTGGTCATGACCGGCACCGCAGCCTACAATGACTTTGTGAATACAAAGCTCGGACATATACCTCATTTAGGAACTGTCTGGTCTTCTATGGTACTAGCGGAGCTTAAACACGTAACCGCCTATAATCTTTCGCAAGGTGATGCTCATAAAAAATAGAACTGGAATAATTCCCCAAAATCAATTCTTGTAAAGTGGAAGAAATATTTCGCTAAAAACGACTAATACATTTCGCGCTGTTTATCAGCTATTTTCTATAATAAAATTGTGGCAATTGCTATAATATGAACGAAATGCGTATTTTTGAAACAGGTATATAAAATTACCTGTCCACTTACTCTATGCTTAAACAACATTTACAACAAAAACTCCTTCAAAAATTATCACCTCAGCAAATTCAATTCATAAAATTGCTGCAGGTTCCCACCGTTGCTTTAGATACTAGGATTAAGGAAGAACTGGAAGAAAATCCGGCTCTGGAAGATCCAAGCTTGATGATTGCAGAAGAGCCTAAAAGTGAATATGATGATTTAAACGATGCACCTGATGATTTTGATGCCGGAGCAAAGGAAGAAAGTGTTGATGAATTTAATGTAGATGATTATTTACAAGATGATAGTGTAAACGATTATAGTACATCATACAATAACAATGATGACGATGAGGAGAAAAAAGAAACACCTATCGCCATTGAAAGCACCTTTTTTGAAAGCTTACAAGAACAACTAGACCTTGTTCCCCTGTCTGATCAGGATTTTATTATTGGTAAACAAATTATCGGTAGTCTGGATGATGATGGTTATCTGCGTAGGCCAATTACCTCAATGATTGATGACCTTGCATTTTCACAGAATGTAATGGTAGAAGAAGAGGATGTTTTAGAAATGCTTAAAGTTATACAGGCGTTCGACCCCCCTGGTATTGCTGCTCGCGATTTGCAAGAGTGCTTAACTCTTCAGTTAAAGCGTAAAGATCCTAACAACCCAATTATCTTAAAAGCTATTGAAATTGTTGAGAATTATCTTGATGAGTTTACCAAAAAGCACTATGATAAATTGGAAAAATCTTTAGGTTTAAGCAGTGAAGATCTAAAAGAAATAATTGCAGAAATCCTAAGACTTAACCCTAAGCCAGGAGACTCTAATCAGGTAACTACAAAGCAATTACAAGTTATTCCTGATTTTCATGTATCCAACAATGACGGTGTATTGATACTTACACTTAATTCAAAAAACGCACCAGAATTAAGGGTTAGCCGTTCTTACATTGACATGTTTGATCATTATGATAAAGCAGCTCAAAAAGATAAAAAGATGAAAGAAGCTGTTCAGTTTGTAAAACAAAAACTGGACTCCGCCAAATGGTTTATTGATGCTATCAAACAAAGGCAACAAACCTTGCTTAAAACCATGAATGCCATTATGCAATATCAATATGAATATTTGCTTACCGGTGATGAGCGCAAAATGCGCCCAATGATCTTAAAAGATATTGCCGATAAAATAGACATGGATATTTCTACAGTTTCGAGAGTTGCCAATTCAAAATATGTACAAACAGAGTTTGGCACTTTTCTATTAAAATCTTTCTTCTCTGAAGCTATCCAGACAGAAAGTGGAGAAGAAGTTTCTAACAAAGAGGTTAAAAAAATACTTGAAGACTGCATTGGCAATGAAGATAAACGCAAACCGCTTGCAGACGAAAAGCTAACCGAAATACTTAAGGATAGAGGATATAACATTGCCCGCAGAACTGTTGCGAAGTATAGAGAGCAAATGAATATTCCGGTTGCCCGTCTTAGAAAAGAACTTTAGTTTTCCATCTACGACAATAAATTCTGTCTTAGCAAAAACTCTAGTTGCTTGTTAGCCAGCAAAAGTTGTTCAGTAAGTTCTCTGTTTTCTTTTCTTAGAGAATAAATTTCAAAGGCCTTGTCAATATTGATCCTCAAATCCTCATCCATCCATGGTTTTTGAATGTATTTGTAAACTTGTCCTTTATTTATTGCATCGATAACAGCATTAATATCAGCATATCCTGTTAGGAGTATTCTTATCGGATCAGGAAAATCCGGAATTATAGATTCCAAAAATTCAATACCCGTCATTACAGGCATTCTTTGATCGGTAATAATAACATGAATATTCTCAGCTTCAAGCACTTTTCTGCCCTCCGCAGCAGATTCAGCTGTAAAAACGTTAAATAATCTTCTAAATCCCGCCTTAAAAGAGTTCAGATTATGAACCTCATCATCTACATACAAAACGTTAATCATTACATCTGAAGTCATCCTATTTAGTTTTTTTTTGATAAATATATTGCTTTTATAAATTCCAATGAACTATTAGAGTGAAAAAATTATTTCAGCATTAAATTCTTCATAAGAAAATAAAAAAAATAATACGCTTTCATTATAAGACTGAAAAGCATATTTTTAGTAGAAATTTAGTGAGGGCTAAATTTAACTCCCAGAGGGAAACAATAATTTGATATTTCCAAAAAATGCACTTAAATAACGAAATAAATAAGTTTATAAAAGATTCTATCTCGAGAAGTCAGCAACACAAAGACACTTATAAACCCGTATTCTACAGAATAAACAACCCAGAAGAGGAAATTAAACTAAACAATTTACTTAAAGAGAAACCTTATATTCAGATTTTTGATACAATCAATAATCAGCTTAAGGACTTGGTAAAAGGATTGAGCCCCTCTGTTATGTACAATGAGAACACACTTAACGAGGCTATACATAAACACTTACAAGATCGAGATATATTTAAGTACGGAGTATGGGCATATTATCCTTGGCTGGAAAAATTAGTTCATATATTGGATGAAGAAGAATACATTCTAGTAAGGACAAACAGAAATAAACATAAAATTACCCAAGAAGAACAAGATTTGCTTGGCCAAAAGAAAATTGGTGTGATCGGACTTTCAGTTGGTCAATCCGTTTCATTAACCCTCGCTATTGAAAGAGGCTGTGGCGAATTGAGGATTGCAGATTTTGACGTTCTTGATTTAACAAATCTAAATCGCATCCGCTCAGGAATCCAAAATGTTGATTTAAAGAAAACAGTTATTGTTGCCAGAGAGATTGCAGAGCTAGATCCTTATTTAAAAGTTGTTTGCTTTGATGATGGAATTACAGAATCTAACATTGATCGTTTCCTATCTGAAAACGGTCAACTGGATTTACTGATTGACGAATGTGATAGTTTCGACATTAAAATAAGCGCAAGAAAAAAAGCCAAAGAAATGGGAATCCCTGTTTTAATGGAAGGTAGCGACAGGTGTACTATTGATATCGAACGCTTTGATTTAGAACCTGAAAGACCTGTACTTCATGGTTTTGTTGAACACATGGATATGAGTGTCTATAAGTCACTTAAAACTATGGATGAGAGAATACCTTATATTGCTCCGGTAACCGGTATTGAAACACTGTCACCAAGAATGAAGGCTTCTGCTATAGAAATTATGACCACCATTAGTACATGGCCTCAGCTTGCCAGTGCAGTTACTTATGGTGGTGGTATCACGGCAGATATTTCAAGAAGGATAATGCTGGGAGATTTAAAAGTATCAGGAAGGTTCTTTATTGATATAGATGAGTTAATTTCAGATAAAAAAGAAGATATAGAACAGTCAGACAAAATTGTAGAACCAAAATGGAGTGCGTCAGAAATTGAGACTTATATTCAACGTAATAACCTTAATGGTTCCGAAGGAGAAAATATTTCTGTAGATGTTATAGAAAATCTAGTAAAGAGTGCTAATAAGGCCCCATCTGGAGGAAACAATCAACCATGGAACTGGCATTATCTAAACAATACACTCCATTTGTTTATGGATAAAAGCGTAGCAGGTGCATACCTTGACCCTGATTACATCTCATCTTACATATCTTTAGGTGCTGCCATTGAAAATCTTTTACTTGAAGCATCGGTAAACGACCTTGATGTTGAATGGAAGTTTACTCCTGAGTATCTTCCAAATCATATTGCATTATTCAGGTTTAAAACCGGACATGTTGCAACCGAGCAAAATAAAAAACTTGCCAGTCAAATTAACTACCGCCATACCAACAGAAAGAACGGACTCCCTACTGAGGTTAATCAAGAGGACCTATTGTATCTACAACAGATAGCAGAAACCACAGAAGACGTAAGCTTACAATGGCTGGTTGATGATGAGCAGAAGAAAGCACTAGGCGAAATTTCTGGGAGTACAGATTTGCTAAGGATATTTACTCCAGAAGCACATCGGGATTTCATTTCTAAAGAAATGAGATGGACGCAGGAAGAAATAGAAAACAGTGCTGATGGCATTGGCATTAACACGTTAGATCTAAGCAACAACGATCAGATAGGTTTAAGATTAATAAAAGATGAACGTACAGTAACTTTTTTAAATAAAATAAATGGGGGTTCAGCATTCAAAAAAATGTCAGTAAGGCAATTCCTGTCGGCAAGCTCAATCGGACTAATAACTTTACCCGAAGCCTCTTCAATGAACTACTTAAAAGGTGGAATGGCAGCTGAAAGGCTCTGGCTTGCTGCGGCAGATCTTGGTTATCAGATTCATCCGGTAAACGTGCCAATAATATTCTTTTATAAACAAAATTTCCAAAAGGAAAACGATCTTTCATTAGCAAATGATCGTGGTATTTTACAATTACATGAAAAATTCAAGGAATTGTTTAATATAACTGATAATATTGCCGAAATATTCTTATTTAGATTGTTTAAGGCTGAAAAATCTGAGCGCCGTACCATTAGAAAACCTATTTTAAAAACACTATCCTTTGGAAACGAATAAACCACAAATAGATAAATTATACTTCAAAGCTTTCAGAGCAATTGATAACAGAGCCGACTGCATGAAATTTATAGAAGGGCATACACATGTCCTTGAAGTATTTGGTATTACTCAAATTACTTCTGCAAAAATAGATTGGGTACTTAATCCTGATGTTTATGTTGTATTGGTGAGTGAAACTCCGGATGGTCCGGCATTAGGCGGTGGTAGAATTCATATTGCTAATGGAAAAAATCCTTTACCAATTGAAGATGCGGTAGGTCATATGGATGAAAGAATCTATAAAATGGTAGAAGAAAGAACAGAGGCTGGGACTGGAGAATTTTGTGCTTTATGGAACTCATGGGAAATTGCCGGGCTTGGTATCGGAAGTATATATTTAGGACGTACATTTATTGCACTGGCTCACAGATTAAAATTAAAAACCCTTTTTGGTTTATGCGCTCCGGCAACTTACAGAAACTCTATTAAAATAGGTTTCAGAATATTACGTGAGATTGGTATCGATGGCAAGTTCTATTACCCTAAAGAGCAGCTCACCGCTACGTCTTTATTGGTTGAAGACATCGATGGTTTACCGCTTGCCCCTGAGGATGAACGAAATGAGATTTTCCGTTTAAGGAGTGAAAGGTTAACTAAAACTGATATTGTAACCAGTAAGGGTACAAAGATTGAATTGACAACAGATTTTTATATTTAAGGCCTTGTTTAAAAATTTAATAGTACTGACACTACTTGTAACAGCTTTTTTTAGTGTACAGGCGTCTAACGTTTCTACTTTACCAACTCTTTATACGCTTGACAACGACGTTAAACGCAGTATAAAGGAGGTTATTGGTAATAAGGATTTCCAACCAAATGGATCTAACATTCTGAATCTAGGATTTGGAAATAAAAACTACTGGGTAAAAACTTCAATTCCTTCAATATTCGCAACTGCAGCCAACTTGATTTTATTTATTGATCAATCAAGACTCTCCTTTGTTGAGGTTTACTATGTTAAGGATAACAAAGTATTGCTTACCCAGCATTTAAAAAACTACAATCTGATTGCCCCAATAAATACAATAGGAAATGTGGGTTATTATCATATTCCTAAAACATTAATCAACTCTGATCCTGAAATTTACATAAACATAGTTTCAAATGAGTTATTTGTTGCACCGGTAATAATACAAACTCAGCAAAGCATAAGTAAGCAGCTAATTAGAAGAGATTTAATATTTGGGTTATATACGGGAGCTTTACTGATCATGTTTTTGTATAATCTCTTCCTCTTTTTTAGTGTTAGAGATAAGAGCTATGTATTTTACGTTTTCTACATCCTGTTTACATGGCTGTCTCAAATTTCTGTCCAGGGCTTCGCGTCAAAGTATTTTTGGTCTGATAACTTATGGTTACATCAGCATTCTGTAACCTTATTTTCTTTGATAGCACTAATCTCCGGATTAAGCTTCTCTATCTCATTTTTAAATACGCAAAAGTTAGTTCCAAAATGTCATAAACTATTGCAGGCTTTACTCGGACTTTCTATTGCAAGTTTGTTTTTATCTCTAACTAACTATGTCCACATTGCTTTTGCATTAATGCAGTTGCTTACAGCACTTAGTTGTGTTACCGCACTGATCATTGCCGGATATGTTTATTTTAAGCAAAACATAAAGCCAGCCGGTTATTATCTGCTAGCATGGACGGTATTAACTATAGGCATTTGTATGTTTATTGCTAAAGATTATAGGATTATCCCTTATAATATCTTTACAATCTATATTCTCCAAATCGCTTCTGTTATTGAAGTAACGCTTCTATCTTTTGCTTTGGCAGATAAGATTAACATTTTCAAAAAGGAAAAAGAACAGTCTCAGGCTGATGCCTTAAGGATTCTTATTGAGAATGAAAAATTGGTGCGTGAGCAAAATGTGCTATTGGAAATAAAGGTAAAAGAACGTACTGAAGCTTTAGAAAATACGAACCAAAACCTAAACGATGTACTTATAAATTTAAAAGAAGCTCAATCTCAGCTGGTAGACGCAGAAAAAATGGCCGGTCTTGGTCAGCTTACCGCTGGTATTGCGCATGAAATAAACAATCCTATTAACTTTGTTACTTCAAATATTAAACCTCTTGAGCTTGATATTAATGAATTAGATGATGTAATTCATATGTACGAAAAGCTAGATCTAAATGGCAATCTTGAAGAGCAGCTTAGTGCAATCGAGAGTTTTAAAAAGCGGATTGATATTAATTTTGTTAGAAGTGAAATAAAGTCCCTCCTATCTGGAATTGGTGATGGAGCCAGAAGAACAGCAGAAATCATTAGGAGCTTAAAGAACTTTAGCCGTTTGGATGAGAACGATACAAAACCTGTTGATTTAAATGAAGGACTTGATTCGACACTTATTTTGATTAGGAGTACCTTCCCTTCTAACCTGAAAATCATAAAAGATTACGAGGTTCTTCCTCTTGTTGAGTGTATGCCAGGCAAAATGAATCAGGTATTTATGAACTTAATTACCAATGCCATTTATGCAATTAAGTCTAAGCCAGAACAAAACGAAGAAGAGTTTGTTACTATTAAAACCTGGCAAGAGGATAACCAAGTCAAAATCAGCATAAAAGACAGCGGAACAGGTATGCCGGAGGATGTAAGACAAAAAATATTTGAACCTTTCTTTACTACAAAAGATGTCGGAGAGGGAACAGGACTTGGTTTATCAATAGTTTTTAGAATTATAGAAAATCATCATGGAAATATTGATGTAGTGACAAAATTGAATCAAGGTACCGAATTTATTATTACCTTGCCTGTAAACGGAAATTAACACTTTATTTATGAATGCGCCAACAGTTCGGGTTCTTTATATTGATGATGAAGAGAACAATTTACATGCTTTTAAAGCAGGCTTTAGAAGACAATATGAGATCTACACTGCTATTTCGGCCGCAGAGGGTTTAAAAATATTGGAAAATATTTCTGTTCATGTGATTATTGCGGATCAAAAAATGCCGCAGACCACTGGTGTGGAATTTTTTAAAAGTATTATCAACACCTATCCAGACCCAATAAGGATATTACTTACTGGATATACCGATATCGAAGCATTGGCTGACGCAATTAACCATGGTGATATTTATAGATATATTACTAAGCCTTGGAATGACTTAGAGCTGCATAACTCCATAAAGAATGCTTACGATGCTTATAAAGCTAAGATAGACTTAAGGAATAAAATAGCTGAACTGGAAAAAACCAATGACGAGTTAAATAGGTTCATTTACAGTATTTCTCATGAGTTAAGAGCTCCCCTTGTTTCGGCTATGGGTATTGTAAATCTGGTAAAAATGGAAGGCCTTTTTAACTCCAGCGGCGAATACTGGGGCTTAATTGAAACCTGCTCAAATAAACTTGATTACTATATTCAGAAGACACTCCAATATTATAAAAATAATAAAACGGTTGCCAAACATACCTCAGTAGAGTTTTCAAAACTAATAAATGAACTGATTGAACTTTATTCCTACAGCGATAGAGACACTCACTTTCATGTTGAGATTAAACAGGATGTTCCATTTTATGGTGATGCTTTCAGGATAGAAGTTATATTAGGCAACTTGATATCCAATGCGATCAAATATCAAAAAGAAGACGAAAAGAATAAAAAGGTTGACATCAATGTTAATGTAACTCCAGCTGCTGTAGAAATTACCATTGCCGATAATGGAATGGGTATTTTGAATGAGCACTTAGAAAAGATTTTCACTCAGTTCTTCAAAAGCAAAATTAATCATGGTAGTGGCCTAGGCTTATTTATTGTTAAAGAAGCACTAAATAAAATCAATGGAAAGATATCTGTAAGTTCGAATACTACAGATGGAACAACTTTTAAAATTACAATCCCTAATGTTAAGTAAGTACAAAAAAGTAATGCTGGTGGATGACAATGAGGTAGATCTAAAAATAAACTCAAAAATCATTTCAATCTCTAAGCTATTTGATGAAACTATTTTATGTCAATCAGGAGAAGAGGCCTTGTCTTATCTAAGCAAGCATATTGATGATGTGTCCAATCTGCCCGACTTCATCCTGTTAGATATACAAATGCCTGAAATGGACGGATTTGAGTTTTTAGAGATTTATAAGAAATTCCCCGCTTCAGTAACGGACAAATGTCTGATAGCAATATTGTCATCAACCTTAGATTTTGGTGATATAAAAAAGGCCGAAGCCAATCCACATGTAATTAAACTTTTAAAGAAGCCTCTTTTCCCGCAGGAATTGGAGAAGCTGCTACACAAATATTTCGCTTAATTAATTTGACTTCACTCTATTTTGTTCAGCAGAAGAGCCAGTAACTCGCTCTCTTACAGCTTTAATTAACTTACTCCCGAAATTATAGGTAAACGTTAATCTAAACACCCTTGTTTCTGGTTTTTGATAAAGTTTATAATCCTGTTGTTTAATTGCACTGCTAATATTTGCCTTCCGTTGGTTAAACACATCTGTAGCTGCAACTTTAAGGTTCATTTTATTATCGAAAAAGGATTTACTTAATCCCATATCAACACCATATATTGGCTTTACTTTATATGTTCCATAAATCTGAGCCGATTGATAGCTTGCAGTAAGCTCGGCACTAAGTGTTTCGTTCAATTGAAAAGTTTGGGTAGTGTTTATCAACCAGGTAAGCTTATTACTTTTAAAAGGCATTCCCATTAATTCTGGCGTACTATAATTGGTATGATATAAAGTGATCTCATTACTTGTATTCCACCATTTGCTGATAGTTATTGGCGCACTAACATTTAGATTCACAGTTTTTTCATTTGCCATATTTTGGTCTTTTATAAGCAGTGTTTTCTTAGCACTATCGGTAAGTAATGTTGTAGCAATCACATCACGTGTTGTACTATAGCCAAATGTTGCATTTACTATCTTTTTATAGCCATAAGAAAACTCAAATGCATTTGTGTACTGTGGATTTAAGAATGGATTCCCCTGATTATAAGTATACAGATCAGAAAAGAACAGGAACGGATTCAAGGATTGATAGTCTGGTCTATCTATCCTCCTACTGTACGAAATACCTATTTCATGATTTGACGTTAGTGTATGGTTAATAAAAATGCTAGGAAATAAATCTAGGTAGTTTCTCTTTACCAACAACTTTTCCGTTAAAGAGTTGCCCTCCGAGTGTGTGAACTCTGCTCTTAAACCAACCAGAATTGTAGCCGATTTATATTCCTTATGTAAATTGACATAGGCAGCACTAACCTGCTCTTTATAAATGAACTTATTGCTCCTTGAGGTATCGTTACTCCAGGTATTGTTCTCGAGATTTTCAAATTTAAAATCATTATTCGTTTCTACATAGCTATTCTTCGCCCCCGCGTCAAATTTCATTTTAGAAGATAAAGGAAGTGTATAGTCTACTTTTCCAACAAGAATATTAACATTTGAGGGTGTAGCATTTCTATAAATCAGTGGTGCTTTAAGTGGATTTCCAGATGCATTATAGAAATAATTATTGTAAACAGTTTTATTGTCGCTGTAAAAATGTGCATAATCAACATCTGCATTTAATTCCTGTCCCAAAGTATCTATTGTGATCTTATAATTAAGATTATATGTTTGATCTGCATACTTACTGGTACCAGGATTAATAGCCACCACTGATGAATCATAAGCTAAAGGCTTATTCCCCATCAGCGTTTTGTTTTCGCTATTTACATTAATGTTTTTAAACGATCCATTCATTGAAAAACCCAATACATTTTTATCATTTAAATAATAGTCGATTCCCGCTCGATAGCTGTTATCTTTATGAAGATAAACTTCCCTGCCCTTTTGATTAAATAAGGTTTGCTCCGTGCCTGAGGTATTACTTCTATTTACATTGAGATCCTGAAAGTCTTTATTTTCTGAGTAATTATAATCTCCAAAAAGCTTCACCTTTTTTATGCTATGATTAAGCATCAGGCCGCCATTGTACTTATAATATTTACCATAGCCACTACCTACCGTAACGATGCCATTAGTGCCATCACCTTGGTTCTTTTTTAGCTTTATATTAATGATACCAGCACTTCCGGATGCATCGTATTTAGCAGAAGGGTTATTCATTATTTCAATACTCTCAATTGAGTTACCAGTAGTAGAGCGTAACAATGTGGTTAACTGTTCAGTTGATAGGTAAGTAAGCTTGTCGTTTATCATAATGCTCACCCCTCTTTTACCTTTCAAACTGATGTTTCCTCCATTATCTACAGTTACTCCAGGAGCTTTTGATAGTATATCAAGAGCAGAATTTCCGGCAGCTAATATACTATTGGCAACATTTAAGATCACTTTATCACCCTTTCTTTGGATCAGTGTTTTTTTCACTTTGATATTAACGGTATTTAATTGTTGCTCAGCAAGATTACTGGCAGTATCTATTACCTTCCCTTCATTTTGAGAATAGGCATTAGTGACAAAAAACAGGGTTAAAATGAATAAAAAAAAACATTTTCTAATTGTTCTTTTCATAAGAGCAGCTATTGATTTAAGATCGTTATGCTGCCCAAGATAAATTATTGAACAATCAGAAAATGTTTTTTAACATTGTTTAACGATGACTTTAACACAGTTTAACAATGTATAAATGCCACGTTACTTTCTCTGGACTAGCGGAAACTGAGAAATACGCAAATTGGTACAACCATAAGGAACCAGCGTAATTTCTTCTTCTGCCGATGTTTCCAAGCCATAAACAAAACTGTAAGGAAGTGGGCCCGTCATTTCATTATACAACTGCCATGATGGAATTCTCCTGCCCTTTGTTTTAATAGAAATTGGCGAATTTTGAAGGTTCCATGGGTAATTAGAAACAGCGCCTGTTTTCTCCACTTTATATTGCTCTTCAAGCTTGTTATCGGCAGTTTCAATTAAGCCATAATTCCATGGAGAAGATGATCTGATCTCATCATAATAATTTCCATATTCTTCCGGATCTTTTACATTCTTAACTCTGGTTACCTCTTCCTTCATTCTTAAAGCATAAGTAATTGGCCCACGCTCAACAGATACCGAATTTTCGTACCATCTGTTTTTAAAGATATGCATTGGTAATTCCAACTCTACCACGTCACCCGACTTCCATTCGCGTTCTATTTTAACAATCTGGTTACCGTTAGCCTCTTTAAATATCTTTCCATTGATTTTTACAGAACCTTTCTTACACCATTCAGGTATACGAAGATGAAAAGGAAAAGAAACCGATTTTACTTTTTTAGAGGTGCTCAGTGTAAACTTGATGTTCTCTTCGAAAGGATAGTTTGTCTCCTCTTTAAAGTTCACTTCAACTCCGTTTGCAACAGTAGTTTTCACCTCACTTGGAGAATATATTAAAGCAGCTACACCTTTATCTGCAGTTTGATACCAAAGGTTTTGAGCAAACTTAGGCCATCCCTGATGCATATTTGAAGTACAGCATGGATAACCGGACAGCAAACCATAACACACATCTGTACCAGAATGCTCCTGATCAAAATTACGTGTATGTCTGGTTACCATTACCTGATTCGCCTGCTGATAGTACTGGCGATCCATAAAATCATCCGAAACTTGAGCGGGCAAAGCATTAAATGCGATCTTTTCAAGTTGATCAGCATAATTAAGCTTACCTGTAATTTCTAACATACTTTCCAGAGAAAACATCATTTCTACCGCACTGCAGAGTTCCGACCCTTGTGTCGGATTGTTTCCATGCAAAGCCTCGTCGCCACCATACAAACCATGAGCAACCCCATTTTGCTTGTGTAAATCATTAAAACCTTTATCTGTAGCTTCCAGATACTTCTTCTCGCGATGATGCTGATAATAGATAATCGGCGCTTTCATCCCCTGAGCCAAATTAACACAATGGATGCTTCCTAAAGTAGATAGCATATCCGTATTTAAAAAGGCATTGGTATAATCGAAAGTTTGTTTATGAATTAACTCTCCAAGGTCAAGAAGAAATTTATCACCGGTAATATCATACAGCCAATATACTACCTGAAGGTTGTCACCTCCACGGTAACGGGCCCAAAACGACCAATGATCTAATGGCTTTGACGGCAGTTCCTTTAGTTGATACTTAAAGTAATTAGTCATCATTGTGATCACTCTTTTATCACCAGTGGCAGAGTAATACTGTTTAAGAACTTTTAGCATTACCATTTTTGGCCACCAATCGCGACTATTGTCGCGCTGCATACCACGCTCATAACTATAGTCTTTTGTAGGACCGAAATACCCATCAGGTTGTTGACTTTTAATTGCCCACTCCACCCAAGGCTTTGTTTTAGCAATAAGCGCTTTATCATCCAAAAGATAAGCAAGAGGCAAAAGGCCATCAATCCAATACGGACCTCGCTCCCACTGATCTCCATCACCACCTAGCCATCCATTTCTCTCGTTCATCACAATTGGATATAGCTTATCCAGATTTCCCGTTGCGCCATTCTTTTGACGAACCAGCATCTCTCTTAGCCACCCTTGAGGTTTAATTGCCCCTAAGGGCAATTCTTTATAGGGATTTTGATTGGCACTTACTTGTGCATTTGTATGTAGTGCTAACCCAGTTAATAGGGTTATACTGCCTATGCATAGCGTTGAAAACAAATGATTAATACGCATATCGGCTTATTTACTATGTAATTTATCATTCAATAATTTGATAGCATAGCCACCAACAACACTACGTGCCTGGAAACCTACCTGCTTACCATCTGTAGTTTCATGCCAGTCGCTTAATGGCACTCTGCTGGCCGACTCCAAAGCGAACTTATAAATTGGTTTAATAAACTTCTCAAAATCAGCGCGGTTATCTGTTAAAGTTGCAGTCCACATAATCCAGTCAGATTTAGTGTAAGTTTTACGACTATCTAATGGCAAGCCATACGCTTTTTGTTTTTTCAGGTAAAAGTCGATCTCCTTTTTATAAACTGCTTTGGGGAATATATCTAAATCTAATACCTTATCCCATACCAGGTTGTACTTTTGACTCCAGGTATTTTTCAAATCAAATGTTAAAGCATAATGATCTCCCGCATCTGCCATTCCCATCCATTTTTTCGCCATTTCTTTAGCCATTGGCGTATACTTTGCTGCTTCTTCTGTATCTCCTAACTGCGTTGCAAGCATTCCGTAACCACCTAAAGCTACAATCGCTTTTACAGATAAGTTGGTGTTACGGGCAAGGTGACCAGCAAAATCATCAGTACACAGCTGATTTGCAGGATCAAATCCATCTTTGCTTAAGTAGTCGGCCCAGATAGCAAGTGTTTTCCAGTGTTTTTTAGCATACGCTGCATTACCTTCAGCTTTAGCAATTGCTGCAGTAAGAATAATCATATTACCTGCTTCTTCCACTGGCATATCTTCACCGTAAGTTTGTCCGTTAGCTAAAGGATATGTGCCTAAATCGTGTGCTGGAAAAGGTTTTTTCCATTTTCCACTTTCACTATAATAGAAAATCCCATTTAACATTCCTTTTAGTAAATCAGGATTGTACACTAAAAACAATGGCGCAGATGGATAAGTTACATCCACAGTGTTGATAGAACCGTTACTAAAGTTCTCTTTAGAAAGGAATAAAATATCACCTTGTGGGCTTTCTACTAATTTATGAGCAGAGATAGCCTGACGGTAAGAAATGTCCGAAAGCTCAGCATATTCTTTACCACCTGCTTTTAAGTTTGCAGCATAATACAGTTTGTTAAACACATCGCATTTCTGTAAAACAGCGGCATATTCATTGTATGCAAGTGTAAGTTGTTTATCTATTGTTTGGTTATTTTTACGATTCCACCAAGGCTTTAAGTTCTCACCAAAGTACTGAACAGATTCAATATCATCATAACCTACCAATACAGTTTTTTCAATTGTTGTATTGCCAACACTAAAAGGCAATACTGTAGCCAGTGTTAAGCTTCTACCTTGCAAAGAAGAAGAACCGGGTTTCCCGTTTACAAAAGATGAAACCGCATCTGCTGATGAAGTAACATACTGTTTACCGTTGTTTTCAGGAACAGCAACATACATATAACCCCAGTCAATACGGATATCATCTCCTCTTTTTTCCAACACCGGTTGTGCAGTTGTACCTGCTTTAAGTACAGAAAGTGATCCATTCTTGTAACCAGATGCCTGAACTTCCTGAGCAGAATTGTTGGTGGCAATATCAGTTGACGCACCAAAATAAACTTGTGCATCGTGCTTTTGACCATCATTAGCTTTAAGCTTAAATGATACGTAAGAAACTGGTCTTGCTAACAAATCAAGGTTATCCATAAGCAATGGCGATGTAAAAGCAACCTCAAGGTCTACTTTACCAGCACTAAACTTATAGATAGTTTGCGTAGCATTTATAACAACACTGTTTTGTTTAGCTGTAAGTACCGATTTTAATTCAGCAGCAGGTTTTTCGTAAGCCAAACCAACATCTAACCATTGTCCGCCAGCTGTGTTTTTAATATGCGCAGCAATAACATTCTTGCCTTTTTTCAATACACCTTTTATCTTTTCATCAATTGGGATATAAACATATTTACCTGTCCAGCAGTTACAGTTGTAAACTTTAACTCCGTTGATAAACAAGTCGATGTTATCATCATGATTGATTCTTAAGTTTAAGCCTTTAAGGTCAATCTGATCCAGGTTAAACTCACGACGCATCCAAAGGTTATCGCTTTTCCATTGAGTTTTGGCATCCCCATCACCAAACGGTGCACTTCCTGTTTTCCAGTCTGCATCGTTATAAACAGCTTTTTCCCAACCTGCAGCAGGTGCTGTTTCGGTATATTTTGCAGTGTAACTTTTATCTTCGGCAGTAGGAACTAGTGTTTCGAAGCTTTTTTCAGGTTTCCCTAAGAAACTGTAAACCTTACCGTCAACTTTAACTAAGCCTGATAGGGCGTGGTTAGTGCCTGTCCAGTGTTTTGTTGGCGATGCATTAAGGTTGTCAGAAAACGACCAGATACTGAAATAAGGGTCGTGTGTAATAAGTGGATAGGCAGGCGCTTTACGTTGCTGAGCGGAAACACTAAGCATAGTAGCAGCCAAGCCTAAAGAAAGAAATAAACGTTTCATATTTGTTTGTTTGTGTTGTTATTTGGTTAATATTTAATATAAAAAGATTGACTAAAAGCCCCATTTGCTGCTATATCCCAAGCCTCTACCCTTACCCATGTTCTATTGCTAAGTTTAGTTTTAAACTGTAACAACTGAGATCCAAACGCCTGCGTTTTGGTAAGATCTACCTTTTCTCTGTATACCTTATTGCCATCACCTGATATGATCTCTACAAAATTCATTGGGAAGGTCCAGTTTAGTTTAAGCTTAACATTCGCAAAACCTAATTTATCAAGCACTATTGTTTCACCAGAACGCTTACCATTCATGGTGAGTTCCGGCATTAAAACCTCCCCCGTACTTGCAAAAAACTTACCTTGTTGCATCACGTCTATTACAGGCTGCCACCCGTTGTTAAACTGTGGCAATGAGTCCATCATTAAGTAGTTAACGTTTAAATGCGCATACATCTCATTTTCCGGTGTTATGGTAAAAAGGTCAGCTTCAGTAATCACCGTCTTTTTAAAATTCCAGTTATTCATATCGTCCATCAAATCCAGAACCCGTTTGCCAAGCCTTGGTTCAGATAAATCAGCAGGCATTGCTTTCCATGCCGCACCCATAAAATGAGGTGATTTAAAAAACGCTTCCTCTTTATATACATCTGGCGCATTAACAGACCCTTTTGTACGTGCATGAGCTGTCCATGCTAATCCCTTTTCTTCTTCAAGCAGTTTCAGCATGTCGTCTTTATCGCCAATATGATAAATCTTACCATACTGAAGGTGGTTTTCAGTATAAGGAACATCTTTCTTGCGCGACATGATCCAATAAACAGGCTTAGGGAAAAGTGCCAACCAGTGGCCTCCAAAAAACTCATTAGGTTCTTCTCCTGGTAACAAAAGAAGTTTATTATCTGAAAGTCGCTTACACTGCTCAAAAAGTGCATGCAATTCCTTTAGCCTTGTTTCATCCGGCCCTTTAGGATGTGCGGTGTAATGAAACTCTGCAAGATGCACAATATCTATCCCTGTCTTCTTAAACACCTTAACAAAGTCAGGCACTTCAGGAATTGGTTTATTTGCCAACACCACCGACATGATAAACTCATTATGAAAATGACTCGACATCGTTTTATAGCCCGGCAACTTAACATAGGTATCATTATGTGTAAATTTTTTTACCTCAGTAAAAGCAGCACTTTCATCCTCAGCACTAAGCAAACAAAAGAAATTCAGACGCTGTTTGCTCTCAGGAGGTGCATTAAACCAAGGAACAAATCTTCTATCTCCCTCTAAATCCTGACGAATCCCAATGCCATAACCATTCGTCATTTTCCTATAGTTATTTCCAAACCAGGTAAACTTCAGATTAAAGGCTTCATCCAAAGGATAGAAATATTGATGAGGTGCAGGGAATATTGCCAATACCCCTTCTTTTCCCTTGGCAGCTATGCTTCTGTATTTTACCGCTGTATTTTTTGAAGTATCGGAATCAATTGCTGCTACAGTTTGTAAACTATCTCCGGTATTTATCCATGATATATTTTTCCAATTTGCTGATCTGTTAATTAAACCTGCATCATACACAATTGCGGTCGAATCTATTTTAGTTGATATTACTGCCGCGACATTAAACAACGGACTTCCATTGTAAAAAGTTATTTCAAGGTTCCCAGAAAAACGATCTGCCTTTAAAGATGAAATGGTTACAACCGTTCTACTGCCTATCGTTTTTACCATTGCAGCAGATTTTTCCAATTCTATATTGTAGGTTTTGTATTTCTTTTGAGGAACTTTATCAAAAAATATGTTCCATCCATTTTGCGATATCAAATCCCTTTTGCCGATAGTAAGCAAAAATACCGGATCAAGATCTGTTGAAATCAACTTCGCTTTTTTGGCTGCCCCCATCAAAAGGCGACTAAACAATGGCTGCCCCTTTTCCATGTTAAGGTCAACCTGCCCGTAATTATTATTTCCGGCAGGCCAGGTTATTTTTAGGATGTTTTGGCTATAGGTTGCAGTCACTCCCGATTTGCGGTCGAACTTCTGAGTATTTACCTGAGAAACCTGGGCTGAAGCAAAACTCACATTGTACAAATAAATGAGTACAACTATTATTAATCGTTTACACATATTCTTAATTTATAAATGGTTATAAACAAAGAAAGGCAATATGAATTTGATTAGATGAAGAATGTGTCTCAATATTTCGACAATGCGTATCAAAATCACCAGAGTATCTTACTCAGCTCTTCGATAAACAGATTGGCCGCTTTCTTTTGATAAATGCCCTTTTGTCGTAATATAAACGCCCTTTTGTAGCGCTCCTTTCCTGCAATGGGAATAGCGACAAGACTATCCCAACTAATAATTGCCTTCTCATTTAAGATGGTAACCCACGATGTACTCTCTATCAAAGTCAACAGTGAGTTTACCTCATTCATTTCTATTTTAATCTTCGGAGTGATTTTACGTTTACCGAACAACTCATTTACATAATCTCTTGAACTGAAACCTTTGCCTGGTAAAATAAGCTCCAGTGCGCCAAGCTCTGCTACCGATATCTTTTTTAAAGATGCCAAGGGATGCTTGCGCGAAACCACCATCACAATTTTAGAAGAAAATAAAGGTTGCATCTCCAAACCCTGATTATCAGATTCTTCATGAAAGGAAAGAATGATATCGAGCTCTGCTGCTTTTAATTTAATCTCCAATGACTCAGGCGTACCATATTCGAGAAATATTTTAATCCCTGGGTACTTCGACGAAAACGGCGCCAATGCAGGCAATACCATAGAGCTAAAAGCGTAGGTAACACCAATCTTAAGCTCGCCGATTGCAAGATTATTCAATTCAGAGATCGCTGCTTTTGATTTTTGCACATCCAACAATATTTGTCTGGCATGAATCAGAAAAATGCCTCCGGCTTCTGTTAGTCGAACATGCTTGCCTACCCTGTCAAACAATAACATTCCCAGTTCCTCTTCCAATTGCTTTATCTGTTGAGATAAGGTCGATTGAGTTACAAATGATTCAGCCGCAGCTTCAGTAAAATGAAGATGTTCAGCCGCTTTTACAAAATAATTTAGTTGCCTTAGTTCCATAATCAATCGTTAAAACTAATCAATATCATTAAAACAATCAATTTTACAACTCAATAAGTTGTTGCGACATTTGTAAGGTCTCCAAGACATCTACTACCATGAATATATTTAGATCATTAAAATACCGCAATTTCAAACTTTTCTTTTATGGCCAAAGTATCTCGTTAATAGGAACATGGATGCAAAAAACTGCTGTAAACTGGTTGGTTTACAGATTAACAGGCTCTGCACTTTTATTGGGCTTAGTTGCGTTTGCCAGTCTCATCCCCTCACTCATATTATCACCATATGCAGGAAGTTTAATCGATAGACACAACCGTTATAAAATCCTTGTCATTACCCAAGTGATTTCCATGATGCAGGCAGGAGCCCTCGCGGCAATTATCTTTTTCAAATTTTACAACATTCCTACTATCATCTTTCTAAGTCTGGTGCAAGGAATTATAAATGCGTTTGATGTAACCTGTCGACAATCGTTGATGGTAGAAATGGTTGACCAAAAAGAGGATTTGCCTAATGCAATCGCCCTAAACTCTACCATGGCAAATCTTGCACGTATCGTTGGGCCTGCAATTGCAGGAGTAATCTTAAGCGCCTTTGGCGAAGACTTCTGTTTCATCGGAAACTTCTTAAGCTACATACCCGTTCTGGTCTGTTTATTCTTAATGAAACTGAACCTTGGTGTGGTCGAGAAATCAGAAAAAAGCATCTGGCTTGAACTGGAGGAAGGATTTAAGTACGTATCCGGCGACAGAGAACTGAGCAGTATGATCTTGATGATAGGAATTAGTAGTTTATTCGTAATTCCCTTTAACACCTTAATGCCCATTTTTGCTAAAGACCTCTTTCATGGTGATGCTGGAACCTTTAGTTGGTTTGAGAGTGCTGCTGGTCTTGGCTCTGTGATCAGCGCCATGTATTTAGCTAATTTAAGATCGGCAAAACCGTTAAAGAGCATCATAATAGTCGCCAGCACCATATTCGGTGTCAGTTTAATCTTATTGGCTTACTCAGGCATCCTTTCATTGGCACTCGTATTCATGGCTTTTGGTGGCATAGGCATGATGGCACAAACATCTGCCATTAACACCTACATTCAAACACATACCATTCCCGAAATGAGGGCCAGAGCAATTAGTTACTACATTATGGCTTATCAGGGTATGATCCCTATCGGAAGTTTACTTATTGGGTGGACAGCACAAGCTTTCGGACCACGACTAGCCGTTTGTTTGGCAGGAGTAATTGGACTATGCGCTACCGCGATGTTTGTGGTTTACCAATCTAAACGTTCCGGTCGTCAGCTTTCTTTTCAAACACTAATGCATTTAAGATAATGAGCCCTACTAACTATATAAAAAGTGTATAAGAGATTTCACACAATATCATCTTACTGTCATACCTAAAAAAATCGAGTGGATCGATTAAACTATTTTGTCTTTTCTTCGTTTATATATACGAGAGCGTTAATTTAGATGGCGGGGTTAAGTCTTAGGATTTAACTCCGCTTTTCTTTTATACACCCATAACTCATCGAATAGCTCACAAAGTTAGTGCGTGCGCATACCTTTAATACAAAATAATAACCTTAAAGCGCAGCCTGTTCTCGCTCAATTCGACCAAGCTCATTACGAACTACTTGGGCTTTATTCTGTTTAAAAAGCAACCCATCATTTAGCAATTGGTTAAAGAATATCGAGAACTTTCTCGAACCTTTATTATTTAAGTGAGAGGGATCTCTAAATTCATCCAACTTAGCGGGGTAATCATTAAAATCAAGGTATTCCAAATCCTTATTTTCCTCACCAAGATAGCCTATTAATGTTTCAGGACTAAACTGCTTCCCATTGGTAAAATGCAGTGGACTTCTTATCAGATACACCTTTATATGGTTGTCTCTAAATAAATCCAAAAGTCGCAGCAATTGGCTGTTATGAAACTTAGAAACATTTTTGAGATGATACTTCTGATTTACTGAGATCTTGGTCATCGTACTATCCATAACACTACTACCATCAAAAAAGTAACCGCCATAGAAATTTCTAAGCGCAGCACTATCTAAAAGCGCTACATTTTTTAACTGCCTTAAAAAGATCTGACCAAAATATACTGCAAATAAATCGCCCGGGTTTTTCTGTAGCAAAACTTTGTAATTGTAAGGATGCATTGCATAAGAATATTTTATATAATTGTTCTGCATCGAACCCCTTCCCCAAGTCCAGGAATCCCTTTTATGCCCAATATCCTCCAGATTATACTCTAAAAACACACCATCTATATGTTTGTTAGCCTTTATCAACTGCTCTGCTTTTAGGTAAGTATAAAAATAGCTTTCGCCAACACTCGAAAAATTATAAACATTATTGATCAAACTATCGTTAAATGCCAATGCCGGTCTAGAATTACCAATAATGATATATGTTTTACCTGCCGGAAGAGAATGAATTACTCCGTTTTTTTTCTGAATAAGAAAGGCGGTTACGTACGTTGATGCTGTTAGCAGCAAAACAGTTACTACAACAAAAACGAGGATTTGAGATAGGAACTTTTTCATATTTAAAACTGAAAATAAATAAACTCATGTTGACCGCCACTAAAAAACAAGATAATCCAAACATTAGCAAAATAAAAAGACCACCGAACAGGCCTGGCCCATTTAAATCCAAAATTCTGCAATGCATATTGATCTTCCCTTCCAAGCCATTCTATTACCACAAATAGTGCGACTAAAAACAATGTTAGGTGTGGCAGGAGTGATGGAACAGTAAATAAGGACCTAGAAAATATTCCCGACAAATAATCAAATGCAGCCCCAACGCTTTTGGATCTAAAGAATATCCAGGCAATAACCGTAAGTGCAAAAGTCATACAAATTAAACCTAGCTCTCTAATCGTTGGCAATAACCTCCCTTTCGCAACTATTTCCAGGTTATTTCTATTAGTTTTTATTAAAACCGAAGGCAATATATACAAGGCATTCAGCAATCCCCAAATGATAAATGTCCAGTTTGCACCATGCCAAAAACCACTTACGATAAATATAATGAACACATTTCTTACCTTTTTCAAGGTGCTTCCTTTGCTCCCACCCAATGGTATATACAGGTAATCTTTAAACCAGGAGGAGAGTGAAATATGCCACCTACGCCAAAATTCGGCTATATCTCTTGAGAAATAAGGGAAAGCAAAATTTCTAAGCAGCTCAATTCCAAAAAGACGTGCTGTTCCTAAAGCGATATCGGAATATCCGGAGAAGTCGCCATATATTTGAAATGCAAAAAGAACGGCGCCCAATGCGAGTGTACTTCCAGATTGTTCGCCCGGATTGTTAAAAATCTGATTAACTACTTCGGCACAACTATCTGCAATCACTATCTTTTTAAACAAGCCCCATAAAATCTGCCTCAAGCCGTCAATAGCCTTTGTGTAATTAAACTCTCTCCTTTTAATGATCTGAGGTAAAAGATGGGTAGCCCTTTCTATTGGCCCTGCAACCAACAAAGGGAAGAAACTCACAAAAACAGAGTAATTGATAAAGTTGCGCTCCGCCTTAATCCTATCCTTATAAATATCTATCACATACGACAAACCATGAAAAGTATAGAAAGAAATACCTACAGGTAGGATTACTTTCAAAGTCCACATATCCATCTTCAGCCCCATTCCTCCCATCATTTCCGCAAAAGACGCTGCAAAAAAGTTAAAGTATTTAAATGCGCTCAGAAAACCCAGATTAATGCCTATGCTCAGCCACAGCCAAAACTTTTTTGCAGCAAGGGTTTTAGCCGCTTCAATTTTAATTCCACTAAAGAAATCTAATAATATAGAGAATACCAAAAGGAACAGGAATCTATAATCCCAGCAGGCATAGAAAAAATAACTAGATACCAGTAGTAATATATTCTGAAATCTTAAATTATTTCTTGCTACAAACCAATATAAAAGAAAAACAATGGGAAGAAATATTGCGAAGGCGAAAGAGTTAAATAGCATAGCATATATTTAGTTATACACTAAGGTAATTATACCTACAACCTCAATTGATACACATTATCCATTAAAAATACCCAATTTAAAGGCTTATTGTGTATTAGATATCACAGAATGTGTGCAATGTGTGTAAAATCGTAATGCTTTAAATTTGCATTTCTTTCTTCCTCTTAACCAATAAATAACATAGATATAGCAATACAATCCAGCCAGGAATCAACTCTACCGACATCTTCATTCCTGTGATCCACATAATCACTAAAATACCTACCAAAAACACCAGGCAGATGTAGTTAGACAGTGGATAAATAAATGAAGGAAACTTAGTTCTAATCTGATCCGTGTCTTTACTCCTTCTAAATTTTAGATGCGTAATACTAATCATCAACCAATTGATAATGAGTGATGACACCACCAGCGACATCAAAATCTCCAGTGCCTTCTCCGGCATTAGCTTATTAACGATGATACATATAGCAGCAAATAAACTCGATATTAAAATCGCATTTATAGGTACTGAGTTTTTATTCAGCTTCGATAAAAAAGAGGGTGCATTTCCTTGTTCGGCTAATCCAAACAACATCCTGCTATTGCTATAAACGCAACTGTTATAGACGGATAACGCAGCTGTCAATACGATAACGTTAAGCATATTGGCAATAATGCTTGTAAAATAAATGGTTTTCCCTAACAGTGTGAACTGAAAGCCTTTTAAACTCTCAAAAACCATTACAAAAGGACTGCTGTCGGTAGTAATGCTTTTCCAGGGCGACAATGAAAACAAGATCACAAGCGCTCCTACATAGAAAATTAGGATACGGTAGATCACCTGATTGGTTGCTTTTGGAATGGTTTTTTCAGGTTGTTCTGCTTCTGCTGCTGTTATCCCAATTAATTCCAGTCCACCAAACGAAAACATAATTAATGCAATAGCGGCAAACAACCCTTGAAATCCACCTTTACCATCTTCACTAAACAAACCCTTTGCAAAAAAGCCACCGTCGTTCCATAGGTTTTGCACACCAGCCTGTTCACCGCCGCTGCCACTAACTAATAAATAAACACCAAAAATGATCATGGCGATAATAGCTACCACCTTTATTATAGAAAACCAGAACTCTACCTCTCCATATACCTTAACAGAAGTTAGGTTTAAAGCATTAATGACTATAAAAAAGAATAAACTCGATGTCCACAAAGGAATTTCCGGCCACCAGAAATGCACATAAATACCAATGGCTGTTAACTCCGACATACTTACCAGAATATACAGCACCCAATAATTCCAACCCGAAGCAAAGCCTGCGAAAGAGCCCCAGTATTTATAAGCGAAGTGACTAAAGCTACCTGAAACAGGTTCTTCTACCACCATTTCGCCCAATTGGCGCATGATAAAAAAGGCGATAATACCAGCCAAGGCGTAACCCAAAATGACGGAAGGTCCAGCCAATACTGCTGCCGGCCCAATGCCTAAAAATAATCCTGTTCCTATGGCGCCACCAAGGGCGATTAACTGAATATGTCTGTTTTGCAAACCTCTCTTGAGCTTTTGCTCTTCAGGTTTTTCACTAACTTTTTTCAATATTTATGGTATTTATTCAATTACAATGCGAGCATCATTCCAATACAATATGGATATCACTCAAAATCTCAACAAAAGTGGCAACTTATATTGATTTGAACGATTAAAAAATCAAATAGTTCATTCCAGATCATTCAATAAATCCAATTTCAAGCCTTGTTACAGTGAAAATGCAACATAAGAATCACTTGATTTACCACCCCATTTTGATCCGCCACAGGCGATAACAACATATTGCTTTCCATCAACGGCGTATACAGCCGGAGTTGCAACGCCCGGTGCAGGCAAATCAGTTTCGAAAAGTATTTCACCAGTTTTTTTATCGATAGCCCTGAATTTACCATCGGCTGTTGCACCAATAAATATCAGTCCTCCCGCGGTTACCACAGGCCCTCCATAATTCTCACGACCGGTAGTAGGTATCCCTTTCTTTTTCAGCTCCTCGAATTCGCCAAAAGGAACCTTCCATTCATATTTACCAGTATTCAGATTGATGGCATTTAAGGTACCCCAAGGTGGATTAATCGCCGGATAACCCTCTTTTGTAAGGAACTTATTGTATCCTGTAGAACCATACGAAGGTTTCGGTGCTTTTGTAGTTTTAGTTTCTGATGGCCCTGTATATGGCTTTGCCTGTTCCGTTTTAAGATCAAGGATAAAAGACGCAATCGCATTTTTCTCTTCTTTGCTAAGGTGATTAAACCCAGGCATCATGCGCCTTCCCGTTGATAGCAGCTCGGTAAACTGAGTAAGGTTATATTTCTTATCTACACCAACAATTGATGGGTAATCTCCTGCGCCCAAACGTTCCGGACCGTGACAAACCATACAGTGTTTATTGTACAACCCTGCTCCAACCTCTAAATTTGTTTGCGCCGTAGTTTTTGCAGGCTCATTTTCGACAAGATTTAATACCCAAGCCATTTCATTGGCATTCACATAAAGGATATTGGATTCAGGATCGAAGGCTGGTCCACCCCATTCTCCACCTCCATCATACCCAGGAAAAATGATGGTTCCTTCTTTTGTTGGCGGGGTATATATCCCTTGCGAACGGTAGGCTTTAAATCGCTTTTTAATATCCTGTTGTGATGAATCGCTTACCAAAGTATTCAGGTCGTTTTCTGTTAATATTTGCCTTGCAAAAGGTTTAGGCAATACCGGAAATGGTTGCGTCGGCCAAAGTTTCTCGCCAATAATTGGTGTATTGGTAGCCACCTTCCTTTCTACAATAGGAAAAAGCGGTTTACCTGAGGTGCGTTCGAAAACGAAAATGAGTCCTGTTTTAGTGGTTTGGGCTACTGCATCAATCTTTTTCCCTTGGCGGGTTATAGTTGTAAGAATTGGTGGACTGGAAATATCCATATCCCACACGTCGTGGTGTACGGTTTGAAAATGCCACTTTAATTTTCCTGTAGCCGCATCTATAGCCAATACACAATTGGCATAAAGCCCCTTTCCTAGACGATCGCCCCCATAAAAATCATTGCTTGGATTACCGGTTCCCGCAAACAGAATGCCTCTTTTTTCATCAAGACTAAAACCCGACCAGCTATTGGTTGACCCCATTCTTTTGTAGGCCGTTTTATCTTCCCAGGTTTCATATCCTGGTTCTCCAGGCATTGGAATGGTATGAAATACCCATTTTTGCTTTCCTGATTTTACATCAAATGCGCGGATGTATCCAGGTGTTTCTTCGCCCACATAACCGCTTAAAAAGAACAGGTTTTTATAAATCATTACCGGAGAGGTTGGGGCAACAAAAACCTTGCGCTCTTCTCTGCCTAGACCTTTCCTTAAATCTACTCCTCCGTCTTTACCAAAGCTGGAAATTAACTTACCTGTGTTAGCATTTACGGCAAAGGCAATTGGTCCTACGGTATAGATGATACGTTTATCTGATCCTTCCTGCCAATAAGCTACGCCTCTGTTCATGTTCACACTGTTGCGGTGCCAGGTTTTATTTACAATAGAGTCGGCCGGATCGAAATGCCATTTTTCTTTGCCCGTTGCGGCATCTACCGCAAACAGCTTAAGTTTTGGCGATACGCCGTACAGCAGCTTATCAACTATGATAGGATTGCACTGAATTGAACCGAATTTTGTGTTATCGTTGTTTTCTGAATGGTATACCCAAGCCACCTTTAACTGGCTTACATTCCCGGTATTGATCTGTTTAAGCTTCGAATACTTAATATTTTCGCGGCTGCCTCCAGTAACTTTCCAATCTTTGTATTTACCTATGGTATCAGCATATTTGGTAACAAAAGAATCTACAGGAGTGCCTGCTGATCCAATTTTATCGCTTTTGTACGCCAATAATACTCCTGAAATGGCCAGCATACCAAATATATGCTTTTTACTAATTGTCATACTGAAAATATTTTCTGTTAATTTATTAAATTATCAGAAAATATGATCACATGATTTCGGGGTTCAGGTAATATTATTGTATCATAAAAACTTAGTCCGCTTTAATTGCTTGTAATGCTTTGCCATTTAAAGACACCGTTGCCTGATCTGAAATGGTATAATGGGTTTTGGTAATATTAGGATCCATTAAATCAAGACTACCTGAGCCGGGAATATCAAAGGCCGCAGTATTAATTTGATTTGTCGATGAGAGCACCAAACTTGCATTGCCTTGTTCCTTATTACCTATCAGCGCATTTAATTTATCTACTTTCAATTTGTCTAAAAATGTTCTGGTGTATCTGCCCAGATCCAATTGCATGGAGCCTTGCTGGAAACCCGAGATGTTAATGCTACCAGAAATGTTTGCCCTTTTTTCTTCTTCCTTATCCTTATGGTAAGCACGACTGGTTAGTTTAACAGTATTAGGCATAACGAGAATCAATTCATTGTCCCATATTTGAAAACCGTTGTCCTTTGCTTCCTTTGTCAGGTCAATTTTTATGATGTTTCCGTTCTTTGTCCATACCAGATTTCCTTTAAGCCTGTCTCTCAGCCATAGCCCTGCAGTTTTACCCTGCTGAATGCGGATGGTAATTCTGTTTGCCGACAATAGTTCGATCTGGTTAACATCTTGAACCTCATTAAACGTTAAACCATAATATGGATTTTTATAATCTCCTTTTAGAAAAGATGCCTTAAGGCTAAAATTATAGGCGGTAAGGCCAATAAATGTAGCAACCACTGCTGCTATTATAAACATTGTGCTGGTTTTCATAATCTATTTAGTTTGGTAGTTTTGTGCTTTAAAAATCTCAAATCGCTCTGCAATATCTTCTATGCTAATTCCTAGCAGATACATGCTTTTGAATAACTCCGGTAGCTCTTGCCCCAGGAAACGCTCTTTGCTATAGTTTTTTACTTTCAATAACGCATCTAGTGCAATAAAAAAACCTATCCCTCGCTTGTTGGCAATTACCTCTTTACCTTGCAGAAATTCGTATGCTCTTACCACAGTAAGTGGGTTAACTTGCAAATCGGCAGCCAACTCACGAACTGAGGGCAATTTTTGCTCAGGCAACCATTTCTCCAACATGATATTTTCAGTTACATAACCCGCAATCTGCATGTATATCGCTTCATTCTCTCTAAATTCCATCTTACACTTGTTTTTCTTTTAGCCTGAAATAGGTACTTATCCAAAGGATTACCGAAATCAAAATGGCTATTGTTGCTGCAATAATATAGCTTGTCTGTGTTGGCTCAATATATATATTTTCTTTATTGATGATAAGACCGACCATGTTAAAGGGAATCCCATTTTCAATCTCTGCCTGAAATATAGCGTGAAGTAAAACCGGGTTTAACAGGCACAGCACCGCGATAAAAATGAAAAAACAAAATACCGTTTTTATGAAATGAAGTTTTTGAAAAAACACTGCCCCCAGAAAACAGATGGAATGTAAAATGGCAAAGATTAAAAATGACACCCAGACTTTTCTATCAGGAGAAAATACATTGATAATCTCCATTTTATCTTGAGCGTTTGCATTCGAAATCTTGATTACCAGGTAATCGATAGCGTAAAAACAACCCAGAAAAACCAACTGAAATATTACAAAAGAGTAAATCCAGGCTACAAGATATTTTTCGAAATGGGAAGCGGGTAGTGCTAGAGTAGAGATAGATTTCTTTCTGTCGCCAAGATCAGTAAAGATGAGACTAGTAAAAATAGTACCCGAAAAAAACAGAAAATTTAAGAACATAGCCGCTTGTATAACAGGACCCATATGTCCGTGAGTGCTATAAGATATAAAACCCAGAATTAAGGTTAACACTCCAATTAATACACTTGTTGACATTAAATATGTTTTATATTGCTCGGCAGTGTGTTTCTTAAACAGGTTAAGAAAACGGGTAAGGTTGAAAGTTTCGTTCATGATAGCAGTTATTTTAAAGAATCAATTACAGCAGTGTAGTCATCTATTATTGCATTAAAAAGGAGCTCCATATCAACCTTATTGTTCTGTTGTTGAGTATTGAGGCTAATGGTATTGTTACCAATGGAGTTTTGCGCTTTATACAATATGCCCTCCTTATTTGCATTACCTGAGTTACTGAAAAGTAAGCGGTCGCCAATATCATCCAGGCTCTTATTCAGTACAATTTCTTTTTTGTGGAGGACAAGCAAGGTATCGATCAAACTGTCGAGATCTCTTACCTGATGAGTAGATATAATCATACAACGCTCGTCTGTAAGGGATGACGCCATGATTCTTCTGAACTGAACTTTTGAAGGAATATCAAGCCCGTTTGTAGGCTCATCCATAATCAACAATGCGGTATTGGTAGCCAGACCAAAGGTTATCATTACTTTTTTCTGCTGACCAAAAGAAAGCTGATTTAAATTCTCATCTGGACTAACATCAAACTCAGCCAGTAATTTATAGAACTGTGAATGATCAAATTTTGGATAAAAATGAGCGGTGCGGCGAACAAATTCTCTGACTAAAAGCGAAGGCAGTTCCATCTCTTCAGGAATAAAGAATAATTCCTGTAAAAAAGAAGGAAGTCGCTTAGCGGCACTAAGACCATTAACCTTACAAGTACCCTCAGTGGGGAATACCAGACCCGCAATGTTTTTAAGTAAAGTTGATTTACCTGCTCCATTTTTTCCTAACAAGCCATAAATATGGCCGGTCTCCAGATTAAGATTCAGATTCCAAAACAGTAGTGCTTTTTTACTGTATCCGAAACTAAGGTTTGTTAATTCAATCATAGCATTGTGAGTAAAGTTGTACTGTGCTACATATGTAGTACAGTACAAATGTAAATATAGAATTTACATTTCCAAATTAATTCACAAAATATTTGTAATGATTGGCTTACAAAGCTCTTTGGAGCACTATACGACCCTATTTAATTGGAATCGCTTTAAACTCGAATAATGAAACTTTTGTATTATTAGTGCTCACTGTTACAGAAAACGCATACTCTTTTCCTTTTTCAAAGGCATGATCAGTAAGTAAACTAATATCGGTTTTACCATATGGTTGCAACACAGGAACCGCTATATTACCTAAACTTTTCTGCTCATTACCTATAAGACAAGTAACTGCTAAAGAACTTTGTTTTGAAGTAACCTGACCAAAGTTCTCTACTGCTATGTTTAAAGTCGTTTTGTTATTGGCAGTTGCATTGAATGTTGGCTTGCGTGCCGAAAGAATTGCCTCATTATAGTTTAGCCATGGTACACGGGTATATCCATAAAGCAGTTTACCCGATGAAAACTTACCGATTAACTTTGGTGCAAATTCATCTTTTGTTATTCCATTGCCTTTGGCATCAAAGCTTACTATTAAGTCTTTATTAGATTTTTCTACACTCAAAACTTTACTACCTCTACCAAAATTAACTTCTGATGATGCGCCAAAGCGTAGAGATTTAATGTCGATATCGGTTTGAGGATTAAAGCCTTTTTCCGCTGCAATTTTAACACGGATCACTTTAGTTTTTGCAGTTGGTAAATCCTTATTAAGCATGGTTAATAACACCCCCGGATTCAATGGTACACTTATATTTTTAGAGCTATGACGATCATTTGGCTTATCATCCGCCTTTGAAGTATCTATTACCGCAAAGTTGGCCTGAATAGCTCTTCCGTAGCTGTCCTGAAATATTTTAATACGTTCGAATTTATACCAGTCTTCAACTTGTCCGTCTTCATGTACTGCAACTCCGGGTGTGTAAGCCTCTCCGGGATCGGTAACCCAGTTTATGCCATCCTTTGAGCGTTGGTAAAAAGCAATTCGTCCAAGCCAGTCATTAACGATTAAATGGTATTGAACATGATCACGCCAGATTACTGGATCTTCGAACTCGCCCTTTACATTAGGGTAAACCCTCCTATCAGTAATTTGGTTGTAAGAAGAAATACCAGTTTTACTAATCCATACACCGCCTCCTCTGCACACCATCAAATAAGAACCATCTTCCCTTTGTGCAAATGTTAAATTAGACAAACCTTCAATAATTGGACGATCTCTGTTCTCAAAATCAAACTTTTTTAGCTCCCAAGGGCCATTTAAACCATTTGAAATGTAGTACCCATCAATAATGTAAATTACGTATCTGCCATCTTTAAGGCGAAATCCTTCGGGATTATGTCCGTGGCCTATAGTATCTTTGATAACAAATGGGCCAATTGAATTATCGCTAACTGTATGGTAAACAATGGAATTAGGCCATTCCGCATGGCCTTTCGGGGAACTTTCGAGCCAGCCACATACGTAAAGGTGATACAGCTTGTCATCTCCTAAAAGTATCTTTCCGCCCCAATAAGACCGCGTTCTATCTTCAATACCATTATCTACATACCGAGGCAATACATTTTTGGCACCCCAGGTATCGCGGCTTAGCTTTCCTTTTGGCATGGGTAATAAACGATCTATAAAGCGCGCACCCTCTACCAACTGTTTCCATTCTTGGGGACGTGGTCTTTCAGTGATTTGAGCATTTAGATTATAGGGTGCAAAAACTAAGGCGCAAAGGGCAAGCTTAATAAATAAGTACTTTTTCATTTTAAGAGATCAGCTAAATTCAATAACAAATAAAGCGCATTCTGAGATGCACTTTATTTGTTTCTTATCCATTCATTAAGTGATATTAACATTCGCTGATCATACTCGACCATTCGTTCCAAAAATTCTTCAGATCGTATCAATTTATCAATAAGAGCTAAAAGAGTTGTTATTTTATAATAAACTTGTTCTTTAAACACACAAAGCCATTTATAAACATGAACGTTAAGAAATCAATAATCTTAGCATTTGCTTCGATTCCATCATTGCTCTTTGCTCAAAATAGTCCTGGAAAACAATATGTGTACAACCGCGCACCACTAACTTCGGATACATATATTCAGCTTCCACTTGGGAGTATAAAAGCAAAAGGCTGGTTACTAAAGCAACTGGAATTGCAAAAAGATGGAGCAACAGGTCATGCTGAAGAGCTTTATCCTGAAGCATCTAATCTTGGTACTGAATCTGATTGGTTAGGTGGCAATGGCGAGGGCTGGGAACGCGTTCCTTACTATGTTAAAGGACTTGTTGTACTAGCTTATACTTTGGATAATACTGATTTAAAGGCGAAATCTCAAAAATGGATAAATTGGACATTAGATCATCAGCAGGCGAATGGAGCATTTGGACCTGCAAAAATGAACGATTGGTGGCCAAGAATGCCAATGATGTATGCCATACAAAGCTATTATGAGGCTACCGGTGATGAACGGGTAATTGGCTTTTTCACTAAATATTTTAAGTATCAACTAGAGAATCTGGATAAAAAACCGTTAACAGAATGGAGCAAATCGAGAACTGGCGACAATATAGAATTGGTATTATGGCTGTACAACAGAACGGGTGAAAAATTTCTTTTAACCTTAGCAGAAAAATTAAAATCGCAGGCCTATCCATGGGCTGATATTTACACCAACAACCAGTTCTACCACTACGGAGATGATTTCCATACCAAACATAGTGTGAGTGTTGGTCAGGCGCTTAAACTTCCGGCAATCTACTCTCAACTGAACAATACTCCGTTTTACAGAAACGCGACTGAAAAGGGAATTGTTAATTTAATGAGAGATCATGGTCAGTCATCGGGTATTGCATCTGGAACTGAGTTTTTGGCTGGCAGAAGCTCATTTCAGGGTACTGAAACTTGTACAGTTGTAGAATGGATGCAGAGTTTGGAAACCACAGCAAGAATAATTCATAATGCTGAGATTGGGGATAGACTAGAGAAAATCGCTTTTAACACGCTTCCTGCACAGTTTAGCAGAGACATTAAATCTCATTTGTATTATACACAACCAAACCAAATCGTATGTAAACATGGCAATTCCGGTTTCGACGAGGATTATGATGGTGGTTTACTTTTAAGTCCGTACTCAGGTATGGGATGTTGCAGGTACAACATGCACATGGGATGGCCATATTTCGTAAAAAACAGCTGGGCAGCCACTCCAGATAAAGGTTTGGCCGTAATTGCCTATGCTCCGGTTGAAGTGAATGCTTTTGTAGCTGATGTTGTTCCAGTTAAACTTAATGTGGCAACTAACTACCCGTTTGAAGAAGCAATAAGGATTAAACTAGATTTATCAAAACCTGCTACATTTCCTTTAAAATTAAGGATACCTGAATGGTGCAAAAACCCACAAATAGCTGTTAATGGCAAAGCATTATCCGGCGTTAAAACTGGTCAGGTTTACACCATCAACAGAAGCTGGAACACCAATGATGAGGTTGTGCTTAATTTCCCCATGGAAGTAAAAGTATCCGATCAGGTAAACAACTCAGTAAGTGTAGAGCGCGGACCATTGGTTTATGGGTTGCAGATGGAAGCAAAATACAGCATCCGTAAAAAACATTCTGTAGAAGGCTTTTTTGACTATGAAGTTTCGTCGGCTTCCCCATGGAATTATGGGTTAGTTATAAATAGGAATGATCTTTCTAAATCTATAAAAGTTCAAAATGCTGCAATGCCGGAGAATCCTTTTATACAAGCTACAACCCCCGTTAAATTAAAGGTCTCTGCTAAAAAAATACCTTCGTGGACTTTGGCTTATAATCAAATGCATGCTTTTGAAGTGCCAAGAAGCCCGGTGCCATCAACAGAACAAACAGAGGAAATAACCCTCACTCCTTTTGGAAGTGAAAACATTAGGATCAGTAATTTCCCTGTAATTGGCACTCCTGAAAGTCCGCGTAAGTTGTTTAAAGAGAACTTTGAGAACGCAACTGTTAAAGACTGGCTCTTGTATGGAGGCAGTTGGTTTATTAAAGATGGAGCAATCCATGCTGCATCCAACAAAGGATCATGGGGCTATGGAATACATGGCTCAAAAGCTATAGCCAGCAGCACTATGTTTAAAGATTTCAGCTATGAAGCAACAGTTCAACTGAACTCGAAAGGAAATGCAGGGCTGATTTTTAGAGTAACTGATGCAGTATTGGGGGGAGACATGTACAAAGGTTATTATTTAGGGATTGATGCTGAGACAGGAGTAATACAATTGGGTAAATCATCTGATCAGAAATGGGTACCACTTGCATCTAAGCAGGAAAATTTAGAGATCGGAAGGTCGTATAAGGTTAAAATAGAAGCCAGAGGCAGCAAAATTAAAGTATACTTTAACGGATTAGCTAAACCGTTGTTTGCTGTAACAGATACAGAATTTACACGTGGTACAATTGGTGTAAGAGCGTATGACTCTCTGGCAAGCATTGATAATTTACTGGTTAAGGAGTTGAAGTAAGGTATCCCGTCATTCTGTTAGCACTATAGGCATTCTGAAATAAATTCAGAATGCCTATAGTGCTAACAGAAGAATAGTTTGTGGGAGTGTATCCTCTCACTTGAGTATAGTTAATAGTAATTTGACCTTAATTCCATTGGATTTTACTGCCTTTATATATCCTGATAACGACTAAATACTCTTCAGTCAGGTATGTACGACTCATACCCGGAGAAGGTAGCCCGGCAGGGTGTTGTGCCCCTGCAGTTACCGGCAAAACAGCTACACCACCAAATCCGCTTTTCGAAGCATCAGCAACCTGACGGTTAATTTCTTGTGTGGTTAACTGTCCATTTAAATGCAAGAATGGGATAAGTTTATGAAGAGTAGATGGATTTTTGAATTCATTCCATAAATTGTTTCGCTGGGCAAGGGACGTTAACCCAACAGCACAACTGCAAAGTAAAGTTCATACAAATTTGGCTTTATACATTTAAGGACTAATATTCGGTTTCGTGTTTGTAAAACAAATATATCGATTCCATATCCTCCACTGTTACGAGCCATCCTGTACATGAATACATACAAAAAAAGGGATTTCAGCCGTGCTAAATCCCTCCTATTATACTTTAATTAGTTTAAACTTTTTTAGGCGGAAGATCAAACGCAACAGCCTCATGCTCAAAATGGCCATTATGTGAACCATCACAAAATGGTTTATTTTTTGAAAGTCCGCAGCGACAAATTGATAGTGTAGTTCTACCTTGTAATCCGTACACTTCACCATTTCTGTCGACGATCTCAAAATCGCCTTCTATCTTCACCGACCCGTTATTATTAATTGTAAGTTTCGTCTTTGACATGTATTCTTAATTTTAACCAAAGCTAAAACAAAGTAGATAGACACGGAAAGATCATTTCAATTTAGAAACGTTCTCAGCTTAATCCATGGCAGGGATACCCATTTCAACCCACTCTTCTTTAGAGGGGTCATACAAACCAGGGACAGGACAGGCAATCCAAGCATACGCATAATCACCGTCATTTGACCACGGTGATGACTCTGATGAGCAACCAATATTCTTAATATTTTGCCTTTCTCCCAGGAATCACCATACATTGGCACTTTTTCAGACAAAGATGAATCTGTCCATCTTAATTGAACGGCTCTGCTGAGCAATATACTGTAGTTACTATAAGCCTCTACCAAGGCTTCCATACTTTCTGGTGCTTGTTCATGTTCTAAAGCATCCTGATCCAGTAAACCAGCACGGGTTCCCATCTCCGTAATCGTTTGAGTTAGATGCCAGGCAAGCCTTTGTATAGACCGTACATTCGCATGAATTTTCTCTTTACTAGTTTCTGGAGTAATCAAGGAAAAAATCTTAGTTGTGGCTTCAGATTCGTATTTCCAATCGGCTAAAAAATCATTAATACTACGGTACATTTAATTTTATCTTGTTGTTGTAAATTACTATTCTCTTCAAATTCTGCCGAGAAAACGAATATAGTAAAAATTATTTCTGATAAACACGTACGTAATCGACTTCAAAACGATTAGGGAATTTAGTGTCCCCAAGTTCACCTCCGTTCATACCACCCATTGCAAGATTTAGTAACATATAATGCGGTTGCATAAATGGATTCGTGTTACTACCATCTTTATTATACAAATTCGCCATATCTACTTTAATTAAAAGCTTATCATCTACAAATAGAGAAATGTATTGTGGTGTCCAATCCATACGCCAAATATGAAATTTTGATGCCCATTTAGCACCTCCTAATCCATCAATTGATTTAGTATTACTGTACCATTCTGCATTGTATTTTTTCTGTGTGCCTACCGCTATATTTGCCAATATCTTGCCTTTATAGTATTCCATAATGTCAATTTCACCGTTAGATGGCCATTCTCCTGATACACCCAGTGTCCACCATGCAGGCCAAAGGCCTGAGCTCACATCTATCTTCCCCCTCATAACAAATCGTCCATATTGCCAGCTATACTTTCCTGAAGTATTGATACTCGATGATGTGTACTGAATATTTTCTCGATTGCTTCTCCAGTCTTTACCACCTTTTTTAAATCCGGGATTTGGCTTATTATCTTTTCTTGCTTCAATAACAAGCCTACCATTTTCGCACCAGGCATTATCAGCCTGATACCATTGTAGCTCTTCATTCCGAACAAACCCCTGTTCATACCTCCAACTAGAAGAATCCGGCTTACCATTGCTATCAAACTCATCTGTCCAAACCAATTTATAGCCTTCTTTTAAATAAATAGATTCAGCTTTATTCTTCTGAGCGAATAAATTACCAGAAGCCACAACAGCAATCAAAAGAAAGAAATTATTTAACTTAAGTATTTTCATTTTCGAACACAATTTATAAAAATATATACTTATAACACACATAAGCGAATACTAATAACATCAAACACAGTAATACGTCAGAATTATCTATTAATTTAGGCGCTAAATTCTAAGGGAAAACAATTTTCAGGAGCGCAGCGCACAATTTTTAAGGCGATTACAACCAAATTAACCCTTCTGTACTCTTATTAACATTAATTTAAGATGCTAAGATCTTTTTACAACGACTACCCGTTCATATTTCAATCTGGAAACCCATATTTGGGTTTACAACCTCATCAATTAGTTATTGAGGTAATGGACATTATGCTAAAAACCCAGAAGTTTTCTTATCCCATTTACTCGGAAGGACACTGCTATGGGGTTGTTCACTTTCAGGATCTGATCAGTTTTCTCCTTGATAAACAACATGGAAAAGAATACCTCTTTCATAAACTAAATTATGAGATTAAGAATGCAATTGTCGTTTTAAAACGAGCTAAAAAGCCGTACATCACAGGAATTAATTTAATACCATTTGCGCAGAAAATGTATTGGCTTATGAACAACAACCTAAATCCACTTATTGACTATCAAATATTAGAACTCCTGGCATCGCCTGATACCCCTACAGCTATTTATACTGGTAATGATATCTACATTGAAATAGCTGATGACAGAATGATTAGTTTTTGGGGAAAAGACAGGACTGTTATCGGCAAAACAATGGGAATAGCAATTCCAGAACTAAAAGGACAGCCTTTTATAGGATTATTGCAAAATGTATGGAAAACCGGAATTACCTATGAAGCTAAAGATACAATGGCTATCCTAAAAGTAGATGAAGAGATACAGGAATTCTATTTTGATTTTACCTATCGTGCTATCAAAGACCACTCTGGCGAAGTAAAATGCATACTCCATTCAGCAAAAGATGTTACTAAAAAAAACCCAAAAGTTGAAGGAAGTATGCGTAAAGTAAACGTAAGTAGTTGTTAAATCCCCTGTTTCACCCTACTAGTTTCACTGTCATCCGTATTTCTAGCGGCTTTATTCCCCTTACTATTTCCAAAACGGTAAAGAATAGTGATTCTTGCTTTTCTATTGTCGTTATATTGTGTACTAAACTGATTCACCCCGTTAACAATGCCTTTATATTTTTGCTGACTTGTTTTAAAAACATCCGATACATTAACTGCAAGTGTTAATTTCCTGTCCATTACCATTGCCCTAAAACTTAAATCGGCAGCATAATAAGCCTCACTAATTAAGCGATTATAGACCTCAGGAAACTGATACCATACCGTAGCATTGGCCATTAATGTTTTCTTGGTGTTTAAAGTAAAAGTATTATTGGTAGAAACATATCCACTTAATTGCTTTAAGGTTCCTTCAGCAATTGCCCCATTTGATTTAGACCTGTTTAAATAAATATTAAACTGATTGTTGTTCTCCCACCAGCTCAATTTATTGAATGTGATAGTTTCACTCAAGCCTATGGCAACAGAATTAGCATAATTCCGTATTACCTGAGATTGAATATTGTTTTCTGTATCTAAAAAGTCAAGCGAACTAAATCCATTAGAAACAAAATTAGAATAAACAGAAGTACTTAACCAATCTTTATAGTTGTAATTCAATTCAAAGTTATTGCTAAAGGATGGCTTCAGATAAGGATTTCCTTCTTCATAGACATTAATAGCACTATATAGCCGAGCTGGATTAAGCAAACTGTAATCAGGGCGATTAATTCTTCTACCATACGTAAACGACAAAATATTGTTTTCATTCAAAGTGCGCTGCAGGTAAAAAGTAGGGAACAACTCGAAGTAATTATTTTTTACTGTCTCCACTTGCACCGAAGAATTGCCTCTAGTTTGAGTAGTTTCCATTCTTAAACCCAATTTTACGCTCCATTTACTGAATTCCTTATCTGCACTAGCATATAAAGACTGTGTATTTTCTGAATAATCAAATACATTGTTATTAAGAGCACCAATGGCAAATATTTTCTCATACGTCAAACTGTTTTTACTTTTAATAGTGGAAAGTTTAGCCCCAAGTTCCAGATTGGCAAATTTATACGGCAAAGTTAAATCCAGCTTATTTGTAAATATATCTATGTACTCATTTTCTGACAATCCGACTGGCTTATAACTATTCAACAATTCATGTTGATCATTATAGCTACTACTTTGAAACCGGTTATCATCTTCCATCCCATATCTAAAATAATTAGAAGCAAATTCTATCTTTTTACCAGAGGTATCAATTTTATGGTCTAAATAAATTTCGACATTTCTAAGGGTGTACTCCAATTTATCGTTGCCAATATTAAGCAAAGTAGAGTCTAAACGACGACCAGGTTGAGTATAAAACCTCCCATTTTCATGCAAATCAATCTCGTAATCACGTATCCCCTGCATGTATTTAACACCTACAGTTGATTTTTCACTTAAATCATAATCTACCCTTACATCGCCTCTCATTCCTTTCCATTTCATCAGGCTTGCTGACCGTCGCTCCCATAAATTCTTTGGTGTAGAGAACTCAGTAGTTGCGTTTAAAGACGATTCCGAATAAACCCCGGTCAGGTTACTGCTGATATGAAGTTTGTCAAGGTTGTAATTAAAAACCCCGGTTAAACCAACCAGGTATCTACTGGATAAAACAACACCGGTGTTAATTAAACCATTAAAACCTTGTGATAGATTCTTCTTTAACACAATATTAATTAAGCCGGAATTCCCGTCCGCTTCATAGCGTGCAGAAGGATTAGTAATGATTTCAATTCTTTTAATATTAGCAGACGGAATTGATTTCACATAGTTAATCAAATCAACACCTGAAAGCTGCACAAGCCTATCATTTACCATGATTTTAACATTATTTTTTCCAACAATATTGACCCCTTCATCATTTACACGAACACCAGGTGCTTTGCTTAATGCATCCACCCCATCTCCACCAATAGCCGACAAGCTATTTTCTACATTAAACAAAATTCGGTCTGTTTTACGTTCTATAAGTGGGGCTTTAGAATAAATACTCACTTGCTTTAATTGTTTACCTTCATCAGTTAACCTAATGAGTAAGGCTGTATCCTGATTAAGGGCATCAGGTAAATCTATAAGAGTAGATTCATAGCCCATTGCTGTAATGATTAGCTCTCGCTGTAATGCTGGTTTTACATTAAGTAAAAAAAAGCCAGTACTATCTGTAATACTGGTCTGCAAAATAGATTTGTCTGTTTTTTGCTGAAGAACAATGTTGGCAGAAACTACCGGTCGGCTGTTTTGATCAATTACCTTTCCTTTTACTAAATGTTGTCCGGAAGAGGTTAATACTGCTAAAATTAAGAGGATAGTAAATAGATTTCTTTTCAATTGAGTAAGTTTTAGTTTTACTCATGATGATCAATACACAGCTATTCCATAACACCATATCAATAATTAATCTTTATTCACCCTACTTTACACAAAATTGCTATATTGTTACGCTGAAAGGGATAAGATGTTCTTCATAATCATGTGCAGTGCAAGTTTTGTTCATGAAGGATCATTATAAAACAGTCCTTAATATATATATGTTAATAATCAATAATTTCGAAGAGTATCAATCGCATTTAGGTAAAGAGTTAGGCGTTTCTAATTGGCATAAAATAGATCAACAACAGATTAATAAATTCGCTGATGCGACACTGGATCACCAATGGATTCATGTAGATGAAGAAAAAGCTAAAAGTGAAGGGCCTTTTAAAACTACAATTGCACATGGGTATTTAACTTTATCATTAATTCCATATTTGTGGAAGCAAATTGCAGATGTACGAAACATCAAAATGGAAATAAACTACGGTATAGAAAATTTCAAATTTGGTCAGGCAGTATTGGTAGATAATGAGGTTCAACTAAAAGCCAAGCTTAATTCGATAGCAAATTTGAGAGGAGTTACCAAGGTTACTATTGAGGCTACTCTTGTTATTAAAGATCAGCCAAAACCGGCTTACACAGGTAATGTAGTATTCCTATATCATTTCATATAACAATAAGAAGCCAAACCCAATACAGAAGGTCTAATAGAAATCGTAGCATCTTAACCCATTAAAATGGTTGTATCCGGAACTATTTGGGAAATATTTTTCGTATCCAATACTTGCCTCAGTAGTACCGCTTGTATTGGTATAATTGATCTTTGAAATTGTAGCGTCGTGGCTTATACCTAATCGTAGCTTTTCGCCATTCCGCCTACCTTTAAAAAGATCAAAAATCAAAGAGAGAACAACTGCATCGGGCCCATTTTGTGGCCCGGTTCTATACCAAAGGCCTGTATTTAGACCTTTGTATTTAAATTGAGCCCCCATGCTTAAATTGGTATTACTTGCCTGCCTATAGTATACTACGGAAGGAATTAGAGAAGCCCCTTCGTCTTGATTGTAATCAAAGTACTGAGTTAAAGGAATTTTGAAACTGGCATTTACCGTAATCCTCATTGGAAGCTTGGCTTGTGTTCCGCTAAAGGATTCATCAGGTTTATTAATGTGATGAATTGCTGTACCTAGCATAAAGTTATGGTAAACTAAGTTTACACCTGTGGCTGCGTCAAAGAAAAACTTATTCGAAATATCAGGAGGGTTAGCAGCCGAAATACTACCAGGAACGTATCCTAAGCGAGGATCTATTTGATCAGAAAAAACAAGCTTATTCCAATCTATACTTCTATTTGTAAAACCTGCCTGGATACCAAACGACAAAACAAAATCATCTCCCCCAACGCTGTATGAATATGTAGCTGCCGCATTGTTTTTAACTAAATATGCAGTACCCTCACTGGAGCGGTTAAAAATCAAACCTACTCCACCCGGAAATTTGGCGATATTTAAATCGGCAGAAGCTGAAATATAAGAAAGATCACCACTTAAACCAGACCATTGATTTCTATAAATAAGGTTCATTCTAATATCACCTTCGAATTGCCCTGTTAGCGAAGGATTTAGGTATATAGGCTGGTTAAAAAATTGCGAATAAATATGATCTTGTGCAGAAGCATATCCAATGCCTATAAATGTTAGCAAAATCAATAAAATCTTTAGTGTCTTTGCCATGTTATCTGATTAAATATACCGGTCCTGTTCGTTTTGGCACCCTATTATCATAGGTCATACCTTTCCACTCTGACCCATTGATGAATTCTACATCAATTTTCCAAAAATAGATAGATTGTGATAGTTGACTATTGTGGTATGTCCCATCCCACCCCTCCTGAGGATGCCCATCTTCAAGCTTTGTTGTTTCCCATATTAGTTGTCCCCATTTGTTAAAAACCGACATCCTCCAGGATTTAATTCCAGACCCCTTAGCTTTAAATTGCCGAAGTTCAACACTTTCGCTACCAGGCATAAATGAGTTTGGCACAAACAGATATCCGGGTACTCCGGTGATTCTTACATTCTTAAATGAACTTGTGAAGCAACCACTTTGATTAATCACCTTTAAGGTTACTTTGTATAATCCTGTATCCGGATAGGTATGTTTCGGATTTTTGTCAGTTGAGGTTATCCCATCACCAAAATCCCATAGCCATTGAGCGGGGTTATTAGTACTTTCATCTATAAATGAGAATGTATAAGAAGGAATGCTGATCTCAATACCAGGATCTACTGAAAACTGTGCGATCGGTGGTGCTGTAATTTGGATATAATCACTTTGTGTAAGTGTATTTGGACAATTTAAACTATTTGTTGCAGTTAGTGTAACCGCATAAGAAGAAAGAGCACCATCATACACATGTGTTGGTTCGAATTCAGTAGAAGTTGTTCCATCTCCAAAATCCCATAAATAGGATAACCCACCAGTGGTCATGTTGCTGAATTTCACTTCTAGGCCCGGACACCCTACGGTTTTATCTGCTTTAAAGCTAATTAATGGTTGTTCAAGTACAGTGATGGTTTCCGTTGTTGTTGTGTCTGAGCAACCATTTGAAGCGGTAAGCACAACGGTATATACGCCAGGGTTTTTAAATGTGTACTGTACAATCTCTGGAGCCGATCTAGTTACTCTGCTCCCACCATCACCAAAATCGTATTTAAACAAATTCGCGCCTTTAGAATTGTTATTAAAGTTAACAAGGAATGGTGCACAACCACTTTTCTCCGTACTATTCACCACAAGCTCCGGCAAAACGGTATTGGGAGAAACTTGAATGGTATAGCTACTTTCCTGACTACCACATTCATTTTCGGCACGCATTTTCACCGTGTAATTTTTTACAGATCCCGTTACATAAACATGCTCTACGGGTAGTTTATCTGTTCTTGTAAGGAATACACCATCTCCGAAATCATAATAGTAAGTATTTGTACCCCCCGGAGAAGTATTGCTAAAGGTCACTTTCATCGGCGAGCAACCAACAGTTTTATCTGGGGAGAAAACAGCAATTGGTTGGGCTTTAACAAAAACCGATGAAGTAAACGCATTGGTTCCGCAGGGCGAAGTCACAGTTAAGGTAATTACATAAGTGGTATCCTTACCCTGTGGATGTGACTGAAAAGTAATTGGAGGAGGCAACACTAAAGAAGAAGTTACGCCATTGCCAAAGTCCCATTTAAAATCTGCATCAACAAGAGAAGTGGAAGTATTTGTAAAATTAACTTGCAGCGGGCCACATCCTTCAGTTTTATCTTGTGTAAACGAAGCTGTAATGCTTTGTCGGGTTGAAAATTTATGAGACATTTCATCAGCCTTGCATCCTTGTTTGCTAGTTACTATCAACTTAATAATAACTGACTCGTTGTCGTTTGTAATTTGATAGCCAGGAAACTGAGCACCTCGGCCAATTTCAACTTCATTTGCATACCAGATGTAAATGTCATTTCTATCTGCATCAACAACCGCTTTTACAATTTGATCGTCAATATTAAATGGTGTACATCCTTTATCAGATGTGAAAGTAAAACTGGCAATCGCATCTGGCTTAACCGTAATGTTTACGCTATTACTAATGCTAGCCAAACTACCTGAACAAAGTCCGCTGCTTGCCACTCGTCTGTACATTGTTGATACTGTTAAAGTAGCCGGAGCATATGTTGGTTTTAATTCTCCTTGTATTTCTACCCAACTAACCCCATTGTCTATACTTTGTTCCCAGCTATAGGTATAACTTGAACCATTACCACCTGTAGGTATAGGACCTGTTATGGGTGCAGGGATACCACCAGAACAAATAATCTGATCTGTACCAATTGTATTGCCTGCAATCGGTGGCAGCGCAATCAGATTTACCTCATTACTTACAGATTCACATGCGCCACCAGAAACAACACGCCTGAATGATGAACTGGTAGAAACTGTAAAAGTCAGATCTTTACCGGTTGCACCTGGAATTGTTGTCCAGTTAGTACTTGCGTTTGCACTTATCTCCCATCTATAAACATATGGAGGTTTACCTCCAACAGGCACATCGCCATTAATTGTAACCTGCTTCCCAGCGCATACCGTTGTTCCTGATGGGTTGCTGATGGTGTTTTGAAGTGACTCTAAGTTGTCAATTACTACATCATCAGTACTAAAACACAAACTTACCGCCGTAATTGTCCAGGTAAAAACATATTGCTGACCCGGAACAAGTGAAGTAACTGCACTGTTGTAAGCGGCCTGATCTGCAATTACGGGCCCCGCAGGTAATACAGTCCACTTACCTGCTTCGTTAGATCCGGGTGCGTTACCATTTAAAGTGAAGTTTGGCTGGTTACAAATTGATTGATCAGCACCTGCATCAGCCACTGTAATTGTAGGATGCACTTTAACAATAACGGTTTTTGGGGTACCCGGACAGCCATTAGTTATAGGTGTAATCTTATAAGTAACACTTCCCTCAGTTGAACCACTATTAGTTAATATATCGTTAATTGCAGTAACAGATAAGGGAATACTCTGATTGGTGTTTCCAGTAACCCCGATTGCGGTACTTGTCCAAACATACAAGGTATTACCATTACCTAAGTTTGAACTTAGTGAGATCCCGGACGGATTTCCGGTACATATGGTTTCCATTGCTACAGTGGCAGTTAAAACTGGTTTCGGGGCAACAGTTACTGTTAAAACAAATGGCTCGCCATCGCATCCATCTTTTTGAGGGATAATCGTATAAACAACAACTGCGTTGCTTGTTGGGCTAGTATTAGTAATCACATCAGTAATATTTCCCGTTCCTGTTGCGCTCCATCCAGTAGCCAAACCATCATTACTTACTGCAGTCCATTTAAATGTGCTTCCGGCTACCTTAGGTGTTGGAATAAAACCTACCGGATTTCCCGTACAAATGGCCTTAGTATTATCTGCATTGGTTAATTTATTTTCAGGAAGGATGATAATATCTAGTTGCTTTGAAACCACAGCACAAGTAGTACCTGGCACTCCAGTATTAACCCTTAAAAATATAGTGGCTTTTCCGTCATCCGTACGTTCTATAACGCTTGGCGTGTATGTAATAGTAGTAGTAGTAGTAGTAGTAGTAGTAAGAGTAGAAGGATTTGAAAAACCAACGTTATCAGTTCCATTATCCCATGTAAACGAACTATAGCTTCCCGAAATTGAAGCTGTTAAATCTACAGATGCTTTGTTGCAAATGGGGTTTGAATTTGCAGTAATAGTTATAACCGGCGCTGCAACGAACGTTATTTCTTGTGTACTGATAGCTACAGTACCGCAGTTGTTTTTATGAGTTACCTTAACTGTATAGGTATTAAAATCTTCAAAATTAATTGTTGGGTATTTACTGTTTGCTGTGCTTGGAGCCACAAAAGAGGAAGCTCCAGTTCCTATAACTTCCCATTTGTAAGTATCTGAAAGTTCTTCGGCTGTTCCGCTGAGAACCGTTTCTGTAACTGTTGCATTAGGGCTAAATTCAAGACTTCCCTTCTGGCAAAGTTTTATAGTTGGAGATAAAATTGCTTGCGGCATTTCATTGACAACAACCTTCTGCGCTGGTGTAATTTCCTCGCAAGTTCCAGTTTTTACACTAAGCGTGATATTGTATACTCCTGATTTAGTAAATTTAAACTGTGGATCCTCGCTGAATTTGGTTGTTCCTCCTATGTAAGATACTCCATCCGCCGGCACCACATTCCAGGTATAAACCGGCGTTGATGGACATGAAGTCCTATCTAAATTTGAAGTGTTGTCTGGGGTAAGCATTGGTGATGATAAACAAATCAGTTTACTGGGTAAAGTAAAACTTGGCCTTGGCCGTTCCTGCACACAAATTTCCAGTTCCAAATCTTCAGCTTGGCAGTTTCCATCACTTATTGATGAAAGGCGTATTTTATGCTTTCCTTTAGTTGTAAATTTATGGACTAAATTAAAAGAAAGCGGTTCAGCCGTAGCAGCAATAACACCGTCTACATACCAATTGTATTTAACATTATTTGGTGCACAACCAGGAAGATTTGTATTAGCCTGTTCTCCAGGCAAAGACTGATTATTAAAAACGATATTGTCACCTATACATGCTATTGGAGGAAAGGAGAATAAGTTCTCTGGCCTGGTTACTACCTTGGCCGGAGTAGAAAGAGGCGAACCAATGGCACCACAAAATGGGCTTATCACACCCACATTTACGCCAAAAGCATTATAGACAGTCTGGGTTCCAGATTGATACGACAAGCCACAGGAAGACTTTGTATAAGTATGACTAACCCGATTATTGTTTTGCTTGATATCACAATAGGTATAGTCGTTAAACGTCCCGTCTCCCCAATCAATCTTATAGGTGTTACCTGGAAAATTTACACCTATACCATCCTCCGAAACACCAACACGGTATTCGAATGTACCAACTGGAAAACATACTGTATTTCCACTTGTGGTGGTAAATGCAGTCACAGCAAGATTGTTAACAAGAAAGTATGCCACTGTACCTATCGAGCCGTCGGGCTTTGTTGCTTTCACAAATAGCGTATAATGGGCAAGTGATGCAGCATATGATTTTGCTTCTCCAACAGAAGTAAACACCATTGTTTGAAGTGGTCCGCTAGGATTCAATTCATTCTTGAAAGTCACAGTTACATTTCCTGTACCCGATTCATTTTTAAAGAAAAATGTTGTTGTTGGTTTATTCTCATCAGTATTACAAGTCCCAAATGTTAATGGATTTGTACTCACTTTAGAATCGGAATTTAGAGCAGCTATTGTTCCTACGCCTGCTATAATATCAAAAGGGCCAGAATCTGAGGAGGTAAGTACAGGTGACGTTGATTTTACCCTAAGTCTATATCCTGTTCCAATAGATGCGGTTGAAGGAATATTCCCGTTTACAAATGTAGCATAGAACCCATTATAAGATCCGATACGTTCTTCAACCCCAGTGGACGATACAAGATAGAGCTCAAATGAATTACCTTGACGAAAGCAGTCAGTTCCCAAATTAAAAGTTGCGGCTATAGTTGATCCGGGCGTGTAAGGCCCTAACGCAACCTGCTCTATAGCAATTTGAGAAAATGCTGTAGAAATATGATAGAAGAATAAAATGAGCGTTAATATCAATAAACGTCTTACCATATTATAAATATTATGATAAAAGTAAAGAATTTTTTACTTATTGTTCATTTTATTCATTAATAATAATTCTAAATATTTTCATGGATAATGTTTCCTATAGAATTTAGCATTTAATCAAACTACCTCAAACTAGCCTCTTGATGTTAACTGCCAGTTAAGTGCTTATTAAATACAATACAAAGTGATTGATAGTTGTTACTTTATTTTAAATGTTGTTACGACAAAACCATGATCAGAAGGATATAAAATCTCTTTACCGTTCAGTTTAATTATCTCATCAAAAAATACTTTATAAGACTCAGATTTTACCGCTTTTAACTTTAGACCTTTATAAAAGATATAATCTATGCGATGGTAATCATTTTCACCCTTAGTATGCCATGTAATACCGGGATGTTTAATAGGATTTGAATTCAAAGTCCTATAAGTATCGACCAGCCCAATATCCTCCAATACCTTTGTTGAATACCATGGAACAACTAAATTATTATGCATTTTCTTAGTATTCATGCCCCAATCCAAATGAGAAGGCGTATTCAGGTCTCCGCCAAGAATCATCGGTATGGAATCCGTTTCTGCAGCATATTTTTTTATATAGGGTAATACCTTTTGTATCATTTCATACTTCATTCCTGATCTTTCCCAAACCAGAAGCTCTTTAGCAGTTTTACCAATTTTTTCCGGCTCATTTTCCCAGGGTAAATAATGAAACCAGTTCGAGAAAAATCTTATCCTCTGGTTTTGAATTACAATTTCTCTTCCACCCAAATAAAAAGGAAATTCAGTATCAATTCGCTCTCCGAAAGGATACCTTGATATTATTGATAAATTAGTGTTCTTATCATCTAAAGCAGTACCTACCGGAGCTATTAAATGAAAGTTATACCCTAAGGAATCGGCTATTATTTTACCAGAACCATAGGTTTCCACCATCAATATTACATCCGGATTTATTTCCCTTATAATCCGGACGGCATTGGCTTTTCCATCCTTACTATCATTTGCTCCGTGCAATATATTCCAGGCCATTATCTTAAACGACCCAGTTTGCTTTTGAGCCTCACAGTTTAAAAAAAACAATGTTAATGTTAAGAAAAATAGGATAGATTTCATTTTGATTAAATTTTATCCAAAACTAAGCATTATACAAATTCAACCTCAATAATTAAACAAGTCATGTTGTAACCGTATGGAGATCATCCAAAACCAACTTATAACGGAGATGTTGTGTTCTTGTATCATTTTACAGCCTGATAGGTAAAACCATATCCTGAAGGGTATAACCTACTAGCCAAATCCTCAAAAAAATGTCTTATTTTTGCGCGGAGCCATAAAAACATACGGAAGCAAAAACCATGGAAAACAATACCGGGACAGATCCTCAGGGAAATCCTGCGCCCACACCTGAAACGCGCTCCTTTAAGTCACTGGATATCCCTAAACTTGCCATAACCGCTGCCAATATAGGTGTATGGTTTATGGATGAACAAACCGGTATCTTTCTCCCCTCCGCACGTATGAAAGAACTCCATGGCTATCTGGCAGAAGAAGAGATGTCCTTTGAGGCAGCACTTGCACAAATACCAAAAAAATACAGGCAGAAAGTTATCAGCTTACTAAAAGAAGCCAGGAGCCGACAGGAAACATTTTACCTGGAATATCCAGTGATCGGATTTCATGACCAACAACAACGATGGCTCAGGGTAATGGGCGGATCAGAGCAACCCACAACCGGACCCAGCCAGTTCTCGGGCGTAATCATGGACATTACAGACACCAAACAAAATGAACTACGCAGGAGCAAATTCATAGGAATGGTCAGCCATGAACTCAAAACGCCACTTACAGCCCTGAAAGCCTACATCCAGCTCCTGAACAAATGGGCAAAACAAAAGCGGGACAGTTTCAGTATGGGTGCTCTGTCCAAGCTGGAAAAACAAGTAAAAAAAATGACCACCATGATCAATGGCTTCCTGAATTTTTCTGGAGCAGAATCTGGCAAAATCCATTTGAACAAGTCAACTTTTGATCTGAGCCACCTGTTGAAGGAGGTAATCGAGGAAAACAAAGACATATCTCCCGACCACGCCATCAGCCTGGCAGCTCCCCAGCAGATGATGGTAAATGCAGACCGGGACAAGATAGAACAAGTCATCATCAACCTAATCAGCAACGCCGTTAAATACTCCGATCCAGGAAAACCTATAGCAGTTACCTGTCTGCAGGACGAAACCAGGTTAATATTGAGCATAAAAGATACCGGAATGGGAATTGAAGAAAAAGACATAGCCAAACTCTTTAAACCGCATTCCAGGATAAAAACCAACCAGACGAAAAATATATCAGGCTTTGGCATTGGGCTTTACCTCTGCGCTGAGATCATTAAATATCATAGTGGAGAAATTGGTGTAAAAAGTGAACCAGGCCAAGGCAGTACGTTTTGGTTCAGCCTCCCGGTTGACGACTCTTCCCCTGCTGATACAAAAGATCAGCACCCAACAACTGTGGATACGGCTAACCGATTGGATTAGTCAATCACTATCTATTCTTAAACCAAGATAGCCAACTACCTAAACAATCAGGAAACTTGAGAAAACTGATAATTGATCGAAACTCTGCCACTTGATCCAAAAGATTCGTTATGTAGAAAGGAAAATCATAAACTCGAAAGATTAAAGGTCTTCTCTGATCAAATCAATGACGATACGCAAAATTTTATTTAAATTGTCAGAGCCCTATCCCCTTCATTGTGGAATCACAAACCGCACAGCCTGATTGCAGATAATATTACACTCAACATCATCTTTGAGATAGTCGTTGGATACTAGATAAGCAGAACCATTGGCATTCAGCATATCCAGGCCCGGCCGCAAAGCCCGGCCTGAATAAACCAAAAAGAGCAAACAGTCTTAACCTGCCTTCAAGGTCAAAAACTCCATAAGATGTTGCTCCAGCAACTCGGTATTGTAAGTACCATCTGCAGTGTGGTCAGTGAGTTCGAGACTATTGCCCCCGACTGTAATCGTGTAAGCATTTCCGTCAATAATTTCCGGGAAACTGACATTCACAATATCAGCAACGTGAGCAAATTCCACAGCCAGATTGCTACCAAGCTGCTCATTCACATAAGCAGGAAATTCCGTTTTTAAAAGCTCAAATAAACTTTCAGGGCTTAAAGGTTGTACATTGTCAATTGCTATCATAGGTTTTCCTATAAGCTTCCAATAATGGTGCCCCGAAATCATAAAGCATCAACCAGCTGCCAAAGGCAAATAATGAACGGCGGCTTTCAAAAAGTGTACGATTTAGACTAACTATTTCGGCTGGCAAGTGTTTACCTTCTAAACCACAATAGCCCATGCAGCAAGAAGAAGAAATATTTAACGTATCGGTAGCGATCAACACCGGGCTTGAACCCTTAACATTCACCATCACCACCTACTATCCGGCCCCTGACCCAAAACATGAACGGAACTACCGTGTGATCCGTGATAACAAAACACTCGGCGTCCTTCATCAAAGTGCAGACCACCACTGGCATTTACTGGAAGGCAACCTGGAGCAAGAAGAAATCCAGGCCATAGGAAAGACAATTGATGCACATTACACCTAAGCAGTCTCCACATCCAGATGCTTCCGCATCATGATGTCCGTCTGCTCATCCTCACCCATCTTAAAAATATGTGTATCAAAAGCGACAAAACCATTTTTCTCATAAAAGCGGATGGCCCGAGGATTCTTCTCCCAAACGCCCAGCCAAACCGAAGATTTCCCAAGACCGGCAGCAACTTCCAGCGCCTGCTCGTATAACAGCTGACCAACCTTCTTTCCATGGTAAGCGTTCAGCACGTAAATTCGCTCAATCTCTAAAGACTGTTCATCCATAGGCTCAGTCTGTGCCAAACCAATATTCACTTTCAAATACCCCACAGCAACTGCCCCATCCCAGACAATAAAAAACTGGGAATTAATTTCACTCAGCTCGATACTTAACTTATCCAGGCTGAAATTTACAGCCAGGTATTGCTGCATGTCAGCGTCTGTATTGCTTTCGGTAAAAGTCTCCAAAAAGGTCGTTTTCCCTAGGTCCTGCAAAGTTCTCAACTCCCCAAAATTTGCCTTTTCTATCCTGATCATATACTATTCAATTCCAGGGCGAAAATACACAACAAACCCATAGAAAGATCAAAAAACTAAAGCCCATACAGCTCACCCTTAATCACACACAAAAAACAAGGCAAAAAAAACACCCACTAAAAGCAGGTGATTCATCAATTATGAAGGAAATCTAATTAGCTGATTTTAACATTAATTGCGTTCAAGCCTTTTTTACCTTGCTCGATGTCATAGCTTACTGAATCATTCTCACGAATGTTGTCCATTAAACCAGAAGAATGAACAAAGATTTCGCTATCACCATTAGCTGGCACGATAAATCCAAAACCTTTTGTCTCATTGAAAAATTTTACTGTTCCTTGTTGCATTGTATTATATATTAATTGTATCCAAAGATACTAAAATACTTGAAATGTAAAATTTTATTTCAAAATAGACAAAAAATTAGAATTATATTTTACACAACAATTATCGATCAAAATTTTTTTTTGAAACCAAATTCATACCTAAATTTCCAGATTCAGCCGCTTAAAGACCTCTTTAGTGATCAGCCTTACATTCGCTGAAAGCTGTTCATAGCCGCAATGCTGCAACCCCTGAGGAAAGGAACACCGTTCTCCCGCTTTACCAAATCTATAGTAATCACCGAATCTACAGAGACCTCCTCGTCTGCAAACAGGGAAGCATAAAACCTCCGGGCAAAAACCTCGTCATGACCAAGGTGAAAACAACCATAAGTTTCGATGCCTTTAAGTGTTTTCATGTTCAGAGATATTTCACAACTCGTTTTCATAACCATAAACAAAATGAAATAAAAGAGCCGCCCGAAGGCAGCTCATGGCATTGGTATAAATCAAAAACGCATTACTTGATTTCAATCTGGCGGCTCTGCATTTTAGCTTCTTCACGTTTGGCGATATCAACGCACAATACCCCATCCACATACTTCGCTTCAATTCCTTTCTCATCCGCAGCACCAGGCAGCGTGAAATTGCTTAAATTAATATATTTCAAATTCAACCAGATATAAGTAGTACAGGAGAGCGTAGGCTGACAAGTTCGATTTACCCCTAAAATCTCGTATTTGACGGATCGCAGCATCGAATAGGAATAAGGTCGGCATGGATTATTAGTTTTCTCTTGTAAGATTGTATACGATAAGGTTACTGTTTCAAATCCTTTAGTCTCAATTTTAAAAGTATGATCGCCCGGTGTTTTATTAAAGAACGAGAACTCTAAAAAGCCATTCAACGGAGAATCGACAGGTCCTGAAATTACACGCCAGTCTTTTGAAGGTTTTTCAGTCTCTCCGATGGTAACCTTAATATCCTTTACGTCTTCCATCACAGTAAGCTCATTGGCGTCTTGTCTTTGTCTAATTGAAACTGATATGTACCGATCGTATGTACCAGTAGAGTCCAGGAGCATACTGAATTCTCAATGTTCCTCTAGATAAACGTTTTAGATTTTTGATTAAATAAGCACAAATCAACTAACGGCTATTCCGTGAAGCCTCTGAACATCAAAAACAATTGCATGACGCTGAACTCGATTAACGTGGTTACCGATATTAATATTAAATTTGTCGAAGGGTTGATATAATATATATGCAATAAAAATTGTGATTTAGCAAGAATATGAGTGAATTATTTGTAAAAAACATGGTCTGTAACCGCTGTATAACGGTAATTCAAAATGAATTGGAAAAACTCGGTTTGAACTTCACAAATATTAAACTTGGCGAAGTTACTCTTGCAAGAGCACTAACCCCCGACGAAAGGAATTCACTGGAGGGTGTTTTGGTTCCTCTTGGCTTTCAGGTGATTGATGATAAAAAAAGTAGAATCATCGAAAAGATAAAAAACGTTATCGTTTATCTGGTACATCATCAGGATAATAGTTCCAAAACCAATCTATCTGACATATTGAGTAACGAACTCAGCCATGAGTACAATTATCTTTCAAATCTATTTTCTGAGGTGGAGGGAACTACGATAGAAAAATATTTTATTGCCCAAAAGGTTGAAAAGGTAAAAGAACTTTTGGTTTATGATGAGTTATCGTTAAGTGAAATCGCTATCCGTCTAAACTATTCAAGTGTGGCCTACCTGAGTAATCAGTTCAAAAAAGTAACGGGGTTGACACCAAGCCATTTCAAACTGATTCGTGAAGATAAAAGGAAATCATTGGATAAGGTGTAAATCTTACAAATCAAATCCATAATTCTACAATAGGATTTATAAATCTTCTCGCCAATTTTGCAATGTAAAATACAGCGAGATAGTAAGTAACAGTTTGCTTTTGAAATGCAAATATGAACGCTAACGGGCGTATAAATTTCCTTGAACAAATCAATATTAGGCAAAATGAAAGTAAATAGATTTACGATAGCGGTATTCGCTTCAATAGCAATATTTGCCACTTCCTGTGGAAGCGATAATAATAAAGAAAAAGATGGACACAACCATACTGAAGGACATAATCACACTGAAACTGAAGTTGTAGAAAATAAAGCAGCAACAGAAAAAATGAACAAGTATGAAAATGAGCTCGGGCAGGTGGTTGATATAAACCAAAAACTCATTACCGGATGTCCGTTACACAAGGAAATGATTGGTTCAGAAGGTGACAAATGTCCTAAGTGTGATTTTATGACAATGATACCTATTACCTGGTCTTTGAAAGAAATAGATACCATAAGAGTAACTACTCTTCCCGACTATAAAGCGTCTGTTGACCAGGTAAAGAAATAAATTTGTTTTTAGTTTTGGAAAAAGCGTTGGTGCGCTCGCAAAACGGTGGTTCTATGATTTCCTGGCCACCGTTTTTTAGTTTATCATACTTTTGATGCAATATGATATCCGCTGGTTTTAAATTGGCCCCAACCTGTAAATATTACAAATTAACAGGAGTGAAAATGTATATCTTTTTATAATCTGACAGGTAAATTTGCCTTTAATTATATTATACTATATAAGTAAATCTTCTAATGCTATGAGTGATATTAAAAATGCAGATCTTGTGCGCAAGTCCATCCAAGAGGCAAAAGGTATCTTATTGAATAAAAAAATCCAGGAGGTCAAAATCTCCGATATCATATTGGGCATAAATATTTCAAAAAGCATGTTTTTCGACTTTTTTGGCGGAATTAATACAATATTGGAATTGGTGCTAATGGAAGAACTTAATAGTTGTTACCGACTTATTTCTGAAAATATTAAAAATTTGGAAGAAAAAAAGAAGATAGTAGCAAAACTAAGGCAGTTACGAATGATCTACATCAGAAAAAACACAATACTGTTTAATTATTTCCAGGATGCTGCACTTTTACCCGATAGATACGATGACTTTAAAGCGGCTATCTCATTGACTGAACAGAATTTACTGCTAAATATTCTAAAAGAAAACTCGATTGATCGACGATCATTCAGACTGTGAAAGAATGTCTTTAATGCGTTTGCCAAATAACATGCCAATGGAATATGGCTGGTGTACACAGATATGTACCTAATTAAAATGCTCAATTAGTGGGTTATAGTGGCCGATCGCATTAATCAAATCAGTATTATGGAAAAACTTACTACCCAATATAAAACAGGAATGGTAATGATCCCGGACATATCCGGTTTTACAGATTTCGTTATAAATACAGATATGTTTATCGGCAACTACATCACAGAGCATCTTCTTAAATCAATAATAGACAGTAATAAGCTCGCTCTCGAAATTTCCGAGATCGAAGGAGATGCCGTACTGTTTTACAAGTATCACAAAATACCTTCGTTTGACGATACAATTGCCCAGATAGAAGTCATGTACAACAACTATAGAAAAGAACTAGCCAGGCTTTCATTACACCTTGCTATGGAAATTCCCTTATCATTGAAAATTATCGTACACTATGGTGTTTTTTCCAAATATAGAATTGGCAGGTTTGAGAAACTTTATGGTGCACCCGTTGTGGAAGCCCACAAAATGCTCAAAAACCATATCGCCAAATTTCCACCTTATGCTTTATTCTCAGATGCCTTTTTAAAAGCCAATTTTGAGCAACCGGGTAAATCTACTTCCGAATATGATAATTGCGACAACTGTACGTACTTTCCGGAAATTGGTTACATACATTATCTATAATTTAAGACACAGACCTTCTATACCGGCCGGGGAAGACAAAATCCAGAATCAGTAAATCTTACAAATCAAACCCAAAAAACCATAAAAGAAATAGTCTTATTTAGCTCAACTTTGTATCAATAAATAATTTAAAGTATATAAAAATGGAAAGTACGAATTTTCAGTTCAAGACAAATATCAATTGCAGTAGCTGTGTAGCAACTGTAACCCCTTTTCTTAATGATGCCAAAGGGGTTGGCAATTGGGAAGTGGACACTGTTAATAGAGAAAAAATCCTTACCGTTAAATCAGAAGGAATTAGCGAACACGAAGTTATAAAAACTGTTCAAAAAGCAGGTTTCAAAATTGAACCTATAAAATAATTTATAAAAATGATAAAGGTAATAAAGTCATTGTTGAGCCTTTCGGTTTGCTTAGTAACCTTATCGGCCTGTAACAATGTAGAAAACAAAAAAAATAAAGATATGACAACACACAAACACACAGACAAAGAAAGCGTTTACGCTTGCCCTATGCACCCGGAAGTGACCGGAAAACAGGGAGAAAAATGCCCTAAATGTGGAATGGATTTGAAAGCAGTTAATACTGAAAATGCAGTTGCGTATGAGGTGCAATTAACTACTTCGCCACAAAATCTAGAAGCAGGAAAGCCAACTCAATTGACACTTGCTGTAAAGCAAAACGAAAAAATGGTACCCCTGGATATTTCACACGAGATGAAATTACATTTAATGGTGGTGAGTGAAGATCTGACCTGGTTCCGCCACATCCATCCGGAAGAACAGACTGATGGTGCATACGCGATTACTGAAACATTCCCAACTGGTGGAAAGTATCTGCTGTTTTCTGATTTTAAACCGAGCGGTGGCGAACAAACTTTAAACAAACAGGAAATTGAAGTTCAAGGAAAAGACAGTCCGGTTAATAATGATGTTTCAACTAAATACATCTCAAAAGTTGATGGCTACACCGTAACCCTTATCAATGGAAGCGACTTTAAAACCAACAAAACACAACACTTGGAAATTTCCATCGAAAAAGATGGAATGAAATTAATCGAAAAGGATTTGCAACAATATTTAGGCGCATCTGCTCATATCGTAATGATTGGCAAGGTAGGCAAAGAATTTCTGCATATTCATCCGCTATCAGACAGCCGTTTCCCGATTTTTGCGCAAACAGATATCGAAAAAGCGGGAGTTTACAGAATGTGGGCTCAGTTTAAAATAGATGGAAAAGTGTATACAGCAGATTTTACCGTTGATGTATCTGAAGGAAAAAAAGGCGAAAACGAAGAGAAGTCGCACGCTCATCAACACTAAAAGGTTAAATTTTGGATGTTTAATAGTAATACAGCTTTGTAAATGAGAATAATATCAGTTAGACAAAATCCAGAATACAAAGAAAAAGCTATAAAGTATTTGCAAAAAAGTTGGTCAGAAATTTCTCCCATCATTTATGAAGATTGCCTTTCAAACAGCATTCATGCAACACAGTCTTTACCACAATGGTATCTACTGGAAAAAAAGGAACAAATAATAGGCTGTGCAGGATTAATTACAAACGACTTCATTAGTAGAATGGATTTGTATCCTTGGGTTTGTGCGATTTACATTGATGAAAACCACAGAGGAAATTCTTACGGTTCATTACTTTTAGAAAAAGCGAAAGAAGACACAAAATTAGCTGGATTTAAACATTTGAACTTATGTACAGACCATATAGGGTATTACGAAAAATATGGATTTACCTATATCGGGCAAGGTTATCATCCTTGGGAAGAGCAATCGCGAATTTATCAAATAGAAGTATAAAAAATGGAGACCAATAAATTAGACAATCCAACTTGGCATTCTTTGAACTATACAAAAAACTTCTTGTTTACACGTTGCTAATAAAAATATTGGAGCTATAAATCTATAGGAAAAACTGGGTCTTCAAAGCAGAAGAGAAATCAGTTTTTGGAATCTTATTATAAAAGAGAAATGACACATCAACACAACCACGCAGATAAACACGAGCACGGTCATTCACACGAAGGGCATAACCACTCAAAAGGCAATCCGTTATCCTTCGCCTTTTGGCTCAATTTGGCATTTTCCATAGTTGAGGTAGTTGGTGGTGTTTTAACAAATTCAACAGCCATCATTGCCGATGCATTTCACGATCTTATGGATGCTGTTGCAATCGGTATTGCCATACTTTTAGAAAAATTATCGGGTAAGAAACGGAGTGTAAAATTCTCTTACGGCTATAAAAGATTTTCACTATTGTCCGCATTGGGTTTATCTATATTTCTGTTAGCGGGTTCGGCAACAATGATTTTCGCAGGATATCATTCATTCTTTTCAGAAAAAGAAGTTCATAGTATTGGGATGTTAGGGTTAGCAGTTCTTGGCCTTGCAGTAAATGGTTTTGCCTTCCTTAGAATTAAAAATAGCGGCGGGCACAGTCATCACGGACATAGTCATGGTGGACATAATCACAACAGTCAATCTATAATGCTACATTTATTAGAAGATGTTATGGGCTGGGGTGCCGTTCTGATTGGTGCTGTGATTATTTACTTTACTGGTTGGAATTGGATTGATGGCGTATTAACAATTGCTATTGCCTTATATGTAGGTTTCAATGCAGTTAAAAACTTGATTGCCACGGGGAAAGTGATGTTACAATCCGTTCCTGAAAATGTGGATGTAACTCAATTGACAGAAGAGCTCAATCAAATCGATGGAGTAACCAATATTCACGATGTACACATCTGGAGTTTGGATGGCAGTTACAATGTAGGCTCTGTACACGCAGTTACAACAGATTTGATCGTAAAATCTGAGCAGGATATTATGCAAAGAATCATCCAACTAATGAAGAAATACAACATCCAACATCCTACAGTTCAAATTGAAACCAGCACCAATAGTTGCGAATTTAAAAACTGTTAGAAAATGACTTATGTATAATAATAACTAGCGTTTCCCGCCCAAAAGCAAGCGCTCTGAAATGATACAAGCAATCTGTAAACCTTACAAAACAAATTAGAAATATCGCAACACACAGACTAAAGCAAATGCCGAATTTTGTATCATAAGTTTAGGACGATGAAAACAACCGTAAAATGGAACAATGTATTTCTCCTGTTCATATCACAGGCACTGTTCCAAACCGCTTCCGTATTGGTAATAACCTTATCTGGAGTAGTTGGCCTCCAAATGGCATCTGATAAAAACCTGGCAACACTACCCATTGCTATGATTACTGTGGGTACTGCAGCTATGATGATACCTGCATCAATTATTCTTAAGAGATTCGGTCAGCGCAAAGGCTTTATGATAGGTACGGTAATAGGTGTTTTATCAGGATTGGTATCCTGGTATGGAATTATCCATCAATCTTTTTGGATATTCGCCATCGGTAATATGCTTTTGGGCGCTTATCAGGGTTTTACCCAATATTATCGTTTTGCTGCCGCTGATGCTGTGCCTGATGCTGCAAAAAGCAAAGCCATTTCATTTGTAATTGCAGCTGGTGTCATTGCAGCGTTTGCAGGGCCCAACCTTGCAAGGTTTACACAACATTCAGGTTCAGTTCCCTATGCTTATTCTTATTTTTCTATCATACTTTTGAGCATATTGGCTTTAGGGGTAATTTCGTTACTAAAACTTCAAAAACCAGTCATTTTACCAGCTAATGAAAATATAAAAAAAGGTCGTCCCCTAAAGGAAATTATTAAAAACAGAGATACAATTCTGGCATTGCTTTCTTCAGCTACTGCCTTTGTGGTGATGGGCATGGCGATGACCACCACTCCCATAGCTATGCATGGTTTTGGGCATTCATCTGATAATCCTGCAACAGTTATCCAGTGGCATGTACTGGGCATGTTTTTACCATCATTTTTTACGGGTATGCTTATTCAAAAGTTTGGTGTATACCGTATAATATTCACTGGGATATTGTTTTTGCTCTTATACATCATTATTGCTGTTAGCGGAACCGGTTTCGCAAATTTCGTAGCTGCCTTGTTCATCGTAGGATTGGGTTGGAACTTTCTGTTTATCGGCGGTTCATCATTGCTTACAAAAGTTTACAGAACCGAAGAAAAGGAGAAAACACAAGCTTTTAACGATTTTACAGTCTTTGCTGCGATGGGTATTTCCAGTTTCTTTGCAGGTAGCATTTTTAATCACTGGGGCTGGAATGGTGTAAATTTAGTGTTGCTTCCATTACTTCTAGTTACATTGATAGCGGTCATCAGAATGACGAAATATAACCGTAAAGCAGTTCATTAGAGAGACCGTAAATTGTAACCAACCATTTTTTTGGTAAAAGGTCTCCATTTTTATGTCTTATTTTTAACGTTTTTTGATTGGTGCTGTGATTATCTACTTTACAGGTTGGAAATGGATTGACGGGGTATTAACCATTGGTATTGCTTTGTATGTAGGTTTCAATGCTATTAAAAACGTGATAGCCACGGTGAAAGTAATGCTACAGTCAGTTCCTGAAAATGTGGATGTAAATCAACTAACAAAAGAACTTAACCAAATAGAAGGTGTTACAAATATTCACGATGTACACGTTTGGGGTTTGGATGGCAACTACAACGTAGGTTCGCTTCACGCAGTGACAAGTACACTAGAACACGTCATAATGAACAAAATAATAAAGGTAATGCAAAAACATAAAGTACAACATCCTTCCGTCCAGATTGAAACATACAATAGTAGCTGTGAATTACAAACCTTTTGAAAAATAATGGTAAAAAAATAGATGGCGATACCATGCAATTCGTGGAAAAGTAAATTCGCCTGCATTTCCTTTCATTTTATGGCTTGCCTTGGATCAGAAAAACAATCCCGAAGATTATATTCATATTTAGTAATAATTTCAATTGTTAACCAATTAATTATCACATCATGAAGCATACTTATAAAATAAACGGAATGACCTGTCAGGGCTGCCGAATCAAAGTTGAAAATGCACTGGATGGAATTGATGGTGTTTCTGCTAAGGTCACTTTAGAGCCCGCTGAAGCAACCATAACTATGGAAAAACATATCTCAACTGAAAAATTGCAGGAAGCACTTTCTGTTGTTGGAAATTACAGAATTGAAATGTCGGGCTTTCAGAGAAAAGTAGAAGAAAAAGAAATACACAAACAAACTGACCATAACCATCACGGTTCAGCCGTACATCACCATCATGATGTTGCTCCTGTAAAAGCAGTTAAGGAAGAAACCGGAGGAGTATACTATTGTCCCATGCATTGTGAAGAAGATAAAACTTATGATAAACCAGGGAATTGTCCGGTTTGTGGAATGGATTTACTGAAGGAGCCTACGTTAAAACAAGCTACAAAATTTACCTGTCCTATGCATCCCGAAATTATCAGGGATCAACCCGGCTCATGCCCAATATGTGGAATGGACTTGGTGCCTATGGACGTGAATTTGGAAGAAGAGGATAAAATTTATGACACCTTGTCGCGCAAATTTAGGGTGGCTACAATATTTACTATTCCCATTTTTATCATAGCCATGACGGAAATGATCCCAAATAATCCATTGTTTAGCCTGATGGACCTTAAATATTGGAACTGGGTTCAGTTTGCTTTTTCCATTCCTGTAGTTTTTTATGCGACATGGATGTTCTTTCAGCGTGCATGGCAATCACTCATTACCTGGAAATTAAATATGTTTACGTTAATAGGTATTGGTGCGGGGGTTGCCTGGCTTTTTAGCCTTGTTGCACTGCTTTTTCCTGATGTTTTTCCAGATCAGTTTAAAACTCACCATGGTACAGTCTATGTTTATTTTGAAGCTGCAACCGTTATCTTGACCTTGGTTTTGCTTGGTCAGCTTTTAGAGGCCAGGGCGCATGGTAAAACCAATAGTGCCATTAAAGAACTATTGAAATTGGCACCTAATACGGCGACAAAGGTTGTGGGAGATCATGAAATGTCAGTTTCCATTGATAATATTCAAAAAGGAGATTTGCTAAGGGTAAAACCTGGTGAAAAAATACCGGTAGATGGCAGTATTGAAACAGGAGAAGCTATCATCGATGAATCCATGATCTCTGGTGAACCTGTTCCGGTGGAGAAGAAGGCCGGGGATAAGGTAAGTTCAGGCACGATCAATGGAAATAGGACTTTTGTAATGATTGCTGAAAAGGTGGGTTCTGAAACTTTACTGTCTCAGATCATTGAAATGGTAAACTCAGCAAGCCGATCTAAAGCACCCATTCAAAAAATGGCGGATAAGATTTCCGGGTACTTTGTTCCTGTAGTGGTATTGATCGCTATAGCCACATTTGTGGTATGGGCAATCTATGGACCTGAACCATCCTATGTCTATGCATTTGTAAATGCCATTGCGGTATTGATTATTGCCTGTCCATGTGCGCTTGGTTTGGCTACGCCTATGTCAGTAATGGTTGGTGTAGGAAAAGGTGCCCAGTCTGGTGTGTTGATTAAAAATGCGGAATCCCTGGAGAAAATGAATGCCATCGACATGGTTATCATTGATAAAACAGGAACGGTTACTGAAGGAAAACCTTCGGTTGAAAAGGTGGTTAGCGCAAGTCCCGATTTCACTGAGAAGGATGTTCTTGAAAAAATTGTGGCACTAAACAATAGTAGCGAACACCCTTTGGCACAGGCAACAATACGCTATGGGCAAGAAAATAAAATCAAAGTCAAGCCCATATCAAACTTTGAGGCAGTGACTGGTAAAGGAGTAATTGGTAAGCTTAATGAAGAGCAACTAGCTTTAGGAAATCTGAAGTTAATGGAGCATGTCAAAGCTAAAATTGATCCTGCTCTGGACGAACAAGTTAAATCAGACCAAAAACAAGGCAAGACAGTTTCGTATTTAGCTGTTGGAAACAAAGCCGTCGGGTTTGTAGTTATTTCTGATAAAATAAAAGCTTCGAGCAAAGAAGCGATTCAGAAACTTCAAGAGGAAGGCCTAAAGGTAATTATGTTTACCGGAGACAATGAAGATACAGCGAAATCAGTTAGCGAAACTTTGAGTCTAGATGGCTTCAAAGCCGGGATGCTCCCGGAGGATAAGTTGAATGAAATTAAAAAACTACAGGCAGAGGGAAAAAAGGTGGCTATGGCGGGTGATGGAATAAATGATGCCCCTGCATTATCGCAGGCAGATATTGGTATTGCTATGGGAACCGGAACAGATGTAGCTATTGAAAGTGCTGCAATTACTTTGGTAAAGGGTGACCTAAATGGAATTGCAAAAGCAAGGGCGTTGAGCCATAAAGTAATGGGCAATATAAAGGGTAACCTATTTTTCGCTCTTGGATATAATGTTTTAGGCATACCCGTTGCTGCGGGTCTTCTGTACCCGGTTTTTGGAATTTTATTATCTCCGATGATAGCGGCGTTAGCCATGAGTTTCAGCTCAGTATCTGTAATTCTGAACTCTTTAAGACTTAGAAGCGCGAAGATCGATTAAGTGAATATAGGTGCCACAAACTGAAAACAAGATAACAGCGGATATGATTAGATTACATCCTAAAGTATATTTTAATGAACAATTCAGCAGTTTAGCAGACTTTTAAATGAAGCTGTCAATCAAAAATACGGTATGTGGTAGGTGCATCAGTGTTGTAAAACAGGGCTTTGAAAAGATGCATGTTATAAATCTTCAGGTAAAGTTGACCACCGGTTTTACCCCTACTCATTTTAAAAATATAAAAAAACGCATGCGCAAACCATTAGACCAGTTGTAATTATATAAATATTTCCCTGAATAGTGTAACAGCAATTTTAACACTCGTTTTAATTTTGAGTATAAATTTTTGTTATGAAAAGGAACAATACATTACTAATAAAAGGGATGGTTTGTAATCGCTGCATTATTGTATTAAGCGACGAATTATCCAAGCTGGGTTTAAATGTTTCTAGTATAAGTTTGGGAGAGGTCATATTAAAAGAGGGTAACAAAACTCCTGTTGATGAACAAACCTTAAAAGTGGTTTTACAAAAGAACGGGTTCGACCTCCTATATGATAAGACTGAACAGTTGATCAGCCAGATAAAACTTGCCGTCGAACGCGGGATCAAAGAACAATCTGAAACCGGAGACCCAGTTAAATTTTCAAAGCTGATTAGTGAGGAATTAAACAGGGACTATGATTCGTTGAGTGCCATATTTTCCCTTACACAAGGCGACACACTGGAAAAGTATATTATACAAAAGAAAATCGACGAAGTAAAAGGACTTTTAGTTTATACAGATAAGTCGTTAACTGATATAGCGAATACCCTTGGTTACAGCAGTGTAGCTTATCTTTCTCGACAATTAAAGAAACATACGGGCTTCAATTTCGCCTACTATAAAAACATACGGCAGGATAAACTTACCATTATTAAAAACAGCCTCAAATTAAAAGGCCAGGATGAGTAATCTTATAATTACATACATCTTTTCGGTAATTGTATAATGCTCAGGGCACCAGGCGCCTTTAGCTTTGTTGTATTAAAAATATAAAGAATATGGAAGCACTCACTTTAGATAAGGAACGCACTAAAAAACAATCACAAAAGAATTCTACAAAAAAATCTTTCCCTGTTTTGGGAATGACCTGCGCTGCCTGCGCGGTAAGTGTGGAAAGTATGCTGAAGTCTGCTAAAGGTGTCCATAACGCAGGCGTTAATTATGCCAATCAAATTGCCTGGGTTGAATATGATGAAACTGTTAAGCCGGAAGATCTACAAAATGTAATGCGTGGGATTGGATATGACCTGATTGTTGATGCCGAAGATCCGCAGCAAGTACAGCAGGATGCTCAGATGAAGCATTTTAAAGAATTGAAGCAAAGAACCCTTTGGGCAGTTATACTTTCCATCCCTATAGTTGTAATTGGAATGTTTTTTATGGATTTGCCTTATGGTAACTGGATTATGATGGCTTTGTCCATACCGGTGGTTTTCTTTTTAGGGCGCAGCTTTTTCATCAACGCCGCTAAGCAGGCCAGACATGGCAAAGCCAATATGGACACATTGGTTGCTTTAAGTACAGGAATTGCCTTTCTCTTCAGTGCTTTTAATACCATCTATCCAGAGTTTTGGCACCAGCAAGGCCTGCATGCACACGTTTATTTTGAAGCTGCGGCAGTGATTATTGCTTTTATCTCCCTGGGTAAATTACTGGAAGAAAAAGCCAAATCCAATACCTCATCGGCCATTAAGAAATTAATGGGTATGCAGCCAAAAACAGTGAACATCATGATTGATGGCGTAGCGCAGGAAATCCCTGTTTCGCAGGTGCAGGTTGGAAACATTATTATAGTAAAGCCGGGAGAAAAAATACCTGTAGATGGTGTGGTAAGTGATGGCAATTCTTATGTAGATGAAAGCATGATCAGCGGCGAACCTGTTGCTGTTGCCAAATCAAAGGGTGAAAAGGTATTTGCCGGCACTATCAATCAGAAAGGTAGTTTTGAGTTTAAGGCCGAAAAAGTTGGTGGTGATACGATTCTGGCCCAGATCATTAAGATGGTACAGGAAGCCCAGGGAAGCAAGGCCCCCGTACAAAAACTGGTGGATAAAATTGCAGGAATATTCGTCCCGGTAGTCATCGGTATTGCTATACTTACTTTTACCATCTGGATGCTGGTCGGTGGTGAAGCTGCTTTTACCCATGCCTTACTCACTTCAGTTACTGTGCTGGTTATCGCATGTCCTTGTGCGCTGGGACTCGCAACCCCGACCGCTATCATGGTAGGCGTTGGAAAAGGTGCAGAGAATAACATCCTGATCAAAGACGCAGAAAGTCTGGAACTGGGCCATAAAGTGAATGCGATCATCCTGGATAAAACCGGTACCATTACAGAAGGTAGGCCTGTAGTTACGGATATAATCTGGACAAATGCAACGACAGACCATCACCTGAACAAACAGATTTTATATGCTATGGAAGCCCAGTCTGAGCATCCACTTGCAGAAGCGGTGATCAACCATTTAAAGGAAGAATCCTTAACCACTACGCGCCTGGCTCAATTTGAAAGCATCACAGGTAAAGGAGTAAAAGCGGTTCATCAGGACGTTTCCTATTTTATCGGAAATAAGGCTTTGATGGACGAATATCGAATTGTAGTGAGCCAGGAATTGCTTATTCAGGCTGAAGTATGGCAGGAAGAAGCTAAAACCGTGATTTATTTTGCGGATCAAAAAACAGGGCTTGCTGCCATTGCCATTGCCGACAAAATCAAGTCCACTTCGCAAGAGGCTATTGAAACCCTCCAAAACAGGGGGATTGAGGTTTATATGCTTACCGGAGACAATAAACAAACTGCTGCCGCTGTAGCTAAACAAGTGGGTTTGAAACATTATAAAGCAGAAGTAATGCCTTCGGATAAAGCAAACTTTATCAAAGAACTACAATCGCAAGGAAAAATAGTAGCCATGGTTGGTGATGGCATTAACGATAGCCATGCCCTTGCACAGGCCGATGTGAGCATTGCTATGGGTAAGGGCTCTGACATTGCCATGGACGTGGCGAAGATGACTTTGATCACTTCCGATCTGAACATGGTACCCAAAGCATTAAAACTTTCTGGCAGAACGGTAAACACCATCAAGCAAAATTTATTCTGGGCCTTTATTTATAACCTCATCGGCATTCCTATTGCTGCCGGTTTGTTGTATCCCATCAATGGATTTCTATTGGATCCGATGATTGCTGGCGCAGCTATGGCTTTAAGCTCTGTTTCGGTGGTCAGCAATAGCTTACGGTTAAAGGCTGCAAAGTTGTAAAATCAACATCCTCAATTTGTAATGCCCGGCTTTGAGCCGGGCATTTTTTTTTGCCGGCTTACAGAAATTCTATAACTCTTACCTGCAATAGTATAAAGTATAGGGGCATGGTGCTTCCTAATTTTACACCCATTAAAACAACAATTTATTCCACCATTATTTAATCAATCATGTTAAAAGATACAAATAAACTAAAAGCCCTTTTCCTTCCTGTACTCTGCAGTATGTTGCTGATTGCCTGCAATGGTAATAAAGAAGAAACGCAAAAGAAGGAAGCCGGTCCAGCTGCTGCTGCCAGTAAATTAGAAGTGGATGTGATCGTCGTAAATGAAGAGAGCCTGAATCAGGAAGAGGTGATTGTCGGCACCATGAGCCCTTACCGGGAAGTGTCGATTGTTAGTGAAATCGCCCAAAAGATTATCCTGGTCGCTTTTCAGGACGGTGGATCAATCAGTAAAGGACAATTGCTTTATAAGTTAAATGATGCTGATCTGAAAGCGCGGTTAAAGGGATTGAATTCGGAATTAAAATTAGCCCGTCTGAATGAACAAAGGATAGGTAATCTACTGAAAACGGAAACTGTAAATCAGCAGCAGTACGATGAGACATCGGTAAAATTACAGTCACTGGAAGCGCAGCGTGAAGTGCTCCAGGTGGAATTGAATAAGACTGAGATCAGGGCCCCTTTTTCAGGAAAGATCGGCATTTCAAATCTGGATCCGGGTGCTTTTGTCTCACCTGGTACAGCACTGGTCAGCCTTCAGGACCAGGGTACAGTTAAACTCAATTTTTCTGTGCCGGAAAAATACCTTCCGCTCGTTAAAACAGGCAGTAAGATTAATTTTACTACAACACTTTCTGATCAGCAACAAACAGCAACGATTCTAGCTACCGAACCTGGGCTTAACGCTCAAAACAGGGCGCTAAAGGTACAAGCTAAAGCAGGTAATTCTGATGGAAAATTCAGGGCAGGTTTGTCTGTCAAGATCCATTTCCCTACATCACTAAAAAATGCAAAAGCGATTAACCTACCAACTGAAGCACTCATCCCCAGCGGAGAGGGATATAGTGTTTTTGTGCTTGAAAATGGTGTTGCCAAATCAAAGCCAGTGAGCATTGGCAACAGAACTGAAACCTCAGCCATTATTATCTCTGGTTTAAATAATAGCGACAGTGTTATTGTATCTAATCTTCTTCGTCTTGGCGATGGCATGCCGGTTCAGGCTGTTGTTTCCAAATAATCTATTTCAAATATAAAAACATGAGTTTAACATCATTAAGTATAAAAAAACCGGTTCTGGCAGGTGTATTTTCTGCCTTTATCGTTATTATGGGTATTGTTGGATGGAACTACCTGGGTGTCAGGGAGTATCCCCTAACCGAACCACCCGTGATCTCGGTTGTCACCTATTATCCGGGTGCAAGCCCTGATGTAATTGCTTCCAAGATTACCAAACCTATGGAAGAATCTATTGCTGAATCCAATGGTGTGAGAACAATTTCTTCTGAATCTAGGGAGCAGGTTAGTGTCATTTCCATAGAATTTAACCGGGACATCGATCTGGAAGATGCATTGAACGATGTACGCGATAAAGTAGCCAAATCCAGAAAACAGCTTCCTGCCGATGTAGACCCACCTGTGGTTGCAAAGGCTTCCTCACCCGACAACCTGGTTGCCTTCTTAGAGGTAGAAAGCGATACGAAGGACATCAGAGAAGTAAGTCATCTTGCCTCTACAACGATAAAGGACAGAATGCAGTCCATTCCCGGTGTAAACAGTGTTGCAGTTGTTGGTGAACACAAGTACGCCATGCGGCTACGGTTTGATCCCACTAAGCTGGCGGCTTACATGCTTACCCCTGAAGACATCCGGCAGGCATTAGCAAGAGAGAATCTTGACCTGCCTTCCGGAAGAATAGAAGGCGCAAACAATGAGCTTAGTGTGCGTACGCTCGGCCGTTTAACTACTGCGGAGGACTTTAATGAAATGATCATTAAACGCGAGGGGAACACCGTAATACGGTTAAAAGATATTGGGTCTGCGGTACTGGGAGAAGAAAATGAGCGAACTGCAATTATCAATGAAACCGGTAATTTAAACCGGATTGGGGTCGGCATTGCCATCCAGATCCAGCGGGGTGCTAATGCGATTAAGGTAGTGGATGAATTTAATATCAGGTTAGAACAATTGCGTAAGGAAGTTCCCAAGGAATACCGGTTGATTGTTGGTTTCGATTTCACAAGTCCCGTACGTAAGTCAATTGCGGAGGTAGAAGAAACTCTTTTTATAGCCTTCGGTTTAGTGGTCCTCATTATCTTTCTTTTCCTTAGGGACTGGCGGTCAACCATTATACCTGTGCTGGCGATTCCTGTTTCGATTCTTTCGGCATTTTTCATTATGTATGTGGCAGGGTTTTCCATCAATGTACTCACACTGCTAGGATTAGTGCTTGCGATCGGTTTAGTGGTTGATGATGCGATTGTGGTGCTGGAAAATATCTATAAAAAGATTGAAGAAGGCATGTCGCCAATCCAGGCCGCTTTCAAAGGTTCTAAAGAGATCTATTTCGCTGTAATCTCCACCACTATTACCCTGGCAGCTGTATTTATGCCCATTGTTTTTATGGGTGGGATCAGTGGGCAGTTGTTTAAAGAATTTGCCATTGTGGTATCGGGTTCTGTACTGGTATCCGCTTTTGTTGCCTTAACCCTAACCCCTATGCTCAGCGCCTACTTATTAAAAAAGAGCGATAAGCCAAACTGGTTGCACCGAATCACAGAGCCTTTTTTCCTCCGGTTAAATAACGGATATGCGAAGTTATTAACCGCTTTTATGAAGCGTCGCTGGTTGGCCCCTATATTCTTAATCGGCACGGGCAGTCTCATTTATTTTGTTGGGAAAAAGCTTCCGTCTGAGCTTGCTCCGATTGAAGACCGGTCCAACATGAGTTTGATCGCTATTGCCCCGGAAGGTGTCTCGTTTGATTATATGCAAAAGCGGATGACCGAAGTAGGAAAATATGTGAACGACTCTACGGGTAGCAGGTTATATCAAACCTATTCTATGGTAGGTATTTCTTTTATTCCGGCACCGGCACCAGTTAACATTGCTGTTCAGAGTATTTATCTAAATGATCCTAAAGAAGGTCAGCCCAGTGCCCAGGATTTATACAATCAATACGGAATGGCCTCGTCTAAATTTAAAGGTTTCCTTTTATTTCCTTACCTGCCACCTACAATCGGCACACGTTATGGTGGCGGTATGCCAATACAGTATGTGCTTCAGGCTCCAACGCTGGATAGTCTGAAACAAGTACTTCCGAAATTTTTGGCTGCAGCGCGGCAGAGTAAAAAACTCATGTTCATTGATTCCGATCTGAAAATCAATAAACCCGAACTAAAAATAAATATAGACAGGCAAAAAGCAGCATTAATGGGTGTTTCTATACAGGAAGTATCAAGGGCTTTACAACTTTCATTCTCTGGCCAGCGTTATGGTTATTTCTTAAAATCAGAAAGGCAATATGAAGTGATCGGTCAGGTAGAGCGTAAAAACAGAAACGACATCAGCGATCTGCGTTCTATTTATGTCCGTTCTACGGACGACGAAATGATCTCTCTGGATAATCTGGTTACCATTGAAGAAGGAATCAGTCCGGCTGCGATTTATCGGTATGATCAATATACTTCAGCATCTATTTCTGCGGGGTTAGCACCGGGTGTAAGTCTTGCTGAGGGTATTGAAGAAATGGCACGTATCAAAAAGGAAGTCTTGGATGAAAGCTTCAGAACGAGTTTAGCGGGTCAATCCAGAGATTACGAAGAAAGTCAGGGTAATATCACCTCGACCCTTATTCTGGCGTTGTTACTGGTTTATATGATCATGGCAGCACAATTTGAAAGTCTGCGTGATCCGCTCATCATTATGCTTACGGTGCCGATGGCCATAACAGGTGCAATCCTTAGCTTATACTGGTTTGACCAGAGTTTAAATGTGTTTAGTCAGATTGGAATCATCACCCTGGTGGGATTGATCACTAAAAATGGTATTCTGATTGTGGAATTTGCCAATCATTTAAAAGAACAGGGACTTTCAAAATATGATGCTGCCATACAGGCAGGGGTCCAACGTTTCAGGCCAATTCTTATGACTTCTCTGGCGATGATATTTGGTGCACTGCCAATTGCCATGCACGTTAACAGCCGTCAGTCACTTGGAATTGTAATTGCAGGAGGATTGACCTTTGCGGGGATTCTTACCCTGTTTATTATCCCTGCGGTTTATTCTTACCTGTCGGGAGCGAAGCATAAAGAGGCGGTGGAAGAAGAGAATGAAGAAATGGAATCAGCTCATGGTGACCTATTAAAACAAAAATAATGAAGACAAAATTTTTAAATATACCAATGGCTTTGCTGCTACTGTTTTCAGGCGAAGTTTTACATGCTCAGGAAAAAGACTTAAGTCTTAGCGAGGCATTGGCGATGGCCGCAAAGGGCAATAAGGAACTTCAGGTACAAACATTGGAAGAGATTCGATATAAAGAACTGACCAGAGAAGCACAGAGTCGCCTGTTACCAAATATTTCGGCAAATGCTGCCTATTCCCGTTACTTCGACCGTCAGGTAATCTTTCTTCCGGGTTCTTTTGCCGGCACAAGTAAAGCTGTACAGGACGTGGCTGTGGGCGGAAAAAATGCTTTCAATGGGTTTTTATCGTTAAACCAGCCGTTGTTGATGGAGACTGCCCGTCGCCAGAAACAGGCTGCTTTGATCAATGAAAAAATTCAGAAAGAAAAAACTACTGATCTGCAAAGCCAACTGGCTTTTCAGATCTCAGCCAGCTATTTTAGCCTGCTGTTGATGAATAACCAGCTCAATTTACAGCAACAAAGCTTATCGCGGAATACCAGAGCGCTGGAAGATACCAGGGCATTGTTTGCACAAGGACGAAGCCTGAAAGTAGACACTTTAAGAAGCTTTATCGCAGTTGAGAACTTAAAATCTTCGATATCCTATTTAAGAAACAATATCGAAGTAAATGGCATTCAGCTGAAAAGACTGATTGGTTTAACTGATACGGCAGAAATAAAGCCGACGGATAGCCTGAATGTTGAATCCGATAACGCTGAATTTTATACGCTGGATGTGGCCTTAAAAACCGCTGAACTGAATCGTCATGATCTAAAATTGCAACGACTTTCTGTAGAGCAGGGAGAAAAGCAATTGTCTGCGAGCAAAGCGGAGCGTCTGCCTCAGGCTTCAGTTATAGGCCAGTACCAGTTGCAGGCACAGGCGGATAACCTTAACCTGGGGAATTATACTGTGCCACGCACTTCATTTCTGGGCTTGCAGCTTACGGTTCCAATTTTTAATGGAAATCGTACCGGCGCTCAGATCAATCAAGCCAGGATTAAAGTAAGGCAGGAAAAAATCAGGTTAGATGATTTGCAGGAGGAAATGAATGCTGAATTAGCGGCGATCATCAGTAAATGGAAGGAAGCCAATGCCCAACTAAATATTCAAAAAGCAACAGTGGCAGCGGCAGAATTAAGTTACATCATGATGAACGACCGTTACAAGAATGGGTTAAGTTCCAGACTAGAATTAACGGATGCCGAACTGGCGCTAACACAAGGTAAGATCAATTATTTACAAGCAGTCTATAACCTTAAGGTACTGCATGTTGAATTGCAGCGATCTTTAGGCTTGTTAAAACTGCAATAACCTGTAAAAATATTATCCTTGAATAAATCCTATTAATCATGAATAATCATCAAATAACAAATCCAAAAATTATTTAGCATAAAGTCAACCAAAACTCTATAACATATTCCGGTAATAGTATAAAATCCCGGCTTCGGTGTTGGTTAATTTTGGGGACAAATAATAAAAAAATATGTCAAAAAAAACAACACAACCAATAATAGAAGCGGTGCCCTACGCTAAGCGATGGGCAGCGCTTTCTTTGCTATGTATGGCCCAGTTCATAGTGATCATGGATACGTCCATCATAGGGGTGGCCTTACCGGCAATCAAAACCGATCTGGGTTATTCACAAACCGGCCTTCAATGGATATTTAATGCCTACGTAATTGTTTTTGGCGGTTTCCTGCTTTTAGGGGGACGTCTGTCAGACCTGTTTGGCTCTCGGAAGGTTTTCATGTGGGGGTTTGCCATTTTAACCGGGGCCTCACTTTTAGCTGGGATGGCCTGGTCAGTACAAGCTTTAAACGTCGGGAGGGCTTTGCAGGGTCTGGGTGCTGCTTTCATTGCACCAGCGGCATTAACGCTGGTTTTAACCAAGTTTACCGATCCAAAAGAACTGAATAAGGCTTTGGGTTTCTGGGGTGCCGCCGCTGCCGCTGGTGGTTCTGCTGGTGTATTCTTTGGTGGTGCCATCACACAATGGCTGTCATGGGAATGGGTTTTTCTGATCAATATCCCTTTGGGCCTGATTGTTCTCGTTTTGAGCCCTGGTTTATTACTTAAAGGAGCAACTCGAAAAGGAAAAGTAGATGTTCTTGGCGCGATCCTGGCAACAGCATCACTTATCCTGGTGGTATATGCCATCGTTTCGGCTGAAGGTGCGGGTTGGGCTTCGCTTCAAACTCTTGGATTGCTTTGCTTGGCTGTAGCACTGTTTATTGTCTTCCTTATCGTGCAAAAAAACAAGAAGGAGCCGCTTGTACCTTTAGCCATTTTCAAGGTGCCTAACCTTTCAGGTGGCAACCTGGTCATGGGCTTTTTGGCAGGCGCATGGATTCCGTTATGGTTTTTTCTTAACCTTTATTTACAACAGGTATTACACTATTCAGCTTTCAATAGCGGCCTCGCCTTACTACCGATGACCTTTGCCATCATGGTTTTAATGATGGGTGTTACCGGAAAGTTGGTTGCAAAATTTGGCTTTAAAAATACCCTGATCGCAGGATTTATAGCGCTCACAGCTTCACTCGTTCTTTTTAGTACTGTTCCCGTCGATGGATCTTTTATGATTAACGTATTACCCGCATCCTTGTTAGGTGCGCTCGGTATGTCTCTGGCTTATATTCCTGGAACCATCGCTTCGATGTCCGGTGCAAAACCGGAAGAAACAGGATTGGCCTCCGGCCTGGTAAATACCAGCTATCAGATTGGTTCAGCGCTGGGACTTGCCATAATCGTCGCTATCGTGGCCTCAAAAACGGATATGCTGCAAGTACAAGGGACAATAGATGCGGAACTATTGAATGAAGGTTTCCGAACAGCATTCAGATCGGCGGTTGTAGTAAGTGGTATAGGCGCATTGATCGCTGTTTTTTCAATCAGGACATTCAAGTAATTTGAACAATGAAGAAGTATAAAATGATCTGGCCAACCCGTAAAGTGACTTGGGAGACAAAGGATGCGGTAACCATTGAATTTGATACAGCCGGATCAGGATTCAACTACTTACCAGGACAATTTATCAATGTCAGCCAGGTGATAAATGGAGAAAAAATAACCCGTTCCTATTCTTTGTCTTCTAGTCCGGATCTGGATGCTTTTCCTGCAATCACCGTCAAACGGGTAAAAGATGGCTTGCTGAGTAATTACCTGGTTGACTACGCTGATCAAATTCGCGAATTGGAGATAGAAGGACCTTACGGTTCTTTTGTTCCCCTTGAAAGCAGTTATCAAAATAATAATGTGGTTTTATTGTCAGGGGGAAGTGGGATTACACCGCTACTTTCCATTGCAAAATCCTTATTGAGTAAGTCTGCTGATGTTCAGCTTACCTTAATTTATGCCAATCGCAATTGGTACGACGTGATCTTCGCCGATGCGTTAGAAGCCCTAGCCTTGCAATACAAAGATCGCGTGACCGTTTTCCACGCGCTATCACAGCACGATGGAACAAAGCTGGTGTTTGCAGGTACTTTAATTGAGGATAAATTGAGCAAGCTACTGATCAAAAAGCTATTGAAGCAGGCAACCTTTGAAAAACCTGTAGGCACTCATTTCTTTATTTGCGGGCCTTCAGGCTTGATGAAAATCTATCATGAGGCACTGGAATCTTTAGAGGTTCCAGAAGCAGAGATTTTTATGGAGCGATTTACAGCAGACGATGAACCTGCTGAGCAGCTAAAACTGCCTGATATCTCCCATGAAGTCCTGGTTCATTTTTATGAGCAAACCCATTTGATTGAAATACCTCCAGGAACAACACTATTAAGTGCTGCACTGAAAGAAGGTATTGCTTTCGGGCATTCCTGTAAGTCAGGAAATTGTGGGGCCTGTGTAGCGATATTAACCTCAGGAAAAGTGAAGATGGTTAAAAATTATGCATTAACGCACAAAGAAGTCGAGCAAGGCATGATTTTGTTGTGCCAGAGTTATCCTTTAACTGAGGATATAACTATCGAGTTTGACTGAAATTTTATAAAAGAATGCCGCAATTGTATAATGCCCTCAGCTGTCGGTATAGATAACTTTGAACTATAAAACTAATAATTATGGAAACACTTAATTTAAAGATCAGCGGAATGGGAAGTGCTCATTGTGTTGGCGTAGTAAAAAATATAATAGTTAAACAAGACGATGTGGCTATTGAAAATATAGAATTCGGACAAGCAACTGTCAAATATAATCCAGAGAAGGTAAAACCAGAAACCATTATTCAGGAGATTGAAAAGATGGGATATAAAGTCGACCGATAAATTGTCCTCGAAATGAGACTGCTTGGTTTGGACATCAGCAACCTGAGGGATGGTTATTGCATTTCAACAGTAACGCTTTCAGTATTAAATACTCCAGGAGCATATCTTATCGCTGTGCTGCCTGGTATTATGGTCATCTCCTATGAACCGCTGGTAACATCTGTCGAAAAAATAATCACTTCTGTAACACGTCTGGGATATAAAATTAAAAAAATAGTTCAACAAAATTCATTAACACAAATATTAACATCAATGAAAACATTAAAATTTAAAACCAACATCAAATGTGCCGGATGCCTGGCCAGAGTTTCTCCGAATTTAAATGAAACTGCTGGAGAGGACAATTGGGAAGTGGATATTAATACCCCGGAAAAAATATTGACCGTAGTCTCTGATGATGTGGATGAAAGCTCCATCATTTTTGCAATTAATGAAGCCGGTTTTAAAGCAGACAGCATAAACTAACAATATAAAATTATTAAGAAGCTTCTGCATTCAGGAGCTTCTTTTTTTTTTGAGTGTACAATCATTCTATAAATTATAATGATATGGAAAGTAACGAATGTATTAAGGGGTTCACACCTCAGAGCCGCAGTACATTGCTTCCTGAACAGGAAGCCTAGGTTAACCTTAACTCTTCAAAGGCCATTACACACTAGAAAAAATAAAAAAACCGTCCTCAAATTTCTTTGTAGAACGGTTTTACAGTGGGCCCAACTGGGCTCTTCTCGAACCATTTCCTATCTGATTTAGGTTTAATCGCTGATTTATTTAGCTATTCGAATTTTACTCTATCAATACTTGCTTCGACCTAATCCAATCCCATAAAGAACAGTCGTGTCTCTAAAGCTAAGGCAGTAAAACGGTCTTAAGCTGCGCAATAAAAGAAGAAAACAAGTTGCTCAAATATTAAAACTAATGAGCATTTTTATTGTTAAAAATTTGAATTGTTTTGTAAAGGAGTAAGAGGTTATCACCTAAATCGCCTACTTCGCGAATCTTACCATTGATATCATAATCTATTCGTTTGTCCCCAATTTGACGAACACGGTCATTGAGATCATATTCAACTCGATCATCTCCTATTTGTCGAACTCGGTTATTAAGATCATAATCTATTCGATCATCTCCTATTTGGCGAACACGATTATTAATATCATAGTCTATTCGTTTATCCCCGATTTGACGAACACGGCCATTGATATCATAATCAATTACTAAACCGTCAATATCACTCAATCGACCGTTCAGGTCATATTTCACTGGTTTATCGCCAATGCTGTCAAAAGCAGAAACATTTATATTTTGCAGCCTACCTTTTGAATCTAATCGTACATTCAAGCCTTCGTTTTGAACGATAAAAACATGTTTTCTATCGTTCCCAGAAAGGTCAAGCTTAATTATTTGTGAATAAACAGTACCCGAAAAAATAAAAAAAGAAAATAAAAAGAGGACGGTTTTCATAAGAATTAACTAAAGTGACTGAGTGCTGGCCAATGATAATGAAATATAACTAAATTTCTTTAAGCGTTCCAACAAAAACCATAATATAAAACTGCATAGAAATACAAAACTATACCGGATTGATCCCAGAAAAGTGGTGAACGATAATAAAGAATTAGAAACAAGAAAGCCGATTTTCTTATCGAAAAACGGCTTTCTTGTTTGTGGGCCATGATGGGCTCGAACCATCGACCAAAAGATTATGAGTCTTCTAGCCGAACCGTCCTTATATGAAGCAAAATGTGTTTTTCTGACTTACAGAAGCAATTTACAAACTATTTTTGAAACCACAAAATTTTGCTCCGTTACGTATTTGTTACGGTTTTTTACCGACAAATCGAAATAACACAAATGCAATATTGTATACGTACATTACGGTATTAAAACAAAAGAGTGGATAAACCCGAATCGTTTGACCCCATCTCACCAGAAATAAATCTGCTCTAAGTCGTTGCTGCTTTTAGTCTTAGCAATTTGGTAAAAAGGGGTCAACTTTATTGGTTTTTTCACTAAGCATTTGAAATGCATCCCCACTTAAATAGGTTTTACCAATGCTTACGGTAAATATCGCCTCTAATAACTCCTGTTTTGTAGCATTTTTAAGCACATATCCCGATGCGCCATTTTCTATGATCTTTTTAATAAAACTTTGCTGATTAAAAGTGCTCAAACCCAAAATATGTATGCCAGGGTATTTTTCTTTGATCGTTTTGCAAAGATCTATTCCACTCTCTTTACCTAAATTAATATCACATCTGGTTGGTGATGCTGCAAAAAGGCAAGGCATGATTCAGTAGATGTAGCATGACCCTGCCATACTATACTTCCTTCATTTTGCAGCAGGGAACGAACAGGTAATGATCATCAACAATCAGTACACTTACCGCATTCATGCTTTAAATTCGATTAATACCGAAGTACCTTGATGAGGTTCACTTTTGACATCTATTTTTCCCTTTAAAAAGTCCACTCTATTTTTAATATTGGCCCAGCCAATTCCGTGCGTTTCAATTAATAAATCTGGGTTAAATCCTTTGCCGTCATCTTCTACCGTTACTGTTATGGTGCCATCACTTTTGGCCAATTGTACAATGGCAGTATTAGCCGAAGCATGTTTCATGGTGTTATTTAGCAATTCTTGTACAATCCTAAAAATGGTGATGGAGGTTGTATGCGCTAAATTAACATTTTCCATCCCTATAGATTGATAATTTACAGAAATAGCACCAGTGAGGTTAATGTCGGTACAAAAATCATTTAACGCTGTGTCTAATCCAAATTTTACAAGTGCTTCTGGCATCATATTATGAGCCACTCTGCGCATTTCTTTAATGGAACTGTCTAACATATCCATACTTCTATTAAACGCCATTGCATTTTCTGGCGTCATTATTAAATTCCCTTGCATGTGTCCAAATGAGTGTTTTAATCCAGATAGCATACCGCCTAAGCCATCGTGTAAATCTTTAGCTAACCGGGTTCTTTCTTGTTCTTCGCCTTTTAAAACGGCTTCTGTAGCAGTAAGTTGCTTTTCTGTTTCGAGCTCTGTTATGCGTTGTGTTTGTAGCTTTTGGCGGTGGGTATAATTCCTATAGCCTAGTAAAATGATGATTAACAAGGCTACTGCACCACCAATTAAAATATAGTTAAGTGTATTTTTTTGTTGAATAGATGCCTGCTGTAATTGTATTTGTGCATCTTTTTTCTGTGTTTCAAATTTCTTTTCAGTAACTACAACTTGCTCGCTTACTTTAATTCCGATAAGACTATCATTAAGTTTTGTTGTTTGTTGTAATATTTTTTCTGCTTCAAAAATATCATTCATTGCAAAGAGAATACTACTCTTAGTTTCTAGGCTTTTTAAATTGTCGTCTGCTAATGAATGCTTTTGGCATACATCTAAAGATTGGTTGATGTATTTTTTTGCTTCGCCAAAATCTTTTTTATAGAGGTGATAAATGGATAACCCCCTAAGAGCCTTTGCAATAGTGGTTGGTATTTCTAGTTCCCTGCCTAAAATTAAAGCTTGAGTAAAAGCATTTTTCATGCTGTCTACCACAAAATTCTTTATATACACATCTCCAATATTCAGTAGAAGTGTTTGTTTCAATTCTTTGTAATCAATCTCATTAGCTATTTTAAGAGATTGATTAAATAGCGACAACGATTTCTTCTTGTTTAAAATTGTTCCATAATAGGTGCCTAAATTGCAAAGGGCAATGGCATATTGCATTATATTTTTTGAAGATTTATAATAAGCGACCTCCTTTTCACCCAGCGCTATCGCTTTTTTATTTTGGTGTATTTTACCATATGCAATTGCCATTAACCCATAAACTTTATAGATGCTTGCGCTATCTTTGGTTTTTTCGAAATAAGATTTTCCCATTTCATAATAGTAAATAGCACTATCAATCATACCAATATTATTAAAGCTGTTTCCGTAATTGGTATAAGACTTAGCGATTAGCAAATTGTCTTTAAGCTTACTTGACAATTCAATAGCTTGTTTGTTTAAAATAAGCGCAGAGTCGAACTTGCCTTGCAAATTTAAAATGTACGAATAGTTAGCTATATACTTAATTACACCTTCTGGATAGTTTATTTTCTCACTAAGCTGCTTGGCTTTCAAATAATATTGTTTAGCAGTAGTGTGATCATTAAATTCGTATTGCTGACCAATGTTAATGAGTAAGTCTACTTTTTTAGTATCATCTTTAGCTTTTGGCAATAGTTTCAGTAGGCTATCTCGATTCATATAGGTTTGAGCCGACGAAAGTTTTACAAGTAATAACAGACCAATAAGTATAAAATATTTCTTCATCATGTTATTGCAAATTAATTATCATACCGTGTAGATTTCTCCCCCTTTTACATGATTTTTCCTTCTTCTTTTTAAACCCTTAAAATCCTGTTTTTAGGGGAGTTGGAGGATTAGTAGGCCGTTTAACTTTATGCTAAATTAAAAATACAAATTATACAGACCTATTAAGAACATTAACCATGAAAACACTTAAAATTTATTCGTTTTTCCTATTGATCTGCGTTTTATCAACTATAGTATTAAAGGCACGACCTCAGGGCCGGGCCGACCAGCCAAGACACGCCCTCCCTAAAGAAGAAATTCTGAGACCACAAAAGCTCAACTTAAAACCATTTGCTTTGGAGCAACTATTGGATGATGTAGGTTGGCATGGTACCCGATCATCGCAAACCGCTGCTGGTGCTGTTGTAGATTCTGTAACCACCCTTTCATTTTTTCTTACTAGCAAACAGGTTACCTGGACAAAACAAGGCTGGGAATATGCAGTCGCAAAGCCTGGCACCTATACCGTTACTGCTAACAAGATAGTTATCCAGTTTAGTTATTTCCCATATACGCATTATCTGGAGGGAACATACGACCCTACAACCAAAAAAATTACCGGAACATTTAGAGAAGAAAGAGCTGCTATAAGAAACGCTCCCCCAGCCTACAAAGTTGGCACAACAAGCGGAGTATTTGAACTTATTCAAAAATAGAAAAATGAACCTATCATGAAAACAACAATCTTATTAGCCATACTTATCAATTTTAGCATTAGCCTATTGGCTCAAGAGCCAAACAACCCTGCCGGATGGATTTCTATTGATTTTAATAGTTTCGGGAGCAAAAAAATTATACCGGATGACCCATTGAACTTTGATGGTTTTGGCAACGAAGTATATTTTGTAACCTTTTATTCGGTAGCTGACAGAAATGGTATAACAAAATTTTCTTCTAAGTTGGTATCAAAAGTATATGGAGATACCTATCGCTTTGCTGATAGGATAAAAGCCGGGGATGCCAATCCTGATGGCACAGGTGGTTTACGCAGCGGCGACCAACCTTTTCCCGGAAGCGAATTTCCTGAAATTACAAAGGTACGTTTAGAAGATGGAGATTTTATTACAGTTATCCCAACCATTTGGGAATGGGATAACGAAAGCAATAGCCAATTACAAGCCGCTTTTGAAAGCAGAATGCTCAATTCATTTCATGCAATTAATTTAAAATCAGCTGCTGCTATCCAATACTGTTATGGTTACAATGGCTGCGAATTAATGAGCCATAGAAGTAGTTCGGGTGTACCTTCTTTTGCGGATCTATTAAAACCATTAATTAGCAAAGCAGGAAGCCGCCCTATTGGCATGGATACTTCGGGCGAATATTTCCCTACCGTTTTTGTGTTAAATGCCAAAATGATTATATCGCAAAATAGCCGATCAGCTGAACCCGGAAAATTCTATTCCTGGCATTATAGAGATTATTATATTAATGATAATGTATCAGGCAATAGCAGGGAACAGGGCGAGTATTACATGAGATTTCACTTTAATTTTGAATTGGATAAACCTAAAGTAACCAATAAAAGTGTACCTCCAGCAGCAACTATTAATACACCAAGACCTTCTATTATAGTTCCAATTTCTACGACAACTATAAAATATACAGCTCCAAACATAACTGTCGCCCAATATTTAATTGGGAAATGGAACGGCACACAAACTAGCGCAGAAGGGTTTTATCCACAAAGGTTTGCATTTGAACTTACGGCCAACAACGAATTTTTGATGAAAGATGCCAATGGTGGTCTGGTCTCGAAAGGAAATTACAGTTTTTCAAACAATGTGTTTAGTGGCTCTTATAAACTTTTAAGCAGCAGCGAAACACTTGCCATTGCTGGTGCCTTTGATGCCCAAACGCAGCAACTCAAATTTTCTTTAGGTGTAAATGGCTCTACCACAAACCAAGGGAAGGTAGTGGCTACAAAACAATAACCTCATTCATTAATAATTATGAAACCATCATAACTGCTAAAAAACAATTTATACTCCAATGAAAAAAATGACAACCCTCGCTTGTATGCTCTTAGCAACAACCGTATTTGTAGCTGCCCAGCCCAAACCTAAGCCAAAATCTAAACCGCCTACACAGGCCGAAATGAATAAAATGCTGGAGGCCGCCATGAAGCAAGAAGGCATGAGCAAGGAAGAACAGGCCGAAATGAAAAAAATAATGAGCGAAGTAATGCCAGCCATGATAGAACAAAAGGCCGTAACGGCAAACTATCCTGCATTTACAAGCAATAGGGATTTGGTTCCGGCAAGAGATGTGGCAAGAATAAGCTCCGTTTCTAAAAAGGCTGTCGCATCTTCAGAAATTGGCAATTATGCCGCAGGCCTGTATACTAAAATAATGGCGAAAGGCAAGCCTGCCGAAATTTCCTTGGTAAAACAAATACTTGCCAAAGCCACTAAATCAAATGATATAAGCGCAGCTGCGATAACAGCGATGCTGCAGGGACATGCCGAAGCCGCAATGGCACTAAGCATGAAAGCAGTGCAATTAAGTCCTGCAAATCCAAATTATCAAAATAACATGGCTGCCCTGCTTACACAATACGGTTATGCAGAACAAGCCATTCCTGTTTTGCGAAAAATAAGAAAAGAGTTTCCGGGTAACAGTACGGTACTTAATAATCTGGCTCATGCCTGGCTATCATTAGGCGAAAAGGACAGTGTAAAAATATATGCCAATGGTGCTATTATGGTTAACCCTTCTCACCCGGAAGCCATGTTATGTGGTGGACTGATGGATGAGATAATGGGTGGCGACCCCATTGATAAATATACCGGAGCAATGGAAAATGCCATAAACCCTTTTACTGAGCAGGTACTGAAAAATAAAAATGAAAAGGCTACGCTTGACTATGAAAAACTAAAAGGAAACATTACCTACAACGAATATTTCCCGAAAGACTGGATCAAAATCCCGAAGCTGTCTGATAATGTTTCAGGGTACGAAAACGACAGGAGCATTAAAAACGGCTACTCAAAAATGTTTGAAGAGTTGCAATCAAAAATTGATGCGCTAAAAGAGGCAAGTGAAAGTGAAATAAATGCACTGGTGAACCAAGGGCAGGATGTTTTTGTAAAAGAAATGAGGAAAGAGAATGCGAAAGGAATAAGTATGATGAGCAAACCGGCATCGGTAGTTCAAACGGTGTTGCAAACCTACATAGCAGACTGGATGAACAAATACCAAAAGGAGTCTGTGCAGCTGATAAAAAATATGGAAGCAAAAAAAGCAGCAATGACAAAAAGTGACAAGAATGATAAATGCCCCGAGTGGGACCGCAAAAACAACGAGTTCCTTAGCTATGCCAACCCCATCATTAGAAAATTTCATGAGAAAAAAATAGAGGAATTCCGCACTTGGTTAAATATGCACTGTACCTGGATTTGGTACCTTACCGGCAATCCTAAAAACACGGTGATGATACAATGTGTAGCGTGGACAGAAGCATTAAAAGAATTTTACCAGCATGCAATGGAGGGCCAGTATGCTATTGCAAAAAGCTGCACCAAACAAAGCGACGATGGAAAAGAAATGGTCGAAACTCCCGAAATCCCCAACTTCACCTGTCCAGCTGTGGTCGGTATTCCATCGGGCACAGAGTGGAACGAGCTAAGCAATACCGCTAAAAATTTTGATGCCAATAAATATGGCATAAAGCAATCCGCATCACCGATTCCCAATGTTTCTGTTGCCTATGGTGTAGGCAGTATGATCGCACAGCCGGGCATTGCGCCTTTTATAAAAACAGCAAACGGAAGTATTACGCCTGTCACTGGCAGCGAAGAATTAACGTCTATTCCAACTATTGAAAAAGGAGAATTAGTGTCCATTCCAAAAATCCCCTTAGAAGAATTAACACCCCTCCCAAATATTCCCAAAGGAGAAGAGTTAACAGCTTTACCAGATTTGAGAAAAAGCATAGCAGCAAAAGAATTATTAAAGAAAATGATGCAGAGCGATTGCAAAAAAGTACGCAACAGCAAAGATCTGTTTAAAGAAGCAATGGACAAAATGATGAAAAACGTAAAAGAATTGGATGCCATAGTAGAAAGCAAAAAATCAATTAGTAAAATGAAACAAATGGCCGATGAAATGGAGTCAACTACAACGGTTTTAAAAGATATTCAGCAAAACGGACTGCAACCTAGTATTAGCAACGGTGCACAGGTACCAGGCACCTTTACGGGCAATAAAGGATTGTTTAAATAAAGAACAAATGAAAAGCACCTATATTTTATCATCATTTTGCTGGCCGAGCTACAAGCCTGTGCACAAAAAAAGAAATTTACGATCAGGTTTCTTATAGCCCACTAAAAGGCTGGGCAATCGATAAGAAAGAGCAAACTGTAACATTTAGCAAAGAAGAAGGCAACCAATTTTGTGTAATCTCTTTGGGTAAAAGTATAGATGCCACAGCTGATGCACAACAAAATTTTGATAACAGTTGGCAAATAACAGCCTAAACAAACCTGGGCGCAGGCAAAGCACAAATGCAACCCGGAAGTACCGATAAGGGCTGGGAAACCAAAATTGGCTCGGCGCCATTTGATAAGGAAGGCTTAAAGGGCTCCGCCATTTTAATAAACAGCAGTAAAAATAACAGGCAGGTAAATATTTTAATTATTACCAATACTGATAAGTATCAAAAGGAAATGGAAACATTTTTAGAAAGTCTTGATTTAAAAGAAATAGCTGCAACAAATAACAATACTGCCACAGCAGTACAGTCTGATAATAAATCAAAAAACAGACCTGAGTTGTGGGTTAACTGGCGAGAAATGCAGAAAATATGTCTGGTCAAAAAACCTCTGGTAATCTTAAGCTCATTGTTGAATTTTATGTGATATATCCTAACGGAGATTATTTCCCGAATGTACCATATCAGGGCTTAACAAATTTCGACCAATCGTATCAGCCCCAATCCTGGGGCAAGTTTACCTTACTAGGAACCAAAGGAAAATTTAAAAGTAAGTATGATGAGATAGCGGTTACAAAAGTATCAGAAACCAAAATGGAACAGACTGGGCTATATAACTATGGTTTTTACAAGTGCTTACCTGTAGATGGACTACGGCTAGAAGGAGCATACAACTTTGTATCACCCAATTGGGGCAAAGACCCACAGCTCGATTACCTCAGCAGCCCCGGATGCCAATTCGTTATCTATTTTAAAAAGGATGGAACATTTGATGACAAGGGTATTTTTTACTCAGGCCCGATACCGGGCACAAGCAATTGTAACGGTGGAAAGGGAACCTATAGCATTGATAATTTTACGATAACATTTAAAGACAATGATGGAAGGACTGTTTACAGGCTATTTTCACTCCCCGGCGCCAGAAATCCGGCTACTTACGACGCAACAATATATTTAGGTGAAACGCCCTATTATAAAAAGCAATAACAATGTTTTACACCCCTCATAAAATCCCCTTTTTACAGGATACAAAGCAAGTTATTAGATATTTAATTTTATTTCAACTTTATTAAGAACAAAAGAAAAGCTTCATCACAAATAAACGGTGCAGCCCTCTTGAACGCCAATAAAAACAAATAAACAATACGAAAAAAACAAACCGAGCGTAGGAGCTCACTGATGCCGATAAAACAATAAAAACAAATCAATAATTATAATCAAATGAAACCATATTTAACAGCCATACTAATTATGTTAATGGCAACAGTACAATTAAAAGCGCAACGCAGGTTTGATGCCGACCTGATCAAGGAGCCCGGCATTTGGAAAACTAGCACTCTTGGTAATTCTATCAGCGGCACCGCAGCAGAAGTTGCTAAAGAAAAAACAATCACGGCCGCTATACACAACATGGTTAAACAAAACTTTACACCTATGGGCATGTTGGCCAGTTATGGTTTTTCTTATGTTAAAAACGATCCGCCAAATCCAAGCAATCATTTCAGCTATCAAATTTATTTTTTAAAGTACATCTTAAATGAGGCTGGAAGTACTAAATCTTATGAGCCTTCGATTGCCAGCAACACCAACATTCGTATATCTGCCAATCGTGCATCTGCCTTTTCTTTAAATGAACCAAACGAACCGTTGGCCTACCTAACAGAATTTCCCATTCAAAAAGAGGGCTATTATCTTTTTAATTTGGAAGGTGGCGATGATCGGAATACTTACTCATGGCTAATTACCTATGATGCCAAATTGCCCTTTAACTATTTAACCAAACAAGCCTATTTAGAATGGCGGCGGACAGCTATTTTAGAAGGAATTAAACTTGGCGATACCCATAATGTATTGAATAAAGATTTGCTAAAAAAAAATGAAGAGCTGTTAAATAGTCTCTCTGCAACAGAACGTAATGAAGTAGCCATTATTGAAGGTACACCACACGCAAATGAATTTAAGCGGTTTACGGATAAAAATGCCAAATACAAAACTATACCCATTGTACCCAATCTTACGTATTTCAACAACAAACTACCAAAATCTTCTCCTCAATTTTTTGAAGTATATGTAAACGTTGATAAAACCAACAAAGTATACACCGGCAATATGGAAGCGATGCTGAAAGCAATTCAAATTTCTACATTAAAAAATATGCTCGGAAAATAATTTATAAAAAAACATTTAATTAAAAAGACATGAAAAAGTTAGTGTTAGCCATTGCCTATTTATTGCTGTTAAATACAGCACAGGCACAGATCTTTAAAAAAATTGGCGACCAGATCAAAAAGAAAGTAGATAAGACCATTGATAAAAAAGTAGATGATGAAAAGAATAAGGCAGATCGTAAGGTAGATAGAGAGCTGGATAAAAAAGCAGATCAAGTGATTGACAATGTGAAAGGGCTTGGTAAGAAACCTACCTCAACAAAGAGCGAAAAGCAAACAGGTACTCCCACCGATAATATACAAGAGGAAAAAAGTTTGCCAACAGCGGTAAGCACTGTTACAGGTCAAAATAGTTACCGTTCCAAATTTGATTTTGTACCTGGAGAAAAAATAATATTTTGGGACGATTTTGCAGATGATGCCATTGGCGATTTCCCAAAACGTTGGTATACCAATGGCTCTGGCGAGGTGGTTACCTTAGATGACAAACCCGGCAACTGGTTAAAACTTGGTACGCAATCCAATTTTGTGATTAAGGAAATAGAGAAATTGCCCGAAAATTTCACGATACAATTTGACCTGCTCTGCTCTTCTCCCTATCCAAAAGGGTTTCCCCTTACATTGGCATTGGCCAATGTAAAAAATGGCAATTCATTTTATAATGATGGCAGCAATTCAGATCTAGGCAACATTAAGAACGCTGTTTTTTGGTTATATATTCAACCGGGCTCTGCACAATATGAAAACCTGAAAGCTTATGGCAGCTATGAATATGTTTCGCCAGGACAACCGGATTTAAAAGGTGATTATGACATTCCCAATTTCAGGTCGACACCCGAAGAGAGGCTGGCCAAAATATCCATCTGGCGACAAAAACAGCGTATTAGGATTTATGTAAACGAAAATAAAATCCTGGATCTGAATTCTATTTTAGCCGATCAGACTAACCTTAATGCTTTACTTTTTAGATCCCCATCATTTCGTGCGGGTGGCACCTTATTTATTTCCAACATCCGTTTAGCCGTTGGCAACCCTGATACCAAAAACAAACTTTTAACACAGGGGAAATTAGTAAGTACAGCTATTCTATTTGATGTGAATTCAGATGTAATTAAACCCGAATCATTTGGTGCATTAAAAGAAATCGCAGCTGCATTAAAACAGGTGGGAAACATAAAGCTTAAAATAACCGGCCATACCGATAACGATGGCGACGAAGCTGCCAACTTAGAACTCTCTAAAAAAAGAGCCATTGCTGTGAAAAATACCCTTAGTAAAGACTTTGGTATAAATACAGGAGGTTTTGAAACAGACGGCAAAGGTGAAACAATACCGCTTACGCCTAATAATTCGGCACAGAATAAAGCCAATAACCGCCGGGTGGAATTTGAGAAGGTACCTTAGTCCAAAATAATGGATTTAGGCATTAATCAAAGTCTCAATATCAAACTTTGTCATTTGCATAAATGCCTAAGTGCCAAAATAAGTTCATCGGGCCTAAAAACCGTAACGACGGGCTAACACTAAAAGAAAACTATTCTATTGCCAATTGGATAAACCCCAATCGTTTGACCCCATCTCACCAGAAATAAATCTGCTCTAAGTCGTTGCTGCTTTTAGTCTTAGCAATTTGGTAAAAAGGGGTCAACTTTATTGGTTTTTTCACTAAGCGATTGCTATTGATTTTTTCATTTTTTAAGGATCTGTAGATAGCTTTTTCCGCCACACGTTTTCTTAACCTGGTAATCGCGGTTTTCAGTTCTTCCTCATCAACTGGTTTAAGCAGATAATCTACCGCACTTAAGCGAAGTGCCTCAAGGGTGTAACTTCGCATGCGGTAGTAAAAATTACCTCAAAATCAAAACTGCTCCAAGCGTTCTAAAAACTGAAAGCCATTTATTCCCAGCATTTCAACATCTAAAAAAAGTACATCTGGCTTAATCTCTATAAGTGCGTCTAATGCTTTAGCGGGATGATTGAAAACTCCAACAACCTGCAACTCATCTTCAAAGAAGGCCAGCTTTTGGTTAAGCAGCTTGCTGCCCTTAACCTCATCATCTAAAATTGCTGCTTTTAACATAAGTTCTTGATTAAATTTCGTTAATTTATTTGGTGTATTCAATTCTAAATTAAGCATTAATAAAGTACGAAGCTTATAGGGTCTTTCGCTCCATATTTTTGCATCCCCATTACAACGCCTTCAGAAGTTGTAAGACTTATCCCCATAAAACTTATTCCATTTATTTTTCCTTTCCAACAGCCATGCCCTGCTTCGTAATAAGTACCCGTAACGTTTGGATAAGCACTCCATAACCAGGTATCTGAATTAAACTTTATAAGCTGATTGTTATTTCCGTTATCTTTATAAGTCTTGTTTTTAACCGATGGGAATTCAGATATATGGAGTATCGAAAAGCCTTCAACTTTATATTCAGGATTGTTGATATTGTAAAACTTACCCGAAGCAATGGCTACTCTCCCGTCTTTTTTGGTAAATTCGAATGTATAAACCACGCTTCCATTTTCATTCAAATCAAAAACCAAGCTATTGTTCTCTATCTTGATGGTTTTAATATTACGACTTACAATTCCATCCAAAGTACCTTTAATCTCGTTGCCCACTTTTTCGAAATAAAGCACCCGAATGCTTATCGTTTTATCTGGTTCCGAGAGAGCCCAAAACATTTGATAGTTTAACAAATCCTCAGCTGTAACTGTAGTATCTTCTGGTTTAGGTTCATTTTTCTCTTTTTTACATGATGTAAATGTGAATAAAAGGAACGCTAAAATACCTATTGTAACTTTTAAAGTTTTCATAGCAGTAATTGATTAAATTGAAATTATTTCCTTGTTCCTCTAAATAGTAGATAACCGTTCCCTATTCTAGCTTCTACTTTTAAAGGGGTATGCTGAAGCACCATGGTTGATTGCTTACCCAAACTTACATGTCTCGGGGACGATATTTTAGGCAATGATTGAAACATGTATTTTAATGAGTGGAAGCTATTATAAGATGAGTGAAGCCGTAATTATTTCTGACCTATGGGCTAATAAGTTATTTTTGTAACTGGATTTGGAGTTTTCGAATAGATAATAAGAAGCAGGTCTGCGTTAAAATTAATTTTAGCTATCGTCGTTTCTTTTGTCCAAATCGCTGGATGCAGTAAAGACGATGAACCAAAAGTACAGATATTAGAAACCGAAGGATATCTTATTGGATATCATCCCTGTGTACGTAAGACATCAGTTACTACCAGCAAAGTTGAAGGCAAGGGCAATTTGGTAGCCACTATCGGTGAAAAACCGGACACATTGATGGTATACGGCTTTCCTGTGGGAATGCTCAACATACCTCAAGAATGGTTTTCTCAAACAGGGGGTTATCTTTTTCCTATTGATGAGCAAAGTAGATTCAAAATGCGTTTTTCTTATCAGCGAGCTACCGATAAAGAAAAATTAGGGTTGCAATTTCCCTGCAATGCCAGAGACCCTCAACCTTATGCAAGATTTTTTGAGACCGAATATGTCATTGTAAAGACCGAAAGAACTGAGTAACTTTAGTTTTAATAGTAATAATCTTAATGCTGATAAATGCATTGTCCTTTCTTCGCCCTTGTGTTTTGGCCCGGTTGTAGTCAATTCGCCCGTTCCTAATATCATTTTTCGCTAAATAATAAAAGTCCACCGAGTTCATCCCACATAAATAGAACGATAACATGTAAATATCTTTGGCCAATTCTGCCCGGCTTCCTGGTTTGGTATAACAGTCCCTGATTGCTAGAACCTCTTCCAAAGTATTGTTTCTTTTCTTAGTAAGTGGAGCGGAGCCTACCTTGTACTTTTTAAAGGGGTAATGCTTGATCCTGTAAATGCCCAAGTCTTCGTTATTACACATATTACAGGCGGCATTGAACAGTGTACGCAGGTCACGCATATGATTATGGAGACCGCTATCAGAGAGGCCGTCAATCGTCTTTTCCTTTGTTTGACCGTCCTCGGTAACAATACGGGTCATGGTACGCCTGCTTCTTAGAAATCTTTCATAGGAGACCAGCATATTTGAATTGATCTCTGTAATAGATACAGAGTCCCGTTTGAAATAGTCGATCAGACTGTTTCAAACTGTACGATGGGTACCCGCTGTTCCGGTACGGTTTTCCTTTTTCAACTGCTCAATGTGCAACTGACAGAACTTGATAAAATCTACATCAGCATCTTTGTCTCGCAGGTAATCCCTCAGAGATTCCGCATTAAAGAAGTTGAGCTTTTCGCCAAGTTCACTGATAATTTTGCGGTAGCCTTTCAGCTGGTCATCGATCAGATCGTTTATAAAATTGTCTTTGATCTTTAGTTTTGCAGTTAGTTGTTTTTTGACTACATAGTGATTGGTGTCAATAAACTTTCTTTAGTCTTTGTGATGAACACAGATTTTTACGTTGTAGGTGCCATCTGCTTTCTTGTAGTATTCATAAACTTTCGCGCTTACAGTTGCCATAATTTTCTTTTTTAGCACGCAAAAATTCCGTTACGTATTTGTTACGGTTTTGCGTAGAGTTTAACAAAAAATTATGTAAAACCTGCTTTAAAGGGGTTTCTTCAAAGCATGATTGCTGACGGTAATCAGCATCAGAAAACAAAAAAACCGCCTCCGAATTTCTTCTTTAGACGGTTTTTTAGTGGGCCATGATGGGCTCGAACCATCGACCAAAAGATTATGAGTCTTCTACTCTAACCAACTGAGCTAATGGCCCTGTAAAATCTTATTAGATTTTGTGAGTGCAATGTTACATATTTGTATCCAATTATGGAAACAGTTTTAGCACAAAAAATAAAAAATATTATTTTCGATTATGGCAATGTGATATTCGAAATAGACTTCGTAAGGACTCAAAATGCTCTTTTACAACTAGGTATAACCGATGTTCAGCAGTTTTTCGCGCACAAAAATCACAACGAAATTTTTAACGATTTTGAGACCGGATCTATCACTCCAGCTCAATTTCGCGATAAAATACGTCAAGCTGCAAACAATTCAAGTCTAACCGACGAGCAAATTGACAACGCTTGGAACAGTTTATTGGTAGGTGTCCCCTCTCCGGCAGTTCATGATACCCTACTTAAAGTAAAAGAAAAGTACCGCACTTTTCTATTGAGTAACAACAATGAAATTCACTATAATTGGATTGTTGATTACCTGGAAAGAGAATATAATGTTGCTGATAACAATCACCTGTTCGAAAAAGCATATTACTCTCAACAAATGTTCCTTCGCAAACCTAATGTGGAGATATTTGAACAAGTGATTAAAGAAAACAACCTTATTCCTGAGGAAACCCTGTTTATTGATGACAGCCCTCAACATCTTGTTGGAGCGAAACAGGCAGGGCTTAACACGCTTTTAATGGATAAACACCCTAAAGATCTGGAGCAATTTTTAACTGATCATCATATCTTATAGTTAAATTTGCAGCATGACTGAAAAAAGATTTAAATCTCTTAAAGAGTTTTATCCCTTCTACCTAACCGAGCATACCAATCTTACTAGCCGGATATTACATTTTATTGGAACCTTATTGGCTGTATTGCTTTTATTTACAGCAATACTATTTCACGACTTACGTTTTGTGATAGGTGTTCCAATTGTAGGGTATGGCTTCGCCTGGGTGGGTCATTACTTTTTCGAAAAAAACAAACCTGCTACTTTTCAATATCCTTTTTACAGCCTAGCTAGCGATTTCATTTTATTCTGGGACTTACTAACAGGAAGTCAACCATTCAAAGTAAAATAAAAAGATATAAAAAAAGGTAATATGCTCAACACATATTACCTTTTCATAAAGTTTATATCTAGTATTACTACAACCTTCTTCTTTTCTTCTCTTTCATAATTAAACCAAGCTCACGGCTAGTTTGCCCTGCGATTGAAGTATTTTCCTGTGCTCTTCTAAAAAGATACGGCATAACAGCTTTAACAGGCCCGTAAGGCACATACTTGGCTACGTTATAACCCGCATCCGATAAATTGAAGCTCAAGTTATCGCTCATTCCTAATAATTGAGCAAAATAAACATGAGGATGATTGTGAGCCACTTTGTTTTGATCTAGCAATTCAGCCAATAATTTGCAGCTTTCTTCATTGTGAGTTCCACAGACAAAAGCAATCTCATCAATATGAGCCATGCAATATCTTAAAGATTCATTATAATCAATATCAGATGCTTCTTTTGTAGGTTGTATTGGTGATGGATAACCCATTTCCTCAGCTCTCTTACGCTCTTTTTCCATATAAGCACCCCTAACCATTTTAACTCCCAATATATAACCGGCAGCCTTAGCAATCAGGTGATCTGCTTTTAAATCAGCAAGTTTATCATGACGGTACATCTGATAAGTGTTGTAAACAATGATGGTTTCTTTATTAAACAAACCCATCATATCAACAGCAAGCTCATCAATAGTTTTCTGAATCCAGGTTTCTTCAGCATCAACCATTACTGGCACCTTTTTATCAAAAGCAGTTTTGCAAATCTTTTTGCAACGCTGTTTTACCTTCTCATATTCAGCCTCCTCTGCAGCTGTGAGCGCCTGTTTCGCATCTAACTTTTCTAGCAAAGCAAAACGACCAATCCCTGTAACTTTAAATACGGTAATAGGAATACGTTTGTCTTTTGCCGCCTGATCTATAGTTCTGATAATCTCTTCACAAGTAAAATCAAAAACTGCCTCTTCGTCCTCCCCCTCAACAGAATAATCTAAAATAGTTCCTACTTTACCTGAGTTAAGTTGTGTTATTGTCTCTGAACATTCGGCAATAGTTTCGCCACCACAAAAATGTTTAAAAATGGTAGCTTTAATAATTCCTTTAATTGGCAAGCCAATATTTAAAAATAAATTAGTAACCGGAGGGCCAACTTTAGTTAGGAAATTACTGCTTATTATCTTAAAAAGCCAGTATGCAGCATTTAATTCAGAATTAGATTTGTTGCGAAACGCAACTTCAGTATCATCAAAATTCAATGATTTTTTGGGGAATGTCTCCATTAGTGAATGTCAGTTAGTCAAATCGTTTGCAAAAGTATAAATTCCATAGCTACCACTGGTAAAACGCACTATAAATAATTGTAATTTCGACAGTAAAAAATTTTATCTAAGTTTGTCTTATAATGATACAATTTAAATTAGAAGGCGAATTCATTCCCCTTATTCAGTTGTTAAAAGCAACTGCACTTGTACAAAGCGGTGGCGAAGCCCAAACTGTTGTTGAAGACGGTCTTGTAAAGTATAACGGCAAGGTAGATTACCGCAAGAGATTGAAGGTGCGGGTTGGGGATGTAATCGATTTTATGGGTCAGAAAATAACAATCATTTAATGAACAAATTAAACAGTGCCGGACACACCATCCATTTCGAAGCGAACCTTGCCCCATTAGTGGAAATTATAGAAAGTGATAAATACAGCAAGATCTTTGTATTTGTTGATCGTAATACCGCTGAATTATGTTTACCCCAGTTTCAGGAAATGTTGGGCGACTATAACGGATTTGATCTGATTGAAACAGACCCTGGAGAAGAGAACAAAAACATCGACTTTTGTATTGGAATCTGGAAAACGCTATTAGATTTTGAAGCAGATCGTAAATGTCTGATGATCAATTTAGGCGGAGGTGTAATTACCGACATGGGTGGTTTCGTAGCTTCAACTTACAAACGTGGAATAGATTTTATCAATATCCCTACCACCCTACTTTCGCAAGTAGATGCATCTGTAGGCGGTAAAACTGGTATAGATGTAGATAACGTAAAAAATATGGTGGGAACATTTACCCTTCCACAAGCCGTATTTATTGAAACCTCTTTCCTTAAAACACTACCTAAAAGAGAAATGCTTTCTGGTTTTGCTGAAATGATTAAACATGGTTTAATTGTAGATAAAGACTATTACGTTGAACTGCAAAACAGTGATTACGAACAAATTGAAGCTAGCGCCATTTATCGCTCAGTAGAGATAAAAAACGACGTAGTAACAGAAGATCCGCATGAAAAAGGGTTAAGAAAGATATTAAATTACGGACATACCATTGGTCATGCTGTGGAAACTTATTCGTTAATAAATGATGCAAGCCCCCTAACCCATGGCGAGGCGATAGCGATTGGAATGATTTGCGAAGGTTACTTATCTGCTAAAAACAACACGCTAAGTAACGATGAACTTAACGACATTAGTAGTTATATTTTAAAACTTTACCCTAACTATCACATTAAGAAAGAAAGCTTTGACCAATTATTAGAATTTATGCAAAGCGATAAAAAGAATGAAAACGGACAAATTATGTTCTCATTATTAAGTCGCATTGGAGCTTGTGATTTCAACTGTAGAGTATCAAAAAACGACATTCTAGATAGTTTTGCTTACTTAAACAGCCTAACTTCTAAAGTCGAAAATGCCTAATATTTTGAACCACTAGAAGAACCTCATAACAAACAATAAATAATTTTTTTAAATTAACTATTGACAAATTAAATTTTGTTAGTACATTTGGCAAAACAAAAAGAAAATTTAGAAACAAACATTAACAAATGCGAGTTTCATAACAATATAAAACAACAGGAATTTTGAAAAATATCACTACATATTGGTTTGGTTACTTCTACTACTTTAGTAAGAGCCGGGACTAATATGCAATAGAATCTAACAAGATAAATGTATACGAAAAGTCCCGGTCTAACGCCGGGACTTTTTTCGTTTAAAGCAAATAACAGTTATGGAATTTTCATAACCATTAAAAAAGGGAAATACGCTAATGAAAAAAGGAACAAGAGTAGCAATTCAAGGTATCAAAGCTTCATTTCACGAAGAAGCGGCATTTAAGTTTTTCGGAAAGGACATTCAAACTATTGAGTGTAACTCTTTTAAACTAACATGCGACGCTTTAAAAAATGATGAAGCCGACTTCGTGGTAATGGCAATCGAGAATTCAATAGCCGGCAGCCTTTTACCCAACTACACTTTAATACGCGAATACAATTTCGCAGTAGTTGGCGAAGTTTACTTAAACATTCAACTTCACATAATGGCCTTGCCAGGCGTAAAGTTTGAAGATGTTAAATTTGCTACTTCCCATCCTATTGCTATTCGCCAATGCGTTGATTTCTTTGAAGATTACCCTCAAATCAAAATCATTGAGAGCAATGATACTGCGGCTTGCGCTAAGCGCATTAAAGATGAGCAGCTAACAGACACTGTTGCCATAGCAAATACGCTTGCAGCTGAGCTGTACGAACTAAACATCATTGAAAGAAGAATTGAATCAAATAAGAAAAACTTTACCCGTTTTCTGATCCTTAAAAAGGATAAAGCTGAAGAGGTGGGTCCTATTAATAAAGCATCAATTTGCTTTCAGGTAGGTAACCACGTTGGAGCACTGGCTAAAGTATTAAACATATTTGCTGAGCTGCATGTAAACTTAACCAAAATACAGAGTATGCCTGTGCTTGGAAAAAGAAACGAATACTATTTCTATGTAGATATGGAATGGAAAAACATGGAGGCTTATGATAAAGCTGTCCGCCAGGCCCTAAAATACACAGTAAACTTTAATATCATGGGCGAGTACCAGAAAAACGACAAAGTATAAACATCCATTTTAACATAAAAAATTAACACAAATAACCCCAAAACAATGAAATTACAATTAAACATTCAACCGCTAAACACCTGGCTTAACATTAACAATGAGCCTTTGATCATCTCAGGCCCTTGTAGTGCAGAAACTGAAGAGCAATTATTAACCACAGCTCATTTATTGGCAGCTACTGGAAAAGTATCCGTTTTGAGAGCAGGCATCTGGAAGCCACGTACTCGTCCGGGAGAATTTGAAGGTATCGGAAGTATCGGTTTAGAGTGGTTAAAAAGAGCTAAATTAGAAACTGGTTTACCAACAGCTGTAGAGGTTGCAAATGCTAAACACGTTGAAGAAGCTTTAGCTGCCGGCGTAGATATCCTTTGGATTGGTGCACGCTCAACAGTAAACCCATTTACAGTTCAGGAAATTGCTGATGCTTTAAAAGGTGTTGACATTCCGGTATTAGTTAAAAACCCTGTAAATCCAGATTTACAACTATGGGTTGGTGCTTTAGAGCGTATCAATGGTGCTGGTATCACTAAATTAGGTGCAATTCACCGTGGTTTTTCTTCATTCGAGAAAAGCTCGTTCCGTAACGAACCAATGTGGGAACTTGCTATCCAATTAAAAACTTTATGCCCAGAGTTGCCAATCATTAACGATCCAAGTCACATTTGTGGTAACAGAGAGTTAATTCCTTACATCTCTCAAAAAGCACTAGATTTAGATATGCAAGGTCTTATGATCGAGTCGCATGTTGATCCGTCTGTAGCGTGGACTGACGCTAAACAACAAGTAACTCCAGCTGCTTTATCTGAACTTGTTGATCGTTTAACTGTTCGTGAGCCAGAAACTAAAAACGAAGCAATCTCTGATCAATTAGCTGATTTCCGTAAACAAATCGACAAAATTGACGACATCTTGTTACAAAAATTAGGTGAGCGTATGGCCATCGTTTCTAAAATTGGTGAGTACAAACGCGATAACCAGGTTACAATCTTACAAGTAAACCGTTGGGATGCTATCATCAATAAAGGTATTTCGTTCGCAAAAGCATTAAAATTAGATTTAAACTTTACTGAGAAATTCTTAGAACTTGTTCATGGCGAATCTATCCGTAAACAAACTGAGATTATGAACGCAGGCAAAGCCGAAAAAGGAATTGCAGCAGAAGCACACACAGAAGTTAAATCTTAACAATGAGTAAACATGCGCTTGTTTCTTTTAAAGGAAACAAACAAATAGATACAGAAATTACACTCACCGGCTCTAAAAGTGAGTGTAACAGAGCATTAATTATCAGCTCTTTGAGTAAGGGGACTGTAAAGGTTGATAATATGTCGAATGCTGCTGATACTGTTACTTTAAACAGTATATTAAATAATATCTCGCAAACCAACCCACATCAACAAACTGTTGATGTGGGACCTGCGGGTACCGCAATGCGTTTTTTAACAGCCATGCTTTCTACCCTACCTGGTAATTTTTTATTAACAGGAACTGAGAGAATGAAACAACGCCCCATTGGCATTCTTGCTGAAGCGTTAAAAAACATCGGTGCTGATATTACTTACCTTGAACAAGATGGATTCCCTCCATTAAACATCAATGGTCCGTTAAAACAAAGCGCTGATACGGTTAAAATTAAAGGCGACATCAGCAGCCAGTATATTTCGGCTTTATTGATGATAGCTCCTACTTTGCCGCAAGGCCTAACGTTACAGATTGAAGGTGAGTTAACCTCACTTCCTTATGTTAAAATGACGTTAGATATGCTTGAAGAAGCCGGAATTTCTCATAAATGGACTGGAAATAACATCACTGTTAAGTCACAAACATTTAAGTCGGCCACGCTTGCAGTAGAGCCCGACTGGAGTGCTGCATCATACTGGTATAGCATAGCTGCCCTTGCTCAAAATGCTCAGATTGGCTTACCTTACCTTAAAGATAAAAGCTTGCAAGGTGATAGTCGCATTAGAGAAATTATGACAGTTTTTGGTGTAAAAACATCTAAAACCGACAAGGGGATTAACCTAACAACCTCCGAAACTAACTTTAATGATGAAATTCTTGATTTAAAAGATTGTCCGGATTTAGCACAAACCATCATTGTATGCGCTGCTGCTTTACAAAAAAACCTTAAATTTACTGGTCTTGAAACTTTAAAGATCAAAGAAACTGATCGCATTTTGGCTTTACAAAATGAGCTTTCAAAGATTGGTGTAACTTTAAACGAAGACAACTTTATTTACACACTAAACTGCGATCAGCTTAATTTCCCTGAAAGGGTTTCTTTCGGAACTTACGAAGATCACAGAATGGCGATGGCCTTTGCTCCGCTTAGTTTGTTAATAAATGAGGTTGTCCTGGAAGAAATGGATGTTGTTGAAAAATCTTATCCTGATTTCTGGAAAGATTTACAAAAAGCAGGATTTACAGTTACAGAGATTTAATTAAAAACATAAAATAATTCTAAAATGGCAGGCAATACATTCGGGCAATTATTTCGCATCACTACCTTTGGTGAATCACATGGTGTAGCCATTGGTGTTATTTTAGATGGATGTCCGGCGCAATTGCCCATCGATCTTGATTTTATACAATCAGAGCTAGATAAACGCAAACCAGGGCAATCTAAAATCACTACGCAACGCAAGGAGAGCGATACCGTACAAATCCTTTCAGGAACATTTGAAGGCAAAAGTACAGGCACTCCCATTGCAATGCTTATCCCTAACGAAGATCAACGCAGTAAAGACTATAGTCACAATACTGACGTCTATCGCCCCTCTCATGCAGATTATACTTACGACGCTAAATATGGTATTCGTGATCATCGCGGAGGTGGCCGCTCATCAGCTCGTGAAACAGCTGCCCGTGTTGCTGCAGGAGCCATTGCCAAGTTGTTGTTAAAACACCACGGCATTGAAATTTTCGCTCACGTATCCACGGTAGGAAAAATTGAAGCACCAAACCTTGAAAGTAAAAACATAGCTGATTTATTGGCTATCAGAGAAGAAAATATTGTACGTTGTGCAGACCCTGCTACAGCACACCAAATGATTGAATTTATTGATGGTGTTCGTAAAGATGGTGATACAGTAGGCGGAAAGATCAATTGCATTGTTAAAAACTGTCCTGTAGGTTTAGGCGAACCTGTATTCGACAAACTGCATGCAGACCTTGGCAAAGCGATGTTAAGTATTAATGCAGTTCATGGTTTTGAATACGGATCTGGCTTTGCTGGAAGCGAAATGAGGGGTTCAGAGCACAATGATATATTTTTAGCAAATGAAGGCCAGCCTAAAACGCTAACTAATTTCTCTGGAGGAATTCAGGGAGGCATTTCTAATGGAATGGAAATCAGTTTCACTGTGGCCTTTAAACCGGTTGCAACAATCATGCACAATCAGCAAACTATAAATGCTGCTGGTGAAGCCGCAGAAATTAAAGGAAAAGGCAGACACGATCCTTGTGTTGTACCTCGAGCAGTTGTAATTGTTGAAGCTATGGCAGCATTAGTACTTGCCGATCACTTGCTTCGCAACAAATCAAGCAAAGTATCATAAAAGAAAATCAACAGACTCAATTCAAGCTCTCATTAGGCAATAGTCTAAGGAGAGTCTGAGTTGAGTCTGACCTGAGTCTGAGTTGAGTCTAACAAGTAAGCCACTCTGACAGGTCTCATTTTAATTACTTTTAAAATATAGAAGGGTATTTTGATGCGTTATGATCGTGCATAATTTTATACACTGCTTCGATAACATCATCCACTGATGGCTTACTGAAATAATCTCCATCAGTTCCGTAAGGCGGACGATGAGCTTTAGCGGTAAGCGTTCTTGGTTGTCCATCTAAATGGTAATAGCCATTTTGTTCTTCCAGCACATGCTGTAAAATATATGCAGCACCCCCACCCGGAACATCCTCATCAACAACCAATAATTTATTTGTTTTCTTTAATGACTCAGCACAGATATGCTTTGTATCAAAAGGCAATAGTGTTTGCGGATCGATGATTTCAACCGAAATTCCCAGTTGAGCTAACTCTTCTGCAGCTTCCTCTACTATTCTTAAAGTAGCTCCATAAGATACAATGGTAACATCTGTTCCTGTTTTTATTACCTCTGCCTCACCAAGTTGAACAGTATACTCGCCAACATTTTCAGGTAATTTTTCTTTTAACCTGTAGCCATTTAAACACTCAATAACCAACGCAGGCTCGTCAGACCTGAATAAGGTATTGTAAATGCCTGCTGCCTGTGTCATATTACGAGGCACACAGATGTGTAAGCCCCTTAACGAGCCCAAAATCATCGACATTGGAGATCCTGAATGCCATACCCCTTCCAATCTATGTCCACGAGTTCTGATGATAACAGGTGCTTTTTGACCAGCTTTAGTTCTATAAGACAAACTAGCCAGATCGTCACTTAAAATATTAAGTGCATATAATAAATAATCAAGGTATTGAATTTCGGCGATGGGTTTTAAACCACGCAATGCCAAACCAATTCCCTGACCAACAATTGTCATTTCTCTGATACCGGTATCGGTAATTCTTAAATCACCATACTTGGCTTGCAAACCGGCAAAGCCTTGATTTACATCACCTATCGCACCTAAATCTTCACCAAAGGCGACTAAACGCTCGTCACGAGCAAAATTTGAATCGAAGCAAGCATTCAGCAATTCACGACCATCAACCATTTTGCTTTCTTCACTGTATTGTGCGGCAACCTGTTTAACTAAAAATGGGCTATCTATGCCATCAGTAAATAGTTTAGAATTATATCTGTCTTCATTTAAAGATGTCTGGCTATTGTACCAGTTTATTAGGTTATCTCTATCTGGAGAAGGATTATTTATACTAAAACGCAATGTTTTTCGCGCCGAAGAAACCACCTCTTTACGCATTGCATCAGGTGTACCAGCCAATAGTGAAGCAATTTTTGTAATCAAAGGATTGCCATTAGCAATTTTTTTGATCATCTCTATTACTTCTTCTTTCTCAACTTTAATAGTAGCTAAAAATTCGTTCCAGGCTTCCCTTTGCGTTTCGCGAACAAATTTCTTTGCAGTCGCTTCGAGTTCAGAAATATCTTCTTCGCTAATAATTGCAGATTCGAGCATCCATTTACGCATCTGTGGAATACAGTCATATTCGCGCTCCCACTCTAAACGATCTTTATCTTTATAACGTTCATGAGAACCTGAAGTAGAATGCCCTTGTGGCTGCGTAACCTCTGTAACGTGTATTAAAACAGGGACATGCTCCGTTCTGCATACATCTATAGCGCGCTGGTAGGTTTCGCATAATGCGGGATAATCCCAGCCTCTAACTTTAAATATTTCGTAACCTGCCGATTCTTCGTCCCTTTGAAATCCTTTCAAAACCTCTGAAATATCTTCTTTAGTAGTCTGATACTTAGCCGGAACCGAAATTCCATAAGCATCATCCCAGATAGACATAGCCATCGGAATTTGTAAAACTCCCGCGGCATTAATTGCTTCAAAAAATACACCTTCGGAAGTAGATGCGTTGCCTATAGTACCAAATGCAACCTCATTACCATTAACCGAGAAATTTTTAAGGTAACTTAAATCAGGATTTTGTCTATATAATTTAGATGCATAAGCTAACCCCACTAAACGAGCCATCTGACCACCTGTAGGGGCAATATCCGAAGAAGAATTTTTTATCTCAGTAAGGTCTTTCCAGCTACCATCTTCATTAAGAGAACGCGTAGCAAAGTGACAATTCATTTGTCGGCCAGCAGATGCCGGTTCGGCTTCCACGCTTGGGTTTGCATATAATTGCGCAAAAAATTCTTTTAGTGTACAAATGCCAGCTGCAAAGGCAAAAGTTTGATCTCTGTAATAACCTGAACGCCAATCGCCATTTTTAAAAGCTTTGGCCATTGCAATTTGAGGGATCTCTTTACCATCACCAAAAATGCCAAACTTCGCCTTACCCGTCAACACTTCCTTACGACCTAATAAACTAGCCTGTCTACTCTCGTAGGCTATTTTATAGTCGTTAATAACAATCGTTTTGAAATCATCAAAACTTAACTCTGAAGCATCAATTGGGTTCGTTGTAAGTTTACTATTTGGCGTCATAAGCAAATCAGTTATTGGGCAAAGATACATAAATTCTAAAGTATGACTTAACGGTGTGAGTTAATTTATATATTGGAATACTTTTTGATTTGTGGTATAAAACATTAAATTTGTTTTTAAAACCCCACATAAGATGAAAAAGTTATTATTACTATTTACATTAATTTTAGGAATAAGTGTTGCATCAAATGCTCAATCTAAACCAGCTGAGTTTAAATTTGACAAAGAAACGTATGACTTTGGAAAAATCCCTAATAACAAACCTGCAACTGTAGATTTTAAATTCACTAACATTGGAGATCAACCATTGATCCTTAGCAAAGTTGAAACTACTTGTGGTTGTACAGTACCTGAATATACAAAAACTCCAGTCAAAAAAGGAGAGACAGGAACTATCAAAGTTACATATAACCCTACTGCAGCATTGCCATTTAGCAAAAGCATTACCATAACTTCTAATGCTAAAACTACTACTAAAGTTCTTTACATTAAAGGCGAAACAGTAGCTGGAAGTACTAAATAGAATCCATTAAAGATATTTCTTATAAAAAACCTCGTTAATCAACGAGGTTTTTTACTTTTGTACCATGCCAAGGATCTCAGAGAAAGGGGTACAAATGCCCGCTTCGCCAATTAGAAAATTAACCCCGTTTGCTGATCAAGCAAAAAGGGATGGAAAAAAGGTATACCATTTAAATATTGGGCAGCCTGATATAGCCACGCCAGAGGTTATGTTAAATGCGATCAAAAACATTAGTTTTAATGTTTGGGCCTACACTCCATCTGAAGGTACCTTGAGTTATAGAACCAAGCTTGCTGAGTACTATAATAAACTTGGCTACAACATTACCCCTGAGGATATTCTTGTTACAGTTGGTGGCTCTGAAGCCATCACCATTGCCATGCAAACCTGTATCAATGAAGGTGATGAAATCATTGTCCCTGAGCCTTTTTATGCTAACTACAATGGTTTTGCCTGCATGAGTAATATAACTGTAGTACCAATATTATCACATATTGAAAATGGTTTTGCACTCCCTCCTATTGCTGATTTTGAAAAGTTAATAACTGATAAAACAAGGGGTATTATTATTTGCAATCCTAACAATCCTACGGGCTATTTGTATTCAAGAGAAGAGCTTGAGGCGCTTAAAGAGCTTTGCTTAAAATATGATCTTTTCTTGTTTTCTGATGAGGCATACAGAGAGTTTTGCTACGATGGCAGAGAATTTATCTCTCCGGTATATCTGGATGGCATCGACGAAAATGTGGTTGTGATTGACACGGTTTCTAAGCGTTACAGTGCTTGCGGCGCAAGACTGGGCTGTATCATCACCAAAAACAAAGAGGTGATACAATCAGCTTTAAAATTTGCACAGGCAAGGCTAAGTCCAGGTATGGTTGAGCAAATTGCAGGAACCGCAGCTGTAGATACTCCTGATAGTTATTTTGAAGAGGTAAACAAAGAATATACTTTAAGAAGAGATACTTTGGTTAAAAGACTAAACGGCATTGAAGGTGTGTTTTGTCCTAATCCGGGTGGCGCATTTTATGTAGTTGCCAAACTACCAATAGATGATGCTGATGAGTTTTGTCAATGGATACTAGAAAGCTTTTCTCATAACGGAGCAACAGTTATGATGGCTCCGGCTACCGGATTTTATTCGACAGAAGGTTTTGGTAAAAATGAGGTAAGAATGGCGTATGTTTTAAATACCACCGATCTTAACAATGCTATGGATTGTCTTGATATTGCATTAAAACAATATCCTGGCAGAACTATGGTATAATTTTATTACTTTTGTTTCTAGTTGATGGTTGGAAAGGATTAGTTAACCACACGCCATCAGCACATATAATGGGCTCGTTCTGGATTTGACAGGGTGGCGCTGAGTATGTAAGCATGCAGTGCGTTGTACGGAGAGCACTTAAAAGATAACGTTCACACTATAATTGGCGAAAATAACTACGCCTTAGCTGCCTAATTTAGAATTAGATAAGCTTTTGTTCCTCTAACTGCTGCATCGTTAGGTTAGAATCTGGAGCATCGAAATAACGGAGCTGGCATTTGTAAGGTACGCTACATTTGCGAGATAAAGTACCTAAGGTGAAAGGTTAGGTCGGTTTCCAGCCCGCCAGATCCCTACAATTAATTGGAAAATAAGCATGAAGAAAGCATAATTTATCACACAACTGGACAAGGGTTCGACTCCCTTCGGGTCCACCCAGAGGGGAATCACTTAAGATTCCCCTTTTTTTTCGTAAATCAACAAGCTTTTCTCCTTCATTTTCAGATGATTATGATCAAAATCCCTAACATTGTAGGTGTTCTATAGAGAGACCAACTGTAAATCTATGTTAGTAGAAGACACTTCTGCTAATCCGTTTTTTTTAAAGATTGCATTTGAGTAATTCTCTTAATATTAAAAATAAGGGCCTAGGCCTCGAATACGATAGATGAAGTTATGTACTCTCCCATAAAGTGCATACTCCTTCAAACTAACAAAAGCTGCCCAAAAAACATTTCTGGACAGCCAATCAATAACTCATCTATTAAATTTAAACTATTTGCTAGCCAATAATTCCGAAGCAGATTGGTTGTTCCATTCTCCAAAAGATTTCTTTGCCAAAGCTTTGGCATCGGAGGCAGAGATATTGCCCGCAATAGTTATATATGTATTTGAAGGAATAATATTTTTACTATAAAATTCTTTGATATCGTTTAAAGTTATAGCCTTAAGTGATGCCTCTGTAATTGTTTCAGGATAATAACGGTCTCTGGCATTTACACTAGCAATTACTTTTGCTAAGGCTGTTTCAAAAGAAGTTTGGTTTAAGGCCGGTTCTTGTATTGATTTTGAGAATATCATTAAGGTGGCAGCAAAATCGGACGTATTTGCAGCTATATTACCCCCCTTATCACTGAAATTCATCATAAG